>R14__coassemble_140_pt1 | contig 61360 bp, 48 predicted proteins | sample R14__metabat2_high_PE_005 | metagenome-assembled genome bin R14 | reverse complement strand
GTCCTTTGTCCCTGCTGGGGGACAAAGGACCGTCCCCCGTTCCGAATTAAACTACGTAATTCTTACGATATTTTTTCGGCGGCATACCTACCTGCTTTGTAAACTGCACATTAAAGTGGCTCTGTGAATCGTAACCAAGCATACCTGCGATCTCCACAATCGACAGTTCGGTGTTGATCAACAATGTCTGTGCCTCACCGATTCTGCGACGCTGGACATACTGCATCGGAGAATAACCGGTAGCCTTTTTGAACACATGACCTATGTAATAAGGACTGATATGGAGTGCTTCCCCAATTGTTTGCAAGGTTACCTGCTCCCAGAAATGTTCATCTATATATTCTTTGATCTGTTGGGACAGGACAGGATAATCATCCAGCGGTTGTTCCATCTCTACATCTGTATTTCTTTCGATCACATTCAATACTTTGGACAAAAATGCTCTCATCAGACCATGACAAAACAGCTCCGCCCTGGCTTCATCTTCCGCAAGGGCTTCAAACATCATTTGACAGAGCGAACTCATCTGTTCAAAATCTTTTTCTGTTTTGAATACATATCCTGCCTCTTTACTGATCATCTGATTTTCTTCCAGTCCGGGCATGCGCAGACCGGCAATAGCAATGCAGAAATGTCCTACTTTATTATCCGGTCCGGAATTCTCATCATGAACCACACCCGCATTATAAATGATCAAATCACCCTTTTCTACATCATAGTGACTGTCTCCGATGTAATATTGGCTTTTGCCTTCAAAAATCAGAGAAATTTCCACAAAATCACTATGAGAATGCATGATTCTCGGATGTTCACTGGCATCTGGCAGAATCCGGCAAACATAGAGCAGTTCCGGATGATTTTCTCCACTAAAAACAGACTTTATTTTTCTTTTTACGAAACACTGGGCATTTAATTTTTCCTGCTCTATTGCCATATTTACCTCTCTTTTACATTAATTTTTTGCTGACGATTTGGGACGGGGTTGGAACGGGGGACGGTCCGCGATTCCCCGTCCCAGCTCCCTTTATCCTTTATATACAAAGGTGCCGGTAAAGGACACACCCTTACCGGCCATACGATACCTTATTTTGAAATCTGAAGAATTATACCTGGAAACCGATGCTCTTCAGATAGGCGATACTTGCCTTACAATTTGCCAGCGCCTGATCGCAATTTCTCGGATCACTTTCCTGCTCGATGGTGATATAGCCACTATAGCCGATCTCATCCAGAACAGCTTTGACTGCCGGGTAATCAATGGTTCCCTGTCCGATCGGGCACATGGATCCCCTCCAGCATCCTTCGAAGAAACGGATGTGCTCATTCATAACTTCTTCATAAACCGGTCCGTTGATATCCTTAAAATGAACGTAATCCAGACGATCTTTGTATTTACGCAGCCATTCTACCGGATCCATACCTGCATATGCGGTATGACCTGTATCCAGGACAAAGCCGGCCAACTCATTAGGAATATCATTTGCAAAGGCATCGATCTCATCGCCAAACTCTACATAGCCGCCGCAGTGCGGATGCAGTACCGGACGTACACCATAGGAATTGGCAATCTTTGCCAGCTCTTTGAAATGATACATCATACGATCCCAGTCCTCTTTTGGCAGACGCGGCGCTCTGTCAGAATGTCCAGCAGCGTAATCTCTCTCATCATGTCCCCAGTCCATCAGGGTCATATATGGTGTCGGCCATCTCTGTCCTTCGTGGGTCGGCAGTGGCGGCAACTTGGAGATCAATGCACAGATACCATGCGCCTGCTCTTTGATTTTTTCAAAATTACTTTCAGACAGGCAATCATCAAAAATCGTTCCGGCCACGATGCCCATCTCATTTTTATTTAATTCATTTGCCACCAGCTCCAGATCATCTGTCGGAATCCAACCGTTTGGTCCCAGCTCTATGGCACGATACCCTGCTTCGTGTGCCTCTCTCACGACACGCTGCCAGCTTGGAATATAAGGATTATTTACATCATCAACGCCCCAGCAGCATGGAGCACCGCAAATATTCAAACCCATAATCTATCTCCTTTTCTAGTTGAATTTATTAAACACCGTCCGCAGAGAAATGACGATTTACGCACGAGCTAACCATGTTAGCAAATCAATACCGCCCAACTGCAGAAACCCGAAGGGCATGCAGCGTAGGAGGGGGTGCATCACCTCTGCCTTAATCGCCAATCTCAAAAGGAATCAGAATTTAACCCACTTAGCGCCATTCTGAGCAGACTCTACACATTTCTCTACCCATTTTACACCATTTGCTGCTTCTACAACACTCGGATACCAGAAATCATTGTATTCTTCTTTACCCAGGTCAGCAGATTCCATGGCTACAGCAAATCTTCTATAGAGGTTGGACCACGCCTCGAAGAGTCCCTCTGCATGTCCGCCGCCGATACGATCCTCCACTAAAGCTTCAGGATACAGATAAGCTGCGCCACGCTCCATAATGCATCTCGGTTTTCCTTCGATTTCATAGGACATCTGGTTTGGTCTCTCGTCATCCCACTCGATGGAGGCTTTTGAACCTACGATACGTACGATATGACCATGACGTGCGCCACAATTAATAAAGGATGACCAGCAATAAACCTGTGCTCCTTCCTGTACATGTTCACTCTTTTTCAGATTCATAATAGTGAATGCATTATCCTCCAACTGACGTGTCGGAATGAAAGATTTCGTCGTGCACATCAAACTGTCAATCTGCAGATCCGGAATCATGGCTTCGATCAGGAAAAGCGGATGTGTTCCTACATCACCAAGAGCGCCGGATGGGCCGGCTTTCTTCGGATCAAAACGCCATTTTGCTGCTGCGTTATGTTCTTCTACAGCTACATTGTATGCGCCAAAGGCAAAACTCATCTGGATGACACGGATATCACCCAGGTCACCGTTTTTGATCATCTGGCGGGCCTGCTGAATCATCTGATGTCCTGAATATCCATATGTGATGCCTACGACACGATTGTTTTTCTTTGCCAGAGCAACCAGCTCATCTGCTTCTTCTGCCGTGAAGCAAAGAGGCTTCTCACAAATGGCATGCAGACCTGCCTCCAGAGCTGCTTTCAGAACTTCGTAATGCATGCCGTTTGGTGTAGCAATGGATACAGCCTCAATGCCATCTTCTCTTTTTGCTTCCTCCGCAAACATAGTCTTGTAATCCGGATAACATCTCTCCGGAGCAACACCTAATTCTTTACCAAATTCGATTCCTCTTTCAGGATTGATATCGAAAGCACCTGCAAGAAGCTGGTAGTTATTATCACGCAGTGCCGCAGATCGGTGAATATAACCAATCTGGCTTCCTTTACCGCCGCCTACCATAGCCCAGCGAATCGGATGATCTAAAACCTTTGCTCCATTAATCATAACATTACCTCCTATATAATATATTCGTTTTCACGTCAGTTTTTACTTTCCCGCTGATGATTTCATTATAAGCAATAAGCTCACCGTTTTATTCCATAATCTTGCTATTATCTCCCACAATAGCTTTTCGCAGGATCTCGATATCCTTTGTCAACAGTTCGTAAGGATCTCCCATCGTATTCAGCGGATACTGATCATAATAATTTTCCAGCAAAATATAACCCTGGAAATCGTGCGCATCCAGCCATTTCATTGTCTCGAAGAATCCTGTGTCACCGCTTCCCAGGAGTGCGCCGCTGAGAGTACCGTCCTTTCCATCCTTTACATGAATCTGATTACACATATATGGATAGAGCTCTTCCAATACCTGAACCTGGTCATAGCCATGATTCAGGAAGTAATTCTGACTGTCGTAGTATAGATAGAAATTGTCACGATCTACCATCTGATACAATTTAACAAAATGTTCTCGGTCCATGTCGTTTTCACTGGCTACAGAGATTCCCTGCTCTCCGGCCGCATCACAGAGATAACGGAAGGCCTTGGCTGTATACTCCATGTCTTCCTCTATTTTCATTTCGCTGGCTACGAAACCTGGTACCTGCAGCATGGGAATGCCCAGGGCTTTGGCTGTCGGTACAGCTCTGCTCAGCATATCCCAGACTGTGTCATAGAATTCGGAGCCTTTTCTGGCATGCATAGGAATGAAATCAAAATCATTCAGCGCAAGGGCGCAGTATTCCACACCATATTTCTGCTGTTCATCCAGATAAATCCGCTGCATCTCTTTTCTGGTGATCGGATAATCATTGTCGTGCAGTCCGATTTTCAGAGAAATGGCATCCAGTCCTGCTTGCGCTGCGATCCTGGTTGCATATAAACCTGCTCCGGGTAGTCCCCAATCTGTAGATCCTAATTTAATGTTTTTCATTCTCAATTCCTCCGTTTTTATATTCCTGTTCTATCCTGCGTTTATATATTCCTGTTCTATTAAAAATTGTCCATTTATCTGTATGCCGATTACCTTCCCCTCGGACCTTTCTTTATTCTATCATTCATTGTTGGAACATTTCAGTCATCGATATATACTCCGACTATATAAAAGATAACCCACCACCTTTAGGTGGTGGGTCTAGCTTTAGCTCGGTGCTGGATACAAGCCCAGTACCGTGCAGGCTGCGAAGCAGCCGATCTTTTAACGAGCAAAAAGCGAAGCGTTTGCGAGTTTGACCATATTCTGCACTACGCCAAAAGAGGATGCCTTGGCATCCTCTTAAAGCTTATGTCCCTTTTAACTCTGCGGGTCAGTTTTCCTTTATTATTCACACTCAAGCAGTGCGTTCTCGATGAAGGATTTCTTACAGATCTCAGCGATCTTGTTAGAATTTGTTCCATCGTATACGTTTGGAGTTGGCTGTACATTATTGATGACTGCATCACAGTAAACTTCCAGCTCGCGGATGTATGCGTAATGCCATCTGGTTACGAAATCCTGGTAGCACTCCTGGCAAACGCCATTCTCGCTGAATACCTGTACCAGAGAATCTGTAGGTGTAGCGCCGATACGAAGCATTCCCTTTGTTCCAAGGATCTCTGTCTCAACTGCTGAGCCGTGTGCTGCTGTACGTCCTGCATAGAAGAATGCCATAACGTTGCTCTTCATCTGCATCAGGCAGCCTACGTTATCTCCGTCATCCCAGTCTGCATACTGTGGGAACTCGTAGCATCCGCCGATAGCCCATACCTTAGATGGTTCGGAACCGGTGATCCATCTGATCAAATCCATATCATGGATAGACATATCGATGAACTGTCCGCCTGAACGTGGTGCATACTCAAGTGTGCCGGCGATAATTGCTCTCGGATCCTGTGAATAGCAGCGAACCAGTACCAGATCACCGATGTCACCATTCTCAATTTTCTTCTTAGCGATCTCATAAGAATGATCAAAACGTCTCATGAATCCAAGCATGAAGATCTGCTCCGGATGTGCCTCGATAATCTTTTCAGCTTCTTTACACTCGGCAACTGTAGATGCCAGTGGTTTCTCACAGAATACATGTTTTCCGGCTTCCATAGCGATCTTGATCATCTCTACATGGGAGTTTGTATTTGTAACGATGGCAACAGCCTCTACCTCAGGATTTGCACACATCTCTGCAGGATCTGTGTACACTGCAGAAACACCAAGCTCCTCAGCTACTTCTTTTGCACGTGCCTCGTTTCCATCACAGATAGCAACCAGCTCTGCTGCAGGAATTCTTGTAGCGATATTGCATGCATGCTCATAACCCAGACGACCAACACCGATAATACCAAATTTAACTTTTTTCATTGTATAAAGTCCTTTCTTCGTTTAATTATTTTTTTGTCTTAAAGCTATTTTTAATTTTGTTTAAAATCAAAGTCCTGTCTGCTCTTTTACATATTTTCTGGCCATTACAGCATAATCCAGCGGATTTGCTACATCCGGATCCTGCTCAGCCTCTACAACCAGCCAACCTTCGTAGTTGTACTCATCCAGAAGCTTGAATACTGTCGGGAAGTCTACGCAGCCTTCCGGATCTCCCGGTACTGTAAAGACGCCTTCCGGAATGGAACGAAGAAAGCTCTTGTTCTCAGCATAGCATTTCTCCATAGCGGATTTACGAACGTTTTTCAGATGTACATGTGCGATACGATCATGATGTTTCTTCAGAATCTCTACAGGATCCTCACCGGAGAATGTCAGATGACCTGTATCAAAGATCATGCTTACGTATTTCGGATCTGTCATAGCCAGCATACGATCGATCTCTTCTGTCGTCTGAACAGTTGTAGTCATATGATGATGGTAAACGATCTTCATACCATTGTCATATGCGATTTTTCCCAGATGATCGAGACCTTTTGTCAGGACTTCCCACTCATCATCATTGAGTTTTTTCTTATAGGAAAGTGGTGTATCCCAGCAATGCTGGATGGAAAAGCTCTGATCAGATGTATTGATGATATCTGCGCCGATGGATTTCAGGAAATTCATATGATCAATGAATGCTCTCTCATTCATCCACATTGGCTGCTCATTCAGGTATGTGCTGATCCAGCCTGTGATTGCGGAAAGACCGCGGCGGCCAAGCTCTTTGTTCAGGATGGCCGGATTGTGCGGGAACTGGCATCCGATTTCTGTTCCTACATAACCGGAAAGCGCGATCTCACTGATTGTCTGTTTAAAGCTGTTGTCTGCACCCATCTCCGGCATATCATCCTCTGTCCAGGCGATTGGCGCAATACCGATACGTACTTTTTTAGGATCTAACATAACTCTCTTCCTTTCTCTCTGCGGGACGGGGGACGGTCCTTTGTCCCAGTTCTTTGTCCCGGTTATGGAACGGGGGACGGTCCTTTGTCCGCCGCTTTTTATTTATTTGTTGCTCTTGTGTTTTTTTGTTTTATTTGTTGTACAAAGTATAGCAAAATGACTGACTTCTTTTCTTTAATCATCTTGTTTTTCAACAATACGTTTTTGCTTTGATTTATTGAAAAATCAGGCTTTTTTCATTATGAAGCTCCTTGTTTTTTTCAATTTCTTAGGAGTCTGATTTCAAAATCTTGCTGTAAGGGACGGGGCGGTCCTTTGTCCGTCGCAACCGCCGTTTTTGTTCGTTTTGGGACAAAGGTCCGTCTCCTGTCCGCTCGTTTTGGGACAAAGGTCCGTCCCCTGTCCGCTCTGTCCGCTTTATTTGGTGGCTTCTTTGAGAGCGCAGATATCGTCTTTCATGATTTCGAAATAATCAGAATTGATATTTCTCATCGGATCCAGTTCGTAGAGATTTTCAAGGATGAGCCAACCCTCGTAATCTTTAGATTTGAGGAAATCGATAGTCTCCCGGAAACCTGTGCTGCCTGTACCGAGAACCATGGATGCATTCTTTCCCGGAACACCATCCTTTACGTGCATCTGATTGATATAGTATGGATACATTTCGCGAAGCACCTCATGAATATCAAATTCTGTCAGACATGCATGATTGCAGGAATCAAAAAACAGATTAAAGTTTTCACGGTTAACCATCTCATAAAGCTGTTTCTGTACAGCGATACTATTTGGATTCTCACAACCGATCTGAATACCTTTGTCGGCTGCATAATCGCAGAAGTATGCATATCTCTTTGCTGTATATTCGATGTCCTCTTCCGTTTTCATTTCACTTACATTAAAATTCGAGAAAAATACCAGCTTGATGCCCATGTAAGCTGCAGCATCAATGGCTTTGGTTCCCTCTGCATTTACGATGCTATCCCACTTGGTGTTCGGTCTTGCATGAAAAGGTACATTGTCGCCATCGCTGACACCAATGTTTGGATACTCGATGCCAAGCTTCTGCTGAATATCCAGATATTTATCCTGCAGCACACGCTGGGATAATGGCCAGCCATGCTCATAGGAACCAAATTCCAGAGACATACCGTCCAAACCAAATTCTTTCACGATTTCCGGTGCAAAAACCCCTGTACCCGGAACACAAAAATTACAAATACCTAATTTAACGTTCATGTTTTACCTCCGTTATTTTATAAAATGCCTTCTCTTTGAGTGCTATGATTTACTTTGCCTCTCTGTTTATAGTTAAATTATATATGTTCTGACTTTTCATTTCTTTCAATATCTCGTGAGTTCTATTATTGATTATTGCTATTATTTTTTCTTTGTTTATAAATATTATTCAGTTTTTTCTTCTGCTTTTTTATATATTCTTGTTCTTGTATATGTGCGTTCTTGTTCTATCCGTCCGGGCAAGACTTAATCGACCTTTCATCTTTTTCGTTCCAGAGGCAGTGTCAAATCCGGCACTACTTTTTTCTCCCTTCCGGCCCAGGGACAAAGGGCCGTCCCCCGTCCGTACATTCCGGCCCAGGGACAAAGGACCGTCCCCCGTCCCTCGTCCCCCGTCCCTCGTCCGTACAAGAATTTTAAAAAAACGGACTTTTATTTTACCTGACTTTATTCGTGGTTTATGGATTTATTTTATTTTCTTGCGTTAGGATTTTCGTGAAAGTAATTTTATTTTTGCCGATAAATCCGTGTTTTTTCACATGAGAATCTTTTGCTTTTGTATTTTTTATACATTATTGTTTTTACAAGCTTTCGCAAGGGAATGAAAGAATCTTATGTACTTTTTTTATATACTAATATCAACAAAAAACAAAGGGCACCGAAGAGAAAGGAGGGCTATCATGAAAAAAGTATACGTTAGATTAAATACAGTCGAGGATGCTGTAAGATTTGTTAGAACAGTAGACAGATATCCCTTCGCAATAGATTTGCGCTGGGATCACTATCAGATCAATGCCAAATCTCTCCTGGGGGTCATGGGATTATCCACCGGAGAATGCGTTGACCTTTGTATTGACACAATGGATCCCGGTAATCTTTTGGGAGCCATATCTGATTATATCGTGGCATAAAATTTAATTTCATGGCTGCTATATTTTAAAAGATTATGACTTAAGCAGATAATTGCAAAATAATATATGACAATTTACTAAATCTCCTTATATACCTAACCTTACTTTATTACTCAGTACGTAGGGGCTGCTGCACATTAATCGCCAATAGATGTGCCTCAGCCCCTAGGTCTGTATCGGTATATTCGGAAAACAGACATATTTTGCCTTATGGCAAAATAATTTCTTTCGACAAGCAAAATATTTTAACCAAAGGCAAAACGATTTACAGGAGGTTCCGCTATGATCAGCACTAATCATCTTTCTATCTACTATCGCGACCAGCGTGTACCAACCTTTTATGACTGTCATTACATCCATGAGGATCATAGCAGCAGCCACAGCCGTTTGCCTCATATTCATCAGAATTATCTGGAACTTTACTATGTATACAAGGGAAGCGGAAAATATTTGGTCGACGGACAAAATTACGAGGTAAATGCCGGTGATCTGGTTATTTGCAATGCAGGTGTTTTGCACGGAGAAAATCCTGAGGACTACCGCAGCATTCGCTCTTATTGCATAGGCATTACGAATGTAGCTATCGTAGGTGTGAACGAAGATAACAGAATTTCTAACCCTGATGTTTGCCCGATAGTCCAGTGCGGCGAGTTCAGCCGGCAAATCGGTGAAATTTACAAGCTCATTTATGCTCTTTCCGATGAATCCAGTGCCAATATAGAAATTCTAAACATGCTCACAAATTCGGTGCTGTTAATGGTCTTGAAACTTCTGCGTTCCGGCCATAAAAGTAACGCCTCCCGTTCCCGGACCTCAGCAGCTGCCACCGCTGACAGGATCCGCGTCTATCTGGAGGAAAATTATCGTAATGCTGTTACACTCGATGACATTGCTTCCGCGCTTCATCTGAACAAATATTATCTTTCCCATATTTTTAAAGAAGAATTTGGTGTGTCACCAATCCAATATGCGATGAAACGCCGCATCGGTGAGGCACAAAGTATGCTGATGGATTCTTCCAAATCCATTGCTGATATTGCAGATGAACTGGGCTTTAGTAGTGTCTGTCACCTGAACTCCATGTTTTCCCAGTACGTCGGTCTTCCGCCCGGAAAATACCGCAGCTCCTTCCATCACATGAAAGAATAGGAACGGGGGACGGTCCTTTGTCCCTGGAACGGGGGACGGTCCTTTGTCCCTGGAACGGGGGACGGTCCTTTGTCCCTGCTTTTTCCCTGAAAACGCAGCATATTATCAAGAACGAGGGGACGAACGCAAGACCGGGAAACCTATATCTGTAAACGCTGATTTATCTTTCATAAATTACTCTTCTGCACAGCGTAGCTCTTTTATTTTTCTATAAATGACGGTTTTAGATATTCCGACCAGCCTGGCCAGCTGCCGATAAGAAGCACCCAGTTCTATAGCTTTCCTGCAAGCTTCCATTTGCAGTTCCATTGACAAACTCCGAAATGCAGATATATTTGGGCATGCCGAATTCTGAAGTAAAATTTCCGCAGCCCTTTTATCCGACAAATGCACGACCGGCATAAGTGGCATATCCATCATGTCTGCTTTTTCCGGCACCTGCACAAAATCCAATAATTTTTTGCGATTTCCGAAAATTTTTATTGCGAATTCCTTATCCGTCAGATCATCATTTTGTCCCAAATATCCTAAAAGGCTGTTCCATTGATAACTCCCCAACTCTGTTTCCATCCCTGCTTTTATCGGGTTTTGCTGAATGTATCGAAAAACCCGCATATAATAGTTATCATGATCAATCGGCTCGCTGCGAAATCTTCCCTGAAACAGATGCCCGGATCGCTGATATTTTTGGTTATACCGAATGACAAATCTAGTAGAAATTCGTTTCATCACAACCGAAAGCGACACTTCCTTCGTCAGCAAAAGCAAATGTACATGATTTCCCATCAGACACCAGGCATGAACCTGAAAATCATCTATTTCCTTACATTCCCGAAGATTCTGTAAGAACATCTCACAATCTTCATCGTCAAAAAATATCTGCTGACGATTAATCCCACGAAGCATCACATGATACAAACCGCTTGTACTATAAATTCTATTTGTTCTGGACATAAGACTCCTTTTTATTTTTGTTTTAAAAAAATTTGAATTAAAAATATGAATTGAAATACTTTGAAATAAAAATCTGAAAATTTAATATGAATCCGATGGATTTTACTCACATCAGCAAAAGACGGAGATTTCTCCGATTGCATTGAAAATTTCTGTGCTTCAAAAGCACAGGTCAAATAATATTTGACACATCTTGATAAACATAATACCTGATATTATGTTTCTTTTCAACAAAAATTATGTAATCAATTAAAAATATGTGCTTGCTTGTTTCTTCCTGCTCCATTGAATTTTCAGACGAATACTTTGTTCTTTATTGCGGACAAATTCGTTTGAAAGCCTTCCCTTTAATTCTTCTCCCGGATCTTAATGGCACGGATCCGCCCACGTTCATACGCTTCCGGGACAAAGGACCGTCCCCCGTTCTCATTTCCCCTGGACAAAGGACCGTCCCTCGTTCTCACACTTTCCGGGACAAAGGACCGTCCCCCGTTCTCACACCAATATCCGGCTTCTCTGCGCAGCAAAAAGCCGGCACCGCATCTACGTCTCCGTAGTACCGGTACCGGCTTTCGCAAAGGGTATTATAGCAAGTAAACTTAATTTTACTTATGCCCTGTTTTTGGGATTGCTTTTTATAATATATGGTAAGGCTCATTTCCAGAACGAAGCTCCGTTCCCATCTTCACTTTTTTGGGGACAAGGATCCGTCCCCCGTTTTCTCACACTTTTTCGGGACAAGGATCCGTCCCCTGTTCTCACAGGGACAAAGGTCCGTCCCCCGTTTTCTCACACTTTTTCGGGACAAGGATCCGTCCCCTGTTCTCACGCTTCCGGAACAAAGGTCCGTCCCCTGTTCTCACAGGGACAAAGGTCCGTCCCCTGTTCTCACAGGGACAAGGGTCCGTCCCCCGTTCTTACGTCCCCCGTTCTTACATTTCGCCGCGGGATTCGCGTTCGTGGAGTTCTTTCATGATGCTGTTATAGTTCTTATCCAGTTTGTAGAGAACAAGGACGATGACTGCGATAACCCATACGATGATCGGACCCCAGATGTAAATATTTCTGATCATAGCCAGAGCAGAATCAGGCTGTACAACGCTTGTTCCTGAGGAGCTTACATAGCCTGCGGAGCTGAGCAGCTTAGAGATAATACCGCTTGTGATACCATTGCCAAGCTTAAATCCAAGTGCACCGCCGGCAAAAATCAGGGATTCCTGACGAATATGCGTTTTCCACTGTCCGAACTCTACTGTATCACCCAGCATACCAAAGATGACTGCTGTCAGCGGAGCCTCACCAAGCGCACGGACAATACTCGTAGCCAAGGCCCATGCAAAGCTTCCTGTATTCAGCATAAATGCAGCCTGCGCTACAACTGCGATGATCGCACCGATCAGAGAAATCTGACGCTTACCGTATTTGCGAAGCAGCAGCGGACAAAGCATGGCGCCAACGACCAGGGTCAGAGCCTCTGCCAGATAAAGCACACTATACATCCATGTGTCATTGTGGAAGAGATATTTGCAGTAATACGGCAATGCTGTACCAACGATTGTTCCGTGTACACAGGTAACTGTCCAAAGGATCAAACATGCCCAGAAATACTGATTTGTCACCAGGGCTGTAAAGGCTCTTCCGAAACCAACCTTAGAATCTTTGCTTTCATTTGCCTCAATATGAACCGTCTCTTTACATTTTACAAAGCAGATCAGCAGCATAAAGAATGCCAGAATAACCCACATTGTCATTGCTTTTACCCAGGCCGCCTGGTCATCACCGAAAAGCTTAACAACCGGCTGTGTAAATGTAACGGCGATAATACGTCCGATCGGCGCCATGGACATACGGAAGATAGAAAGAAGATCTCTCTCATGAGAGGAACGGGTCATCATTGCTGACAAAGTACCGTAAGGCACATTGACTGCTGTATAACAAACCGTTGTACAAAGGTTATATGTGATGAAAATGTACCAGAACTGCAGTGAAGCGCTGGTCTGTGGTACCGTAAAAAGCGAAATCGCTGCGATACAGTACGGGATACCCATCCAAAGAATCCATGGTCTTGCTTTTCCCCATTTACTCTTTGTCTTTGTTACGATGACACCCATGATCGCATCACTTGTACCATCAAAAATTCGGGAAATCAGCATAACAAGTCCGACGGTCGCTACCGGAATACCTGCGTAATCTGTATAAAACAGAACCAATAATGCTGAGATCATACCATAAACGATATTACATGCGGTATCACCAAAGCCATAGGCTATTCTGGTTCCCACGGTCAATTTCTCATTATTATAATTATTTTCCATGACGTTTCCCCCTTCTGAAATTTTTATTCAAAATAATTTATTTATCTTTTTTGCTTAAAATGTTTTTGCTTTCTCTATCAAAATTTTCTTCTCTCATATCTGCGATTTTCTTTGCACCTTCTCTCTTGTGGCAAATAATCACAGCTATATATTTTTATCAGAAATAATCTGTATTCTTTCGTGATATGATTAGCTTTCTCTTCTTCAGATGTATTCCATTCTTTTTTTTAATTAATATGCTAATGTTTTTGCAATTTTTATTGGATTCATTAAGCTTATTAGGTGCCTTTCTGCAAAATATATTTCCGTTTTCCGTGAATCACTTTTTCATTTTCCGGAAGCACATTCACTTTCCGAACAAAACTGTTGTTTTTCTTGCAGCTCTTTTTTATCCGAAGAATCCCTGCCGACAGCCTCATTTATTGCCGACAGGAAATCCTCGATTATGGATTCACAAAACAATGCTTGTTATCACGCAAGATTAAAATTCACAGGCATTTCCGGATCATCCGGCTACTATTTGCTATAGATGAAAATTTTTTCCGCATCAGCCTTTGATTGAATCACTCTACTTCGCTGATCTTTACAGGACGTCCCTCTTTCAGTGACAAAGCTGCTGCCATCGCGATTTTGACCGGCTGAATTCCATCAAATCCGTTAACAGGTGTTGGTGTGTCATTGATGACTGCCTCTGTGAAAGCTTTTGCTTCTGCGATAAATGCGTTATTGTAACGCTCCAGGAAGAACCATGTAGGTTTCGCGATCTCAACGCCCTCTGCGCTGGAAACCATAGCTGTATTATTCAGATCATTGGATACATAAACAGCACCCTTGTCGCAATGAACCTCTGTTCTCTGATCGTATCCGTAATGAGCTGCACGGCTGTTATCGATCACGCCCAGAGCGCCGTTTTCAAATTTCATCATGATAATTGCTGTATCTACATCGTCATATTTGTCATAGCCTGCGCCTGAAAGAGCTGCACCGTAAGCTGTAACTTCGGTTACCTCGCTGCCTGACAGGTAACGAACCATATCAAAATCATGAATTGTCATATCCATGAAGATACCGCCGGATACTTTGATATAATCCATAGACTGATGATCAGGATCACGGGATGTTACTTTGACGATGTTTGGTGCGCCAAGCTTGCCGGATGCCACTGTGTCACGAACTGCTTTGTGGTTATGATCAAAACGTCTTACAAATCCTACCTGCAGCTTCACGCCTGCTTCTTCTACTGCATCAAGTGCTTTCCTGATGATATCCAGATTTGTGTCGATCGGTTTCTCGCAGAAGATATGCTTTCCTGCTTTTGCAGCGCGGATAATAAACTCCGCATGGGTATTTGTGGATGAGCAGATAAATACTGCATCGATAGATGGATCAGCAAAAATTGCTTCCGGATCATCATAGACATCTTTGATGCCCATATCTGCTGCCCATGCTCTTGTTGCATCATTCATAAAAGGATCAGCAACTGCTGCCAGATCTGCCTGCGGTACGGAATGTGCCAGGTTCTCACCATGAAGCTTACCGATTCTACCTGCGCCCAAAAGACCAATACGTACTTTCTTCATAATTTTTCACTCCTTCTCCGGACGGGGGACGGTCCTTTGTCCCGGACGGGGGACGATCCTTTGTCCTCTTCTCTTTTTTTAGAAACAGGAGACGGATGTTTTTTGGGAGATATTTTATCTCTGTCTTCTGTTTCTTCTGTTATTTGTTATATATATGATATGCCGAAATTGTATTTTACCGTTATTCGCTTATTGGTCCTAATCAGCCCATTTCTTTTAATTATCTTGTTTTTATTACAGATTATTGTTTTTTGAAAAATTCTTCCTTCTGTCGATATTTTTTCAGTTAATTAGGCGTACTATTTTGTTTTTTTGTGTGAATTACATATTTTTGCTCTGTGTTCCCGCGTTTATTTCTGTAAAACGACCGAATTTTACATTTCCTTGCTAAATTTTTTTCAGGCAGAAATAAGTACCTTACATATTTTTGTTGTTTCAAATCAAAGGACTATTATTTTTTTAACGAAAAAAAGGACAAGGGTCCGTCCCCTGTCCTTCATTGGGACAAGGGTCCGTCCCCCGTCCTTTCGATATGCTTTATGTAGATGCTGGTGATCAGAATTGCAAATACTGTCGCAAGCGGTGTCGCAAATCCCACCTGAAATAAAGTCACATTCGGTATTTTACTCATAAACCACGATACCGGAATTCTCACCAGAAAGGTACTTAAAATACCCTGTATTGCTACAAATCCTGTGTAACCTCGTCCGTTCAGATACCCCATCATGCTGAAGTTAAAACCTACAATACTGCAATCAAGCGCATAGGATTTCAAATAATCTGCTGCTGCCTTGCATATTTCCATATCCTTTGTAAAAAAGCCCGCTAATTTTACCCCAAAGAAAAAACTGGTCAGGAACATACACATTCCTATCGCAAATGACAACGCCATGCTAACATACATGCCTTTCTTTGCCCTATCGAATTTACCTGCACCCACATTTTGTGCAGAGAAAGCAGATAAGGCTGCCATCATAGCACTCGGGATAATAAACATCAGGGCACAAATCTTTTCAGCCACACCGACACCAGCGGATGCGATCAGTCCAAATCCGTTCAAAATAGCCAGAATAATCATAAAGGACAATCCCGTTAATGCCTCTTGCGCAGCAATCGGAAGCCCGTATTTAAGAATCGCTCTCACCTCTTTCCAGGCGGGCCGTAGCTGCCCAACTGCTAACCTGAATCCAAGGCCATTCTTTTTTATAAGGCCAAAAGCCGCTAAAACGCTCATTCCCTGCGCAGCCACTGTTGCATAGGCCGCACCTGCACTGCCCAGCTTCAGGCCACCTACCAAAATCAGATCGCCGACAATATTACTCACACACGCCACACCCATCAGAAGCAGGGGTGTCCCGGAATCGCCGATTCCTCTGAACATAGCACTGATCGCATTAAAAAGGATAATGCAAATGATGCCGATACCGCAAATTTTTATATAAGCGACTGTTCCTGAAAAAGCTTCCGCAGGTGCATTCATCAGGCTTGCGATCATTTTGCTTCCGAAATATATAAGCCCCGACATAATGCCCGCAAGTATTACAAATAAGGCAAAGGAAGAGCCCACGATTCGTGTAGCTTTCGGATAATCTTTTCTGCCAATGGACTGTCCGAGCAAAACGGTGCTTCCCATGGTAAGGCCAATGACAATTCCCGTAATCGTCTGCATAGTCATGCTGCCCGTCGAAACCGCAGATACCTGGGCCGCATCCGAAAACCAGCCCACTACCATCAGATCCACCGTTCCATACATTGCCTGCAAAAGATTCGCCCCTATGACCGGCAATGCAAACAGCAGAAGTTTCTGCCATACCTTTCCTTCCGTTAATCCATTTTTTTCCATTTTTCAAATACCCTTCAACTAAGCGTAAGTCTCCTTTCAGAGCGTTTGCATAGGGAGCGCTAATAGACAAACTTATCTTTCTAAGACCTTCCCGAACAAAAAAGCCGAATAAAACAACAGACATTTCAGCCTGTCATCTTATCCGGCTTACTGCTTCTTCGAACAGTTTACCCTCCGATGAACATCTCGATATTAAAACACCTGACACCTACTTGTCAAACAAAATTCGGAAAAAGGACCTGCCGTGGGTGTTTCGGCAGGCCCTTTTTGGGTAAAGGATAGAATTTCATTAAGAAGGTAATTTTAGGTGATTTTTATGCGATTGCTTTTTCTACTGCTGCAAGGATTTCTGCATCCTGGCAGTTTTCTTTGAAGAGCTCCATTCTCTTACCGGCAAAGGCCATCTGAATCATCTCTTTGATATCAGGGTCTTCAGATGCAAGAATATCTTTGATATCTTTATTTGCAACAGCTTTCAGCTTTGTCAGGAGTTTGGCGTTTCTCTGCTCAGAAGCGGCTGCTGATGGTGGATAACCGCCGCCCGGCTCCTGTACAAAAAGTTTCTCGAAAATGTACTCCAGATTTACCTCTGCTGCCCAGCCCCAGTTCAGTGCGTATGGGATAGACATGCAGTTGCCGCCATTGATCTGTGTGAACAGATAAGACTCGGATGGATTGCTGCAAAGTCCGCACTGAACACCCGGCATAGAGTTGCATGCGAGCATTGCGCCTGATCCTGTACCGCAGCCTGTAATAACGAAATCTGCTGCGCCGGAATTCAGCAGACAGGATGTGAAAATAGCGTTCTGATTATATGTCTGTCTGTTGTCCTCCAGATTATACTGTCCGTAATTTACTACTGTGTGACCATTGGCTGCTGCTACTTTTTCCAGTACAGCAATAACCTCTGCATTTCTGGCACTTGTGCTCCACTCCATAACCAATGCGATTTTCATATTCATTTCCTCCAGATTATTTTTACTCTACATTCAATAATACTTACGGCGCTGTTTCTCTTTTTCCTCACCGTCGTTTTTGTTTGTTCTTATGATGTAAGTATATGAAAAAAGCAGGAAATTTTATATCAATTTCCTGCTTTTATTCTGTATTGATTTTTCCGGAAAACCTTCGAAAATTTCATATTCTTGCTTGCCGAAATCAGGACAGGGGACGGTCCTTTGTCCCTCTTTTTTCGAGACAATCATCCGTCCCCCGTTCTTTTTTACTTTTTTTCAGGACGATCATCCGCCCCCTGTTCTTTACTTTTTTTCGGGACAAGCGTCCGTCCCCCCGTTCTTTCGGGACAAAGGTCCGTCCCCCGTTCTTTATTTGCGGGGTAGGGCGAAGCGGAGGAGGCTGCGTCGGAAGAGGTCGCGTTCTGCCTTCGTCATGGCTTTTACTTTTTGCCTGACAAGCTTCAAGGGCGACCCGCTCTCCACCATGGTCTGCGCTCCTTCTTTTTCCAGCAGTTCTCCAAAGGACCGGAAGAGCAGATCAATCAATTCCTTCCTTTCTCTCGCGGTGAATGATTTAATCCAACGGTTCAAACGATTAATCCTGCGAAGATGCTTTTTTTCAAAATTCTCCTGCAGGACAAATTTGCCCTCCTTGATTTTCCAGTTCATGAGATCATGCTGCAGGAATCCATGTTCATAGCTTTCCACGATCCGAAAACCACGCTCCGGCGCAAAAAGCATACCGATCAGAGACTCCGCCGGCACAAGCTTGCATACCTTATCACGAATGCCGGCATAGCCTTCTGTCCGATAAAAAGCCGGTCGGAAGCCCATGCCATCGAAATTATAGACCCGCGCAATACGACTTTGTATGGGCGGTGCCGCCTGCGCTGCGGCAAAAACTGCCAGGTTACCACCTTTAGAATGCCCGCCGACATAAATTTTTTCCGGCAGCAAAGGTGCCACAGCCGTCAGATATTCCTGTGCCAGTGCATGGGACGGCCAGCTCCGCAGGTAAGAATATTTGAAATCCTCCTTCCAGCCGATCAGAGAACTGTCTGTCCCTCGAAAAACGACCATTGCAGACTCCTCATCCAGGCGAAAGGTCACCGCCGCGAACTGCACCACCTTTTCTTTGTCCGTCATAACGCGCATCAATTCAATGCAAATCCCCCCATAACGAGGGCTATCCTTCATTTCATCGAAGAGATCCGCATACATTTTGCCATAAAAAGACCCGCCGAAAAGCTTCTCCCGGCCCGAAGGCGTATCCATATTTTTCCATCCGATGGTCCGAAGGCTCTGATGGGGCGGGCGATATTTGATTTTATCATTGCTCTTTGCCGCAGGATTTTTTACCCGGCGGATATTTGCTACATATTCAATGATGCTCCTGCCACTTTTTCTGCCCTCTTTTTTTAGCCAAGGGGCCCGGATGGCTTTCGGCGACAGCCCCATCGCATGGATTCTCTTCGACGCCTTCTCCGCCGAAGGAGATAATTTTGGCACAAAATATTCCAGCTTCGGATATGCCATCTGACACAAAAGCAGAGCATCCGCATCCTGAAAGGGGTATTCCTGAAAAGTCTTATCCTTATTTTCACGAACGTAGGTCATCAATGTATCGTCATAATAGACTGTATTTTCATCATATTTCATGTAAGGCCTCCGGCTTTCTCTTATGAAATAAAAAACGGACATGATTCCTCACCTGCGTTTAGAATCATCACAGATTATGATACGGCGTATCCGTTCCACACTTTGCATGTAAGCCCCGGCTGCTACTGATCTGCTTGCAAAATATGCTTTCGCAGCCAACGCAAACACCTTTTGACAAACATGATACGCCGCCCGATCCACATCCGCAGCGGCCATGGATCGCACCAAAGCCACACATAGAGCTTATACCAGCGATTTTCCACGGAAAAGCTCCTTCCCTTGCGGGTAAAATTTGTCAGCACGCCAAGAACCTGTTCCTCACGGATATTCTCGCCGCTATAGCAGTTATCACCCACGATCCAGTAATCCTTCTCCCGCACCTTGAGGATACGATGCAGAACGTACTGACCATTATCGCGCTTGAACAGTACCACATCATTTTTCCGGCAGCGTTCATCCGGCTCTTTTCTGCGCAAAACCAAAATGCCGTTTTCCTGGCAGAGCATGGGCCGCATCGAAATGCCATGAAAATTATAAATCAATTTTCCCTTTTTCTTTAACACGTTTTCAATGGTTTGTTTTTTTTCTGCCTGATCCTTTTCTTTTTCCATATTCTCTCCTAACGGGTCGAATCCTATTTTGAATATTTTTCAGATTTTCTCATATTTTCCGGATTCAGCTTGCCTTCCGACCAAACCTGTTCCCGGATGTAAAATGCCTTCTTCCATTGCAATGCATACAATGTAGTGCAAGCCCTGCATAAACAAACACACCGCTCACAATGACAGCTATATTCTTTTTAGCTACCATCTTCCTTTCCGTATCTGTGTGCATCTTCGCATTCTCTATCATCTTAGCATATTCCCTTTCATCACGTAAACTCAGCATATAAAAAGCGGGCATGATTCCTCTTCCCTACATTCTAAATTCGAGTCACGCTTCTGCGCCGCCGGGCGCACCAACACAAAATATGGCTGTCGCTTAATCCAAAGCAACAGCCATATTTTTTATCTGGAGCCTTCTTTTTTTAAGACCACAAAAATCGTCTTCCAGATAATTTTTATATCTTCCCAGATATTCCATTCCTGAATATATAAAGTGTCCAGTCTGCAGATTTCTTCGAAATCTGTGATATTATTCCGTCCGCTAACCTGCCACATGCCTGTGATGCCGGGGCGAAAACTCAGACGCATTTTATGATGTGTCTCATACTGTTCATATTCCTGTACTGTCGGCGGTCTGGTTCCCACCAAAGACATATCTCCCTTTAATACATTGATAAACTGCGGGAACTCGTCCAGACTCCAGTCACGGATCCGATGCCCTATGCCGGGCAAAATACGTGGATCATTCTCCATTTTAAACATCAGGCCATCCATCTCATTCTGGCTCATGAGCTCCGCTTTCCGCTTCTCCGCATCCATATACATACTGCGGAATTTGTAAATCTCGAACACACGGCCGTTCCGTCCGACGCGTTTTTGTTTAAAAAAGACCGGTCCCGGATCTGCTTTCTTGATCTGCGGTGCCACGAAGACAAAAATAATCGACATCAGCAGGCAACCCACAAAACCGCCGCAAATGTCCATTACCCTTTTGGCAAAAAGCTGCCATCCCGGTGCCATGGAATTCGCTGTCGTCAGCACACTTTCGCCACCCACTCGCTCCACGATGCAATTCGGCCAGCCGGCAATTTCACTGTACATGCTGATATGGACCGTAATACCTGCCTCCAGAAAAATCAAAACCAATTTGTTCTCCAGAGCTCTGTCATCCAGGTCCATCATCACTTCATCCACCACATGATGCGTCACATACTCTTCTATGTCTTCAAAATCACAAACCACTGCGTATTCGTTTGTAATTTCTTTTGTTTTTTCTATCGCAGCCTCTTCTGACTTGCGCAGATTCGCAGCTTTTCTTTCAGCTTCGTTTAAATACTTTGCTTCTGTTGTCTTAGAAGCCAAGACTGTCTCATGCAGCCCATCAGCTTCAGACTTTGCCTCTTCCTTCCCGTGATGCAATACAAGTCCCGCAATCTTATAGGGGCTATAATCCTGCCCTTGAAGCCGCTCCATATGCTGTGCAGCCCTTGCTTCTTCCACAACGACCAAAATACGTCCCTGTTTATCATCTCGCTCCAAATATCTGTGCAGAACTATTTTATGGAGCGTACGTCCCACATACATAAAAAAGATTCCCAGCAAGCCTCCCATCACATAAATTGCTCTGGAAAACACATTGGCCTCATGCCACAAATACAAAAATGTGATAAATAATGCATAGGTATATGCTACTGTACCAATCGTTTTCCGAAACTCGATCAGATAACCTCTGCGAATGATTTCATGATGGATTCCACCGAAAATCATGACCAGAAGGTAAAAAATCTCTATGATCAGCATTTGTGTCAAAAGGCTTCCCATTTCCATAATCTGCGGACTGGTAAAGGGTGTTGCCACATATTGACGTATATAACTGGCAATCAGAAAACCCAATGCCAGCGTCAGCATATCCAGCATAATGAAATCTATATGTTTTTCCCACGAAGCACCCGTCTTCTTATACATGCCCGATGTTTCCCCCCCCTACATTTATAAACGGTAGTATTATGATCCAACCTCTTCTTATAATATACATCCCACCACCATTAAAAGCACCGCAAAAATTTGATATTCATCAAAATCTAATAATAACACAAACCTATTTTTACAACAAGAGAACGGGGGACGGTCCTTTGTCCCAAAAGAGGACAGGGGACGGTCCTTTGTCCCACTTTGTCCGCTCTCAGTCTTATTTCTATATTTTCGTCAAAGAATTCCGAACAGGGAATGCTTCTTTGTTCTTACTTTCTTTTTCCCAAAGAAAATAGGACAGGAGTTTGCCTCTTATATGCAAACTTCTGCCCCATATTTCGATCTAAACGAAGACCCATCCTCATGTCCTGATTTTTCGGTTGGGACAAAGGTCCGTCCCCCGTCCCAATTTTTCGCCAGGGACAATGGTCCGTCCCCCGTCCCTATTTTCGGCTGGGACAATGGTCCGTCCCCCGTCCTTATTTCTGCAGTGTTGGTGCTTCGCCGAAGGTGAACGGTGATGATGCTGCTTCTTTGGCCTGCTCTGCCTGAATTGCTTTGGCGATATTTTCGTCAATATCCAGCGGCTGTTCTTCTTTATTGTAATCCAGTTCTTCACCGAAACGTTTCTTATATTCTTCCGCTAACTCCGGACGGAATTTCGGATGTGCGATATTGATCAGGCGTTTTGCGCGTTCCTTCAATGTCTGGCCACGAAGCTGTGCCACACCATACTCGGTAACGATGTAGTTTACATCATTTCGTCCTGTGGTTACCGGACCGCCTGTTGTAATCGTAGAAACAATCTTGGATGCCTTGGCACCTCTGGTAGCGGAATGCAGAGCAATGATTGAACGACCTCCCTTGGAAAGATTTGCGCCTCGCACAAAATCCATCTGTCCGCCGATACCGGAAATCTGCTTCAGACCGATGGCTTCCGCGCAAACCTGACCCTGCAAGTCGACCTCAACGCAGGAATTGATGGAAACCACGTTGTCATTGCAGGCAATTCTGGCCGGATTGTTACAGGTATCTACCGGCAGCATACGGAAAATAGGATTGTTATTAGCAAACTCATAGAGCTTACGGCTGCCCATCATGAAGGTAACGCAGACACGCTCCGGATCGCGCTGTTTCTTCTTACAGTTAATAACACCGCTTTCGATCAGCGGAATAACGCCATCAGAAACCATCTCAGAATGAATTCCCAGATCTTTTTTGTCACCAAGGAAGGATAATACGGCGTCCGGAATTGCGCCAATACCCAACTGCAGGCAGTCACCATCCTGAACCAGATCAGCTATATAACGGCCGATTTGTCTATCCTCAGGAGAAATCTTGCCGGGCTTGGATTCCGGAAGCGGCTCCCATGAAGAAATAAAACCATCAATTTCGGAAACATGAATAAAGCTCTCGCCAAAAATACGCGGCATATTTGGGTTTACCTCTGCGATAACCGTCTTTGCAGAACGAATGGCCTGTAAGCCATAATCGCAGGAAACACCGAGGTTAATATAGCCTCTCTCATCAGGTGGTGTACAGGTAAATGCAAATACATCCACCGGAAATTCGCCGTTACGGATCATATGCGGTACATCGGAGAAAAATACCGGCGTATAATCTGCTCTATGCTCTTCAATTGCCTTTCTGGCCGGTGCACCTACGAAAAGCGCATTATGACGGAAATGACTTTCCATACCCGGCTGCAGATACTCTCCGGATCCCAGGTATACCATATGTGCTACTTCTACATCATGAAACTCCTCTGCCAGACGAGCCATGGTTCTCTGAAAAACGATTGGCTCTGCCACAGCATGTCCAAACATAACGCGGTCGCCATCCTTAATCATACGCACTGCCTGCTCGGGCATCATTGTATGGGCCTTATAATAATCTCTCCATTCCATCACATAATCCTCCTATTCCTATGGACAGGGGACGGTCCTTCGTCCCGGTGGACGGGGGACGGTCCTTTGTCCCGGTGGACGGGGGACGGTCCTTTGTCCCAAAACGGTACAGGGGACAGTCCTTTGTCCGCACTTTTTTATTTTCACACATGTAAACAGATGAAAAACTTTGGATTTGCCTATCTGTTTTACTTCATTTTTGCTTATAAATATCCTATCAAAATCCTCTTTTTTTCTCTTTTAAAATCTTGGTTTGAAAGGGATTTTTACTAACTTCGCAATATAATAAAAAATCTGTTTTTCTTTTTCTTTTTTCGTATTTACAGACTCCGTTTTTCCTCAAGATTTTAAAAAAACGAATTATTTTCTGTATTTTTTACATGGTTTTAGACTTTTTCAAAATCATTTTTTTTGCTTTTTTGAGATGCTTTATTTTATCTTGCCGCATTATTCCTTTTTTTCGAACCGGCTGCTTCGCTTCTTTTCTTCATACTATAATTTCCGGGAAAATTTAACAGTTTATTCACACTCATCGCTTATACTCTATTTAAAGCTTTATAAGCCTTCTCCGGTATTAGGTACCATAAAAACATCCATGGCCAGCGCTACATACGCGCTTCCCTCCACTTATTTATGATACGACGCCTGGCTTCACTTCTTCTCGCCAGGCTACAAAAACGGACATGATTCCTCAATTCCGTTCGAAATCAGCACGGAAAAACGCTCAGGTCACCCTATCGACCTTACATCTATGATCAGAAAGGATATTCGCCCGGTTCTATGAATTTTGAGGATAAAATTGACGCGGAAATTTACGCTATTGGAGCCGTTTTGATCGATAGCCCATTTTTTCAGCGTTCAAAGCAACAAACACATCACAGAAAATCCACCCTCTATGACCACACCATGGATATGACCCGTCATGCAGTAAAACTCTGTAATATTTATGAAAAAAAACATGCGGACGAACCGCATCATCTCGATCGAAAAAATGTCATTATCGCTGCTCTTTGCCATGATCTGGGGATGATTGATCGTAAGGAAAAATACGCAAATGATTTTCAGGCATGGCGTCAGCATCCGGAAGAATCCGCGCGTCTGGCAAAGCTTTTCTTCCCTGATATCGATGATGTGGCGCTCAATGCTATTCGCCATCATATGTTTCCGATCACCCTTTCCCCACCGCGCAATCTCACAGAAAGAATTATTTTGCAGGCAGATAAAACCATATCCATATATGATATTCACCTTTTAAAGAAACCATTTGTACAGTAAACAGGGCCGCTGCCAAGGCAGCGACCCCATCGTGAAAGAATATCTATTAGAATGAAAAGATTCTACTTATTCTACCTCGTCCAAGCGGGCAATCACTTTTGCAAGTTCTTTCTTCTGTGCCATATTTGCCTGACGGGAAATCATAATACGCTGTGCCTGCGGTGAACCTGCGCCATGCATAGACTCCGGCAGATAACCAACAGCAGCTGTACCCATCGTCATATTTTCAATGAGACGAAGCACACGCATACGCTGTTCTGTCGGAACACTTGCAACACCTTTCAGGTACTTCTCGATGTAATCATGTGTTGCAGGATTTCTATAATCTGCCTCAGATGGCTGGGTAACCATCAGACCACCGGCCAAATCCTGTGCCAGGCGGGCGATATCATAAGGGAATCTTGTGACGTTCTGTTTACAAACATTCGCAAGCAGCAGATTGATCAGATAGTTGCCAGCTTTTGTTTTTGTTCCCTGTGAAGAGCATGCGATACCACATGCATACAGTGTCTCATTGAGATGATTCATCTCGATGATCTTATCCTTTACATGAGATGCTTTGGCGCATCCGGCCATTTCTACAGCGAGCTGTGTAGCGCCGATGAGGACATCACCTACACCTACCTTACATCCGCCGTAAGACTGACGGTGATATCCGGCAAAACGCTCTACGATCATACCTGCAAAGGCAGTCTCACCATTCAGGAAAATCATATCATTCGGGATAAATACGCGGTCAAAGATAACCAGCACCTCGTGTCCGCCGTAAACTTTATTTCCTACATCTATATTATTGAACTCTTCTGTCTTTCTGGTATCACAGGACTGTCTACCGAGGATCAAAGTAATTCCTTCGGCATCTGTCGGACATGCGAAGGAAATCGCATAGTCTTCATCTCCCTCACGCATAGAAATTGTAGGCATTACCAACACATAATGACTATTCAGATAACCTGTCTGATGTGCTTTGGCGCCTGTTACATAAACGCCTTCCGGTGTTCTCTCTACGACATGCAGGAAAAGATCCGGATCTGCCTGTTTGGATGGAGCAAGTCCGCGGTCACCCTTAACATCTGTCATGGCGCCATCTACTGCAAGGTCCTCATCCTGTACCTTTGTCCAAAACTTTACGAAATTTTCATGATAATTTGTTCCGCAGGCTTCATCTGTCTCATATGTAGCGGAATATACGGCATTGGCTGCATCCATACCTACACAACGCTGGAAGCAGGCTGCTGTCTTCTGTCCGAGAAGACGCTGCATTTTTACTTTTTTGATCAAGTCATCTGTAGACTGATGCAGATGTGTAAAACGATTGATTTTTTTACCTGTCAGGTTTGAAGTTGCTGTCATCAGATCCTCGTATTCCGGATCCTGCGCCAGCTCATATGTTTTTGCAAAAGAATTCAGAGATGGTCTTACGATCGGATCATCCACGATATTCTCCACAATCTCACCAAATTTGTACAGTTTCATATTCAAGCCGCGTAAGGACTCAATATACTGCTCACTTGTCATCATAGCTCATCATCCTCCTTAGGGACGGGGGACGGTCCTTTGTCCTTGTTCAGGACAAAGATCCGTCCCCCGTTCTTTCTTTTTTTCGTTTTTCCCGGACAAAAGTCCATCCACTGTCCTTTTTTCTGGGACAAAGGTCCGTCCCCCGTCCTTTTTTCCGGGACAAAGGTCCGTCCCCTGTCCTTTTTTTCCGGGACAAGGGTCCGTCCCCCGTTCTTTACCCCGTTCTTTAGTACATACGTGCTTCTGCGAGGTGGTCGTCGATTCTCTTACGAGCTTCAAGGACTGCAGGATCCTTTGCTGTGGAAGCTACTCCCAGATGCCACCAGGAATTGTAACCCTCAGCCATTGTCTTTGGCAGAACCTTAGCATCGATGATACAGGATTTTGTTTCTTTCTTAGCTGCGATCAGGGCTGCACGAAGCTCTTCCGGTGTCTTTGCTGTAAATGGAACCATGCCATAGCCTTCACCTACTTTTGCGAAGTCTGTGTAGCAATATGCGCCATCAAGCTTACCTGTCTCTTCGTTACGTTTTCTCATCTCAGTAGCCAGAGACTCTACGCCGTTACCCATCTGCAGGTTGTTGATACATCCGAATGCTGTGTTATCAAATACAACGATTGTGATCTTTGCATTCTCCTGAATTGCTGTAGGAATCTCACTGTTAAGCATCATGAAGGAACCATCACCTACCAGAGCATAAACCTCTTTGTCCGGAGCGGCCAATTTGGAACCGAGGGCACCTGCGATCTCATAACCCATACAGGATGCGCCATACTCCATGTTATAAGAATCTTTGGCATCTGTTACCCAGAGACGCTCCAGGTCTGCAGGAAGGGAACCGGCTGCAGCTACAACGATTGCATCGTCATCGATGACTTCACGGATGATACCTACACCGTTGGACTCTGTGATTGTTCCGCCGATATCGCGCAGGTAATCTTTCATGATTTTCTCTGTCCAGCTAGGTACACATGGAACAAATCCACCCTCACCGAACTCTTCGCCGTGATACTGTACATCGAGCACGCTCTGTCTCTCAGCTTCCCAAACTTTATTAATATCAGCGATTTCTGTAGTAAAGCCACTCTTATATCCAGCCTCTGCAAGTTTTGCGCCGATGGCTTCCAGTGTAACCTTTGCATCACCTACACAGCTCTGTGCATCCAGTTTGTCTGCATGATATTCTGAAGTATTGATGGCCAGTACTTTGATATCAGGATTCTGGAACATAACCCATTTAGAACCTGTTACGAAATCATTGAAACGTGTACCGACACCGATGATCAGGTCACAATCTTTACAAAGAACGTTTGCTGCGTATGTTCCTGTTACGCCGATACCGCCTACGTTCAGGTCGAAGCTATCCGGCAGTGCGGAATGGCCGGCCTGTGTCTGAGATACAGGAATGTTAAACTCGCGGCAGAAGTTCATAACGCTCTCGCCTGCCTCTGAATAACGAACACCACCACCGGAAACCAGAAGAGGTTTCTTAGAAGATTTGATCATCTCTACAGCTTTCTCAATTTCATATGTATCTGCGCAGTGGCGTGGGATGTGATGAATTCTCTTCTGGAAGAAGTAATCCGGATATTCAAAGCTCTCACCCTCAACATCCTGCGGCATGGAAATAACGGCTGTACCACAGTTTGCCGGATCTGTCAGAACACGCATAGCGTTTACCATAGCGCTCATCAGCTGCTCAGGTCTTGCGATTCTGTCCCAATATCTGGCTACCGGTTTGAAGCAGTCAGATGCTGTTGTTGTCAGGCTCTCCGGGCACTCCAGCTGCTGCAGTACCGGGTCCGGCTGACGTGTTGCAAAAGAATCGGATGGGAAGAGAAGCAGCGGAATATTATTGATTGTTGCTGTCAAAGCTGCTGTTACCATATTTGCAGCGCCAGGTCCGATGGATGAAGAACAAGCGATGATTTTTCTACGGTTATGCTGTTTTGCATAGCTGATCGCTGCATGCGCCATACCCTGCTCGTTACGTCCCTGATATACTCTTAAGTGTCCCGGATCCTCAGCGAGGGCCTGTCCAAGACCTACTACCATACCATGACCAAAGATTGTAAAGATACCATCTACGAATGGCTCTACCTTTCCATCCTGCTCAATGTACTGTGCGTTCAGAAACTTCACGATTGCCTGTCCGACTGTCATTTTTGTTTTGCTCATTGATAATTCCTCCTGTAAAAATAAATCTTTTCATTCCTTGCAGACACTGCATTTTTTTCTGATATTCTTTCCTTTTTTCTTTAGAAAATCTGCCGGTCTGTCATTTTTTACATTTCGGGCTTTTCTCCTGCCCTTTCTTTTGTTGTATATAGATTATCAATTTTGAGCAAAATCTTCTTTTAACATCTTGGGTGGATGGTCCTCTCCGGCAAAAGAACCAGAATTTTAAAAAATCCACTTGCGATTTTTCTCTTTTTCACTATTTTTTCACTCAATCAATGCAAGAAAATAAAAAAACGAGGAAATTATCTGAAATTTCACACGTTTTCTGCCCATTTTTATTTTTCATTTTTTTGTTTTCTTGGGACGGGGGACCGTCCCCCGTTCTCCCCCGTTCTCTCAAACGTAAAAAAGCACCGGACTTTTGTCCGATGCTTTTTCAATCATAAAATGAGGGGGAGATAGTATGAGTAGGTAATCAACTATCTGAGTATTATTATGCCCTATAATTGTGTGAAAAGTGTGTCCATTTCCTAAAATAAAATCAAATAATATAAATTAAATTTTATACTTTCGTGATTTAGGTCACATTTATTCTGGCAGCTTTTTCATGCGTTTTTCGCCGGAGAATACCATATTTGTTCCATATTCTGTTTTTTTCGTTTATAATCTCTATATGATACAGACAAGCATTCTTTCAAATCTCACTCCTGCGAGACTTGGTGCCGGATTCGGCCTGCATTGCGCAGCCTATTTTGTTTTTTACTCACCACTTATAGAAATGGGAGTTTTCTCTGGCTGCGATTAATAACCCGACTTACGTTATAGTTTCCGGACGGCTTCGGGAGTTCTTACCGCAGCGGGACCAACCGCAAAGCATTCTCCCACTATATTAAGGTAATGCGATCTGTATCAAATACGAAAAAAGGATCTTATAAATAATGAAAACAAAACTTCCCAGAATCTTGGCTGTTTTAAACGCTTTTCTGCTTCAGGTACTGTTTTTTTCGCTGATACTCCTCTTTCTGCGTCCTTATTATGCCTTGATTCATTTCCTTTTGGATATGGCTGCGGTTATGATTGTACTTTATGTCATCGCTTATCATGAGGAAGCCACCTATAAACTTCTCTGGCTGCTTTTGCTGCTTCTTATGCCGATTTTCGGAACAATCCTCTTCCTGCTTTTCGGACGCAAGCGAAGCGGTAAACCCATCATGCGCAGTATGTCCGCCTCCCGCCGTAACCTGCCGAACCTGCTTCCGCAAAATGCATCGGCTCCTGCCATCGAGACAGCTAACACTACACAGACTAATTCTTCTGAAACAGCTGCCTCTACGCAGACCAATTTCTCCAAGGCACCTGCAGATACGCAAAACCCAAACACAAAAATCATCCCTGCTCCTGCCTTTTCAAACCTGACCTGCTCTCCGTGCTGTCATGAGTTTGCCCGAAAACATGACCGTTTAGCAGCGAGCATCGCAAATATCGAAAACTATACCGGCTATCCCCTGGTCGAAAACACCAATACCGTTTACTATCCGATTGGTGAAGCACTATACGAAAAAATGCTGGAAGAATTACATAAGGCAGAGAACTATATATACTGCGAATATTTCATCATTGCTCACGGCAAAATGTGGAATCAGATGGAAGAGATCATGGCTGCTAAAGCAGCGCAAGGTGTCACCGTCCGTGTGATGTATGATGATATCGGCAGCTTTGGAACTTTCTCTCAAAAAGACATAAAGCGTCTGCAAAAACGAAACATCCACTGTGTGCGTTTCAATCCGATACATTTTGTCCACGGCACTTTAAATTATCGCGATCACCGCAAAATGCTGATCATCGACGGAAAATCTGCCTTCAGCGGCGGTATCAACCTAGCAGATGAATATATTAATGAAGAAAAACGATTCGGTCATTGGAAGGATATCGGCTTCTGGATCACAGGCGAAGCTGTAAAAAATTACACACATATGTTTCTGCAGTTTTGGAATGCTTACGCAAGGGAGGATCAGGCTCCTTCCGAAGAGGTTCACTCTGTTCTCTCCGCCATCAGTATGCTTCCGGAAAATCTCTACCCCTGCAATGCCGACCTGAAAGACTCTACTATGCCGGCAAAAAAAGAGGAGACGCTTACCCCAGCTTCCGCTGCCTCAGCCGGCGGATATATTCTTTCTTACTATGATTCACCTTTGCGCGATAAATGCGTCAGCAACGACCTTTTTATCGACCTGCTCTTCCTGGCAAAAGATTATATTTGGTTCTACACACCTTATCTTTTGCCTGGCGCAGAACTGACCGATGCCATCATAAAAGCAGCTTATCGGGGTGTAGATGTCCGTATCATTACGCCGGGAATCCCGGACAAAAAAATGATCTACCGCATGACCCGAAGCTACTACGAGCAGCTGATCACTGCAGGTGTGCGCATCTATGAATATACGCCCGGCTTCGTCCATGCCAAGGCTTGTGTCATGGATGATTATATCGCCACTATTGGAACTGTGAACCTGGATTATCGAAGCCTTTACCTTCACTATGAAAATAATTCTGTGTTCATAGATTCTTCCATTACGCCGGCATTAAAAAAAGACATGGAAGCAACCATGTCTGTCTGCCGCGAACGTCATCTGCAGGATGTACGCCGTGGTTTCCTGGGCTTTTTCCTGGATGCGATCCTGCGTGTCATTGCACCACTATGCTGATACTGCTAAACTCGCAACCGCTTCGCTTATTGCCTGTGAAAAGTTTGGTAGGTTATCTTTAATCTTTTATAAAGAATGGACATAATTCCCCGCTTTCGTTCGGAATCATCACAGATTATGATGCCGCGTAAGGCTTCCACGCTTTGTAGCACATATTCTGAAAAAAGTGCACATTTGCTTTCCTGCAAATGTGCACTTTTTTATGTCTTTCTTTAAATAAGATTCACTTATCGTCAGGCAATGTATTTGTTATCAGAATGCATTTTTATAGATATCCAGAATATCCTCATAGCTGAGTTCTACATAATTGTTGTTCAGCAATCTCTGCTGTGTATCCAATACATTCTGTGTGAAGACCGGAAGCTCATCTGCTGTCACACCATGCTCTCTGAGCGGTGCTTTTTTCAGCACATCGTCCATAAGCTGGTAGAGATTTGCCAGGGCAAATACCGGTTCCACCTGCAGCATCGGGGCCAAAATCTCTTCTAACTGATTGATTTTGCCAATTGGCTTTTTCTCCTGATATTTTTTCATAACATCTGCAAACATCAGCTGATTGGACTGACCATGTGGTACATGATGTACAGAACCGATCGGATAGCTAAGTGCATGAACCGCCGCACAGCCTGCGTAACCAAAGGCAATACCTGCATAGTTAGATGCACGCAGGAAACGTGCTGCATTCATTTTCCATGCATCCTTGCCGCCGGCTTCCACAGCCTCCATCCAATCTGTGATGATCATTTCCAGTGCTGCTTTGGAGAACATCTCGCTGATCGGGCATGCATTCGGGGACAGATAAGATTCCACCGCATGGATCATTGCATCGATAGAGGATGTAGCAAATACTCCGTATGGCAGTGTCTTAAGCATACCCGGGATCAAAGCCGCCTCATCCGCATACATAGCCGGAGAAACGATACCCTGTTTTACGCCCTTGGTTGTTCTGTTAATAATAGAAATATTGGTAACCTCACTACCTGTACCGCAAGTAGTCGGCACGATGATCAGCTCATGAATCTTCTGCAGATCAGCCATTTTTTCATAAAGGTCATCTACCTTATCCTCTGCTGTAGCCACTGCAAGAACCTTTGCGATGTCAATGATGGTTCCGCCGCCGACAGCGATGATACGGTTATACTTTCTGCTGCGCAGCTCATCGAGAATGGCATCTACCATCACATCTGACGGCTCACCTGCACCGTATTTCTCCTGGAAAAGTGTCTGGCAGCCAAGGTTTAATGCTGCAATGACCGGATTATAAATATACTCATTGGTCAGGATCAGATCCTCTGCGCCAAGCTTAGCTGCTGCTGCAAAATCAGCAAATTCTGTGTACTCTGTGATACCCGGATAAAGTTTAAAAGCTTTCATAATTCCTCCTTTGCGAACAGGCCCGTTCATTGCGGACGGGGGACGGTCCTTTGTCCCTGGAACGGGGGACGGTCCTTTGTCCCTGCTTTTTATTCAATGGGAGACGGCCTTTCGTTCTCTTTTTTCATTTATTAATATTTCATTTCTACATTTTTTTAATCTCTGGTATATTTCTTTCTGTTGTAAACATATTATCAAATTTATCTCTTTAATTCTTTTAGTATCTTGGTTTGTCTTTTTTCTTTACTTTTTTTATCTTTCTTATTTAAAATCATTTCTTTTTTCGATTTTTTTGTGCTGTTTTGTAGCTTTTTTCATCTTCACTTCACTCTTTTTTCAATATCAAGTCAAAAAAAATAACGGTAAGACAATTTTATTTTCTTGTCCTACCGTTATTTTCTTTTATTTTATTGCTATCTAAAAAACACATATATCTCATTTTGAGGACAAAGGACCGTCCCCTGTCCTTACCCCCTGTCCTTACCCGGGACAAAGGACCGTCCCCCGTCCCTATATTAATGCATATATGATGGGGATCAGTAATGCAGGTAATAGATTAGCGACGCGGATCTGTTTGCCGAAGAGCAGATTGATGCCTACCAGCGTAATCAGTACATTTCCGATGAAAGTAATATTGGCAATCAGCAAATCCGTCATATATGGGGCTATGAAATTTCCCAGCAACGTAATGGACCCCTGATAAAGAAAGAGTGGTACGGCTGAAAAAAGCACCCCTATGCCCAATGACGATGCAAACACCATCGAAATCACACAATCCAGAATTGACTTGGCATAAAGCATGGAAGCATCACCCGATATACCATCCTGCAGAGAACCAACAATCGCCATTGCGCCAATGCAGATAACCAAAGCATTGGTCAAAAAGCCTTCCAGAAAACGACCATTATCTTCCACCTTGCATAGCTTGCGCAAAAACTCACCAAACTGTTCCATACGGTATTCCACACGCAAAATTTCTCCCAGCACAGCGCCTATTGCCAGAGAAAAAATCATTAGCATAGTACCCTGGGTAGAAATCTCTCCTTCAGAAATCACCAGCATCTTCGATAAGGCACCGCCGATTCCCATAAACATAGTAGCTGTGCCCAGCGATTTGATCAGCGTTTCCTGTACATTTTCCTTAATTCCCCTTTTCAAAATCATACCGGCTGCGCCGCCAAGGACCACGGCTGCCGTATTCACAATCGTTCCTGTTCCAAACATAATCTATGCCTCTTCTTTATCTCAGAGATACTTTTACAAACATAATCCGTTTCGCTATTTGCTCATGAAAGCGGCTAGCTTATCAAAAGAAGCGGTGGCCTACTTAACTGAGACATCTCTTCCTTTTCTATCAAATTTGGGGCTTATATTTTTCTTCCAGTCTTCTATTACACCTACGCACAGTTTCCGCATCTATCTTGATACATGCTCTGTCATAAGTCAATATACCGTTGGCTTCATCCTCTATGTCTGAAAGCTGCGTATAAACAAAAGCCGACATTCCTTTATCAAAGCCATCTAATACTTCCTTTTCCCAAAGCTCCTCAAAAGCGGCAGACAAGCATTCTCCGGACTCATAAGCTCCGTAGCCATACAGTTCTTCACTAAAACTATGTCCCGGCATCTTCCATGTATAGCCGCCAAATTCACTCAAAGCCAAAGCTCTCTTTTTTTCCGGCCGAACATGCAATTTAAAAAAGTAATGATGCAAACTTTTCACATCTCCCGCGCCCTGATCGTACCAGCCGCTGGCGTGATCGATCAGCCTGCCCGGATCCAGCCATCGCAAAAGTTTACATATCCTTCGGGCATCAAACTGTCCCCATCCTTCATTGAAAGGCACCCAGGTAACAATGCAAGGATGATTATACAGACACTTCACGCTTGCACGCATTTCATTGACAAATTCTCTCCGCCCCTTCGCCGATCTTCTGGAAAGCAAAGCCCTGCTGAAAATCCCATCCGGAATGGATATTTGCCAAATATTCAACACCGTCGTCAGATAGGTCACCAGCCAATCCTGATAGGAAGTGCCGCCGTTCACCATATCCTGCCATACCAGCATACCCAGTCTGTCGCAATGATAATACCAGCGCTGCGGTTCTACTTTAATATGCTTTCGAATCATATTGAAGCCCAGGTTTTTCACGGTCTGAATATCATAAACCAAAGCTTCGTCCGATGGCGCTGTATATAAACCGTCACACCAATAGCCCTGGTCCAATAGGCCTGAATGCACACAGAGCTGATGGTTCAGGAAGAACCTGGGGATGCCATGAGCATCCTTTTCCACAGTAATTTTTCGCATGGCAAAATAACTCTCTACCTGATCGATTACATTTTCCTTACATGCACCGCATAAAGAATCTTTCGTTATATCATACTGAGAATCAACTTCCATCACATCATCCGCCGGCTGGACTTTTTCCAACGGCAGCGCTTTTTCCAACGGCAGTACTTTTTTCGACGACATTATTCCTTCCGAAATCAGCACTTTTTCCGACGGTAGCATCCCTTCCTCCTCCGTCTCCTTCACCAGTTGTATGCGAAGCCGATAAAGATAGGGATCCTCCGGTGTCCAGGCATGCACATCTTTCAATGGAATCCTGACCCTTGTCCTGCTTGACCTTAACACAAGCCTGTCATTTATATAAAAGAGTAAGCCTCTATTAGTAGCCTTTTCCTTCGTCAGATCCACCCGCACAAAAAGGCAGCTGCGGTCAAGGTCTGGCGTGACTTTTATATCTTTTATATAATCTGCCGCTACCTTCTCTATCCAAACCGTCTGCCAGATGCCGCTTTGAGCCGTATAATACATACCGCCTCGCTGTAATTTCTGTTTCCCGCGACTATGGTAGGAACTGTCACTGACATCCCGCACGATCAGGCTGAGATCAAATTCCATCATGTTCCCCAATCCTGTCTGTGCCATTTCTTCTGCACCCATTCCGGTCCGCAGTCTTATGATTTTTCCCGTATATTCATTTTTATATACTTCTTCATATTTGTCATTTTTACAAACTTTTTCGTATTTGTCATCACAATCACTAAAGCCCGAAGTCCTTCCTCCGTTATGGCTGATTTTGTCCAATACAGAATCCAGTGAAAGGGTAAATGGCAAATATCCGCCACTATGCGATCCTGCAAGCACACCATTCACATATACCTCACAATATTGGTCGACTGCCCCGAAATGCAATAAATAATGCTCGCCTTTCTTCATCCTCGGAATCATGACTCTGCGATAATAGTAAAGCTCCTCATCCGGCTGCAGCTGACGATTAACGCCCGACAATCTGCTTTCCGGTGAAAAGGGAACCAAAATCTTTCCGTCGGGTGTATCTCTTGCCACATTCACATTTGTGCATGACTTCATTTTCTTTGTAGCGGAAAATATAGTTTTCCTTTCGGCATTCTTTCTGATGGCATAATCCCAGTGCCCGTTGAGATTGATCCATTCTTCCCTCACCAGCATCGGTCGCGGATATTCCTGCCAGGTCTTACCGGCCGCTGCCTCCTCTGACCAGCGCGTACTCGTCATGGCAGACCTCGGCAATCCCATCTCTTTTTTATTTCTAAATACGGAAGCATCTTTTATTCCCATACCTACTCCCTTCCGGTTAATATCTGCAGTTTTCAAGGTTTTTCTGAGCCTTTTTTCTTTGCTCAGGTTTTTCATAGGTCATATGACACGATCCTCCCGCTGCCGAAATCAAATACTCATTCAAATCTCTCTTGCTTTTCACTCATCAGTAGTACACAGTCATTTATCAGTGGTTCACAGTCACTTATCAGCGATTCACAGTCACTTATCAGCGATTCACAGTCGCTCTTTAGCCACATATATTCTCTTACATTCGTTTGAAATATATATTTTTTCTATTTTAGCACGATAAAAAAATTTCATAAACTTCTGTCCCCTGACCCTTAAGCATTTTTCTTTCCTCTTTAAAAAGCTCGGACAAAGGACTGTCCCCCGTTCCTGGGACAAAGGACCGTCCCCCGTTCCCGGGACAAAGGACCGTCCCCCGTTCCTGGGACAAAGGACTGTCCCCCGTTCCTGCAAAAAAGAAGAGGCTATCCGAAGATAGCCTCTTCCTTATCACAAAACTTTCAAGCAATCCCTTACTTTTCAGCCTTTGCTTTAATGATTAACTCTGTCAGTTTCGGTACTACCTGATTCAGGTCGCCTACGATACCATAGTCAGCGATATCGAAGATCGGAGCTGTCTCATCTTTGTTGATGGCGATGATGAAGTCAGACTCTTCCATACCTGCTGCATGCTGGATGGCACCTGAGATACCGATTGCAAAGTAAATCTGTGGACGTACAGTCTTACCTGTCTGTCCTACCTGGAGATCTTTTGGCTTCCAGCCTGAATCTACTACTGCACGAGAACAGGAAACTTCGCCGCCGATTGCTGCTGCCAGATCCTCAAGGATCTTGAAGTTCTCAGCAGAACCTACTCCACGGCCACCGGATACCAGGATCTTAGCTTCCTGAATATCAACTGTATCCTTTACAGCTTTAACAACTTCTACGATCTCTACGTATTTGCTGTTCTCCTCGAGTTTTGCATCATAAACAACAACCTCAGCTTTAGCGCCTTCGATTGGTGTGATTTTCTGCATAACGCCAGGACGTACTGTAGCCATCTGCGGACGGTTGTTAGGACAAGCGATTGTAGCGATTGTGTTTCCGCCGAATGCAGGACGAGTCATAAGAAGCTGATTGTGTTTCTGCTCCTGACCCGGTCTTGCTACGAGTGGGAAGTCACCGATCTCAAGCTGTGTACAGTCAGCTGTCAGACCTGTCTGAACTCTGGCAGATACTGTAGGTCCAAGGTCACGGCCGATTGCTGTAGCACCAACGAGCATGATCTCTGGTTTGAACTCATTGATAACTGCTGTCAGAGCCTGTGCATATGGCTCTGTGCGGTATGTCTCCAGCTTAGGATCATCAACAACGATTACTCTGTCAGCGCCATATGCTGCGAGCTCGTCTGCTTTATCTGTAATATTGTATCCCAGCAGTACTGCTGTAACTGTTGTATCCAGCGGTTTAGCCAGATTTTTTGCTTCGCCGAGCAGCTCGAAGGCAATGTTTTCGATCTCATTGTCTACCTGCTGAGCAAATATAAATACGCCTTTATATGCTTCCAGATTCATATCTTTCCTCCAAATATATGCTTCAACAAGGTTCTTTAGAAAACCTATGCTGTGTGACTAAGATCAAATGTAATGTTTAGCGATAAGCTGATCTGTAATTGCCTGTGCTGCCTCATCTGCTGTAAGATCTGCAACAACTGTACCAGCTCCCTTTTTAACTTTATCAGAAGCTCTTGCAATCTTTGTAGGAGATCCTGCCAGACCGATGTTTGCATCGTCAAGGTCTTTCAGATCTTTTCTTCCCCATGTAGTGATCTCTGCATCAACTGCATCCCAGATACCTTTAACGCTCATGTATCTAGGCTCGTTAAGCTCTGAAAGAGCTGTTACCAGTGCAGGCATTTTTGCTTTCAGTACATGATATCTGTCTTCATAGTTACGCTCTACTACTACATAATCTCCATCGATCTCGATCTTCTGTGCGTAGGAGATTACCGGCAGTCCAAGGTGCTCAGCGATCTGAGGACCAACCTGTGCTGTATCTCCATCGATAGCCTGACGGCCTGTGATGATCAGATCATATTCACAGTTGCGAAGTGCGCCTGCGATTGTAGAAGATGTAGCCCATGTATCAGCTCCACCGAGTACTCTATCTGTAACAAGGATAGCATCATCAGCACCCATAGCCAGTGCTTCTCTCAGCATATCTGTAGCTTTTGGAAGACCCATTGTCAGAACAGTAACTTTTGCGCCGTACTGATCTTTCAGTCTCAGAGCAGCCTCAAGACCTGCTTTGTCATCCGGGTTCATAATTGCGAGCATAGCAGCTCTGTTCAGTGTTCCATCAGGATTGAAAGCAACACCGCCCTTTGTATCAGGAACCTGTTTAATACATACAACTATATTCACGGTCATGTCCTCCTATTATTTCAAAATGTTTGCGGAGATTACCATACGCATAACTTCTGATGTTCCCTCATAGATCTCTGTGATCTTTGCGTCACGCATCATACGCTCTACGTCGTACTCTCTGATATATCCGTATCCACCAAGAAGCTGTACGCACTTTGTAGTAACGTCCATAGCTGTCTCTGCTGCAAACAGTTTTGCCTCTGCTGCCTCAAGACCATAGTTCTTCTGTGTATCTTTTGCTTTTGCAGCGCGGTAAACCATCAGCTGAGCAGCATCACACTGTGTCTTCAGGTTAGCAAGCTGGAACTGTGTATTCTGGAACTGAGCCAGTGTACGTCCGAACTGTTTTCTCTCTTTAACATATGCAAGAGCTACATCCAGTGCACCCTCAGCAAGACCAAGAGCCTGAGAAGCGATACCGATACGTCCGCCATCCAGTGTATGCATAGCAATGTTAAATCCTTTACCCTTCTGTCCGAGAAGGTTCTCTTTCGGGATACGGCAATCTGTGAAGATCAGCTCGTATGTAGCTGAACCACGGATACCCATCTTTTTCTCTTTTGTTCCGAATGTGAAGCCCGGTGTTCCTTTCTCTACGATAAATGCAGAGATTTCTTTCATCTTACGGCCACGTTTCTCTACGATACCTGTTACAGCGATTACGATATAAACGTCTGCGTAGCTACCGTTTGTGATGAAGCATTTGGATCCGTTCAGAACCCACTCATCTCCGTCAAGTACAGCTTTTGTCTGCTGTCCCTGCGCATCTGTACCAGCGCCCGGCTCTGTCAGACCGAAAGCACCTACTTTACGTCCTGCAGCCAGATCCGGAAGGTATTTCTTCTTCTGATCCTCTGTACCATATGTGAGGATTGGATCGATACACAGTGATGTATGAGCAGATACAACTACACCTGTAGTACCGCAAACTTTAGAGAGCTCTTCTACTGCCATTGCATAAGCAAGAATGTCAGCGCCCTGTCCGCCGTACTCTACAGGAACCGGAATACCCATGATTCCGTATCTTCCCATTTTCTCAACTGTCTCAGATGGAAATCTCTCTTCCTCATCGATTTCCTGTGCCAGTGGTTTTACCTCGTTCTGTGCGAACTCACGGTAAAGGTTTCTGGCCATCTCATGTTTCTTATCCAGCATAAAATCCATGGCTGAACCTCCTTAAAATTATAGTTTCAGGATTGCTTAGTTAATAACGTTCTTTAGATGCTGACATGTATCTTCATGCACGTCATTTTTTTAACGTTTTTTATTTAACAATGTTATAATACATTATTGTTACAAGATTGTCAAAGCTATTTGAGAGAATTTGTTAAAAATTAAATTATCGATTCCGTGACAAATGATACATTTTCTGTTCACGTGCCCTTTTCTCAAGACTTTACACGCGGGATTAAATTTTGATAAATATTTGGTAAAATCTATTCTTCTTTTTTCGCCAGGTAATTCTGTCGATACTTCTTCGGCGGCATACCGATATTTTTCGTAAACTGCGCATTGAAGTAACTCTGGGTATCGAATCCCACCATGCCGGCAATATCCGTGATGGACATATCTGTCGATATCAAAAGATTCTGCGCTTCCCCGAGACGGCGGCGCAGCAGATATTGGATCGGTGAATAACCACTCATTTCCTTAAATATATGTGACAGATAATAAGGGCTGATGTGCAAAGCTTTTCCGATACTCTCCAGTGTCAAAAGCTCCATATAATGCTCGTCAATATATTCTTTGATCTGATTTCCCAAAATATTGGGCTCCGCAACTTCTCGCTCCTCTACACCACTACATCTGTTAACAACGGCCAGTGTTTTGTTCAGGATGGCATGCATCAGAGCATCGCAGACTGCCTCCGCCTGCATCTCTTCGTCCAGCAGGTTATGGAACATCATGTCAAACATACTATACAGATCACGATACTCTTTTTCTGTTGTATGGAAGATATAGCCTGCATCATCCGGAATCAATGCATTTTCACGTAATCCCTTCATATGCAGACCGCCGATGGCAGCGCAAAACAGCTCGATCTCACACTCCGGACCCGTCACATCATCATGTACGATATTGGAATTGTAGATCAAAAGATCTCCTTTGCGGACATGTTTCTTCTTATTATGAATCAAAAAATCACTCTCGCCCTGGCAGATCAGCAGCAGTTCTACATGATTCTTATGCGAATGCATCAGCATAGGATGTGCACTGGCATTTGGTGTGACATGACTTACGTATCGAAGTTCCGGTGTGTTTTCGCCTTCAAACAGATGAACTACATTCCTTTTTACAAAACATTGTGCGTTAATTCTTTTATATGTCGCCATATTTCACCTAACCTTCTCTTTAAAAAACAAGCTTTTATAATCAGCTTCACCCAAGCCTCTTGTTCGTATTTTAGCACACCCTTTTTGACGGGTCTTTTATTATTTTGCGAAAATCCAGCCTCTCTTTTCCCTTCCGTCCACCGTGATCTCCTCCTGAGACTTTCCCCGAACTTGACTTTTGTCTCTGCGACATGGGAAATGTGCTTAAGCTCCAACCTCGCCTATACTTTCATACCCGGATCTTCTTCCCTTTCCGTGACCGTGAAATGCGTTTGAGCTCCGGCCTTGCCTATACTTTCATATCCGGATTCCCTTCCTTTTCCGTGAACGGGAAATTCACTTAGGGTCTGACCTCGCCCACAATAACTGCCCGAACTGTTCCCGCGTCAAAATAAAAAAGCAAAAAAACAATTTAATCAAAGTAGACTCTGCTACAATAAGTAAAAGCAAAAAACTGAAAGACGAAATAAACTTATAATGATAAAATATATATATAGAAAAAAATTCGCATAGAAAGTTTCTTCTACAAATCAGAAGTAAAAAAAGCTTTTGTTATGCGGTTTTCACGAGCACGTGCTCGCTCTTTTATTTTTATTAATTTTACTCCCGGAGGTATATCATCATGATAAGGGAAAAGCAATTTTACAAAAGTTTTTTCGCTATGTTTATTGTTCTGGTATTACAGAACGTTATCACGCTCAGTGTTAACCTGGCTGATAATCTGATGCTGGGTGCCTACAGTGAGTCTGCTCTGTCCGGCGCTGCTGCCGTAAATCAGATCCAATTCGTCTATCAGCAGATTATGCTGGCCTTAGGCGAGGGCGCGGTCGTTCTGGGAACACAGTACTTCGGTAAGGGAAATATGAAACCGGTGAAGAAGCTCTCATCTATTGCCATGCGTTTCGGATTGGCTGCCGCAGTTATTTTGTTCATTCTTGTCAGCTTTTTCCCTGCACAGGCGATTTCCATTTTTACCACAGACGCAGATATCATTGCTGCTGGCTGTGAATATCTGAAGCTTATTCGCTTCACCTATATTTTCTTCGCCATCACCCAGATTCTGCTGGCCACCATGCGCAGCACCGGTGTGGTAAATATTGCGCTCGGACTTTCTGTGATCTCGCTGGTGGTCAACTGCTGTATAAACTACACTTTGATCTACGGACATTTCGGCGCGCCGGAACTCGGTATTACAGGCGCTGCCATTGGTACTTTGACGGCACGTATTGTCGAACTGCTTGCGCTGATCCTCTTTATTAAATTTAAAGAAAAAAATCTTCGCCTGTCCTTGCGGGATTATCTCGATTTCGATCGTACCCTCCTGGGCGATTATGCCCGCGTCATGGGACCGCTGCTTTTCGTAAATTCTATGTGGGGATTCAATAACGCAGCGCAGAATGCTATTCTCGGACATATGACAGCCCGCGCCATCGCGGCAAACAGTGTGGCTTCTACCCTTTTCCTGATGGTGAAGTCTGCCGCCCAGGGTGCATCCGGTACGGCTTCCTTCTTTGTCGGCAAAACCATCGGCGAAGGCAGTATGGACAAGCTGAAATCCATGGCCAAAACTTTACAGGTAATGTTTGTGGGTATTGGTATTTGCGCCGGTATTATATTGTTCTTTATCCGCATTCCGATTCTTAGTATTTATAATCTGGAGCCGGAAACCAAAGCCATGGCAAATCAGTTTTTGCTGATTCTCTCTGTCATCGTCGTAACTATGTCCTACCAGATGCCGACAAACTCCGGTATCATCAAAGGCGGCGGCGATACAAAATATTGCATGAAGCTTGACCTAATCAGCATCTGGTGTATTGTATTACCGATTTCCTTCCTGCTGGCTTTTGTTTTCCATGCATCACCGGTAGCTGTTGTATGGATGCTGAACGCCGATCAGATTTTCAAGGGTATTCCTGCTTTCTTCAAAGTTAACTACGGACATTGGGCGAAAAAGCTCACCAGAGACTAAGTTCTGCGATTGGAGTTTTCGTCATGCTGAAAATAGACTTGATCACCGGCTTTCTTGGTGCCGGAAAAACGACCTTTATTCATAAATATCTGGATTTTTTGAAACGTAATGGTGTAAAGGCCGCCATTATTGAAAATGAATTCGGATGTGCTGATGTAGATGCCAGGCTCTTGCAGGATACGCAGGTACCGATTCGCAGCCTGACCGGTGTCTGCATGTGCTGCCGTGGCAAAAGTATGTTTCAAAATATGATTATTTCCGCAGCCAAAGAAGGCTACGACCGTCTTTTAGTCGAACCCTCGGGTATCTATGACGTCGATGAGTTTTTTTCCACAATGATGGATCAGGAGGTCCGCTCCTTAAGTGAAATCGGAAGCATTATCACCATTGTGGATGCGATTGCAGCTGAACCACAAAGTGATGCCGCCGGATACTTACGCTTTTCACAAATACTCTCCGCGGGGGTGATTTTGCTAAGCAAAACACAAATGGCTTCGATGGAAGAGATCGAAAGCGTCAAAACACAGCTGCATGACTCGCTGCTTGCTTATGGCTGTACTCGTGTCTTAAAAAATGAGGATCTGCTGATTAAATGCTGGGATGACTTTACGGATGCTGACTTTCAGAGAATTTCCTCTGCAGGTTATCGTCTTTTCGATCACAAACGCGAGGCTTTGGACCATCAATCTATTTTTCAGGCCTTTCCCTTTGCTTCTTACTGCCGCGGTGAGGCTGATCTCTCCGAAAAAATTCATCAGCTTTTCAGCGATGTCACACCGGGAAGGGTATGTCGCGTGAAAGGACATATCCGTGATCTTTCCGGTAACTGGTATGAACTTAACTGTACCCGCGAATGCTTTTCCGTCAGAAAGGTCGAGATTAAGCGTGGTTTATTCATGATCATCGGCGAAGAACTGGATAAGCGTTATCTGGAAGCGCTTTTCATTGACAAGAAATCCGCCCGGTAAATGCTTCTTAGCCGTGAAATACTCCTTACTCATCCGGATCTTCTATTTCTAAAGCTGAAAGATAAAATTCTCTTCCCTGGGTGAGCTCTGTGTTTCTGCTATGACAGAGCGGGCAGATCATTCGAAAATCCGGAATCTCCGTCTCAGCGCCACAGTCACGGCACTTTACCTTTCCCGGCAGCTTCGTGATTTCCAGTTCCGCATGCTCAGCAATGGTTCCCTCGCTCAATAGTGAGAAATAGTCTCTCACTATTTCTGTCATCAGACAGCTGCAGGTTCCCATCACCAGTCCCACCTTGAGAACCTTCGCGGCGCCTGCCTTTTTTCCTTCTCTCACCACTGTATCTACGATACTTTGTGTTACTGATAATTCATGCATTTTTCCTTCACCTCATTTTGACTACTTCTATGATCAATTTCCCCTGCAGTAGGCTTTTTCTTTTTCCTGACCTATTTCTCTGCTCTATCGTCCTTTCAGCAGGGCTTTCCTTGAAATTATGACAAAAAGTTTGCCTGGCAAGCACAAATGCGCCGCCAGGCAAATATTTTTAATTGTATTTTCTGCTACAATCGTAAACCATGATTCTCCGGAAATATATTTCCTTATCAAGCCTCAGGCTTTGCTGCCGGTTCTGCTGCTTTTGCAGCGGCTGGCGCTGCAGGTTTCGCTGCAGGCGTTGCTGCAGGTTTTGCAGCTGGCGCTGCTGCGCCTTCGGCTGCAGCTTTCTCAGCGGCTGCTTTTGCGGCTGCGGCTTTCGCCAAAGCTGCTTTCTTTGCAGCTGCGGCTCTTTCGGCCTGCAGTCTCTTCTGCTCAGCTTCTTTCGCCATCTGCTCCGGAGATTTCTGATATGTCACCTCAGATTTGCCAGGCATCGGCTCCTGATAGCCAGGTACCATATGAAGACATTTCTTCGGACATTTCTCTACACAAAAACCACAGGCGATACAATCGAAACGATCGATTGTCCATGTGCCTTTATTCTTATCTACTTTCAATGCACCCGGAGGACACTGTCTGGTACACATACCACATCCGATACAGCTATCGATTTCAATCTCGATATGTCCACGGCTACGCTCAGGATATACACAAGGCTCTGCCGGATAATTCACTGTAACCGGTTTTGAAAACAGGTTTTTCAGGATCACTGGTGCAAATTTTAAAATCTTACCCATCTTTCCACCGCCTTTCTTATCGCTCTGTACAGCTGATACATGGATCGATGGTCAGAATTGCCAGACCAACGTCAGACAGATCGGCACCTTTCAGGATATGTGCAAGACCTGGCAGGTTTGCAAATGTAGGTGTACGAAGTCTGAATCTATCCAGATTCTTCTTACCGCTTGCTTTGATATAGTATACAGCCTCACCACGCGGCTGCTCCAGACGTACAAATGCCTCGCCGTTCGGATTTCCCTTTACAGGAAGCGCAATCTCGCCACCCGGCATTTTGCTGAAAGCCTGACGGATGATATCGAAGGACTGGAATACTTCCATCATACGCACATAGCATCTCGCATAGTGATCACCGTCATTACTGGTGATCGGCTCGAAGTCAATATTTGCATATGCTGCATAGCCCATCTTTCTCATATCGTTAGAGATGCCGGAAGCTCTCATGAAAGGACCACAGCAGCCGAGGTTATAAGCATCCTCTTTTGTCAGAATACCAACGCCTTTTGTTCTGGCCTGTACGGTGTAATCCTCAAAGAAAGTATCCTTGATTTCCAGAAGCTCTGCTTCCATTGTATCAATTGTGGAAAGAATAACCTTCTCCATCTCCGGTGTAATATCCTTCAGAACACCACCTACTTTATTAACGGAGTTGATCAGACGGCCGCCTGTAGTCATCTCTACCATGTCCAGAATTTTCTCACGAATCTTCCAGCACTGATAGAAAAGGCTTTCGAATCCAAAGGCATCTGCCAGCAGACCAAGCCACAGAAGATGACTGTGGATACGGCTGAACTCACACCATACTGTTCTCAGATATTTCGCACGATCAGGAACTTCGCAGTCAAAGATTTTCTCAAGTGTGGAGATATAACCCATACCATGCATGAAGGAACAGATACCACATGTTCTCTCAACAACGTACTGCATTGTTTCCCAATCTTTTTTCTCTGTCAGACTTTCCAGTCCACGATGAATGAAGCCGATATTCGGAATTGCTTCCACGACCTTCTCATCCTCAATTACCAAATCCAAATGAACCGGTTCCGGAAGTACCGGATGCTGCGGACCATAAGGAATAACACTTCTTTTTCCCATTATTTAGCCTCCTTTGGTCCAAGTGGTGCCACCTGGCGAATTCTATAAAGTTTGTTATCGTAATCCAGATTGATCATCTTAATTTTTACACCAAAGAGCTCTTTCATTTCATTCTCGTAGAATACTGCTGCAGGAATGACTTCAGAGATACTCGGTACTTCTGTATCCACATCAACGACCACGCGAAGTGTGAAATACTCATAAGTCTCCAGATTTGTGAAAGAATAGCTCAGCTCATATTTTTCATTGATGTAAGCTGCGCAGGCCTGGGAAATACGAAGGCCTTTGGTCTTCATTTCCATAACCTTCGGAAGGAGTTCAGTAACATCAATATCAATCTGCACATCAGCCGGATTAATTACTTCTGCCATTTATAAATCCTCCCCTCTTCCGTTTTTGCCGGATTTTTTCAACTCTGCATGTTTGTCAGATCTTTCCTGGAAAAGCGCTACGGCTTTCACGATACCATCAATGATGGACTGTGGTCTGGCTGCACAGCCAGGCACATAAATATCTACCGGGACAACCTGATCAGCACCGCCAAGCATGTTATAGCAATCCTTGAAAACGCCGCCTGTGCAAGCACAAACGCCGACTGCAACAACTACCTTTGGACGAGGCATCTGATCATACAACTGTTTTACAACTGATGCATTCTGGGAGTTAATTCCTCCTGTGATCATCAGAATATCTGCCTGCATCGGGTCACCGGTATTCATGATACCGAAACGCTCTGCATCATATACCGGTGTCAGGCAAGCCAACACCTCAATATCACAACCGTTACAGCTGGATCCGTCATAATGGAGCAGCCACGGTGATTTTTTTACCTTTCCCATATTATTCCTCCATTATTTAATCAACATCAGAACCAGAAGGTTAACGCCTGCAGTACAAAGTGTGAAGATCCATGTGATCTTCAGCATCTGCTGCCATTTCAGACGCGCACTTGTATTATCGATCAAAATCTCTACGAAATAAACGATTGCAATCAGTGCAACTGCCAGCAGAATGCTCCACCACTGCGCATTCAGCACAAAGAGTGCTACTACACCCAGAAGGAATACATTCTCATACCACTCTGTTACCTGGAACATAGCAAGGTTACCTGCACCCATCTCTGTGGTCAGACCTTTGACCAGCTCCTGATGCATATGATGTGATGTGGCAGTATCAAAAGGAGATTTTCTCATTTTGATCGTCATGATAAATACAAACGCAAGGAAGAAACCAGGCATTCTCAGCAAATAAATCTTATCACTTGTAGCAATTTTTTCTACATAGAAAGATCCTGATGCCAGATAAAAACCTACGCATGTCAGAATAACTGCAGGCTCATAAGCTACCATCTGTAAAAGCTCACGGGATGCACCGATGGAGCTATATGGGGAGCTTGTCACAACTGCTGCGAAATACAGGAAAGTAGCTGCTGTAGAAAGCACAAAGAAGCAAAGCAGGATATCTGATCCTGAGAAGAACATTGCACCTGTCACTACCATCAGAAGGAAGTAGGTCATCAGGAGAAATGTCTGCGCACTGTTAACAGCGATTACCTGTTTACTAAACAATTTTCTTACATCATAGAACGGCTGCAGAACAGGAGGTCCGATACGTCTCTGCATTCTGGCCGCAATTTTTCTGTCGATACCTTCCAGCAGACCACCGATCAGTGGCGCCAGCACAATATAAAGAACGACAGCGATCACTTTCATTGTCATTGTCATAATGCACCTCCGATCGCCATGCAGATCATTACGATCACGATTACAATTGCAATCATCTGGGATGGCACCATAACCTTCTTTTCGCCACAAAGCTCTTCGAAGTAATAGTTAGACATCCACAGCTGTTTTTCGTTACCGAAAGAATCCACAAATGCTGTATTCGCACCTGTATTGATACCATTCATATAAGCCAGCTTCACATTGTGTCTTCTGTCTTTTCCAAGTTTCCAGGCAATCAGCGGGATCATGAATACGACAACAACGATACCCACCAATGTATAAAGCACGATTGACGGGATAACCGGCGCATAAGAACCAAATGTAGCCAGAACAACCTGTTTTACAAGTGTATCTGACAGGAATGGGAAGGCAATGCAAAGAGCAATCATCAGAACAGCATGCACTGTCAGAGAAAGGCTCTCTCCCGGTCCTGTGATATCTTTCACTTTAGAATGAATGATATTGTGTGTCGGCGCAATGATCTTTCCGAGCCATTTCGTCCAGTAGAAGGCTGTAGTTGCACTACCAAAGGCAATCATCAGAACAACGACAATATCTCTCTCATCTACAGCTGCGCGGAGTGCGGACCATTTGGATACAAGCATACCAAAGGGAGCCAGGAACATAGCTGCAATACCGATAAACATAAAGATTGCAAGCTTCGGAACACGATAAATCAGTCCGTGCATACTCTCGATATCTCTGCTGTGTGTAGTATTCTCTGTCGCACCAACATCCTGGAAAAGAAGGGATTTGGAAATCGCATGGAATACCATCAGGAAAATACCTGCCCACAGTGTCTCCTGCTGGCCGATACCTGCACAGGCAACCATCAGACCCAGGTTAGAAACCGTAGAGAAGGCCAGTACTTTCTTCGCATCTGTCTGCGCAATCGCCATCACAGATGCCATCAGGAATGTGAAGCCGCCGACAAGGGCTACCATAGTACCTGTCGCTGTGCCTCCCATAGCCGGAGAAAGTCTGTAAAGAATATAGATACCTGCTTTAACCATTGTCGCACTATGCAGCAATGCTGAAGAAGGTGTAGGCGCAACCATGGCGCCCATCAGCCATGTAGAGAATGGCAGCTGTGCAGACTTTGTCAGGGCTGCAAAGGCGATCAAAGCCACTGCGAGTATCGCAAACTGATCATTCTGTACTGCTTTTGTAACCAAACCTGACAGGGATGCATTATGTGTCATATAACCATAAACCACAACACCGGCGCTCAGACCGCATCCACCCAGAAGGTTCATCCACAATGCGCGGAAAGCATTATTAATCGCTTCCTCTGTTCTGGTATAACCGATCAGCATGAAGGAACATACACTGGTGGTCTCCCAGAAAAGAATGAGCCAAAGAAGGCTGTCTGTGAGGATAAATCCAAACATTGCGCCAAGGAATGCAAACAGAAGCATAAAGAAATAATATCTTCTGTCTTCCACATCCTTATAATGCTTGTGATATCCTTCCATATAACCGATCGCATAAATAACGATCAAACTGCCGATCACACCTACGATCAGTGCCATCAAAACCGTAAAGGCATCGATTCTGACACGTGCCATAACATTCATTTCCGGTCCGCACAATTCAAAATATGCTACCAGAAGTGTCGGTACGATGGATAAAATACTGACCCAGTATTTGTGATACTTGAAACAAAGGATAGTAACCAGAATCATCAAAGCCACTTCGCCGGCCAGAATCAAATGATCTACCATTCCCTCGCTTCCATACAACGAGATCTTAGAACTGCCACTCATAAGCCACTGAACGGAAAGCACGATTGAACCAGCCATAATAACAGCTGCGCCAATATATCCAATCGCTGCCTGCGCTTTCTTTTCTCTGATGATAAACATCAAAGCCGCCATGACTAACGGAAAGCAGATCAGAAATGGTACTGTAAACATCTCTTTCTCCTTTCATTCATAAAAATACCTACATAATCATTTTATCAAATAATCGATAGTTAGCAATCACTTTTCTTTAGATTTTGTTTATTATTTTTCAGAAAGCAAATACATTTAAATTCCGAATCTTGACTCTTCTCCTTCCGGTCTTTGTACCGGCACAAGGCCGCTATCATGATTTATTTTCAGCGGACGCTCAAGCATTGCGGCGACAGCTTCCCGGTATTCTTCCGGCTTTTTGGATTTTTGGATTTTTTTCAGTTCTTTTTTACAATCTTCAAACATGCTATGCAGGTAGGTCCAGTTTTCTTTCATGCGGCCCACCGGAGTTCTGCCATCGGGATAGGCTTCCTCATAACCTTCATATAATGCAGTTAGATAAGCTGCCAGCTCTTCCTTATTTAAAGCTGCACCACCCTGTAACTGCCGGATCAGCGCCGGGTTGGCAATCAATCCGCGTCCGACCATGACCGCGCTAACCTTAGGAAAACGATCTTTGATCTGCTGAAAATCTTCTATATTATAGATGTTTCCGTTAAAGCAGACAGGATGCGAAGTATTTGCTGCCACCCTGCCAAAAGCCTCCAGATGGGGCAGTCCTTTGTAGAGATCTTTCTGTGTCCTGGCATGAACGATCAATTCCGAGATCGGGTATTTTTCATAGATGGCAAATATTCTCTCCGTCTCCTCCAGACTATGCAGCCCTAATCTGCTTTTGACAGAAATCTGTACATCGTCGTTTGCCAGCCCCTCAAAGACAATATCAAAAAATCGCTCCAGCTCGTCCGGAACACCCAGAAAACCGGCCCCACGTTTTTTCGGCACCACCGTCGGGGACGGACATCCCAGGTTCAGATTTACCTCCTCATATCCCATCCAATGCAGCGTACGAGCGCATTTCACGAAATTTTCCGCATCATTGGAAAGTATTTGCGGAACCGCAGGCACACCGACATTATTCTCCGGCGCTACTTCCCGCAGCTCTTTGGACTTATATTTGCCCGTAGGGTGGGTTACCACAAAGGGCATATAATATTTATCTGCACCGGGAAAGATCTGATGATGCACTTTTCTGTAATTAAATCCTGTCAGTCCCTCCATAGGGGCGGCGTAAAATTTCATATACTTTTTCTCCTACTATCTTCTATCGAAAATCGCTCAATCATATTCCTCTTCTGTATGTAGCAGCCTGTCAAAAAGAAATTCTCGCATTTCACTTTTCCACTGGCTTACTTTCGCAAAGCTTGATCGCATTCGAATCAACATTAGCTGCTATTTTTCCTCAGGAAATGCTTCCTTCAGCATCCGACTTTCCGGCTTTTCTCTTCTGTGCATCCTCCCGGATAAAGCCTCTCATTTTTTCGATCATACGGTCATAATTATCTTTTCGATGGGGAAAAAGACAGTTGGTGCAATCCTTTATGCCGCTTTCCAGGATCCGGAAATTTCCCCCGCAGCGTTCCCCCATAAAATAGAGCGGACAATAGCAAAAGAGGCAATTGAATTCCTCCTCCCCAAGGCCCTTATGACAGGGAAAATATTTGCAATTCGGATGACTGAAAAATTTATATTCTTTCTCGCTCATAATTTTCTCTCTATAGTTAATCCGGCTTTGTATTTCCGGACATTTTTTCCAAACTGTTCAGAAAGGCATCGCGAATCTCTTGTGCTTTTGTTTTCAAAGGCTCGAAAGGCCTCATTGCTCCATTATATGTAACTTTTTTTCGCCTGACAAGTAAGATTGATTTCATCGTATCCTCATATATCTTTTCTTGCGGAAGCGGAAGCTGCATAAGTAGAACTGTGCCTGTGACGCTTCCTATATCGTCCCCGTGTTATTTCAGACTATTCCTTTATGTTTTGTCCAGTTTTCTGATATAAGCATCTGTACTATATCATTTTAAATTATTTTCGTTTTTGTACTTAATTTGTTTACACATTTATAAATTTCTTATAAAATATAAATAACTTTACAAATAAATATAATCTTGGTGAGGAGGTGTTCTTATGTTGGCATGGATTTTTGTTCTGGTCGTCGTCGCTGCCGCCATTGTTTATGTTTTTATGTGCTATAACCGCATCAAAAACATGAAAGAAGGCACCAAAGCTATGAAAGAAATGGCTGCGATCATCCGCAGCGGTTCCTCGGAATTTCTGAAAACCGAGTTCAAATGGATTGCTATTGTCTGTATCATTCTGGCCCTGATTTTCTCATTGTTCGTAGAAAAAACGGCAGGGCTGACCTTCCTGATCGGTGCCCTGATGAGCTCTATGGTTTGCATCCTTGGCATGCGCAGCGCTACCTATGCAAATGTCCGCACAGCCAATAAAGCGCGCACCTCTCTGGACATCGGCGAAACCGTAAAAGTAGCTTTGACCGGCGGCTCTGTTTCCGGTCTGGCCGTACAAGCCTTTGGCCTCTTGGGTCTCGGCCTGATCATGATCATTTTTCAGGGTGTTTCTCATGATTCAGTAGGTTCCGGCTTCCTGGCCGGCATGGAATGTAACGCTTCCATTATGCGTGTTTCTACCTATTCCCTTGGCTGCTCTCTGGTGGCCATGTTTAACCGTGTCGCAGGCGGTAATTATACAAAAGCAGCGGATATTTCTTCCGATATTCTGGCAAAGCTGCGGCATGATCTGCCGGAGGATGACAGCCGTGTGCCAAATGTAATCGCAGATTTCATCGGCGACAATGTCAATGACATCGCCGGCAACTGTTCCGATCTTCTGGAATCCTTCGTTGCTACTATGGCCTCCGGTATCATGATTTCTGTTACTATTTACCAGACGGCCATTCATAACGGTGAGGCTGCCATCACGGATGCTACCTTCACTGCAACCACTACCTTCCCGATTCTTTTCGCAGGTGTAGGTCTCATAGGATGTCTGATCGGCCTTGGCTATGCTTCCGTAAAAAAGATGAGCGACAACCCGTCCCGTGAACTGAATTTCGCCGAGTGGATTTCCGCCGGTGTAACTTTGCTCCTGGGACTGCTTGTTTCCTTCATCATGTTTGGCCATGGCACACCCCTTTATGAATCCTTTAAGCTTGGATGGATTTCCCCTTGGATCTGCTCCCTTCTGGGCATTGTTTCCGGTATTGCCATCGGTTCGATCACAGAATATTACACAAGTACAGATTTCAAGCCAACCCAGACACTGGCCATGATGGCGACAGAAGGCGATGCCTTCGTCATTACCAAGGGCGATGCCATCGGTTCTCGTTCTTGTCTCTGGCCGATTCTGATCATTTCTGTTTCTCTGATCATTTCCGGTAATATCTGCGGAACCTACGGTATCGCTGTAGCCGCCCTGGGCATGCTGTCTTTCGTCGGTGCAACTGTTTCTATCGATGCCTTTGGTCCCATTGCTGACAATGCAGGCGGTCTGGCAGAATCCTGCCATCTGGACCCGAATGTACGTGTCATCACAGATAAGCTTGACGCTGTCGGAAATACCACCGCTGCCATCGGTAAAGGCTTTGCCATCGGCTCGGCCGCTTTCGCGACAGTTTCACTGATTGTCGCTTACGTCGGAAACTATTCGGAAATCGGCGAAGAACCCGTTCTGAACTTCGCCTCCTTCATGGTTGTGGCCGGCGGATTGTTGGGAGGCGCTCTGGTAGAATATTTCTCCGCGCTCCTGACCGATAATACCATCGATTCCGCAAAACTAATGGCCGATGAAGGTGACAAATTACTCTCTATCCCTGGCGTTCTCGAAGGAAGTGTAAAACCGGATTATAACAAAATGATCCGCATGGCTGCCCAGGAAGCTATACGCAAGATGCTCCTGCCATCCATTCTGGCTATCTGTATTCCAATCATCGGTGGTCTGCTCTTCGGCGTACAGTTCGTAGGCGGTCTTTTGGTCGGTGCCACCATTGTCGCTGTTCCCCGCGCTATGTTTATGGGTAACTCGGGTGGTGCCTTTGACAACGGCAAAAAATATATTGAAGAAGGATTACTGGAAGGCTACGGCAAAGGCTCTGACGCTCACAAGGCAGCCGTTGTCGGTGACACAGTCGGCGACACTCGTAAGGACGTCGTCGGTGTTGCCCTGGACATCTTCATTAAAACCATGTCCACAGTCGCCAACACTCTCGCAGCTGTCTTTGTCACCGTACATCTCTTCTAAATCATCACACAATCCGCCTATTGATTTTTCGATGACAGCGTACTATAATCTTATATAATTAAAAAGCCAATTCTTGTCCGCCACATGGTCAGGAAGTACCCCTACTTCCACCCTGTGGCGGCTTAAAAAATAAGCGGATGTTCCCCCGAACATCCGCTTATTTTTTTTATCTGTTACCGCTTCTGACTTTAGGAGCTTTTTCCCTCTCGCCAAAGCTCAACCAGGTCTTCAAAAAGGCCTCATGCCTTCTTGCCGCTGCATGGCCGAGCGCAAAGCGTTGAGGAAGGGGACTCCTACTGCGTTGAATTTCTGCCGCAAAAAAACTGCGGGATCAATCCATATCTACCAGCAGACCATGCTTTTCGTAGCTTGTAATTCTTACTACCTTATTATCATCATCTACAAATACAACGCTTGGATGATAATTCTTTACTTCCTCCGGTGTCATGCTTGCATAAGCCATGAGAATGATTTTGTCACCTACAGAAACACATCTGGCTGCAGCACCATTCAGACAGATCATGCCTGAACCACGCTCACCGGCAATAGTATAGGTTTCGAAACGATTTCCGTTATTCACATCGACAATCTGCACCTTCTCGTATTCGAAAATACCGGATGCATCGAGCAGATCCTGATCTACTGTGATGGAACCCACATAGTCCAGCTCTGCCTGTTTTACGGTTGCTCTGTGAATTTTTCCCTTCAGCATTTCAACTGTCATTTCTTCAGCCCTCCACAATGAAATTATCGATCAGACGTGTTTTGCCGATATAAACAGCAATTGCTACCAGCACACTTCCCTCGATGCGATCGATCGGCATCATGGAAATGCCGTCAACTGCTGATACATAATCAATTTTTGCCAGTGGCTCGGACTCGATCATCTCTGTCATTGCTGCGACGATTTTCTTTGCATCCTTCTCGCCTTCCTCTACCATCTTCTGTCCCGCAAAAATGGATTTGGAAAGGATCAGTGCTGCCTTTCTCTCCTCCGCGCTCAGATAAGTGTTTCTGGAAGATCTGGCCAGGCCATCTGCTTCGCGCACGATCGGGCAGCCTACGATTTCGATACCAAAGGACAGGTCACGTACCATTCTTCTGATGATGGCCAGCTGCTGCGCATCCTTCTGTCCAAAGAAGGCTTTGTCCGGTGTCACAATATTAAAGAGCTTGGAAACAACGGTACAAACGCCGCGGAAATGAATCGGGCGAGTTTTTCCGCAGAGCTGCTTTGGCATATCACTCTGGATTTCTACATAAGTTGCTGCATCATCGAAATACATTTCGGATACTTCCGGATGGAATACCATGTCACAACCGTGCTCCTGAAGCATTTTGCAATCTCTCTCGAAATCTCTGGGATAAGACTCCAGGTCCTCATTTGGTCCGAACTGTGTCGGGTTAACAAAATCAGATGCCACTACACGGTCACACATAGAAACCGCTTTGTCTACCAGACTCATATGTCCCTCATGCAAGAAGCCCATAGTAGGAACAAGACCAACTGTCAGCCCCTCTTTTCTCCATTCACGTACCTGTGCGCGAACTTCACTGATCTTTGTAGCTATAACCATTTTCTTTCTATTCTCCTTTTCCCTTTACAGGATTATTTTCATTCTTTCCGACAGCCATTCAAACTTTCATATTCCGGTTTTAGTATTCTGCATCCAGCTGCTCCAGAAACTCATCGCTGCTGTCACTCTTTACAAAGGAATGTGCCAGGGTCGGGAAGCTTCCTGCTTTTACTTCCTCATCATATGCCTTGAAGGCTGCTGTCATTTCCTCACCGATCTCTGCGAATTTCTTTACAAATTTCGGTGTGAAATCGGAGGTGATGCCCAGCATATCCTGCATAACCAGCACCTGACCGTCACAGCCTGCGCCGGCGCCGATGCCGATGGTGATCATATCCACCTTCTTAGTGATCAGGGCAGCTAATTTAGGCGGAACACACTCCAGAACGCACATAAATGCGCCGGCTTCCTGTACCTTCAGCGCATCCTCCAACACACGTCTGGCATTCTCTTCGCCTTTTCCCTGTACCTTAAAACCGCCAAATGCATTGACCGACTGTGGTGTCATGCCGATATGCGCGCAAACCGGAATACCTGAATCCACGATGGCTTTGATCTGTTCACAAACAGCTGCGCCGCCCTCCAGCTTGATCGCATTGGCATTGGTCTCTTTGATCAGACGTCCTGCATTGGCCACTGCCTGCTCAACGGAAACCTGATAGCTCATAAAAGGCATGTCCATAATAACGAAAACATCCTGTGCGCCGCGCACCACACTGCGTCCGTAAACAATCATCTCATCCATTGTTACCGGAAGTGTCGTCGCATATCCCTGCATGGTCATGCCAAGGCTATCGCCGACCAGGATTGTATTGATCCCGGCATCGTTGACACGTCTTGCAGTGGAATAATCATAACAAGTTACCTGTGATACTTTCTGTCCCTCAGCCTTCATTTTCAGAAGTGTCGCAACAGTATTTTTATTTGCCATTTCCTCTTTCTCCTTTTATATAAAACGCAGAGCGCGTCCCCGGGCGTCTCCGCAAATTTATAAATTCTCGTGCCCTTATTTTTCGAAATTATTTAAGAATGTCTCCAGCCTCCCTGCTGTGACAAAACATCTCGGAGAGAAACCCTCTGAGTTACATCTTTCCCGGCTGCCCATTCGCCGTATGCTCGATCACTTCTTCTCCTTCAATAATTTCTGCATCGCAGTGTAATCTCTGTCCGGATTTTTCTCCTGTGCCAAACTGATCAGCTTTTCCGTCACACTACGGTAAACCATCTCATCTGTTTCCTTATCAAAACATTGCAAATGCTTTTCTATCGTCTGCAAATCACATCGCTCCACCGGCCCCGTCAGGGCTTTCACCGGACCATCTGCCAAAATATGTTCCATGTTACTTCTCACCAGTGGCGTGATTGCTTTACGGGCATTTTTTTCTGAGAAACCGCAGGTCTGCAGCATCTCCAGGCTCTCTTGGATCAGACCGCATACCAGATTGCTGGCGATCGCGCAAGCTGCATGGTATTTAATCTTTGATTCGGAGTCAATGATCTGCGCCGAGATATTTTGCAGACCAAACCATTCCTTCCAGGCATAAATCTGCGTCTCATCTCCCTGCAGGCAAAAAAAAGCACCCGGCAGTTCCTTGTAAGCCTCGTATTTACTGCTTACCGGAAACAACGGATGAATTGAACAAGCATATGCGCCCGCCTCATGAATCCCCGGAAAAGCTTCTTCCGCGGACATGGCACCGCTACAATGACAAACCTCTTTACCCTGAATCCCATACGCTGCAATCTCCAGATATACCGGCGTGATCACGCCATCCGGAACTGTCAGAAAAATCACGTCACTCTCATGAACCAGTTCTGCCAGACTTTCAAAAGCTTTCGTTTCTGTAAAATGCGCAGCTTCCTTCGCCGACTCTAGATGTCTGCTCCAATAGCCGATCACCTGAATCCCTCTTTCCGAAAAGAATCTGCCCATGGAAAAGCCGACCTTACCGGCTCCCACGAAACCAATCTTCATACGATCACCTCATTTCTTAACGTATGCAAAACAGAAACCCCCGCTGCCATCATCACTTGGTCCGAAGCATACAGCTCAAACACACTTCCAATCACAGCCGCAGAAATTTCCCTTTTTCCAGGAACAGGTGACGTTTTTTCATATGCGATCCATCAGTAAAATGCCGGTACAGCTTCCAATTCTGAAATACCATCCGTTCTTTTTTACACCGTGGTCATTGTATCACCGAGCGTCCAAATTGTAAATAAATTTGACAATTAATTCACTAAGTTTCTGTACTTTATCCAATACAAAAAAGGATGTACCCACAACTACAAACATAGTCCCGGAAACATCCTTATCTAATAACGCCTTCACACAAACAGCTGATGGAGCATATCTATTGCATAAGGGACATCCACAGCCTCGGTCCTTAGTGAGTACGACCGCAAGGGAAGTACGAACTTAGTACCGCTAGGCGCGGACTAAGCGCGAGCGGTCCCTGGCGCAATCGATATGCTTCACCAGCGTCCCTGTGAAGCATTTTTTATTCTTTTTCCTTCTTTTCTTCCTTTGGCAGTCGTCCGTAAAGCTGGGCCAGTCCGTAGATACTTCTGGCCAGATCATCGGAAAGGAAATTCGGCTGCAGTCTCCACTGCCAGTTGGTGCCGAAACTGCCCGGCTCATTCATACGTGCCTCGCGGCCTTTTACCAGGTAATCCTGCAGCGGGATGATACAAAGATTTGCCGGTGATCTGTAAGCCTCACGGATAATATCCCATGTCAGGCCGCCCAGATCGTACTGGTTGGAATTAATGAAGCGACGGCAGAAATCGCGGTCATGATCACTGAGGTCCTCCAGCCATGCGCGTACCGGTGTATTATCATGTGTGCCGGTATAAACAACACTGTTCCTTGTATGATTGTAGGTCAGGTAATAGCTGGATTCGCTCCAGTCAAAGGCATACTCCAGAACCTGCATTCCCGGGAATCCGGAATCTTTGAGCAGCTTCTCTGTGCTCTCTGTGATGGTACCCAGGTCCTCTGCGATGATGTCCAGCTTCTCCACACCCATATTTGCCGCAATGACTTTAAAGAATTCTGCGCCCGGTCCTTTTTTCAAAGTACCGTTCTCGGCTGTCTCATCTGTATAAGGAATCTCATAGTAAGAATCGAAGCCGTGGAAGTGATCGATACGAATGACGTCACAAAGCTCATATGTACGCTCGATTCGCTGTGTCCACCAGGAATATTTATCAGCCTTTCTGGCTTCCCAATCATAAATCGGATTTCCCCAAAGCTGGCCTGTCTTGGAAAATGCGTCCGGCGGACAGCCGGCCACGCTTTTCGGCATCAAATCCTCATCGAACTGGAAGGCTTCCGGATGCGCCCATGTGTCAGAGCTATCCATTGCTACATAGAAAGGAATATCACCGATAATCTTTACGCCCTGCGCATTAGCATATTTGCGCAGCTTGCTCCACTGCTGGTCGAATTTATACTGCTGAAATACAATGAAATCAATGGCATCTGTATGCTCTTCGAAAACCTTTGCCATAATAGATGGTTTACGTTTCTTGAAATCCGGCTCCCAATCCAGCCAGCTGATGCCGCCGAAATACTCTTTGATCGCCATGTAGGCCGCGTAATCTTTCAGCCAGTAAGCTTCTTTTTTCTTATATAAACGGAATTCATCAGACTCATCCATTCCCTTTTCGCAGAAACGCGTATAGGCAATCTTCAGCATTTTATATCGGGAATTATACTGTGCGCCGTAATCTACCTTCTCCTGGTCACAGCCCCAATCACAGCTATTACAATCATCCCATGTCAGCAGACCCTCTTCGATCAGTCCCTCCAGGGAAATAAAATAAGGATTGCCGGCGAAAGCTGAGAATGGCTGATATGGTGAATCACCAAAGCCTGTCGGTCCAAAAGGAAGTACCTGCCAGTAACGCTGTCCTGCCTGTTTCAAAAAATCTACAAATGCATATGCTTCTTTGTCGAAGCAACCGATTCCAAACTTCGATGGAAGTGAGAAAATCGGGAACAAAATACCACTTTCTCGTTTCATTGTTTAAATCTCCAAAATTTATATTGTCAGTAACTTGTTTATTATACTAAACCGCTAAAGCCTTGTCAAAGGTTAGGACATGGGACGGGGGACGGTCCTTTGTCCCAAACCAGGAACGAAGGACCGTCCCCTGTCCGCAACCCTGTCCGCAAACCTCAATCCAGGGACAAAGGACCGTCCCCCGTCCGCACTAATTCTATCAGCATTTCCGCGCACTTTTCCATTTCCTGTATACTTGCATATTCGTAACGGCTGTGATAATTATAGCCACCGGTGCAAAGATTTGGGCAGGGAATTCCTTTATATGTGAGCATGGCGCCATCCGTACCACCGCGAATCGGCGCAGAAACCGCTGTCACACCAACCCGCGCAAAGGCAGCCCCGGCATCCTCGATGAGGTGCATATGCTCCTTCATGATTTCCAGCATATTATAATACTGATCCTTCATTTCCACAGTAAAGCTTCCCGAACCATACTTTTCATTTAAAATCGCAGCAATCTCGATCATTCGCTTTTTCCGCTGTTCAAATTTTTCCCGGTCATGATCACGAATAATATATTCCAGGACCGTTAATTCCACGTCTCCGCTGATGGCCTCCGGGAAATAAAATCCCTCATACCCTTCCGTGTGCTCCGGTACTTCCCTGGCCGGCAGCATACTCTGAAACTCCATCGCCATAGTCACTGCATTTTTCATGCGATTTTTGGCATCGCCGGGATGCACACTTACTCCATGGACAGAAATTTTGGCATAAGCCGCATTAAAATTCTCATATTCCAGTTCACCCAGCTTGCCGCCATCTACCGTATATGCTTCTTTTGCACCAAAACGCACCAGATCCATATAATCTGTTCCCCGTCCGACTTCTTCATCCGGCGTAAAACAAATGTGAATTGTTTTATGCAGCATCTGCGGATTTTCCATGTAGTATCTGACCGTTTCCATGATTTCCGCTACGCCGGCTTTATCATCAGCTCCCAGTAAGGTCTTTCCATTTGTTGCGATCAGGTCCTCACCGATATGTTGCAGCAGTTCCGGAAATTGCTCCGTTTTCAAAATTTCATCATTCCCATCATAATTTTCTATGATGCGCGGACAAACATTTGCGCCTGTCACCGCCGTAGCCGTATCCATGTGCGCAATGAGACCGATTTCCGAATTATTTTCCCTTCTATTATCAGAATCAGCTGTATATCCCGGCACAGTCGCATAGACATAGCAATGCTCTTTATCATAATACACATCTGCCGCGCCCATTTCTGTAAGCTCCCGGGCCAGCAAAGCAGCCAGGTCATGCTGTTTCATGGTAGAAGGGCTTGTTTCCGATTCATCCGCTGACTGGGTATCAATCTTTACATAGCGCAAAAAGCGCTCAATCAAACTTCGATTTTTAATCATATCTAATTCCTATCTTTCTGTAAAAAAACACCTCCTGCACCAAACAGCAGGTAGGATTGGGACGGGGGGATTGGGACAGGGGACGGTGCAAAGTACCCATTAGGGGCAAAAGACCCGGCCCAGTGCCCCGAATACCAGTGCCCCAGCCAACAAACCCGGACAAAACGACCTCCCCC
>R14__coassemble_133_pt1 | contig 62747 bp, 49 predicted proteins | sample R14__metabat2_high_PE_005 | metagenome-assembled genome bin R14 | reverse complement strand
TTAACAGATTTTTTACAGAAAGTTCAGAATTGATTTTTCAGAATATTTTCTGTAATACGGACTATTTGTATTAATCCGATTCTGTTTTCAATCGACTAACAAAGTTGTCCTCGTCGCTCGCGAGCGACAGCTTTGTTATATTACCACTCTTAATGCCAAATGTCAATACCCAAATTCAAAATATAGATATAAATCAAAAACAGACCGGCAAAGACAGGAATACTCGAAGCTAAATTGTAAAAGATCTTTTATGTCTGAAGCAAAATTGTTAATCTCTACTATGGCAGAAACAGAAAAAACGGCTAATCACACCAAACGTGAATAGCCGCTCCGACTCTGTACCCTTCTCTTATTGAACCAAGAACACCTCCTGCCTTCTTGTCACAACCTTACCGCATACAATGCTCTCTTCCTCTGCGTGGAATATTCAGCTCCACTTATTGATGCATACAATCTCGTCCAGGGATTTTCTGATTTTTGGCCGCATTGTGTTTTTCTCTGCACTATAGCCGATTGCCAGGACCATACGCACGCGAGCGCCTTCCGGTATGCCAAATGAGCTCTCCATCTTCTGCTGATCATTTAAGCCGATCACACAGGTAGAGAGTCCCAGTTCCATCGCCTGATAGCACATGTTCATGCAAGCCATGCCGATATCTCCCTGGGCAAAGACCTGAGAATCTTTATAATAATCCAGTACCAAAGGCTTTACATCCGCTTTCTGCTCCACCAAAGCAATAAAGGCCGGACAGCTTTTTCCCCATGGTGCGCCGGTCTTACCGCCCTCCACTGTCAGGGCATCACACATCTTTGCTCTTGCTTCCGACTCATCTACGATCATGAACTTCCATGGCTGCGCATTGCAACCACTTGGTGTCAGGCGACCCGCTTCACAGATTTTCAGCAAATCTTCTCTGGATACCGCACGATCCTGATAAGCACGGCAGCTCTCTCTTTTTAACAGCATTTCTTCAAATTTCATATGTATTTCTCCTTTTACATTTTCTGTAATAAAATTGACATCTCATCTATTTTTCTTCTTACTATTTGAAGCAAACGCTTCCCTGCTTTTATTTGAAGCATTCCTTCTATATATTCAGCATTTCTCCTGTATGTTAAGCATTTCTCCTGTATGTTAAGCATTTCTCCTATGTTTATATTATATTTCATATTGTTGAAAATCAAACCCTTCTTGACTTATTTGCGTTATAATAGATTTAAATAACAAAAACACAAGGAAAGGCAGGTGCTTTTATGGATGTAAAATATAGTTCATTTTTGCAGACAATTCTGGATGCTTCTGAGCAAATGAGATTACAGCTGGAACATCAGTATTTATCCTGTGAACAATTTCTGTTGACACTATTTCTATGTGTTCAGGAACAAGCCTATGAGGATGTCAATGATAAGGATTATCAGGAGGTGCAGTCCGTCATCGCCAATAATTTTTCTGACCTTTCTTTAGCCATCGATGCTTTACAGGATAAGGTAACTGCCGGTGATGTTACGGCTGAAGACAGTCATCTTTGGTTTAATGCAATGCATAATACCACTGCTGTAGTACAGCAGGTAAATGCTTCTGAAATCAGTGCCGGTATTTTACTGCAGGTCATCCTGGCCGAACCGCCCGCCTGCATCAGAGGATTTTTGAATTCGACAAAAGAAGCTGACCTCCGAAAAGCAGCCGATATGTTTGTACAGGATGTCTCAAAACTGCAAGAAGCTGAAGATTTCGTGAATTTTGTAGAGGAAGCAAAAAATGTTGCGCCAGCTTTAAAGTCCGCCGGAACAGAAAAGCTTTTGACCCATCAGGCCTTTCTTTTCGCCATTGATGAGGACCAAATGGCCACTATGACCTATCTGCATATGCTGAATGATCTGTATAAGGAATTGGAGCTTGTAGATTTCCCGAATCCGCCGGGCATTATAGCCATTCCTTCTGACGTAGCGATGGACGGAACCGTTCCCGGTGTGGCAAATTTTTCTCTCGACAAGATTGACCGGATGATGATTTGTCTGGATATCAGCGCCTGGTTCGGACGCATGGACACAACTGAATTCGAATGCCTGCTTCTGAAATTATACGAACGACAGGATGATTTTATTTTCGTCTTCCGTGTTCCCTACATTGAAGATGCAGTTCTTCGACAAATGGCCGCGCAGATTGAAAATGTATTTGCCTTACGTATTCTGCGTTTTCCTTCATGGTCTCTTTCTTATATGTCTTCTCTGGCAGAGAATTATATGGCACAATTCGGCTTTAGCGCAGATGCTGATGCTATGAAAGCATTTCGTATCCAGCTTACTGAAGAAAAAGCGGATGGATCCTTCTATGGATATGCTACCATTCGTAAAGTCTGCGAAGAAATGATGTACCTGAAAATGAAAAATATAGCCGCTGAAGCTGCAGAATTTCTACCGAAGACTATAGTGGAAAATTCGGATGCAACTCAGTCATCTGACGCAAATAATACTAATACCGAAAATAAATCTGCATTCCATATTTCACTTGCAGATATCCCTTTGATGGCCCACGGACAGCTATCTTCTGTTTCTGCAAAGGATAAATTACACGCACTGATCGGCAGAGCAAAAGTCAAAGAACAGGTAGCGGAAATCATGAAAGCTCTGCAAAATTCAGAATACACCGGACCTTATCATATGTTTTTCGAAGGCGAACCCGGCACTGCGAGAACAACGATTGCGAAAATTTTTACTGATTTTCTGCGGGAAGAAGGCATACTGAGCGAAGGTATTTTCTTTGAGCATCCATTAGCCGACCTGACCGGCTGCTGCGAGGGTGAAACAACACCTCTTGCACTTTCTCTTATCCGCGACGCGGTCGGTTCTGTTCTATTGATCGATGAGCTGACTGCACCGCCAAAGCTTTATCCTGACGACGAGGAAGACCCGGATGAGGAAGAGGATTTTACCGAAGATTTCCGTACAGATGCGCTGAATACACTGATTTCACAGATGCAATGCCACCGCAATGATCTGGTACTGATCTTTGCCGGTACGGCAAAGGAACTTTCCCTGCTTAAGGAATCCTATCCCGAGCTTTCGGAACTGGTTCCTTATACGATCCGTTTTGCCTCTTATGAAACAGACGATCTGACCAATATCTTTATGGATATGCTTCATCAGAAAGGATATACAGCGGAAGCTACACTTTCTGAGACTGTAAGGCATTACTTCGCTTCACTTCCTGAAAGCGTTATCCGGGATGGCTCATTTACAAATGCGCGCTATATCAGCAATTTATTTGATCAGACCATCAGCAAAACCGAGGTACGCCGGCAAATAGAGCAAGGCTCGACCGCAGAGATTCTTTCTGCTGATTTTATGCTGGCCGCAAGGGACAGCCGTGTAGAATTTAATCGCAAGAGAAAACATCCACGCATCGGATTTGCTTTGCCGACGCTCTGATATACAAGAAAACCACGAGACTTCATGCCGTGTTTTTTTCGAGTCTGAAAACTCTTCTGCCTGCCGCGCCGCAGTAAGAATGTCTGAGGCGTTCCTGCATTAGTGTACCAAAGATGAACTTACAGAACCCATCTACAGACTATGCTTCCATTGCCTAAAATACACCTTCAGAGTCAGCGGAAGATTGAACTCCTATGGAGATAAACTAAAAAAACGCTTTGCAAAAAAACAGGGACTATCGAAGATTCGACAGTCCCTGTTTTTTCATCTGAGATTAAGCTCCTATGCTTTTGGATTTAAACTATTTATTTTGCATAGAACTCATCAACAGCATTAAAGAATGCATCAATGTTATCCCATGAAGACATTGGCGGAATATCACATCCGGAAGAAATAACGAAATTCTGATGTCCGCAGCATTTATTCATAACATCCAGTGTTGCTTCTCTTACAGATGCCGGTGTACCGTTACGGAACTGGCCAGCCGGATCTACATTACCCATACAAATGATATCAGAAGGAACTTTAGCGAGAATTTCTTCCATATCTACCGCATTGCCGAAATGATAAGCATTTGCATTGGATGCCAGGATAGAATCCAATGTAACATTTGCTGTATTTCCACAATTATGATAAACAACTGCAAAGTTTTCATCCTTTACAGCCTCAATGATTTTCTGACAATAGTCACCGGAGAACTCTACAGCCAGAGACGGAGAAAGCAGTCCTGCCAAAGGCTCAGCGATAACGACACCGTTTGCGCCGATTGCTTTATATGCCTTGATATAGTTGATAATGAACTCTGTAGCTTTTTCCAGAACTACATGTGCCATATCAGGCTCATCATAGCAGTAGATCAGAGAAGAAGTTACGTCCATCAGACGTCCTGCCAGAGAGAATGGTCCGATAACGCCGGCAAATACCGGACGATCTGTGATCAGCTCCATAGCTTTTTCGATAGCATCGATATAAATCTGTGTACGTCCGCTGCCGATCTCCGGAACTTCCATAGCCTCTGCAGCTTCCATACGCTCATCTTCATCAATCTCTGTATCCAGTACCGGACCTACAACAGTCGGAACCTCGTCATCAGAAACTCTGATCGGTGCGCCAAAACACTCTGCCTCTACAGAAAGATCCATCAGGCTGACTGCGCCGCCTGCGTTTGGTGTACGGTCCGCTACAGCCTTCATTCCTTTGGCCTGCAGATCACTGTCATTAATCAGCTCCTTTACGGAGATACCCATCAACTGAATAGATGGAAATGAGAGAACCGGAAAAGCCTTCTTTACAGGTGCCTCATATAACTCTTTTGTCCACTGATCCATATTCATTTTCATAGTCGAATTCCTCCTTTTTGTATACTCTGTACCGATTTGTTTTGCATTTTTACAGCATTACAGGTGTATATAGAATATCTTAAAATCAAGCATTTATTCAGTAACCGCAGAAAAGCAATGGAAAGCAAATCCATTTTATCCCGGACCGCAACAAATCAGTCCACATTGCTGGATCTGTATTTGCCGGGCGGCATGCCAACCTCTCGCTTAAAAATTTTTGTAAAATAACTCTGGTCATCAAAGCCAACCGCATAGGCAATTTCCGAAAGCGGCATATTACTGCGATGGAGATATAATTTGCTGCGCTCAATTCGCAGGCGATTTGCATACTCTGTAAATGTACAGCCCATCTCCTCCTTCAAAATCCTGCAAAGATAGGACTTGGAAATATGTGCCTCTCCAGCCACCTGCTCCAATGTGAGTTTTTCCGCCAGATGCTCCTGAATATATGAGGCAATCTGCTGTACAATACTTAGGTGTCTGGAACCGTTCATATCGAAAACCAGGTCAAAGAATTTATGCAGCATGACGCTAAGGCAGGCATCCAATTCATCGAAATCCTGTATCATGTCCATCTGCATCACACAATTATCACATAAGGTAAATATCTGATTCACATCAGCGCCGCCTTCCGCTGCTGCCCTGGACATCAGTGTCAGCAGTTCTCTGATTCTCATCTTCAGCCGCAGCAAATCTGTACCAACTGCTGTATACAATTCCAGCAGCAAAGAATTCAGAAGCTGTCTGGCTTTTTCTTTATTTCCTGTGCGGATATAGTGCTGCAGCTGCCGTTCATCGTCCAAAGGATATCGTTTTTTTTCTTCCTGCGGATAATTAAGATACATCACCTGCAGGGTTTCAGACTGAATGCTGGTATCCAGCGCAGACATCACCTGACCGCCTGACAAATAACCACAGATTGCAGAAACCGTCTCCTGCAAGGCTTTTAACCGTTCCCTCGAAAGGAAAGGAACCTGCTTTCCCTGCTCCTGCCTCTTATGAATCTGTTCCTGTGTCTCTGCAAAAGGTCCCAGAATCATACTATATTCATAACGCATTTTGCTTTGCCGAAGCGAAATGACCAGGTAACTCCAGCCGTCTGCACCCTGATACTGATAATGCCCGCTCCATTTCCAGGCCTCCTCACTACCCAAAAGATGCTTTCCGTCTTTTTCATAGGCAGCTATATCTTCCCTTTCATTCTCCCGGTCATTCGGTGCATAAAACTCTTTTTCAGTGGCATTCAGCAAAATGCAATTGACACCGGTCAGAACTTCTATTGTCCGGCAATAATGCAATGCCTGTTCGCGAAATCCCAAAATGCCACCTCCTAAATTCAAGTTTTTTCTTTACATATCGCCGTAAACCTTCGCTACCTCTTCTCTTGCGATCTGAACCCAGCGGTATACGTTTGCCGGATTGTTTGCGATGGTATGATTATCTTTCATGATCAGCTCTACATGGTTTCCGCAGCGCTTGCAGTCTGTCAGTACCTGATGCAGGCGTGTGCGGATATGATCCTCATCAATAACAGGAACCGCAATATCTGTAGGACTTACTTTATGGCAGAATACATAATCACCCTTCAGAAGCTCGCTCATTTTCGGAATATCTGCCCACTGTGAAACAGATACACGGCGCAGACGCGGAATATTTTTTACATAGTCCCAACGACGGTCCAGACCTTCACAGCATCCATAGTAATTCAGTCCGAAACGTTCTGCCAGCTTCATCTGATATGGAAGTACAAACTCTGCAAACATCTCAGGGGAAACTTCGCTTGTCTCCTGGCTCTCATGGAATCCCCAGATATCCATTGCGCTTGCAGGTACGTTACATGCTGCATTCAGATCGCCTGTCGGTCCAAGGCCGCCTGAACCTACATAGCAGTTACCAGTGTTTGGCGTGAAGAGCTTATTGGCCTCCAGATAATCAATCATTGCCATATATCCCTCTGTAAATCTGCCAAGAATCTCATGCATTTTATCTTCATAATCATAGAAATCATAGAGCATTGCTTCCAGTCCGCGAAGATCAGCGTATGGATGTGTCAGCTCCAGACCCCACCACCACCAATGGCGACGCTCTATCTCAAGGATACCATCGAATACATCGTGCGCAATCGCAGTATAGGCATCGGTAGCTTCCCAGTCAATTGTGATCTGCGGAATCTTAATCAGCTCAGCGACATCAAAATCGTCTTCCATCATATCATCTGTGATCGGAGACTCCCAGGTCAATGCTTCGCCGGCTTCGAAATTACCGATTACTTTTTTCTCTACGCCCCACATAGTATTATGCGCCATGTATGGAATATAAAATTTAGCTTCAATCGGCTTATCGCATTTGATTTTCTCAGCGTAGATCAGCTCTTTATGAAGCCACATTTCCCACTCCTGTGCCATCTCGCCCTCACACTGGCAGGTGAATTCCATCGGCAGAAGTTCATTCCAGCCATTTTCCAGATCCAGATAGATCATAGGGCGGGTATCTTTCAGATCGTTATGATCTCTCCACAGCTGAAGCAGCTTGTCCTGCTCTGTTGTAGCTGCGATCTGTGCCATCTTTTTCGCCAGATCCTGCAGAATCGCTTTGTCATGATCACTCATAACGGACTGCTCTTTTGTCCAGCCATGCATGAAAATATTACCATTTGTACACTGGTCAAATCTCATAGAATATGCCTCCTGTTATACTTTTCTTTTTTTCTATTATTTTACAACTTTGTCCTATTTCCGTCTTTTGATAAATTTTGTTATAAATTTATCTTTTATTTTATAACAATTTTCTCCGTAGCTTTATAATAACAGACCACCGGAAATAAACATCCTAAAAAAGAATTCAAATATATCAAAAAAGTACCCTATATTCATTTGAATATGCTTTCATTCTGAAAAAGGTGGATTTTTCATGTTTCAGAGGCTATGATACTCAAAAAAATCCAAAGAGGACTGCCGCATTATACTAATCCCATAAAAAATATGGCATTCTATAATACGACAGTCCTCTTATGATTTTTTACGCTTTTCTGTTTATGCTACAAACATACAGATTTTTAATCTATAAGTCTATACCCGCTCCCTTCGAAGAGATGCTTACATATTAAGCCTGCAGGCAGAAATTCAGTGCAGCTTCAGCAGCAGAAGCAGCATCTGCAGTATAGCAATCAGCACCGATCTGATCACAGAAGGTCTGTGTAATAGGTGCGCCGCCGATCATAACCTTTACTTTACCTTTCATCTCAGATGCATTCACTGCATCTACTACATTTTTCATCTCACCCATAGTTGTGGTCAGCAATGCGGAACAGCAGATGATCTGTGCATCATTCTCACGAGCTGCATCCAGGAACTTCTCTACCGGTACATCTACGCCAAGGTCGATTACCTTCAGTCCTTTACCCTCCAGCATCATACGTACAAGGTTTTTACCGATATCATGCATATCACCCTTAACAGTACCCAGAACAACTGTACCTTTATCTTCAACGCCTGCCTCTACAAGGTATGGCTTCAGAACCTCAACACCTTTATTCATGGCACGTGCTGCAACCAGAACCTCCGGAACGAAAACTTCATTATTTTTGAATTTCGCACCGATAATATCCATACCAGCCAGAAGGCCATCAGAAAGAATGATATTTGCCGGGATACCTTCCTCCAGCGCTTTACTTACAGCAGCTTTTACCTTCGGTGCACGGCCTTTCTGCAGCCACTCGCTAATCTCGTTTAATGTCTCGCTCATCATATACTCCTTTTACTTAAATCAAATTCATTCCAATATTCAGGGGAAATCCTGCCGGACTTCCTTTATTTAGTCTCATTTTACATATTAAAAAAAGTTCTATCTTGGACAAAATTGTGATTTTTGTAAAATTATTACTATCTTCTATACTTCTTTATAAAAAACGGACATGCTTTCTCACTTCCGTTCGGAATCACCGCGTATTATGATACAGCGTAACGGTTTCCCGCGACTCCAAATTTTATGATAGCTCCGCATGGCTTCGCTCTTCGAGCAGCCACAGTCACACGATTTCACAGGGAACACTTCGAAACTTTTTATTAGAGTAATCCGCCTCTACCCTGCTGTGAGGCGGACAGATGAGAAAGCTGCTGTCATCCCAGGGCCCATTCACCAATGCCTGTAGAAATTCCATACTGCCTTCCACTTTTTCGAATTTCCATCCGAAATCTTCTGCAGCCTGACGGGCATATGCTTCATGGGCCGGACATTCGCCCATCGGACAGGTGATATAGCCACAGTACTGATAATTCGTCATCCAGTTGTTGGTGCACTCCATCAGATAATCCGCATTCTCTTCTCCATACTCCTCTGCGTATTCTTCCCTTTGCAAGCGATAATTTTCTTTTGAAGGCGTAAAGGCCTGCTCGATCCAGCCGCGGTTATACCAGTAAACACCCGGCATTTTATGAAATAGCTTCCTGTACCTCTCTGCCGAACCTAAAAAAAGAGAGACGCAATCATCACACCTCGGAATGATCACCGGCAAAGACCCGCTTCTCAGCCCGATCACACCATTAGAGCAAAGTCCGTAGCCCAATGCGATAGCCTCAAAGCGCAGGGCTGGCTTTAATTTTTCATTCTCTTCTTCAATACTGTTGATACATTTCTGCAGTTCGGCACGCAGGATGTCCGGTGTATCATGCAAGCCCTGGCGCATCCACCAGATCCGCACAATATTTTCACTTTCCGAAGACAGTTTATTCAATTCCCTGTTTAGTACCATACAGCCAATGATTGCAAGCCGCATATATAATTCTCCTTTTGTAACTCATAAGGCGATAAAGGATTGTACCTAAAATCCTGCGCCAATCTTTACTTAAGAAGGCCTCCGGCCTTCTTGCATTTGCATTCTGCTTAAGATAGTTACACTATTTTATTAATTATCATACTCCTGAAAAAAACTATATGACAAGCCTGGAATTTTGCATTCCCAAATGAAGTATCTTGTCCTATAATACCAATAACTGAAAAATCACTCCACCAAACGTCCTGTTTCCGTCTTTTTATCATAGGAAGTTTGTTTTTACGGAGGTTTATATGAAATTAGCAATCGGTATTGATACCGGCGGCACCTGCACAGATGCCGTTTTATATGATTTTGATAGCGGAAAGGTCTTTTGTCATAACAAAGCCATGACAACCTATGATGATCTGACCCGGGGCATCCTTGCAGCCCTGGATGGATTGGATCAGGAACTTTGTCGTAAGGCATCTGTGGCAGGTCTTTCCACCACACTCTCCACCAATGCCTGTGTGGAGGGAAAATTCCGACGTCCGCGTCTTCTGCTCATGGGCATCGACCGGAAAGGTATACAGCGTTACGGCGCAGATTATGGTTTTTATGACCCGGATGATATTTGCTATCTGCCTTGCCGGACAAGCATCACCGGTGAAATCATCGAAGAACCTGATTGGGAATTGCTTCGAAGCAAGGCCAAAGAATGGTTTGCTGATGTGGAAGGCTGCGCTGTATGTGAAATTTATGGCATGCGCAACCACGGTCTCCTGGAAAGAAAAGCTGCTTCTATCCTGCAGGAAGAAACCGGTCTGCCGGTTGTCTGCGCCAGCGAACTTTTCAGCGGACTTTCCAGCCTGGAACGGGCTGCCAGCGCCGTACTGAATGCGGGTCTGCTGCCTTTGACCTGCAACTTTCTGGATGCCGTAGGCCGCGCTTTCCGCGAACGCCATATAAAAGCAGAAATTTACATAGTTCGTTCTGACAGTAATCTGATGGGATTGGAATATTCTTCTTCCCATGCAGTGGAAACCCTGCTTTCCGGTCCAGCCGCTTCTGCACTGGGCGGAAGTGCATTGTCAGGACAGGCTTCTTCCATCATTGTAGATATCGGCGGCACAACTACAGACGTAGCAATCGTAGAAAATCATAATCCTTTGCTTGCTGAAGAAGGTATTCGTGTAGGCCAGTGGAAAACACAGGTAAAAGGATTATTTGCCAACTCCTTCGCCCTCGGCGGTGACAGCGTCATCCGCTGGGACAAAATGGGCCGCATGACCCTGGGACCGGAGCGTGTCATTCCTCTCTGTGTCCTGGCAGACCGGTATCCGGAGACGCTGGCCGTTCTGCAAAAGCAGGTAGAAAATGTACCTGCGCACACATTGCCGATGCATGAATTTTTCACCTTAAATCGCGCAGATTGGAAGCAGCTTTCTTTATCAGAAACAGAAAAGAAGCTTTGCGCTCTTTTGGAAAAGGGTCCATTGAATTTACAGCAGGCTGCAGATGCCCTGCAAATAGACAAATACAGTCTGCGAACAGATACACTGGAACGCGCAGGCATCCTTCTGCGCGCAGGCTTGACACCGACAGACATTATGCATATCCGTAAGGATTACCTGCAGTTTAATCGGAAGGCCTCTATGATCGCTGCTACTTTTGCCGCTGCCAATATAAAACGTTCGCCGGAAGAACTTTGCCATATGGTATATGAGGAAATGTCCCGCCGCGTCTTTATGGCTGTCTCCAAAATGCTGATGGAGCATGCTTCACCTTACTATCAAAAGCATGGTTTCGACGAAGGTATCGAACAGCTTCTGGAGCTGCAGTGGCAGAACAGAAAAACAGGCGGCTCATCCATGCTGCAATACATGTTCCGCTCAAATGCTATACTCGTGGGTATCGGCGGACCGGTTCATTTGTTTCTTCCGGAAGCGGCCCATGCCCTTGGTGCGAAATATATTATTCCTGACTGTGCGCCTGTCGCCAATGCCGTTGGTGCCATCACAGGAAAAATGCTTTCTTCCAAATCTGCTGAGATCCGTCCGCACGGCATGATGCCTGACCCGGATGCAGATTCCGATTGCGATTATGAGATAATTTATAAAAATGAAGCTCACTTCTTTGCGGAGGAAGAGGATGCAATTCGCTGGCTGGAAAAAATTCTGAAAGAGGAAACTTCCGCTGACCTGCGGGCGCAGGGCGCTGTGGGAGATTTACGTTTTCATACAAAAATCGACGACATCACGGCTGCTGCTTACAGTGGATTCGTAAAAATTTCAACCAAAGTAACTGTTACTGCAGAAACGGGCCTGGCTATTATAAAGGAGTGAAATCTATGTGTGAATTGAAAATTATAACTGAGAATCGCATACTGACAATCCCTGCCGAAAAAGGCCGGCTGGTCAGCAGCATACTGCAGCAGCATCTACCATCTTTCGCCTTGCCATGCGCCGGAAATCATACCTGCGGAAAATGTATGGTAAAGGTTTCAGGAAAGCTTTCTTCCCTTTCTCCTGCGGAAGAAAAGCTTTTATCCGCAGCCGATATTGCGAAGGGTATACGGCTTGCCTGCGCCTGCCGTCTGGAAGGCGACGCCACGATAGTCCTGCAGGAAAAAACAGAGTCAAAGATCATTGCCTGGTACCGGATTCCGGCATTTTCACACACTGAATCCGGATTTGGTTTTGCCGTAGATATCGGTACTACCACGGTAGCCCTTCAGCTAATAGAAAGATCCAGCGGAAAAATCCTCGCAGAACGACTTGCAGAAAATGTACAGCGAAGCTATGGCGCCGATGTTATTTCCCGTATCGACTCCTGTAAAACCGCCGGTCTGGAAACGCTCTCCGATGCGATTGCTTCTCAGATTGAGGAGATGGCGGCCGGGTGTCTGCAGGATTGCGGTCTTTCTGCCGCAGATATCAGTGAATCCGTCGTCACAGGAAATTCCACCATGCTTCACTTGTACGAAGGTCTTGATCCTGCTTCTCTGGCAGTAGTTCCCTTCGACGTTGTTTCCTATTTCGGATCTTACAGCCGCCGCACGCTGGCAGGCGCACCGGTTTATCTGCCGCGATGCATCGGCGCCTATGTCGGCGCAGATATCATCTGTGCAATTCTCGCAGCCGATCTTCACAAAGGCGGAATTCAGCTGCTGGCAGATATCGGAACCAATGGCGAGATGGCCCTTGTGAAGGGGGGCAGATTACTCTGCTGTTCCACCGCTGCCGGACCGGCCTTTGAGGGCGCCGGTATCAGTCAGGGCATGCCTGCCGCTGCGAGCGCCATCAGCAAAGTCTCTATCACCGATGATATCATTTCCTATGAAACGATACAGAATGCAGCGCCTGCGGGCATCTGTGGATCCGGTATCCTTGACGCCCTTGCTGTCATGCTGGAAACCGAGGAAATGGATGATTCCGGCTACCTGGAACCTGCTGATGAGGATATGGAAGACTGGCCGGTGGGCGACAGCAAGGTTTATATAACCCAAAAAGACATCCGTCAGATTCAGCTGGCCAAATCTGCCATCTGCGGCGGTGTGTTGACACTCCTGGACCAGGAAGGTATTTCTGCCGATGATGTGTCCCGCTTCGTGGTTGCAGGCGGTTTCGGGAATACCATGAATCATGCATCTGCTGCGAAAATCGGATTATTCCCTGCGGATTTGCAGGATAAAACAGATTTCATCGGTAACGGTGCCCTTGGTGGCGCAGCTATGCTGCTGATGAACAAGTCACTTCGCAGCTATACAGAAGAAATGGCCAAATCCGCCGAGGAACTCTCCCTATCTACCTGCGCAGAATTCATGGATTACTACATCGACTGCATGGCCTTCGACGAATTCTGATATATTCATGGCAAGCGCTACGCTTACCTCCACGTATTATAATGCGGCGTAAGGGTTCCGCGCTTTGCGTGAAACCCTTACTGCAATTCGCATTTCAGTCAGGCTCACGCCTTATAATAAAAAAACGGCGCAATGAATTAAATCATTGCGCCGTTTCATTTCATTATATTCTATTCAAATCAATCCATCAGCTTTACAACACGACGGAAAGAAATTTTTGAATATTATTTAGCACTCCAGCATCTCCAGTGTGCATGTGCTTGCAATGCTCTTGCGGATCTCTGCACGCAGTGGAAGTACTGCAGATGGAGTTACACTAAGCTCATCGATACCGATAGCCAGGAATGTAGGCAGCAGGCTGATGTCTGCGCCAAGCTCTCCACAGATACCGATCCAGATACCAGCTGCATGAGCTGCCTCTGTAGCCATCTTCAGAGCACGAAGAACTGCCGGATGATGCGGATCGAAGAACTTACCGAGGTCATTTGCCTGACGGTCACAAGCCAGTGTGTACTGTGTCAGATCGTTTGTTCCTACAGAGAAGAAATCAACCTCTTTAGCCAGAGCATCTGCTACGAATACAGATGAAGGAGTCTCGATCATGATACCAATCTCTGTGTCTTTATTGAATGGGATACCTTCTTCTTCCAGTTCTTTCATAACTGCTACGCAGGCTCTCTTACACTCTTTTACTTCCCATACAGAAGTGATCATCGGGAACATGATCGCTACTTTACCGAATGCGCTGGCACGATAGAGTGCTCTCAGCTGTGTACGGAAAACTTCCGGACGATTCAGACAGATACGGATAGCGCGAACACCCATAGCCGGGTTTTCTTCTTTCGCCATCTGGAAATAGTCAACCTGCTTATCTGCTCCGATATCCAGTGTACGAATAACGACACGTTTGCCATCCATAGCCTCAGCAACCTTCTTATATGCCTGGAACTGCTCTTCCTCTGATGGATAATCAGAAGCTGCCAGATACAGGAACTCACTACGGAAAAGACCGATACCCTGTCCGTCATTGCTGAGAACTGCTGCTACATCTTCAGGAGAACCGATGTTACAGTATACCATCATCTCTTTTCCATCGAGAGTAACATCTTCCTGACCGATCATTGTCTGCATCAGTGCTTTCATTTCCTGCTGTTTCTGATATTTCAGTTTCAATCCTGCCTCTGTAGTCTCATCTGCATCCAGGATTACCTGTCCTGTCTCACCATCGATATAGGCATCGCGTCCGTTATATTCTTCTTTCAGAGAATCGCCCAGACCGCAAACAGCCGGGATAGCCATTGTTCTGGCCAGGATTGCTGTATGAGAATTTCCTGATCCGCCCATCGTTGCGAAGGCCAGGATTTTACTCTTATCCAGCTGGATTGTCTCTGATGGTGCAAGGTCATCTGCGCAAAGGATGATCGGCTCTTCTGTATCGATGCCGCCCTCTGCAACGCCCATCAGGTTATTAATAACACGCTGTGTAACATCAAGGATATCAGCGGAACGAGCCTGCATATAAGGATCTTCCATATTTCTGAACATCTCAGCGAACTGATCACCTGTCTGTCTTACTGCATACTCTGCATTACATTCTTCATCATCAATGATTTCCTGAACGGATTCGATATAATCATCATCTTCCAGGAACATTGCGTGTGTCTCGAAAAGAATAGCTGACTCTTCGCCAACTTCTTCTCTGGTTTTCTCTGCCAGGGCATTTAACTGCTCCATAGCTTTTTCAGAAGCTGCTTCATAACGAGCCTTCTCAGCATCAGTATCTTCTACTTTTTTCAGTGTAACTGTAGTATCAACTCTTTTGTAAAAATAGATCTTTCCGGAAGCGACACCTTTGGAAACACCTTTTCCCTGCATAACGATCATAATTTTTGCTCTCCTTATTCCTTAATATCATCTTTATGCCTATATATTTTTTGACATCCAAGGGTATTATACTCAAAATTACACAAATATTAAAGCTATTTAAGCATATTTTATAAAAGATTTATACATATTTCCTTTTCTGTGATATATATCTCATTTTACTATTGTGCACTTTATCTGATATTTTCGGCCTACTAAAAAGCCTTATTTCCATAGCCTTCAAAAGCTGTTGCGCAGAAAAAGAGCAGGCAAACAAAGGCACCTTAACCTTCATTCTCCTGCTCTTCGTATTCCAGAAGCTGCGCATTAACAACTTCCATATGAATTTCCATTGCTTCTTTGGCCGCCTGCAGATCTCCCATTTCCAGCGCATATAGTATGTTCCAATGGGATTTCCTGAGGATATCCGCTCTTTCTCTGTTTTGAAGAATCTCTACATGAAAATTTCGGATAAACAAATCTGTTAAATCTGAGATCAGCGAACTTTGCATGATCAGCAAACGATTATGTGATGCCAGTAAAAGCAGTTCATGAAAACGCACATCCAGCTTTGCGCTTTCCGCGGTATCGAAAGTTCGATCCATTTCCGAAAGTACCTGACGCATTTCCTGTAGTTCTTCCGGCGTAATAATCTCAATAGCCTGCTCCAGTGCCAGAATCTCATAACCCCGGCGCAATTTGAAAACCTCGGTATGCCTGATTCCTCTCAAAGCAATGATCATATTTGTGTAATGTGTCAAATACCTCTGTACATCACAACGCACATAATTACCACTACCCTGCACACATTCGATCAGACCGCTGATTTCCAGCATGTGCATAACCTCACGGATGGAGTTACGGCTGACCCCCAATACTTCAGACGCTTCCCTCTCCGTCGGTAATTTGTCATTTAACTTATACTCCCCTGAAAGTACTTTCTCGGAAAAACGGTTGAAAACATATTCATATGTTTTCTGACCGTTTGTCTTCGACATCATAACTCACTCCCGTAACCGACAGATTAAAAATCTGTCTCGTTCAGAATTTCCAGCGTATGCTGCTGTCTCTGACGAAGTCTCTCGGAATATCCGTAAGAACTGTCAGCCAGCTCATAAGAAATATCTGCGTTCTGGTTCAGTGAATTCGCAATGGCATTTCTGGCCTGCTCCAATGTGTACATTTCAAGCTTATTACCCATGATTTTCTTCTCCTTTAGCGAACAGCAAACATTTACGGATGACCCCCATCACCTGATCTATGAAACTGTTCCCTTTCCTTTTTACCTTGATTCATTACCCTTTGTTCATTGGATTACCCATTCGCCTGAAATAATTGCTCTTTCGCGCATTTTGAGCAACAGCCCGGCCGGATGCTGTTAAAATAACCGATTGGGTTACCCAATTGAGTACATCATAATGGGTCACCCATTTTTTGTCAATGCTTACAGGAAAAGAAAGCAAAAACTTATAATTTTATAAATTTTTGCTTTCTTTTCAGCAAGATTCATAAATACGGCATCTGCTTCTCTCACTTATACTCGATACATCCGAAAAATGTAGGTCTAAAAAATGTACGATTCCCTTCAGAGCTATTTTGCTTGTTGCATTCATCATAAAGTATTATAGTGAATATAAGATTATTCGAAAGAGAGGTATTCTATGTTATTGATCAAAAACGGCCGTGTCGTAGACCCGGTGCTGGATATAGATGAAATGAAAGATATTCTGATCGATGGTGCAAAGATTGTACAGGTAGAGGAGGCGATTACAGCGCCTGCAGATTGTCAGGTGATCAATGCCGCCGGTCTGGTTGTGGCACCCGGACTGGTGGATGCGCATGTTCACTTTCGTGATCCCGGACAAACCTATAAAGAAGATATTTTTACCGGCGCTGCTGCAGCTGCCAAAGGTGGTTTTACAACGGTCATGTGTATGGCCAATACCAAACCAACAGTGGATTCCGTGGAAACACTGCAGTATATCCTCGAAAAAGGCGCAAAAACCGGTATTCATCTCTTGCAGACATCCAATATCACCAAAGGCATGCAGGGAAAAGAACTGGTAAATATGCAGGAAATGGCTGATGCCGGTGCTGCAGGCTTTACTGATGACGGCATTCCGATCATGGACGAAAAAATTTTGCTGCAGGCTATGGACATGGCGAAAGAGCTGAATCTTCCGATTGCTCTCCACGAGGAAGATCCTTATTTCATCAAACAAGCGGGCGTAAACCAGGGCAAGGTATCGGAACAGCTGCAATACGGCGGTGCCTCCCGCACAGCAGAGGACGTCATGGTAGCTCGTGACGCCATCCTTGCACTGCATAGCGGCGCTTCCGTCTGCATTCAGCATATCAGTTCAAAAAATTCCGTTGACCTGGTCCGCAATGCGCAAAAAATGGGGGCTGACGTCCATGCGGAGGCTACGCCACATCATTTCACGCTGACAGAAGAAGCCGTTCTGAAATACGGTACCCTGGCCCGGATGAACCCGCCGGTACGTACCGAGGAAGACCGTCTGGCCATTATCGAGGGCATTCAGGATGGCACCATCGATATGATCGTCACTGACCACGCGCCACATAGTGCAGAGGAAAAAGCCCGTCCGCTGGATAAGGCTCCTTCAGGCATCACCGGTCTGGAAACCTCTTTGGCTCTTGGTATCAAATCGCTGGTCCAGCCGGGATATATCAGCCTTTTAAAGCTGATGGAAGTAATGAGTAAAAATCCTATGGAATTTTACCGAAAAGAGCCCGTTAGTATCCGCGAGGGTGCCGAGGCTGATCTGGTTATTTTCGGAGAAAATGAGCTGTGGACTGTAAAAGATTTTGCCTCCAAGGCTTGCAACTCTCCTTTCGTCGGATGGGAACTGCCCGGAAAAATACATTATACAATCTGCTCCGGAAAGATCATATATTCCTCAGAGGCTTAATCTGCCTTTACATTCAACTCTCACTCGAGCAAGCGCTTCGCCTTTGGCTTCGTGTGCCCATTTTTTATAGCTTTCAGAACCTGATACTATAAAAGAAACGTGGCTGCCGCAAAATCATCATTGCGTCAGCCACGTTATTTTTATTTTATCTTTTTTCTTCATTCAGGAGAAAACAAACGAAAGAAAGCTTCCGGGAATGTTTCATTTTCTGCACCCAGAAAGTCTAAAAGGCATGCAAGGCAGAAAAGGCCATCCGCACCGGCTTATACATCGAAACAGCTTCCACCGATAAATTCCCTTAAGATAGAGTTATTTGCAATATCTTCTGACGGTAAGGCTACGAAATAGTCAAGGAATTTCAAAAGCCGATTGGCTTCGAGATATTCCGGCGCATCCTCCGGCACCTGATACAGAAGCGGTTCCGCATAAATTTTTAAGACCGCCATTTCATAGGCCATTGCCGAGTTAAAGACGACATCCGCCTCTTCCTGGAATGGGAAGATGTAAAGCTCCTCACCTCTTCTGACAGAATTCCACATAGCAATGGTTTCCTGCGCCGAAGTCGTACGGAAGAAATAATCACGCACAATGCGCCGGATCAAACGTCCGTCTGTGGTCGGCACATGATTATGCTCATCTATGTTCAGCAATGTCAGTGCGCTGATATAGATTTTAAATTTCTGTTCTTTCGGAATAAAATAACTGAGCTTCTCGTTCAAACCATGGATACCCTCAATGATCAGGATATCCTTTGGTCCCATCTGCAGATAATCTCCCACATACTTCTTTCCGCCGGAACTAAAACTATAGCGAGGCAGTTCAATCCTTTCTCCTGCCAGCAGTTTTTCCATCTGTACACGGAATAAATCCAGATCAAGTGATTCAATACATTCGAAATCATAATCTCCGTTTTCGTCTCTCGGTACTTCACTCCGTTCTTTATAATAATTATCCAGGCTGACTGTATGTGGACAAAGTCCCTTGCTTTTCAGCTGAATGGCAACCTTTCTGGAAAAAGTAGTCTTTCCGGAAGAAGACGGACCGGCGATACAGACAATTTTTATCTTTCCATCCTCTGCTATACGATTACCGATCTCCGCAATTTTTGCAGCCTGAACGGCTTCCTCCACGAGACGGATATTACCAATCTCTTCGCCTTTGCAAATCCGTTCATTCAGATCACCGATCGTTCCGATGCTGAGCTTATCACCCATTTTTTCAAACTCGTCCTGCACAGCGAAAAGCTTAGGAGATGGTATCAACGCGGGTACTGTATACGGGCTTTTCCAGTCCGGCAGCAACAGAACAAAGCCTTCTTTATAAGGCTGCAGGTCAAAATACTTCACCTCTTTGGTATCCGGCAGCATATATCCATAAAAATAATCCGTGAAATCACCCAAATGATAAACATTCACGTAAGAGCTCATACGGTAACGGAAAAGTTTCTCCTTATCATCCATGCCCATAGCCGCAAACATCTTTCGCGCCTGCTTTTTCGAAATCGTCTCTTTTTCAAAAAGAAGTCCTTCCCCGGCAATCTCCAGCATACGATTTTTCAGTTTTGCAAGAAAATCCGCCTTTGGTGAAGCATCACCTTTGACCCGATAATAACTGCCACCCGGCACGGAAAAGCAAAGGCGCAGCTTATTTTCTCCGCCGCCCGTCAGATCATGGAATGCTTTCAGAAGCATCATATTGGCACTTCTGCGATATGCTTTATTTCCCAACTGATCAGCCAATGTAATAAAAGTAATCTCCTGATCTTCTGTCACATGATGATAAAGCTCACAAAGCTTATATCCAACCATCACCAGCACAATAGGATCTGCAAATTTTCCCTGTACATCCTTCGCGATTTCTCTATAAGAAGTTCCCGCCGGATATTCATAGGTTTCACCTGAAATTTTTACTTTATATGTTTCACACATAAGCTCACCGCCTTTCTGTATATCAAATGTGCAGCCACTTCACTTGTGGAACACAAAACGTTCAGGATTCTTCACCTTCGTTCGCAATCATCACGGATTATAATAGGCCACAACATTTACGAGCTTCACACGGACCTAAACCGCAATGCGCATTCCCCTTCAGGCTTAGGCCTTCCTTTCCTGCAGAATCTGTGAGATCATGAACAAATCCTTCTCGACCTCTGCCAGTCTGCTGCGGGCTTTCTCACTGCCGTCTGCAATCGTCTTACGCAGTTTTTCCGCCAATACCTCATCCTGCTGCTTTCTCCTCTGCAGGTATGTCAGCAATAAGGCTGGTCTGCTGCGCAGTAATTCCGGTCCGAAAAAAATTTCCGCCTCCGTGAGACTCTGTGCTTTTTCGCAAGCCACATAGCGAATGACAGGATAATATTTCCCCTCCTCCTGTACAAAAGCCTCCTCAGCAATCCGGAAATATTTCTTTTCTTCTCCAAAAGAATGTCCCGCAAGATAAGAGCGCAATGTTTCCGGCTCCGACTGCGGCTCCAGAATAATCTCCGAAAGTCCTGCCACAATCTCCGGTGACTGAGATAAGAGCCGCACCATGAGCGGACCGCCCATGCCGGCGATCACCACCAGATTTACTTCACCGGGCAGCAGCTTTTTCATACCGTCAGATAATCGGGTTTCAATCTGTCCTTCCAGACCGAAACGTGCAATATTCTCTTTTGCATGGGCCAGTGGTCCCGGGCGCAGATCCATCGCAATGGCGCTGCGAACACGCTTCTCCTGCAGCAATGCGATAGACAAATATCCGTGATCACAGCCTACATCCGCCATAACAGCGGTATTATCATGAATCATATCTGCGATAACACGCAGTCTTTTAGACAAAATATCCATTAATCCAGGAAATCCTTCAGCTTTCTGCTGCGGCTAGGATGACGCAGCTTACGAAGCGCTTTCGCTTCAATCTGACGAATACGCTCTCGGGTAACGTTGAACTCTTTTCCAACCTCTTCCAATGTTCTGGCACGACCGTCATCAAGACCGAAACGCAAACGCAGCACCTTCTGCTCTCTTTCTGTCAGTGTATCGAGCACTTCCTCCAGCTGTTCCTTCAGCATGGTAAAGGCAGCTGCCTCCGCCGGAATCGGCGCATTATCGTCACGGATAAAATCACCCAGGTGGCTGTCTTCCTCTTCACCGATCGGGGTCTCCAAAGATACAGGCTCCTGCGAAATTTTCAGAATCTCGCGAACACGTTCCACAGACATATCCATCTCTTTGGAAATCTCTTCCGGCGTAGGTTCACGTCCCAACTCCTGCAGCAGCTGTCTGGAAACACGGATTAATTTGTTAATGGTTTCTACCATATGAACAGGAATACGAATGGTTCTGGCCTGATCAGCGATCGCACGTGTAATGGCCTGTCTGATCCACCAGGTAGCATAAGTGGAGAATTTATAGCCCTTCTTATAGTCAAATTTTTCTACTGCCTTAATCAGACCCAGGTTTCCTTCCTGAATCAGATCCAGGAAGAGCATTCCTCGACCTACATATCGCTTAGCAATAGAAACAACCAGACGAAGGTTGGCTTCCGCCAGACGCTTTTTCGCCTCCTCGTCTCCGGCTTCCATTCGCTGTGCCAGTTCAACCTCTTCTTCTGCGGAAAGCAGCGGAACTTTTCCGATTTCCTTCAGGTACATACGCACCGGATCTTCAATGCTGACACTCTCAGGAACGGAAAGATCAATCTTTTCCAGGTTAATCTCTTCCTCCTCGTCTATGTCATCCTCTTTCTCCAGAAGCATGTTTTCATCAGGATCGTTCTCATTAGCGGATACCCGGAGAACATCTACGCCATGCTCTTCCAGATAAGAAACCACCAACTCAAGCTGCTCTTTCGACAACTGCATATCACGGACATAATCCTGGATTTCTTTGTATTCCAGAGTGTTCTTTTTGTCCTTGGCAATCTCTTTGAGCTTCTTCAGACTTTCCATCAGCTTTTCTTTTTCCATTCAGTCTTCCTCTTTCTGTTTGTAAAAAATTTACTTATATATATTAATGGTTTAATACATATCTCTTTATTCATAAATGTCCGGATCATATGCCTGGAATCATGGCCGTCTGCAAACTGCAGGCAGATCATAGACCAAAGCGGACCGGCGGCAGGCCATTGCGTTTTAAAGCTTCAAAAGCCTTTTTTTCCTGCGCTGCCCTGGTAATCGATTCTATATCCAAAGCCTCTTTCAGATGCACATCCAGGGTGGACTGCTTTAAACGAAGCAATACATCCTGCAAGGCCTTTTGCTTATCTGCATCAGAATCGAGATTCAGTTCCGTATTAAACATTTCTGCGATTTTTTTCTGCTCTTCCTCATCCTGAAAATGGTTCAGAATGGAAGCGGGACTAACTTTGCCGGCAGCACGATACTGTGCAAATACCATCTCTGCCACCTGCCTCGTCAGATCATCCGTAAAATCTTCTGTATGCAGATAATCATGCAATTCATCAATCAGGGCCGGATAATTGGCCAGCCAGGTCATCATCAGCTTCTGAGCCTTTTCGTCTCCTTTATCCTTCTGTCTGCGCACGCTGCGGCTGGATTTCGCCTCCGGCACTTCCTTTGTACCGGCCTTTTTCATAGCCGCCCTGCGGATTGCCTTCTGCAATGTTTCCTTAGGAAACATATAATGCCTTGCTACTTCATCTGTATAATTTTCAATGGCAATCTCATCCTCCAGAACCATAAAATGCTCTGCCACTGCATGCAGGAAATCGCTTTTTCCCTGCGGATCAGCCATGTCAAAATTTCTCTCCATCATACGGACTTCGAACATGAAACTGTTCTCTGCCTGCCGCAGCCGCTCTTCAAAGGCATCTTTTCCCTCTGCCTTGATGAATTCATCCGGATCCTTATGCGGCTTCAGATTAACGATCCTTGCATCAATGCCGCTATCCCGCAGCATAGGAATCGCGCGCAGTGCAGCATTTACTCCGGCATCATCGCTGTCATAAATGAGAAGAACCCTGTCCTTAAAGCGCTTCAGCAAAGAACAATGTCCGGAAGTCAACGAGGTTCCCAGCGAAGCCACTGCATTGGTAAAGCCCGCCTGATGCATCGCGATCACATCCATGTAACCTTCACAGAGGATCAGATAATTCTGCCTTGTCCGCCGGGCAATATTCAAACCATACAGGTTCCTGCTTTTTTCAAAAATCGCCGTTTCCGGAGAATTCAGATATTTCGGTTTGCCGTCTCCCATAACACGTCCGCCAAAACCGATCACTCTATTATTGATATCCATAATCGGAAACATTACTCTGTTCCAGAATTTATCTCTGGCGCCCTGCCGCTCATCCATATGAAACAAACCCGATTCACTCAGAATCTGATCACTGTATCCCTTCGCATGCATGTAGCGATATAGCTCACTGCTGTATTTATCGGCAAAGCCAAGACCAAAATTTTTCATGGTCTCATCAGATAAAGCCCTGCCCCGCAGATAATTCATGCCGGCTGCGCCCTGGGGCTGCCGAAGCTTCATGTAGTAATACTTGGCTGCTTCTTTATTAATTTCCAGCAGCTGCGCCTTCCTGTCCGCTTTTTCCCGCATCTCCTGTGTATATTCCATTTCCGGCAGCTTTACACCGGAACGCTCGGCCAGATATTTGACCGCTTCCTGAAAGCTATAATTCTCATATTGCATCAGAAATGTAAACACACTGCCGCCGGCATGACAGCCGAAACAATAGTACATCTGCCGGTCCTGCGACACCGAAAAGGAGGGGGACTTTTCATTATGAAAGGGGCAAAGTCCGAAATAGCGGCTGCCTCTGCGTGTCAGTTTTACATAGCCTGATATAATATCGACAATGTCATTGCCCGCCCGCACTTCTTCAATTATTTCATCCGAATATCTAACAGCCAAATTCTCACCTCAATAAATATCCCACGCCTCCGGAATATAAATTTCTTTGAATTTACGAATACAAAACTGGTCCGTCATACCGGCGATATAATCGCAGGCCACGCGTTCCTTGGCGTGTCCGTCAATGATCATCTTTTGATATTTTTCCGGCAAATGTTCCGGACCATCATTATAATAATCAAACATAATTTCCATGATCAGCGCAACCTTCGCTTCCTCCGATTTCGCCAATTCATTTTTATACACATCCTCATACATCAGCCGCCGGAGCATTTTCATCGCATGATCCACTTCATCAGACATTTCAATCTGATTTTTTCCCAGACTGTTTTCGATCATGTCATGCACCAGCTTGTCCAGGCGCTGCTTCAGATTAAAACCCAGCACCATGCGGACCGTAATCGGAATATCATCCTCCGAGATCATACCTGCTCTCTGGGCATCATCCATATCGTGATGAATGTATGCTATTTTGTCACAGAGGCGAACCACCTGGCCTTCCAGAGTCGATGGATTCGTAGATAATTGATGATTCTCAATGCCATCCAGAACCTCCCAGGTCAGATTTAAACCCCTGCCATCATTTTCCAGAAAATTCAGCACCCTGATACTTTGCTTATTATGATAAAATCCTCCCGGACAAAACGCATCCAGTGCCCGCTCACCTGCATGTCCGAAAGGTGTATGACCCAGGTCATGCCCAAGGGCAATGGCCTCCACCAGATCCACATTCAGGCTTAATGCCCTTGCAACCGTTCGGGAAATCTGTGAAACCTCCAGCGTATGCGTTAATCTGGTTCTGTAATGATCACCCTGGGGAGAGAGAAATACCTGCGTTTTATCCTTTAAACGGCGAAAGGCTTTACAGTGCAATATCCTGTCCCGGTCTCTCTGATAAACCGTGCGAATATCACACTCTGTTTCCTGCCTGGCCCGCCCCCGGGAACGAATACTTGCAGAAGCATAAGGGCTCAAATATTCGAGTTCTTCTTTTTCAATACGTTCACGAATATTCATAAAAACGCCTTTCATCTCACACTGAAAAACACACCCCACGACACCTTCTGCCAAAACACTCCCCCGCTTCAACGGAAGAAATCTCTAATAAGTTATACGAGCAAAAGACTCCTGTTTCCTTTTTTTATATAAATTTTTTTATTTTTTCTTTAAAAATTATACTCGAGGACTCCTCGGCGTAGAAATAAAAACGAGTTAAGCCAAAGGCTGTCTCTTCCTTTTTTCTATGCGGAAGATGGGGCGAAGCGGATACAGAAAAAGGTCCCTTTGGACCTTTTTCCCGCTTCGCGGACCGACGAGGCGATTCTCGCCGAGGAGACCTTCGAACCCACTGGGTTCGAGGACTCCTCGGCGTAGAAATAAAAACGGGTTAAGCCAAAGGCTTAACCCATTTTTATTTCTATGCGGAAGATGGGACTTGAACCCACACGACCTGACGGTCACAAGATCCTTAGTCTTGCTCGTCTGCCAATTCCGACACTTCCGCATATCATCTTTTATATCGACTTCATCAGCCGACTAGTACATAATAGCATCGGCATTCCCATTCGTCAACAACTTTTTTCAAAACTTTTATACTGTAATCTCTATCTGATTTCCTTCAAAGGCCAGAACACAGCTTTCATAATAACCATCTCCCGTAACACGTGGTCCGGACAAGACTTCATACCCATCTTCCTTTAATTCCTGCGTCAACTGATTTACCTTCTCTTCGCTGCCGACTGAAACAGCCAAATGAATATATCCCATAGAATTAAGGCCCCGATTTTCATTCGTTAATCCAGGTTTCGTCATGATTTCCAAACGGGCACCATTATCAAATTCCAAAAAGTAAGACCGGAAATCCGTTCTCTTATTATGATACAGATCACTTACCGACACATGGAAATACTTCTCCCAGAAATATTTTGCTCCCTCCAGATCTTCCACATACATTCCAATATGATCAATTTTCATTTCTCTGCTCCTTTCGTTAGCTTATTAGGATACGCTGCTTTCATAATCGTTCATAACACTAAGCTCATGCCTTATGTGATTGAATTGTTTAATATCGATTTCCCCAGCCATGATCCTATTCCCTGCTTGATAAGCATATGGATTTTTCATACAATATTTATAATGTAATTATACCATCGATGTATAATGTATAAATATAATAATACCTTTATTTATATAACAAAATCGTCGGAAAGGAATTTTTATGGCAATAAGCACCTGTGACGTACATAAAAATGATCAAAAGAAACAGATCAACCCCTATGAAAATATATCGTTTCCTGTTGCCTGCTATGAAGATGATATGCAAATCATCTCTGTCCCTCTTCACTGGCATGATGAGTTCGAATATATCATAGCTGTAAAAGGAAAAGTCACTGTAAATCTGAATACAGATCAGTTAACGCTGTGCCAAGGCGATGCTCTTTTTATTAATTCCGGTTGTTTACATTCAGTAGAATCGGTTACTGAAGAAACCAGTCTGCTCCATTCTCTGGTCATTCAGACAGGATTGATTGGCGGCAATACTGAAAGCATTATTTATCAGAAAACCATTCTCCCATTTCTTAGTGCAAGCGCGCCGGCTTATCTCTTATTGTCCGCCGATCAGCAAGCATGTGCCGACGAAGTCACAGGCTTTATGCACTCTGCCTGGAAAGCTGTGACCGAAGAAACTTATGATTATGAAAATGAAGCACGATATCTTATATCAAAAGCCCTGCATATATTAGCTGATAATATGCCTGTCGGAGCAAAATCATCAAGTCAGAAAAATATACTTCTGTCGCGAATGAAAGTATCTCTCTCTTATATTGAAGAACATTATATGGAAGATCTCGGCAACCAGGACTTAATGCTACTTTGCCATTGCAGTGAAAGTGCGCTGCTCCGAAGCTTCCGGCAAACCACAGGAACCACACCTGCTCAGTATCTGCTCCGCTTTCGCATAGAAAAAGCGATTGATATGCTGCTAAATACAGAATTGAAATCCTGCGAGATTGCTGCCGCCTGCGGATTCCGCGACAACAGTTACTTTACCCGCATCTTTAAGAGATTCACCGGAAAAACACCCCTCCGATACCGCCAAGCACTTCAAAAATAAAAAGGTCTGGTAGACCTTCGAACCCACTGGGTTCGAGGACTCCTCGGCGTAGAAATAAAAACGGGTTAAGCCAAAGGCTTAACCCATTTTTATTTCTATGCGGAAGATGGGACTTGAACCCACACGACCTGACGGTCACAAGATCCTTAGTCTTGCTCGTCTGCCAATTCCGACACTTCCGCATATCACTATTTCGTCAGTTCTCTCAACCGACTCAAATATAATATCATCATAAAGCAAATCCGTCAACTACTTTTTCTATCAATCTTATATTTTTCGATATTTAGCAACTGACTTTCACCCCTGGAATTGAGCAGCGTATTCAGTAAAATAATGGTCTACGCCTTTTAACAAGCCATCTGCAATCTGCTGCAATGTGGCATCGGAATGATCAGAAGCCCGATCTCCCAGCTCTATATCAATACTTGGTATCGAGGAATACGATGTCTGTGTCAGATCGATTTCCATACTTCTTCCGGACATAATGGTACGGCCTGCTTCTTCCAGTCCCTGTACCAGACACTCGCCGAACTGATCACTCTTTTGCCAGGTAGAGGCCACCGGTTCCATACTCTTAAAAGAATCGACAGAAGGAACTTTTATATAGAAGGCACCTTTATCAGATTCTGTACTGTCCCAATGTAAGGCAATATGGCAGTCGGCATAAGTATTGGCCAGAACAGTACGTGCCACATTATCAAGCTGGACATCTTCTGTCTCGCGAATCATCAAAACACTATACCCGTTATTTAGAAGTTGATCCTTCAGATACAGAGCAGTCTGCAGCGTAACTGTCGACTCCGCTGTGCCATCAAGGAAAGTCGTACCGCCGGATACAGCTGTCGCATAGGTAGAACCGGCTGCGGTTGAGCCGCCTGTCACCTTTGCAGATCCGTCCGGATGACATTGGGTCTGCGCTGAAGAACCACCGGAAGTTCCATGTCCTGCATTTACACATACGGTAATTCCCTTGGCATTGGCCATTGCATTTTTATATAAGGTCGCTGTTCCTGTATGAATGGCAGAATAGCTTGCATAAGTCATATCATCTGTCAGACCCACCTGCTCCGATGTGATCGTTTCCTCCACAGCTGTCACCTCCGGTGTTACTTCCGGCAGCACAGAAGTCTGTGCTAGCTCCGGCTCTGCGACACTGCTAACTGCCAGCTCAGAAACCACAGATACATCTGCCGATCTCTTTTCCAGTTCCGATGCCGTAATAATACGGTCCTCATCATTTTCCACTCTTGCTGTATTTCCGCAGCCATTTAAAAGTGCTGCCAGCATTGCCAGAGTAACCCCTGTCATTATTATTTTTTTCATATATATTCCCCTAATCATTCCCTATTTTTAATCCTATCATGCAAGTCTCTATCCTGCGGGATTTGCATTCCTCATGATCCCTGATGCCTTACTGAATCACGACTGCCTGCTTTTTTTCATAGAGAAGACACGCCTATATATAATCCGTCTGATAATAGTCCTCTTACAAAACTTTCTAAAGCCTTGTGCAGAGCAGACGCGTTCAGTGGATGCGCGTTCAGTGTCCTGTAAGTCCACGTCAAAAAGCTCGGGTCATTCTTTAATTATAGAAGGGACACCCTCGGCCTGTCATCGAAATTCAGACTCACGAAATCAACTCTTACTCCACGATCGGTTCCAGATCCTCCAGCTTCAGCATGGCCAGCTCCTCATTCGAAATATCCAGATTTACCGCCAGACGGTTGGCCTGATTTACCACTGCCATCTCAAAGTAATTACGTACGCTGCGGCCATTAGCAAAATGATCTCCCTGTTTTTCTGCCATAGTGCCGAAATCCTCCGCAATGACCCGCTTGGTATCTTCCGAAAGCGTATAGCCGTTCTTCTCACACATAGAGTGGAATATTTCTGTCAGCTGCGCCGGCGTGTAATCACTGAAGTGAATGAAACGGTTAAATCGCGACTGCAGACCCGGATTGGAATTCAGAAAACGTTCCATCAAGCCCGGATAACCTGCTACGATCACCACGAAATCATCACGGTTATCCTCCATTTCCTTCAGCAAAGTATCTATGGCCTCCTGGCCAAAATCATTTCCTTCCCGAATCAAGGTATATGCCTCATCAATGAAGAGGATTCCTCCCTTGGCTTCGTTAATCTTATCCTTTGTCCGGCTGGCAGTCTGTCCTACATAACCTGCCACCAAATCCGCCCGGTCCACTTCCACCAGCTGTCCTTCGGACAAAACACCGAGTGCTTTATATATGCCTGCCAGTAACCTGGCCACGGTCGTTTTTCCGGTACCCGGATTACCGGTGAAAACGAGATGCAATGACATAGGAATCACCTTCATTCCCCTCTCCCGCCGCAGCTTGGAAACCTGCAGAAGATTAATCAGAGAATGAACTTCTTTTTTTACATCATCGAGACCTGTGAGCGCATTTAATTCCGCCAACAGTTCATCTACTGTTTTCTGCGGGGCTGTGTCCTGCTGATCCTGCGCTTCTTCCTGCTTCTTTCCGGTCACATCGCTTCCTTTTCCCTCTGTGTCCGCACGTCCCGCGGATTGATCTGCAGGCGCACCACTCTGAAAGGCACCTTTTTTTCCGCCGTGTCCGTTCAGGAAACGCTCTGCTTCCCGGTAGCTCTGCAGCTTCTCAACTTCTGCGATCTGCGCAGCTTTGATAAAGCCCTGAAAGGATTCATAATTCTTTTTTCCCATGGAAGAGCCAAGCTTCATAGAAAGATAGGTATAGCAAGCTGCCTCCAGGAATTGTTCCTTACAAAGTCCGTATACACATCCCAGATTATTCAGCGCCACAAGCACACTATCCTCATAGGAATAATCGCTATCCAGAAAGGCCTTATAATTCCGGATGGCTTTTTCCGAACTTGCAATTCCCTGAAAAGCTTTATAAAAATCCGGATGATATATTTTTCCCAGACCGAAATAACCCAAAGGACTCCCCGCCTCTACTGCTTTCTCGAAATATTCTCTGGCATTATTCTCATAATTCAGCTTTTCTTCCGTTACGATTTTCAGATAGGCATTACCAATGTGATAATAGATGATCGCATTCTTCGGATCCAGTTCAGAGGCTCTTCGAAAGCACTCCACCGCCTGAAAATATCTGGCATTTTTATAATATCGCAGCCCTTCCTGTAAAAATTTTTCCGAACCTTCCATCGCTCATCTACCTTTCCTATGCTTTCCCGTCTATAAACGCAAAAGCAAATTCTGTTTTATATATTTCTTTCTGCCTTCGATTTTATAGTTCTAATCTATTTCTGTCAATCTTTTGTCCTATACGGTCACTTATGGTATATTCTGCCAATCTATGCTATAATATTGTAAATTTTGGAATTCTGAAGGTGTAGAATTACACTTCACACATTTTAGATATAATTTGTGAATATCTTAATCAACCAAAGGAGATAAAAACATGGCACAATTAAAAGAATACAGAGGTCATATCCGCAACTGGAAAAAGCTCTGTGCTGAACTTGGCGTAAATGCTGATCTGGATCGCGCGGCAAGAGAAAAAGAAATCATGCTGGCAGCTTATCAGACATGGGGCCCGCAGATGGCAGATCACATCTATGGTATGTTTGCGCTGGCTATCTGGGATGAGGATAAGGAGCAGCTCTTCTGTCTGCGTGACCAGTTCGGAACCAAGCCTTTTTATTACTATCTGACCGAAGACGGTAATCTGCTTTACGGTACTTATATCCGTCAGATCATGGAGCAGCCGGGCTTTAAAAAAGAGCTGAACGAAAGCATGCTGCAGATTTATATGACTCTGACCTATGTCGGCGGTGAAGATACTTTCTTTAAGGGTGTAAAGAAACTGATGCCCGGTCATTATATGATCTTTAAAGACGGAAAAGTAGAGATTACCCGTTATTGGGCTCCGGAATTCCATCCGGATCATGAGAAGTCTCTGGAGGATTTTGCTGATGAAATTCATACTACCCTGACAGAGGTAATCATGCCGGAAGTAAAAACAGATGATGAGTCCGCTGACTGTTTCCTTTCCGGGGGTGTAGATTCTTCTTATGTACTGGCTGTTTCCGATGCGCAGATGACAGATTCCTGTGGTTATGATGACGCACGCTTTGATGAATCCGGTCTTGCCAAAATCACTGCAGATACACTGGGCCGCGGACATTCCCGCGCACTTATCACACCGGAGATGTTCTTTGGCGAAGTAGCTTATGTAATGGAAAATATGGAGCAGCCACTGGCAGATGCTTCCGCAATCGTTTTCTCCCTTGGATGTAAGGCAACTGCAGAGCATACCAAGCTTTGCTATTCCGGTGAAGGCTCTGATGAGTTCTTTGGCGGCTACAATATGTACCGCAACGCTGAGCGCTATGGCGATAATCTGAAAACCTTCTACGTAGGCAATACAAACATTATGAAGGAAGACGAGAAGAAACGTATCCTGAAGAACTATAACCCTTCTGTATTACCGATTAACCTCGTAAAATATATTTATGACGAGACAGAAGGTCTGGATCCTTTGACAAAAATGTCTGACGTTGATATTCAGCTCTGGCTGGAAGGTGATATCTATCTGAACGTAGACAAGATGTCTACGGCCTGTGGTCTGGAAATTCGTATGCCTTTGACAGACCGCCGTATCTTCGATATCGCTTCCCGCATGCCATCGAAATACAAAGTCAACGAGACCCAGAACAAAGTAGCCTTCCGTACAGCTGCCGCAAAGGTTCTTCCGGAAGAGGTTGCTTTCCGTAAAAAACTTGGTTTCATCGTTCCGATTCGTATCTGGATGGCAGATGATCGTTATAATCAGGATGTCAGAGCGAAATTCCATAGTGAGGCTGCAGAGAAATTCTTCAATGTAGATGAGATCAACGCCATCTTTGATGACTACATTGGCGGAAACTCTGACAACTGGAGAAAGATTTGGACAATCTATACATTCCTTGTATGGTATGAGATTTATTTCGCATAAAGCGCTTTCCGGCGCATCAGTTACAAAAAACTGATGCGCCTACAATTTGCTCTTGACATCGAACATGTGTTCTGTTAATATGTACATACATTGAAGCAGATACATCTGCAGCGCAGACCATCAACCCCTAAAGTATTTGCTTCATCCCCATAATTCGCAAAAAGACAGAAGTTCATTGCACCCCTTAGCAATGCTCTTCTGTCTTTTTGTGTTTTTCATCTACTTACACAATTTATGCCGGACGGATGCAGACTTTACGGCAGCAAGCTATCCAAACATTCAAGTCTCATTCCTGCGAGACCCGGCTGGGCTATGTTTTTCTGTAACTTCTGCCCCGGCTAAGGTCCCGGACAGGAACTCCCACTGAATTGCAAAAAACGGGAAGTGTTTATATTTACACTTCCCGCTCTATTTACAATCATTTTACCGAACATCCGGATCCGCAGGATCAGTTCGGTTTCTTAATATAAGAGAACCAATAGATTACACCGGCGCCGCATCCACCGATAATGTTTCCAATGGTAACCGGAATCAGATTTTTCACTGCAAAGGCAGCCCAGGTAGCTGCTTCCATTCCGTCTACCGCAATGCCTGTGCCCTTCAGGAAGATACCTGCTGCTACATAGCTCATATTTGCGATGCTATGCTCGAAGCCACAAAGAACAAACAGAGCAACCGGAATGATCGCACAAAGGAATTTTCCCGGGATTCCATCTGCGCTGATGGCCATCATAACTGCTGTACAAACCAGGAAGTTAGCAATAATACCCTTCAGAAGTCCAGGCATAAATGCGATGGAACATTTCGCTACCGCTGTCGTCAGCATTGCTGTAGCTGCTTTTCCGTCAAACAATGAAAATGTATTACCATATACTGCGATTGCGCAGAAAATAGCAGAACCGATAAAGTTACCGATATAAACCACTACCCAATTGCGAAGCATTTCCATTGCTTTGACCTTTTTATCCAGCACAGAAATGATGATCAGGTTATTACCGGTAAAAAGCTCTGCGCCGTTGGCAATAACGAAGCAAAGTCCTGCTGAAAACAATAAACCGGACATCAGTTTTGCCAGTGAACCGTTCTCGATCATACATGAGCCGACAGTAGAAGCAAAAGCGCCGATGGCCAGGTAGAAGCCAGCCAGAATTGCTAAGACGAACATTCTCGCCAGAGACATTCTGCTCTTCGCCACGCCTGCGCCTGATGAATACTTAACAACTGCATCTTTCATAATTCTATACCTCTTCTCATTTTATGAATTTGATTAGATTACAGATAACCCTAATGCTCATTATATTACAAGCAAGTATCAGGTTCAAACCTTTTTCTGATTTTTATTCATCATGCATCAATCGATAGGCTTGCTCTTTAAGCTTTCCGTTATGCGCAATGAGATCTGCCCACTGTAAGGGATCCACCTTTCCGTCACGATACCATGGATCCACCGCGCCGCCGGCTTCCTGTACAATGATCATGCCAGCCGCATAATCCCATGGTTTTAATCGCTGTTCTATATAGATGTCTACTCTGCCGCAGGCCACATAACACAGATCCAGCGCTGCCGAACCAGAACGTCTGAATCCTGAAGACGCCACAAATATCCGTTCAAATATTCTGAATAAATACGATGCCCGCTCTTTTTCATAAGGTGTGGACCCAAAGGAAACCAAAGCCTCTTTTATATCTGTGACCGCAGCTACATGAATCGGCTTTCCATTCAGATAAGCTCCCTGTCCTTCCGCTGCCAGAAACATTTCTTTATGAAATGGATTGTATACAAGGCCGAAAGTTACCCTGCCCTTCTCATACAGTCCCAATGATACGGCACTCATCTGGTAGTGATGCATCAGATTCGTAGTGCCGTCAATGGGATCCAGGATCCAGTAGCTTTTCGCCGGATCCCATTCCTGCCATTTGCTTTCCTCACCGATAAAATCAATATCCGGATACATTTCTTTCAGCGCACACTGAATAAATTCCTGCACACGAAAATCTACCTGGGTCACGTAATCTGCTCTTCCCTTTACCTGCACATCTGAAACCAGTTTTTCGTCAAAAATAATTTCATCTGTCTGTTTTACGAGAGCAATCACTTTTTCTACATCAATTGTGGAATGTTTTAAATCAAGCATGCTATTTTCTTCTCCTTTTTATATTTCTATAACATACCTCTGCATACAGAGTAGAAAAGGAATTTCCTCACTGTTATCGTCCTATATAACAGGTCGGAAATTCCTTTTTATTTTAACACTTTATTCCCTTGATACCATATATGTTTGTATTTCCCCATTTACTGAGAAGGGAGGACATCAACTTATGAGTTAAGATCCTAGAATATCAACTTTGTAATATCGTTGAAGCAAACAAATACCATCAAGACCATCAGTGCAGCCAGACCTGCCACATGCACATAGCCCTCGAACTTGCGGTTAATCGGTTTTCCGCGCAATGCCTCAATGATCAGGAAGACCAGACGGCCGCCATCCAGTGCCGGCAGAGGAAGCAGGTTCATTACCCCAAGGTTGGCTGTCAGCAGGATTGCCATATTCAGCAATGACAGAAAAACCTCCAATGCACCGTAGGCACTGGCCTCCTCATATACATCACCGATGGTAGAAACAATGCCTACCGGACCTGAAAGATCCTTGGGTGAAAATATACCGGAAACCAAACCGGAAATAGATTTAAATGTCACATGTACCCAATAGCCGATCTCACCCACACTATATTTGATAGTTTTCAGAATACCGACTTTCTCATAGGCCAGATTAAAATCAAATCCCAGATAAGCTGTTGTGGTGTCGATCGGTTTCACGGACAATTCCACTGTTTTTCCATCACGATCCAGAGTTACTTCTACCTCAGAACCATCCATAGGATTTACCGTCAGATATTCCTGCAGCTCCGCCGCATCAGACACCTTCTGTCCGTTAATTTCAGTGAGTATATCGCCCACTTCCGCACCTGCATCCTGCAGCGCTCCCTTCGTTGTCAAAGCAGAAATTTCGATTGGATTTTCGTCATTATTATAGCTAAAGCCCAGCATGTACCTGGTAACCGTTTCCGGTGTATAAGAAATTTTTATTTTTTCACCATCACGATTCACTGTCATATCAACCTGATCTGTCGGCACACCGTCAATGTAAATATCCGTATACAGTTCACTGGCATTAGCAATACCGTTTCCTTCGTAATCCAGGATAAGGTCGCCCTCCTGCAGACCTGCCTCTGCTGCCGGTGAACCACTCTCCACTTCCAGTACGCGTGCCTCATCGACACCGGCAATGCCCAGCATCAGCAGTGATAAAAGAAATGCCAGGATAAAGTTAAAGACCGGTCCGGCCGCCACTACCAGGATGCGTCGCCAGGCTGCCGCCGCCGGAAAACTGCCTTCGCAGGTTTCCTCTTCGTCCTCCCCCAGCATGGAGCACATACCACCGAAAGGCAGCATGCGAATAGCATAAACCGTCTCCCCCTTTTGGAAAGAAAAAATTTTCGGACCCATGCCGATGGCAAACTCCAAAACCACGATATGATTGGCCTTTGCCAGCAAAAAATGCCCGAGCTCATGAAAGAAGACCACAAAGCTCAGAATCAAAAGTGCGAGTATAAAACGCATAAATAATTCACCTATATACTTTCTTAAATTTTATTCAAGTCTTGCCTCTGTACACGCAGTAGACATTTACTTGTAAGACGTTCATTCGCAATCCGCTTCGCTACTTGTTCACGAACGCATCCTCACGGAGCTTTTATCTCCTTCGAAGATAAATAACCCATACTGTCATTCCTACTTACCTATTATATAGAAAAATGTGTCTATTTCATGTACAAACGTGAATTTTCTCAGAAAATATGAAAATTTACTTTTTGCATTTTATCCTAAGCTGACCCAAGGAAGAACAGTAAGAAAGAAGGCTTCCCCTCTGGATTAATGCGCCCATTTTTCACAGCCCTCAAAACCCCTTATCAAAAAAAATGCCACATATCAAATTACTTTGATATGTGACACGTTTTTTATTCTCCATGATAAGCCTCGCCTTCACTAAGTTTCTTTGACAGAAAGGCTCACCGGCTTTCGATATGTATAAAAGCCTGTCATATCATTCCGGCCCCGGCACATTTGCTTTCCTTACATCAGTGCTGCTGCAAGGAAATAAATAATCGGTGCTGTAAAGATGATGCTGTCGAAACGATCAAGCACACCGCCGTGACCCGGTATCAATTTTCCGTAGTCCTTAATGGCCTTGTTTCTCTTAATCGCAGATGCCGCCAGATCTCCCACCATGGAAATCAGTGCGCCGACACCACAGATGATCGCATAAATAAGAATCGGACCTCCGGTACATACAGCATAGATCACGCCCAGAAGAACTGCGCCGATGAAACCGCCAACAGCGCCTTCCACAGACTTCTTCGGACTTAAGACCGGTGCCATCTTATGCTTGCCGAGCAGTCTTCCCGCACAGTAAGCACAGGTATCGCAGCCCCAGGCGCAAAGAAAGATCAGCCATACATGAAATTTTCCGCCTTCAAGCATTCTGGTCTGGTAAATAAAAGAAAGCATAACTGCCACATATACAAGACCAAAAAATGCTGCCATGGTCTGCTCCGCATCGTATCTCGGATAGGTAAATACATATACAAACATCAGCATGACCAAACCTACGATGACTGCGGTCAGCTGATATTTGCCATCAGCCAGAACGATACTCGCGTAGTAAAGAAGCACAGCCAGATATCCCACCAGGTCCATCGGACCGATCAGCTGCTTCGCATTTTTCACTTCGCAGGCTCTGTACAATTCAAAAACACCAATCAGCGAGAGCAAGAGCATCACGCCAAACAATACCCAGCCTCCGGTAATGATGGTAGCCAGGGCAATGATGACCATGATAATGCCGCTGATCAATCTGGTTACAAACATAATTTCCTCCTATTTGGCGCCGCCATAGCGTCTGTCACGGCCATTATAATACTCGATGGCCTTCAGAAGCTCTGCCTTATTAAAATCAGGCCATGCCACATCCGTAAAATAAAATTCTGTGTATGCCAGCTGCCAAAGCAAAAAATTCGATATTCTCAGTTCACCGCTGGTACGGATCATCAGATCAGGATCCGGTGCACCGGCAGTGTCCAGATAAGAGTCAATAACTTCTGTCGTGATTCTGCCTTCCGGCAAAATACCTTTTCTCGCATCATCTGCAATTCTGGTAACGGCACGTTCAATCTCATCACGTCCGCCATAATTCAGCGCAATCTGAAAGAGCATTTTATCGTAACCTGCAGACATGGTCTCCAGCTCCTCGATCAATTCCTGGATATCCTCCGGCATGCCTGTCTTATCACCGATAATACGAACGCGCATTTCTCTCTTCACACAATCCCGCTCAATCTTTTTCAGATATTTACGGAAGAGGTTCATTAATGTACCGACCTCCCCAAGGGACCGTTTCCAATTTTCGGTGGAGAATGCATAAACTGTCAGATACTTAATACCCATATCTGCAATCACATTACACATTTTGTCCAGATTAGCTGTACCTACGATATGACCATAGCTGCGCGGCATATTTCGCTGCTTCGCCCAACGGCCATTACCATCCAGAATAATCGCAATATGATTCGGAAGATTCATTCGTTAACCTCACTAACATTTTTGTAATTCAAGTCTCATTTCTGAAATACCGGGGGCATCATAAAAATCAGACTGTCATTACCTCTTTGGTCTTAGCTTCGATCATTTCATCAATTTTCTTGACATATTTGTCTGTCATTTTCTGAACCTGATCTTCCATATCCTTGATCTCATCCTCTGAAACCTCAGATGCTTTTTTCATCTTTTTAAACTTGTCATTTGCATCACGACGGATGTTTCGAACTGCAACCTTTGCTGCATCACCTTTTTTCTTTACATCCTTAGAGAGATCTTTACGTCTTTCCTCTGTAAGCTCAGGGAAGATCATACGCACTACTTTACCATCTGTGCTTGGGTTGATACCGATATCGGATTTCTGGATCTCTTTCATAATATTCTTGATCAGAGAAGATTCCCATGGCTGAATCTGGATGATTCTTGCCTCCGGTACAGTGATATTGGCCAGCTGCTGCAGTGGTGTAGGTGCACCATAATAGTCTACAGTAATCTTGTCCAATACATGCGGGTTAGCACGTCCGGCTCTGATTCCTGCATACTCTTTGTCGAGACTCGCGAGGGTCTTCGTCATTTTCTGATCATACTCCTGAATTCTTGCATCCATAATAAAACCTCCTGAAATGCATTATACTGTGACAACAGTTCCTGTAATGATGCCATGGGCTGCATTCACGATACTGTCCTTCTCATTCAGTCCGAAAACAACCATAGGCATTTTGTTTTCCATCACCATGATGGAGGCTGTCATATCAACAACCTGTAATTTTTTATCGATTACTTCCTGAATGGAAACCTGATCATATTTCTTTGCATTCGGGTTATCCTTCGGGTCGTCATCATATACACCATCCACGGATTTGGCCAGCAGAATTTCGTCCGCATCGATTTCGATCGCACGAAGGACGGTAGCTGTATCTGTGGAGAAATAAGGATGTCCGGTGCCGCCGGCAAAGAACACGACCATATTGTGTGCAAAATATTTATTAGAACGATCTTTGGAATACTGCTTGGTCATTCCCGGAATCTCAAATGGTGTCAGCACGGATGTCATCATGCCTTGAGACCGAAAAATCTCAGAGGTGTAAATACAGTTCATTACTGTCGCCAGCATACCGATCTGATCAGCCTTTGTACGATCAATATTTTTGCTGGATCTGCCACGCCAGAAATTTCCGCCACCAATGACAACGCCGATCTCGTAGCCCTCATCCACCAGGGCTTTTACCTGTTTCGCAACACCTGTCACAACTGCCTCATCAAATCCTGTCTTTTTCTCTCCGGCCAATGCCTCACCGCTAAGTTTCAGCAAGATTCTTTTCATGATTTGTCCTTTCTGTACCTGTCGCGCAGGTCATCTCTCTTTCTTTATTGACGATGTACTCTGGTTTTGACAGAAAAGCACAGCTTGTCTGTCAGGGCATAGATTTTCTATCTTTCAGAGAATTGTCTTCGAAAGAAATAAATCTGTATACCTTTTATTATCTACCAACCGTTTCATCTTATAGCTACGGTGTAAATACACTTTTCCTCTCCAGAATCCCTCATCCTCAAATAGCCGCAGATCATATCCTGCCCCTCAGCAAGACCTGCGATCTTTCTCTTCTGCATTAAATCACACCTGAGAAAGTACAAAAATATTATAAATTGCATTAATGGCAGCTTCGAAATCTCTCTTCTCAACGCCGATAATGATGTTCAGCTCAGATGAACCCTGATCGATCATTTTTACATTAACATGCGCATGAGCCAGAGCAGAAAAAATTCTTCCTGCCGTTCCTCTGGTTCTCTTCATACCGCGTCCCACAACAGCGATCAGAGCCAGATCCGACTCCAGCTCGATCAGGTCAGGTCTGACAGCACGGTGCAGTCCCGCAATGATCTGCTGCTCTTTTTTCTCGAATTCCTTCTGATTGATCAGTACAGAGAAAGTATCAATGCCTGATGGCGTATGCTCGAAGGTCAGTCCCGCATTCTCGAATACCTGCAGCACTTTTCTCCCAAAACCTACCTCTGCATTCATCATAGCCTTTTCAATTGTTACAGAAACAAAACCTTTTACGCCGCCGATACCGGTAATCGTGTATTTCGGTTTATTACAAGTAGACTCCACGATCATTGTACCCGGATCTTCCGGTCTGTTTGTATTTTTAATGTTGATCGGGATACCCTCCTGACGAAGCGGGAATACAGCATCCTCATGCAATACAGATGCACCCATGTAGGAAAGCTCACGCATTTCACGATATGTGATCGTGCTGATCGGCACCGGATTTTTAATAATACGCGGATCAGCCATCAGGAATCCTGAAACATCTGTCCAGTTCTCGTAAAGATCAGAATGCACCGCTTTCGCTACCAGAGAGCCTGTGATATCAGAACCGCCTCTGGAGAATGTCTTGATGGTGCCATCAGGACGTGCGCCATAGAAACCGGGTACAACTGCTCTTTCCGTTGTGGCAAGCTTCCTGGAAAGCTTTCTGTCTGTCATCTTTGCATCAAAGTCGCCTTCCTCATCAAAGCAGATCACCTCTGCAGCGTCCACAAACTCATATCCCAGATAATTGGCCATCAAAATACCATTGAGGTACTCACCGCGGGATGCAGCATAATCCTCACCGATCTGATTTTTAAAATTCTCCTCGATGACCTTAAACTCATCCTCCAGAGAAACCTCCAGCTCCAGACCATCGATGATTTCCTGATATCTATCTTTAATATTTTCAAAAGTACTGTAGAAATCCTTACCTGCAGCAGCCTGACGATAGCAGGTATAGAGCATATCCGTAACCTTTACATCACCGTCAAAACGCTTACCCGGCGCAGAAGGAACGACAAATCTTCTCTCCTCATCCGCACGAATAATCGCGCCAACCTTCTTAAACTGCGCGCTGCTGGCCAGAGAACTACCACCAAATTTAACAACTGTATTCATTCGCTATAACTCCTAATTCAGTATTATCAATGCAAGCTGCAGCCGATCCGCAAACCCACCGCAACCCATCATGCCCATCACCGTAGTCAAATCTGCCCCTACCGAAAAGAAAGCAAACTAACCCACCTTGATAAAACATATCTGCTATAAAATACCATAAAGTACAAACGAATTCAACCTCAAACCTATTATGAATCGTTTCAGATGACCGAACTCTGTCAGTCGGTGCAGCATATAGATTACAGAAGGGACTTCCGCAACGTCGGCACTTAACGAATGTGACCGCAAGGGAAGCATGAGTTTAGTACCGCTACGTGAGGACCTAAGCGAGAGCGGTCCCTGACGTAATCTATATGCTGCACCGACCTCGTTCATCATAAACATATCATTTCTTTTTGAGAAACACCCTCTTGATATAGCGGAAGGTCGCATCCTCCCCTTCTACTGCCAGCTTATGCAGCAGAAACTCCAGCTGTTTCTTACAATCCTCATGGACAAACCAAAGCTTTTCGCTGCCACGCATGAAGTAATTGTAAGGCGCATCATCCTTATAATCCTTGCCCATATAAACCTTGCTGGCAGCAATCCGGTCCATAACCATCTCTGCCACATATTTACGCGGAATGGGCATGCCGCCGAGCATTTTATCTGAATGCAGGTCATAGTCGATCCAATATTCGAAGTGGTGTCTGTTCCTTCCCTTATGATGCAGCCATGCCAGCGATACGCCTGTGTCTTCTCTTTCCGCATTGTTTGGGCTGCGGGTTCCCTGCCAATATTTCACACCTTTGGAAAATTCCGTCCAGGAAAATTTCGAAAGATCATGGGTGATTCCCTGCCGGTAAAGTCCGACCTTAAAGCATCCCTGCATAACATAGTATTTATGAAGTAATACCGTATGTAAGTGTTGCCGGAAATACATTACTACGCCTCCGTTTTATTCTCAGTAGCCACCGCCTCTTTTTCATCCGAGCCGGCCTCATCCTCTGCATCCTTACATATCTCTTCCGATACAGTTTTCGGAATATCGTCACCGGTAACTTCGCTTATCGCTTCCATGCCGGCTTCTTCTGTATCTTCACTTGTCGCTTCCATGCCGGCTTTTTCTGTATCTTCACTTGACACTTCCATGTTAGCTTCTTCCGTCTCTTCACCATAGCTCTCCGGAACAAGCTCCATCTGTTTCAATGCTTCCAGTTCTGCTTTTTCTTCCTCTGTCAGCTCTCTGGAAGTCAGGATCACGATAGAACGAGGTGCAACCGTGATATGTTTTTTGTCATCGAAATAAACATCCAGATCCTTTTCCGGCGCCCGGAAGGAATCCTCCAATGCAGTATCCATGGTGATACTCCATTTTTTATCGGATGGCAGATCCGGCAGAGCGAAATCCTGTGCGATCCAGTACATATTATAAGCGACATAAATGAAATCATCGGAATAGCCATATTCGCCGGAAGCATAATCACCGCAATACATGATACCGAAGGCATTCTTCATGCGATTGTTATCCACATACCATGCAATAGAACCGTGGTAGGACACATCCGGATAGCCCAGTGACTTATAATCCATCTGACGCATCGGATTGCGCAGACGCAGGATCGGATGCGCTTTACGGAAAGCAATCATTTTTTCCACAAAGCTTCGAAGATTTCTGGCATCCTTTGTCTTTTTCCAGGACTGCCAGCCCACCTCATTATCCTGACACCAGGCATTGTTGTTACCATTCTGACTGTTTCCGCATTCATCACCGCCATAGATCATCGGGGATGCCTGAGAAGTCATCAGCATGGCAAAGGCATTTCGCAGCTGCTGCTGACGGAATTTATTGATCACACGCTTTTTCGTCGGACCCTCTGCGCCGCCATTCCAGGTAAAGTTCTGATCAGAACCATCCTGATTATCCTCACCATTATCCTCATTATGACGCATCTCATAGGCCACCATATCTGCCATGGTAAATCCGTCATTGTCAGCGAAATAATTCACCGATGCAATGCTCTCTGATGTGTTGCGCAGGAACCATTTCGCGCTATTCTCCAGTCCCTCATCTCCCTTGAGGAAGCAGCGCATCGTATTCTGATAATTCCGGTTCATCATACAGAGATTGCGGAAATAGGGATATTTCTTCTCATAAACCTTATTCTGATCAAAATATTCATATAAAATTTTTGTCCCGGTAAGGGTCAGATCATCTGTCACTGCGCTGATCCAGTCGCCATGGCCCAGAATATGGAAGCCATCCACATGATAAGTAAAACGCCAGAAGCGCAAAACCTGCACTACCTTCCATCCCGGGATAAACTCCGGGAAATAGAACTCCAGGATACATTCCATCCCTTTTTTATGGATTGCATCTACCAGTGCCGCAAATTCCTTCGCCGGATTATCTGTCGCACAATAGGATTTCTTTGGTACAAAATACAATCCTTCGGCATAGCCCCAGTAGTTTTTACGCTCTTTTTTACGCATGGCCGCCTTAACCGCATTGCGCTCTGCCTCTTTTTCTCCCATCTGCATAGCTTCATCTGTATCTGCTGCACAGTCTTCAGGCGCTTCAAAGACTTTGCCGGAAAGGAGCAATTCATCAATATTCCTATATTCTCCCATCGGATCAGCCATCTGTTTTTTCTTTTTCGAAGACTCCTGAAATTCGTAGACCGGCATCAGGATCAATGAAGTAATTCCCAGTGATTTCACATAGGAAAGTTTTTCCCTTAATGCTGTAAAGCTGCCGGCATTTTTCACCGGCGGATTCATGCCCATGGTAAAGCCACGTACATGTAATTTATAAAAAATACTGTCACTGAAATTAATTTTCAGCGGCATGGTTTTCATCACAAACTTCGGCAGTAAGGCGCAGCGGAATTCCTCTGTCCCATCTGCCTTCTGATGCAGCCGAATACTCTTTGCGAAAGGATCCGGCACGATCTCACCATCGATCAAATAATTATATTCAAATGCTACATTGGCCGGAATTGCTACATGCAATGCACTTACATAACCGATTCTGTATTCTTTATCCATCGGTATCGTCTGCATCGGATCATCCGTCTCCGGCGCATAGATTCGAAGTTCACCTTCTACTCCCTCCGGGATATTCAATGAAAAATTAACACCCGTGTGATTTCTGTAAGTACCCAGCTGTGAGCAGTTACCGATTCCGATTTTAAAAGCAGCACATTCACTAGTCATTTGAATCACTTCCTTTCTTTCGCCACGAAAACATGGGTTTCTTTGCTAACCGGACACCTCTTTCTACCCTGTCCATATCTTCTGTATCATCTACACGGACATAGACAAGCATAAGCGCCTGATTCGCTTTATATTTCTATCCTAAGGACCGGGGCAGCGGCATAATAAACATCCATGGCAAGCGCTACGTACGCGCTTACCTCCACGTATTATGATGCACCTACGCCTGTTTCCGCACTTACGTGCTCCCAACAGGCTAAGAACATTCGCAATCCGGCTTATCAGCCTACTTGCTCATGTTCTTGCGGTTCGCTATAGCATGAAAAAGAGTGCACAATTCCCCCAAGGGGCAATTGCGCCCTTTTTCATACTCTGCGAACCTGGTACATCATAAAAACTTTCCCTGATTTTTGCAAATTTACGCACAGCTTTCGCTATTCTATTTAATTTTAGCACATTGAAAGAAATTTTCATATGATAATATAACTTTTTCCTATCACTGAAAAAAGGAACATAGTTCCCGGCTCTCGCTTGGAATCATGTCCCTTTTATCAGGCTGTTTAGTATAAAGCCCTGTTTTTTGCTTTATTTCAATTTTGCCAATGTGTTCTTGATCAGAATCCAGGTTCGTCTTGTGGAAGCGATACTGAGCACTTCACTGGTAGAGTGAATATCATGCATCTGCGGTCCTACGGAAATGCAATCCAGATCTTTGATCTTTGATGCAAAAAGTCCGCATTCCAGACCTGCATGAATTCCTTCTACAATCGGTGCCTGTCCATACTGCGCTTTATAGACAGCGATCATGGTATCACGCAGTCTGGAATTCGGTCTGTACTCCCAGCCCGGATAATTCCCCATCAGTTCCACACTACCGCCGGCCATTTCCATAAAAGCCTCTACCCTTTCTGTCAGGAACTTCTTTTCTGTATCACTGGAACTTCGCAGCGCTGCAGTCAAAACAACTTTATCTGCCTCTGTGGTCAGAATACCGATATTCAGTGATGTCTGCACCATATCATCCATATCCGGATTCATACGCTGAATTCCGTTCGGGAAATTCATCAGTACCCGCGTCAGGTTCTTCGTTGAAGCCTTTGTGAAGCATCTGATATTCTCTGCCGCTTCTGCCTGCATATCCAGCTGAATACCGGGCTCTACCGTGCTGTATTCTGCTTTGATTTCCTCAATCTTTTCCTGAAGTACTGTTTTCACTGCATCTGCTTCTGCCGGCGCTGCAAGAAGTACCGCCTCGCTGACTTTAGAGATGACATTGTCCTTTTCGCCACCGGAAATGCTAACCAATGTCAGATCATGATCCTTCAGGGCATAGAGCAGACGGCCCATCACTCTGTTGGAATTTAAACGTCCGCGATTGATTTCTACACCGGAATGTCCGCCCATGAGTCCTGTCAGCTTTATACGCATAAGGCTGCCGCTCTTTTCTTCTGTCTCATAAGGCAGGGAACAAATGGCCGAAGCGCCACCGGCACAGCTGACTGTAAAGATGCCCTCATCCTCTGAATCGATATTCAAAAGCATATGTCCCTGCAAATCGGAAGTATCCAGGAAATCTGCGCCCAGCATACCAATCTCTTCGTCTACCGTCACAACCACCTCCAAAGGCGGATGCGGAATACTATCGGAATCCAGCAAGGCCAGGGCATAAGCTACAGCTATGCCATCATCTCCGCCAAGGGATGTACCGACAGCTGAGATCAGATCACCGTCGAGGATGGTCAGGTCCAGACCCTCTGTAGCGAGGTCTTTCTCGCAATCGTCTTCCTTTACAGCCACCATATCCATATGTCCCTGAATGATGACCGGCGCAGATTGCTCATATCCTTTCGTACCGCCTTTCCAGATGATCACATTTTTCATTTCATCCTGACGATATTTCAATCCGCGGTCTTTGGCAAATTTTACCAGATAATCACTGATCATTCCTACATTCTGTGATCCGTGCGGAATCTGACAGATTTCTTCGAAAAACCGCAATACTTCTTTCGGTTCATGTTCTGCTAAAACACCCATCTTTTATCTCCTTCCGATCATAATTTTTAATGATTTCATGTAAATACAGGAAATCATGTCCGTTTTCTATAATTCATGCCATCACGTTCTACCTGACCTGTTCTGACCATGTAATCCATCAGCTTTTCGGTAAACTCCTTTGGATCTGTCACGACAGATTTTTTGGAGGAAAAAGGTAATTTGGCCGTCAGGCCGGTGACCATTTCCTCCACCTCTTTCGTGCTCACCACAGAATGCTTTTTCAGATATTTCCGCACCTGACTCTCACCATTACTGAACAGCAGGTTCATCAGATCCTTTGACTGGTTTACCTGGCGATACATGCCCCAGACATAGATCAGCATCGTCGCCAGCGCAAAAAGTATGATTCCTATAATGATGGTACTGATTTTCATGATTTTTCCTTTAAATCCTACGCTACATATGCTTATGAATCACTGCGGCGAAGGCTTCCTTCTTTTTTATTTAAATCGGATATATCTATTATTCTCAAGGATGCCGAAAAAGGTCACCAGGCGTTCATATAATTTATCCGAAGCTCCCTTGTGGGATTTCTCCAGTATCTGTCCTATTTCATATATATTTCTCTTCCCATCGATGGCCTGCCAGACACAGCTGCCATAGTCATCCAGCTTTATAAAGCTATATCGGGGTTTGTGAAATACCTTCTGGGCAATACCATTATAAAAGCCTTTATTTTCTACCACAAGCTCTACAATGCCATCCTCCAGGAGATTCCACTTCATATCATTGAGCACCGGAATCCGGTCCAGATAGTTCTCTTTTTTCTTCATTTATTATCCTTAAATCAGGAGCTGCCGCATGAAGTGACAGCTCCCTTTATTTATTTTTTCATCTCTTTCTTTCTGCAGGCATAGATCAGTGTAGCGATCAATGCCGCAAATGCGATCAGACCTACCCAGTTTCCAAGGGTGGTAAATGCATCACCGTAAATGCCTGACAGGTCAATGTTCAGATTCAGAACTGCAACCAATGCCAGAAGGATACCTACGATACCCTCACCTGCGATCATACCGGAACAATACAGAACACCTGACTGAATAGATGCATTCTTCTGTGCATCACTGTCATAATGTTTTTTGCTCTCTACATACCATTTCACGAGACCGCCTACCCAGATTGGGGCGCTCAGATGAATCGGCAGATACAAACCGATGGCAAAGGCCAGTACAGGAATACCGATAACCTCAACTGCAATGGCAATAAATACACCTACGAAGATCAGTGTCCATGGAAGTGTTCCGCCCATTACACCCTCTACTACCAGCTTCATCAAGGAAGCCTGTGGCGCAGGAATCTGTGCAGAACCAAATCCCCAGGCTGCATTCAGCAGGAACATAACAGCGCCGATGGCAATGGCTGATGCCACTGCACCGATCAGCTCACCAATCTGCTGGCGCATTGGTGTAGCACCTACGATATAACCTGTTTTCAGATCCTGTGATGTATCACCGGCCATAGCTGCGATGATACAGATGATGGTACCTACCGCAATAGATGCGATCATACCATCTCCGCCGGAGAGACCTGACAATTTGAACAGAGCAGATGCAATGATCAATGTCGCAATAGCCATACCGGATACAGGGTTATTACTGCTTCCTACCAGACCTACCATACGGGAGGATACGGTAGCAAAGAAGAAACCAAATACAACGATAAAGAGTGCGCCCAAAGGACTTACCGGTACAGATGGAATGATTACCATCAGGACCGCAATGACGATTACACCGAGCAATACATATTTCATAGGCAGATCACGCTCTGTACGTTTTCCGTCTGCCGCATTTTTTCCGAAGCCTTTAATGGCCTGGGCAAAGGTACGGATCATGGTCGGCAAGGTTTTGATCAGACTCATGATACCGCCGGCAGCAACGGCACCGGCACCGATATAACGCACATATTTACTCCAGATCGTACCCGGATCCAGCTGGTTAAAGGGAATAGCCTTACCTGCATCATCCAGTACAGATGAAAGGCTGTCGCCGCCAAAATAGGAAATCGCCGGAATCAGCACCAGATAGGACAAAATACCACCGGCAAACATATAGCTGGAAATATCCAGACCGCAGATATAACCTACGCCTGCCAAGGCCGGCAGAACATCCAGACCGATACCACAGGTAAATGTCGGGTTCTGAATATCGAAGTTTACCTCACTTGGGAAGAGGCAAAGTCCGTCAGCGATGAATTTGTAAACAGCAGCCACACCAAGACCTGCAAAAACAACCTTGGAGCTGTCGCCGCCTTCTTCACCTGCCAGAAGAACCTCTGCACAGGCTGTTCCTTCCGGATATGGCAGTACACCATGCTCTTCTACGATCAGGGCTGTACGAAGCGGGATCATAAAGAGTACACCTAAGAGACCACCGCAAAGAGAAATAATACAGATGGTGATCATGGATGGTGTATCGCAAATACCTTCCTCTGCCCACATAAACAATGCCGGCAATGTAAAGATGGCACCTGCTGCCAGGGACTCACCGGCAGAACCTACCGTCTGGACCATATTATTCTCCAGAATGGAATCCTTTTTCAGAATCATACGGATAATTCCCATAGAAATTACCGCCGCCGGAATCGACGCTGATACAGTCATACCTACTCGCAGACCCAAATACGCATTGGCAGCACCAAATACGACAGCGAGAATGATTCCCAGGACAATAGATGTCACTGTGAACTCAGGCAAGACCTTATCCGCACTGATATACGGCTTGAAGTCTTTTTTGTCATTCATACTTCTTCTCCTTTTCATTTTTCATTCCATAAATCTTATCATAGTTTTGTATTTTTAGGAATAAAAAATGGGATTTTTCTATGTTTTTTGCATAAATTTTTGTGTGATTCTCGCTATTTTTTTGTGTACTTTAACATTTTACTACATCAGTGTATTATCAAAGCAGTGCATTACTCTATCACCATTTTAACACGTGAATGCGTTTTTTTGCTGCTAATTCAAAAAGGCTTTGTTTTTTCTTGATGTGGCATGGCCGGGCAAATCAGCTCTCCCTGATAATTTCCAGCCTGGGATCCCGCAGATTTTCCAAACCGTGAAAACTTCCACCCGCTTCCATCAATTCCCTGATATAAGTCACTATCTCTGCAGATATTACTTCTCCCGGAAAAATTGCCGGAATTCCCGGCGGATAAGGCACGATCATCTCCCCCGCTACGGCGCCGATGGCTTCCTCCGGGCTGACCCTTTTCTTAGGCATATACCAGGCTTGCCGCGGTGTATATTTCATTTTTCCTGTCGGATCGAAGATTCCCTTTGCAATCTTCAAAAGCTTTTTCTGCTTGCTACTGCCATAAGCGCCATCATTTATCGGAGGCAATGACGCTGCGATTTCCCGCACAGCTTCTGTCAAATGCTCGATTTCCTCCTGCGGCGTGCCCCAGCTGATAATAGCCAATACGTATTGCAGATCCGCTAGCTCTGTGGTGATTCCCCTTTGAAACAAGGCCTCCTGCAGACCGAATCCATCCATGGCAGGATGTCGGATTGCAAATGTCACCCTCAGCGGATCCAGAACCAATTGCCGGCAGGCGGTGTTTTCTGATAGCACATATACTCCGGGTATTTCTGCAAGGGCACTTCGTAAAGAAGCTGCCCTTTCCAAAGCCTTCTCCATTAACGCGTGCCCTTCTATCGCCATCTGCTGCCTGGCTGCATCCAGGGAAGCCATCAATACATAGGAAGGACTCGTACTTTGCACCATTTTCAAACATTGATCCACTCTTTTAGCGGACACAAGCGCACTATGCAAATGCAGCATAGATGTCTGGGTAAGGCTGCCGCAAGTCTTATGCGTACTTTGTACCACCATGTCTGCACCGCAGGCCAGCGCATCCATAGGCAATTTCTCATGAAAGCGCAAATGTCCTCCGTGGGCTTCATCGACAAGCAGCGGCACCTGATAGCGATGACAAATTACCGCAAGCTCTGCAAGCGGCTGACAAATCCCATAATAAGAAGGACTGGTTAGAAAAACCCCTTTCACATCCGGGTTCTCCCTCAATAACCTTTCAATCATCTCCGGGCAAATCATTGCTGTCGGTATCTCACAATCCGAAGTCTTCGGAGGCTTCTGTGATGTCCCGGAAAAATGTGCGCTATCTCCCATGGAATCATACTCCCGGAATGTCGGATAAGCCCAGACCGGACTGGCACCGCTTAAGATCAATCCCATTAATGCTGATTTGTGTGCATCCCTCGATACGATAATTTTTTCACCGGGACCTGCTACAGACAGAATCATTGCTTCATTACCGCAGGTTGTTCCGTTCACCAGGAACCAGCTCCTATCTGCGCCGTAAAGCTCTGCTGCCAGCTGCTGTGCCTCCCGGATTCCGTCCTCCGGACAATGCAGGTCATCTGTACCATCCGTTTCTGTTACATCAATCCCGAAAACCTTTTCTCCGATCACTTCCCTTGCCCGCCCGGAAATCCCATCTTCCAGATGATGCGCCGGAATATTAAAATATCCTCTATTTTTAATCCGGAAACGCTCCAGCATTTCCAGCAGCGGTGTACGTGACTGATCCATCTTTTTCTCCCCTGTTGTCTCAAAAAAGAGGGCTGCCATCGGCAGCCCTCTTTTCATCATTTCACTCATAAATTCAGACGAAATTATTTGATCTCGTGAATCCATCCTTCCGGTGCATCGATTCTGCCCATCTGGATACCTGTCAGTGTATCGTACAGCTGTTTCATCACTGGTCCCATCTCGTCCATTCCGCTTGCGAAAGCGATCTCGCGACCGTGATCATTGATCTTTCCTACAGGAGAGATAACAGCTGCTGTTCCGCAAAGACCACACTCTACGAAATCCGGAACCTCATCAAAGAATACCTCTCTCTGCTCAACCTTCAGACCAAGGTATTTCTCAGCTACGTCCATCAGAGAACGTCTGGTGATAGATGGCAGGATAGAATCTGACTTCGGTGTAACCAGTGTGCCGTCTTTTGTTACGAAGAGGATGTTTGCTCCACCTGTCTCCTCAATCTTTGAACGAGTAGCCGGGTCAAGGTACATATTCTCAGCAAATCCCTGTCTGTGTGCTTCCATGATCGGATGCAGGCTCATTGCATAGTTCAGACCGGCTTTGATATGACCTGTTCCGTGAGGTGCAGCACGGTCAAAATCAGAAATCTTTACAACGATCGGTTTAGCGCCACCCTTGAAGTATGGTCCTACCGGTGTAGCGAACATACGGAATTGATAATCTTCCGCCGGCTTAACACCGATGACAGGGTTAATACCAAACATAAATGGGCGCAGGTAAAGTGTAGCACCTGAACCATACGGCGGAACCCAATCTTCGTTTGCTTTTACTACTTTATCTACAGCGTCGATAAAACGATCTTTCTCGAACGGAGGCATTTCCAGACGAAGTGCTGTATCATACATACGCTCAGCGTTCAGGTCCGGACGGAATGTAACTGTTCTTCCATCAATTGTTGTATAAGCTTTCAGACCCTCGAAACATGTCTGTGCATACTGCAGAACGCAGGCACACTCGCTCATGGTGATCATATCATCTGTTGTTACTTCACCATCATCCCATTTTCCGTCTTTGAAGTTGGCAACGTAACGATAATCTGTTCTTCTGTAATTAAAATCAAGGCTGCCCCAGTCGATATCTTTTTTACTCACTGTGATTACTCCTTTCAATCCTCTGCTTCTATATTGTGTACCTGATGTCAAATAACATCTCGGAACATAATTTTTTTCTACAGCATAAAATTATACACCCAAATCTCATCTTTTCCAACAAAGCATTAAAAAAAATCCAATATTTCTTAAAAAAATTTGCCATTTCAAAGAAACGGCAAATTTTTTCTGATTCTATATTCAAGAATTTAAGTTTCTCTCCTGCGAGACTTGGCCGCCCGGATGTAATCCTTCCGCGGCCTTAATAATAGTCATCATCGTAATCATAGTCATAGTCGTAATCATAGTCGTCATCGTAATCAGAGTCATAATCTTCGTCATAATCGTAGGAATCATCCTCGTCATCGGAATCGATAAAGTTTCCGTTACCACTATTTCCGTTGCCGTTACCATAGGACGAACTGCTTCCCGATGAAGAACTGCTTCCGCTAGAAGAACTGCTGCCTGAGGAAGTACTGCCTCCGGTGGAAGAACTGCTTCCTGACGAGCTGCTGTTAGAAGAACTGCTTCCCACAGTACTTGTATTTCCATTCGTGCCTACAGAAGCACCGGTGTCTGTGCTTGCTTCCGAACCCTTCACAACACCGTGACTCTTAATAATATCGTAAATCCGGTCATATTCGGAGGCCACCAGATGCATTCCGTCATAGGTAATATCAGACTGCAGATAACCATCCTCATCATCCAGACCATCATACAGGTCGAAATAGAAAATATCCTCGTCGTTTGCATATTCGGAAATCAGCTGATTACGGACATCGATCTGGCTGTTATAAATATTATCATCACCCTCGATCTCGCGGCTGATATGGGAATTACCCATCATAAAGATCAGCGCATCCGGCTGCAATTCTCTGATTCGATCCACAACCGCTTTATAGGAATCTGCCCAGGCCTGATCATCACCATAGCCTGCTTCATTGATGCCTACCAGCAGATAAACCTTACCGTACTGCGCCTGCTGCAATGCCTGGTCTGCACTGATGCCGCCATCAAAGCATTCATTATCCAAAACATCATATACTGTCAGGGATGCTTTTCCGTAAAAAGTCGCTTCTTTATCCAATTCCGACACATAGATGGCCAGGTCCTCGATACGGGAATCACCAACGAAAACCGCATCTGAAAAATAAGAAGCATCTACATCCTGGAAAGTTGGCGTTGCCACTGTCGCAGCTGCAGTATCCTGCGCATTCGCATCGGCGGAAGGCGTTACCGTTGGCGTTACTGTAGGTGTCGGGCTTACTGTCGCTTCAGCATCGCTTTCTTCCGCGTCTCCATCTGCGCTGGTATCCGTACCGTATTTTTCGGCAAATTCCGCTGCCGAGGATTCCTCCTTAAACATATAGGCCAATGCCGGCGCATTCATCTTTTCCATATGCTTGATCTGTTTCTTCAGCAGACCTGCGATGGAACAAATAATACCGATCACCAGTATACTGACAACCAGCGTATATTTTTTTAACCATTTCAAGAACTTATTCATGTCTGTGTTTCCACCTCATCAGAATTTAAAGTACATAAAAGGATTGCCTATACTGTTCGCTGCTCTGGATACGCAGAACCAGAAAAGCAGAAGCAACAATACTGTCACAATCTTATTCTTGCGATATTTCTCGAAGAGCTTATATACCTGCGGAATCATCAGGATAATACCCAGAATAAAGATGACCTTATAGGTACCCAGAATTCTGGAAAAATCACCTTCAATGCCTGAACCTCCAAAAAACGGGAAGAGGCGTGAAAAATAGGTACCCAGGCGTTTGGTATCATTGATCGCAAAAATGACCCAGGTCAGAGGAATCAGAATATACACATGCAGTCTGCCCAGCACCTTAAAGGCTGCTGGAAATCTCTTCGAAGAATATCTCTCCCAGATGATGATCAGCAGAAGCAGCATTCCCCAAAGGATAAAATTAAATGTAATGCCATGCCAAAGACCGGTCAAAAGCCATACTGCGAAAAGGTTACGGACTGTAATAAGCTCTCCGCCGCGACTGCCGCCAAGCGGAATATAAATATAATCTCTAAACCATGCGCCCAGGGTTGCATGCCAGCGACGATAAAAATCACGCACACTGTCTGCCGCATAGGGCTGGTCAAAGTTCACGATGAAAGGATAACCCAGGGCCACGCCCAGACCGCCTGCCATCAGGGAATAACCCCAGAAATCGAAATAAAGATTCATCGAATAACCATATGCGCCAAGCCAGGCCAAAGGAGTGGAAAGGCTGTCATAACCGATTCGTCCGATCTCATTCCAGAACATAGCAAATTTATCCGCAACCATAACCTTCATGGCAAAGCCAAGGATAAAATAGGGCAATCCCTCCTCAAGCGCTGCCAGACCATCCGCTACTCTTCTTCCAAAGCTTTTATCCTTCTTTCTGGTCAGCCACAATTTATTTTTAACGCCCGGATTATAGCGCATGATCGGTCCTGACACGATCTGCGGGAACATCACGAAATAAGTCGCTGTACGAAGCAAAGAGGGCTGCTTTTTAAATTTACCCATATACAGATCTGCCTGATAAGCAATCATTTTAAAGGTAAAGAAGCTGACACCCATAGGGATCCATGCGCTGTTGACATACTGTGCCAAAATCTTAAAGGTCATCAGCATACCGGCATCAAGTACCACGATAATCGCCAGCATTATTCTGTTTTCCTGATAGGTGAATTGTCCGAAAAAATAATTCAGCAATACAGCAATTACTAAGACAGGTAAAAAATGAATGTCACCAAAGGCGTAGAAAATCAAGCTTCCCAGGCAAAGTACCAGGGAACGCCATTTCGGTGCTGTAATAATATATAACGCAAAAAAGACAGGCATAAACCTGAAAATAAATGATAAATCCGAAAAACTTGTCACTTTAAAAATCCCTCCACATTTGTCTATTATAGGTGATTCATTTTTCTATTTCAATAAATTCAAGATGGTTTTTTGACGTTTTTACGGCAATATGTTAGTATAAACTTCTTAACGCATTATAATTATATAAAAAGGAATAAAAAAAGAAATGTTAATCAACGAATTGTTTTATAAACAGCCTTATCAGAAGGAATTTGACGCGATCGTGCGCACCTGTTTCCCCTATAAGGACGGCTATCTGGTCACGCTCGACCGGACTCTCTTCTACCCGGAGGGCGGTGGTGAACCGGCTGATACCGGCACTATAAACGGTATTTCTGTGCTGGACGTACAGGAGCATGACGGTGTCATCGTGCATTACCTGGAAACAGCCTTGCCGGAAGGCAGCGAGATCCATGGGCAGATTGATTGGGAAAGACGCTTCCATATGATGCAGTGCCATACGGCAGAGCACATTATTTCCGGTCTGATCCATCAGAAATTCGGCTACGAAAATGTCGGTTTTCATATGAGCGATGTGATCACATTGGACCTAAACGGACCGATTTCCTGGGATGAACTAAAAGAGATTGAAGCGCGTGCCAATCAGATTGTTTACGAAAACGTACCTGTTTTGGTCCTGCTGCCCAATATCCATGAGCTTTCCACCATGGAATACCGAAGTAAAAAAGAACTGACCGGTCCGGTACGCATCATTAAGATTCCGGGAGCTGACAGCTGCGCCTGCTGTGGCATGCATGTAAGTAAAACCGGAGAGATCGGCACCATCAAATTATTATCTTTGATGAATCACAGAGGTGGTGTCCGTATTTCCATGACTGCCGGCTATCACGCCATGCTGGACTATCAGAACAAGCATGACCAGTGTACGGAAATCAGCCAGATGCTCTCTCTGAAGCCATCAGAAATCGTAGAGGGTGTGCAGAAGCTGAAAAATGATCTGCTGGATAAGGACCATCGCATTATCGCACTAAATCACCAGATTTTCGAACTGAAGACTGCTTCCTATGCGGCCGGCCAGCCATATATTCTGGAAGTCGATGCTGATTGGAATTCTGTCGAGATCCGTCAGTTCTGCGAAATGCTGCGCAAAGCTGACAAAGCAAAAATAAACGTCGTTCTCTCCGGCAGCGATACCAATGGTTATTACTATTGCGTTTCAAGTAATAGCATCAATCTGCGCAATCAGGCCAAAGCGCTGAACACTGCCTTAAAGGGACGCGGCGGCGGCAGCCCACAGATGATCCAGGGAAGCTTCCGTGCATCACTGCCGGAAATCCTGGCATACATAAAACAGCTCGCAGAAGAGAGCCTTTGATCCATAAACAAACTCGCAAGTACTTTACTTCCTATTCTAAAAAAGACAAAGAGCTGCCGCATTATCGCGGCAGCTTCTTTTTATATGAATAACTCCCATTGCTTCGATTTATTATGCAAATAAAAACTAGTACGGTTGAAGCAGACGGGATTTATTCTGCTTAAATAAGTTACATCCCGGCTAAGGAAAGTAATCAGCGGATCGCATCTTTCATGGATTTTACATAGTCGTAAACATAGGGTTCTGCATCATCTCCATATTTTTCGACAATCTTTACGATCGCACTGCCGACGATGACACCATCGGCAATCTGTGACATTTTTTTCGCCTGCTCCGGTGTATTGATACCGAAACCGATGGCGGCAGGTGTATCTGTCGTTTCTTTAATGGTTGCCATAATAGAAGACAGATCCGTCTTAATCTCAGAACGCATTCCGGTGACACCCATGGAAGACACCACATAGATAAAACCTGCTGCTTCAGAAACAATTGCTTTGATCCTCTGTTCAGAAGTTGGCGCAACCATGGAAATCAGTTCCACCTGATGTGCAGCCGCGATATCAAAGGCCTCACCCTTCTCTTCAAAAGGGATATCCGGAATAATGATACCATTAATGCCTACCTCTTCACATTTACCGAAGAAACGCTCATAACCGTAATGGAATACCGGGTTTGCATAGGTCATAAATACCAGCGGGATGGAAATTTCTTTGCGCAGCTCCGCAACCATTTCAAACACACTATCTGTCGTGGTTCCTGCTGCCAGAGAACGGATGTCTGCCTCCTGAATAACAATTCCCTCTGCGATCGGATCTGAGAAAGGAATGCCGATCTCGATCAGGTCAGCTCCTGCTTTGGCCATAGCCAAAATAAATCTTTTCGTATCTTCAATGGAAGGGTCTCCCGCTGTGATAAAAGGAATAAATGCCTTTCCGTTCTGAAATGCTTCTTTAATTTTACTCATGGATGTCCACTCCTCTATATCTTGCAATTGCCGCTACGTCCTTATCACCTCGTCCTGACAGACAAATGATAATGCTCTGGTCCGGACGCATCTGTGGCGCGATTTTCATCGCATGGGCTACTGCATGCGCACTTTCGATCGCGCAGATAATGCCTTCTGTTTTTGCGATATATTCAAAGGCCTGTACAGCCTCTTCATCTGTTACCGGTACGTATTCTGCGCGTCCTGTATCATGCAGCCATGCGTGCTCCGGTCCGATTCCCGGATAATCCAGACCTGCGGAAATAGAATAAACCTCATCAATCTGTCCGTATTCATTCTGACAGAAGAGAGATTTCATGCCATGGAAAATTCCCAGGCTTCCCTTGGCAATGGTGGCCGCATGTCTTGGGGTATCCACGCCTTCTCCTGCTGCCTCGCAGCCGATCAATTTTACAGACGCATCATTAATGAAGTTGTAAAACATGCCGATGGCATTGCTTCCGCCGCCGACGCATGCCATGACCACATCCGGTAATTTGCCTTCCCGCTCCAGAAACTGTGCTCTGGCCTCTTCGGAAATAACTGCCTGGAAATCACGCACGATGGTCGGGAAAGGATGCGGTCCCATGACAGAACCCAGCACGTAATGTGTATCATGTACACGTCCTGCCCACTCACGCATGGCTTCATTGACGGCATCCTTAAGTACCTGGGTACCGGAAGTAACGTGATTTACCTTTGCGCCCAGCAGCTCCATACGGAAAACATTCAGCGCCTGTCTCTGACAATCCAGCTCACCCATGAAAATCTCACATTCCATGCCCATCAGGGCTGCAACTGTGGCCGTTGCCACACCATGCTGTCCGGCGCCGGTTTCCGCGATCACACGGGTCTTGCCCATTTTTTTCGCCAGCAAGACCTGTCCCAGACAGTTATTGATCTTATGTGCACCTGTATGATTCAGGTCCTCACGTTTCAGATAAATTTTGGCGCCGCCCAGATCCCTGGTCATATGCTCGGCATAATACAGCAAAGATGGTCTGCCGGCATAATTTTTCATCAGATCATCCAGCTCAGCCTTAAAAGCCGGATCGTTTTTATAAAATTCATAGGCTTCTTCCAGATGAATCAGCTCATTCATAAGTGTCTCCGGCACATACTGACCGCCGAAGTCACCAAATCTTCCTTTTGACATCATTTTCTCCTTCTATCTTTTTATTCAAATACGCCTCCTCCCAGAGGCTTTAACTCCCTTTCCCTGGCTCTTCCTTTTTTCGTTTGCGCAAGTCTCGCTCCCGCGGGACCTGCGCGCCGGAAACTTATTTTTTCCAGGGTGTCCGAAACTCATAAACTCTGGTATTACGGATCATATAAATACATTTACGGATCTTATCCGGATCTTTCCTCAATCCCGTCTCCACACCACTGTTCAAGTCAAATACAAAGGGATGGAAGGCGCTGATGGCCTCCGGCAGATTTTCTTCACAAAGTCCGCCTGCCAGGAAATACAGATGCTCCAGCTTTTTCTCTGCCCGCTCCAGAGCTTTCCAGTCAAATTTTTCTCCGGTACCTTTACCGTTATCCAGCAAAATATAATCTGCCTTACAGCGGTCTGCCTCCAGGATATCTTCCTCTGTTTCTACCTTAACAGCTTTAATGATCTCGCAGCGCACCAGAGAGCGAAGCTGTGCGATATAGTGTCCGTTCTCTTTTCCATGCAGCTGTACGATATCTATAATACCCATATCCACAATAGCTGCCACTGCTTCCACCGGTGTATCCACGAAGACACCCACGGCACGGATACCGGGCTTTAAGTGTTTGCGAAGCTCTGCCGCCTGGTCAATGGTCACGAAGCGGGGACTTTTGGGCCAGAAAATAAAACCGGCAAAATCTGCATCGTATTCATTGACTGCCTGCACATCTTCCAAACGGGACAAACCACAGATTTTCACTTTTGGCGGAAAATTAATCATGACATAAACTCCTTAACTCCTCCAGCATAGCTCCCTTATCCGGACTACGCATCAAGGTCTCACCGATCAGCACTGCATTGGTGCCGTTTTTATAAAGCCTTCCCACGTCTTCTGCATTTCGTATGCCGCTCTCGGAGACAAATACGATTTCTTTCGGTACGATCTGTCGAAGCCGCTCTGAATTATGAATATCCACCACGAAATTTCGCAGATCCCGATTATTTACACCGATGATGCCTGCGCCTGCTTTCATGGCTCTTCTGACTTCCTCCTCGTCATGAGCTTCCACCAAAGCAGAAAGCCCCAGTGAATGCGCCAGCGCCAAATAGGAAGAAAGCTGCTCATCCGAAAGAATCGCGCAGATCAAAAGCACCGCTGAAGCGCCCAGAACCTTGGCCTGGTAGATCATATATTCATCTACCGTAAAATCTTTCCTTAACACCGGAATACTAACTTCCTTTGTAATTTCCTGCAGATACTGATCACTGCCCAGAAAATATTCCGGTTCGGTCAGGCAGGAAATGGCTGCTGCGCCGGCCGCCTCATAGGCTTTGGCAATCTCCAGATAAGGAAAATCCGCTGCGATCAGTCCCTTGGAAGGAGATGCTTTTTTTACCTCGCAGATAAAAGACATGCCTTCCTTCTTCAGAGCTTTCTTAAAAGGAAAGCCCGTATTCGCATCCATCGCCAACGCCCGGTCACGCATTTCTTCCAGGGAAATAAGCTGCATTTCTCTTTCCACCCGCGCCTTGGAGGCGGCCGCCAATTTATCCAAAATCATCTGTATAAACCTCCTATATTAACTCAACCTGCTTTTCCGGCAGGCAGGAAGAACTTACATATTGGTCATTTCCACGAACTGTGCCAGTTTAGCCTTTGCTTTACCGCTGTCAATCAGTTCCTCTGCCAGGGCAATACCTTCTTCCATCGTGATATCCTTTGCGATATGCAGGGCTGCGCCCGCATTCAGGACAACAGCTGTTCTCTTCGGTCCTTTGTCACCATTCAGCACAGATCTGGCAATGTCTGCATTCTCTGCCGGTGTACCGCCCACCAGATCATCCTTTGTACATCTTTCCATGCCGAAATCCTCCGGCTTAATCTCATAGGTACGGAAATTTCCGGCCTCATCAAACTCACAGACGCTGGTAGCAGCACTTGCCGAAATTTCATCCAGACAATCCTGACCGTAAACAACCATGCCCTTCTTTACACCCAGCTTATAAAGTACATGTGCCAGCGGCTCCACCAGCTCCTCTTTATAAACACCCATCAGCTGCATTGTCGCGCCGGCCGGATTGGTAAGCGGTCCCAAAATATTAAAGATCGTCGGGATCGGCAGCTCTTTTCTCGCCGGTGCCACGAAACGCATGGATGTATGATATTTCTGCGCAAACATGAAGCAAATATTAATTTTTCTAAGAATTTCCGCATTCTTATCTGCTTCTACACTCAGCTTTACACCCAAAGCTTCCAGTACATCGGCCGCGCCGCATTTGCTGGTGGCTGCCCTGTTACCATGCTTTGCCACCGGCACATCACCTGCTGCCGCAATGATGGAAGAAATCGTTGAAATATTAAAGGAGTTGGCTTTGTCTCCGCCTGTTCCTACGATTTCCAGCGCATCCTGATCATTCAGAACACGTTCTGCATGATTACGCATACCCTTGGCGCAGGCTGTAATCTCTTCAACTGTCGCACCCTTTGCTGCCAGCGCTGTCAAAAACGATCCGATCAGAATATCCGTTGTGGATCCTGTCATAATCTCATTGATGGACTCCTCTGCCATCTCAAAACTCAGGTCTTCTCCGTTAACTAATTTTACAATTGCCTCTTCAATCATTTGTCACATACCTCCAGAAAATTACTTAACATTTTTTCACCATCCGGTGTCATTATGGATTCCGGATGAAACTGCAATCCGTATATCGGATATTCTTTATGGGCAATCGCCATGACCTCACCGTCATCTGCGATCGCAGTTACTTTATAATCATCCGGCAGGGTGTCCGCCACCACTGCCAGGGAATGATATCTGCCTACAGTCACTCGCTCCGGCATATCCTTAAAAATCGGACATTCCGGATCAATCTCTATGACACTTTGCTTTCCATGCATCAGTTCTTTCGCATAGGACACCGTCGCACCGCCGGCTTCACAGATGGCCTGATGTCCCAAACACACACCGAGGAGCGGTATTTGCGCACCGAGCTTTTTCACCACTTCCTCACAGATACCGGCATCTGATGGCTTGCCCGGTCCAGGGGACAAAATAATCGCCTGCGGATGCAGTGCCTCTATTTCCTCCACCGTCATCGCATCATTGCGGATGACCTTCATATCCGGATGCAGATTGCCCACCATCTGGAACAAATTGTAGGAAAAGCTGTCATAATTATCAATTAGTAAAATCATATCTTACAATTCCTCCGCTTCTTTCATGGCTACAATCACTGCCTTCGCTTTATTAATACATTCCTGGTACTCATTTTCCGGAATACTGTCTGCCACAATGCCTGCGCCGGAACGAACCGTAATTTCACCTGCCTTTTTATAGACCAAACGAATGGCAATGCAGACATCCAGATTTCCGGTGAAATCCACATAGCCGATGGCGCCGCCGTAAATTCCCCTTCGATCTGCTTCCAATTCATCAATGATCTGACATGCGCGGATCTTTGGCGCACCGGAAAGTGTACCTGCCGGCAAAACAGAATCAATGGCATCGACCGGATGGGTATTGCTGCGCATCTTTCCTTTGACTGTAGAGCCAATGTGCATGACATGAGAATAACGTTCAATGGACATATATTTTTCTACTTTGACACTGCCAAAGTTACACAGACGTCCCAGGTCATTTCTACCCAGATCCACCAGCATATTATGCTCTGCCCTCTCCTTTTCATCTGCCAGCAGCTCCCTCTCCAGTGCCCTATCCTCCGCATCGTTTTTTCCGCGCGGACGGGTACCTGCCAGCGGAAATGTACGTATATCCTTTCCTTCCACCTTCACCAGAGTTTCCGGAGAGGCGCCGGCAATTTCCGTATCGCCGGAGAAATAAAACATGTAGGGCGAAGGATTTGTGGTACGCAGCACACGATAGGTATCCAGAAGGCTTCCCTCGTATTTCGCCTTCATGGGATTGGAAAATACCAGCTGAAAAATATCCCCTTCATGGATATGATCCTTGATGATTTTTACCTTTTGACAAAATTCTTCCCGGCTGAGCATAGGCTTCAATTCTGAAAGCAGCCTTCCCTTTTTCTCTTCTTTCAGCTTTCCGTAACGGACAATTTCCTCAATCTTATCCAGCTCTACCACAGCGCCGTTGTACTCTGTTTCCAGGCTGTCTGTATGAATATTGGCTATTAAGATAATTTTTTGTTTCAGATTGTCGAAAACGATCAGCTTATCGAATAGCATCAGATCCACATCCGGAAAGCCGCTGTCTTCTTTTTTCAGATGCAAAGAGGGTTCACCGTACTGAATGTAGTCGTAAGAGAAAAATCCCACCAGACCGCCGGTCAATGTCGGCAGTCCCGGAATTCGGGGAGATTTATTTTCTTCCAGAATTTGTTTGATATAGGTACTGGGATGCTCCGTATACATGGTGATCTTTCCGCCTGCCTTGATGGTCATCTGATGATCCTTGCAGGAGATTTCCATCTTTGGATCAAAGCCCAGGAATGTATATCTTCCCCACTGCCTGGAGTCCTCCACGCTTTCGAGCAGAAAGCAATGATCACTGATATTCTTTAACGCCCGCAGCACATTCAGGGGTGTCCGGATATCAGAAAGAATTTCTCTGCAGACCGGGACGATCTTATAATCTCCGGATGCTGCAATCCTCTTCAGTTCTTCCAATGATGTCTGTTTCATATTCTTCCTTTCTCCATGCCTGTAAGTCTTTATAGTGCGCCCATTTTTCCTAGCCTTCGAAACCCCGTATCATAAAAAACGGACATGGCAAGCGCCACGTACGCGCTTCCCACCACGT
>R14__coassemble_132_pt1 | contig 63345 bp, 43 predicted proteins | sample R14__metabat2_high_PE_005 | metagenome-assembled genome bin R14 | reverse complement strand
GCGACGGGATTCGAACCCACGACCTCTGCGTCCCGAACGCAGCGCTCTACCAAACTGAGCCACGCTTCGATTTGCCTTATCAGCAAGTGCTATTATAGGCGATTTCTTTGATAAAGTCAACAAGAATTTTTATTTTCTTTAAATTTAAAAGCTGCCGCCTTATACATCCTAATGTATAGCGCGACAGCTCTTAGCTTCTCTTTTTATTCCGCTTCCGAAAGTCTTCATCTGACCTTTCCCGGAAGACATTCCCATCGTCTCCCGTCTTACCAGGCCACCGCAATATCTGTCTGATTCGGATCATCATAGATGAAATCACCCGTATCACACACAATAGCCATGCCCAGGCTGGTCTCATAAACAGATCCCAACGGATGCACATTCTGATCGGCTGCTACCATGATATAGTCACCAAACATCTTTACACCATCATCACGAACCCAATACTCTTCCGTGGTATAACCCGCATCTCTCATAATCTGAATAACACCTGTCATGGAAAGATTATAATAGGTTTCTTTTCCGGATGGTCCGTAATTCACTCCGCTTTGCTTAGTCAGCACACTTCCTGAATAAGTAGAGGCCGACTGCGCCGCCTCATAGGATGAAGTACTGCTGTTATCGTTTGTTGTATTCGATACGCTTCCGGCCAGTGTGGAAATTTCCGTCGTCACGGTGCTGGTAATATCTCCTGTCACCTGCTGGGCTGCACTCTGGGTCACGACTGTGTTCAGCGTAGTCTGCTTCTGCTGCACCGCGGCCAGAAGCTGTGCCTGCACACTCTGCTGGTCCACGATGGAAGCCGCATATTCTGCCACCTGTGCGCTGGTGCTGTCATACAGCTGCTGTACTTCCTGAATCTTCTGCTGGCTTTCTGCCTGCAAGGCAGTAATATTGTCCTGCTCTTCCTGCAGGGCAGCTTTCTTTTCTTCGATTTCTTTCTGTGTCTGCTGGTACTCTTCCAGCTTTTCTCTGTCGTAATTGTCGACACTGACGATAAATTCAGCCTTGTTCAAAAAATCAAGAAAACTATCTTCAGAAAAAAGCGATGTCCACAGATTGATATTCTCTGTGTTTTCATACATGTACTTGATTCGCTCCTTCATGTCTTCGCTTTGCTGGGCCGACTTCTTATTCGCCGCATCAAGTTCTACCTGTACTACCTGAATATTCTCTTCTGTTACACTGCTTTGCTTCTGGAGATTTTCAATCTCATCTGTGAGTGTGGAAAGCTGACTGCTTAATTCTGTCAAATAAGCTTCCGAATCGCTTTTCAGTGATTCCAGATTGCTGATTGTGGCCTGTACGGTCGCCACCTGCTGCTGGGTCGTTTCGGCGGATACCGGAACGGATGTGCCTGCTGCAAGGAGGGCTGCCATCATGCCGCAAAAAGCTTTTCTTTTCATTGCTTTTCGAATCATAATAAGTTATTCACCTCATATTCCCCTACGCAGAATGTCTTAAATATACTCCTTTTCCCCTCAATTTTGAGCAATATCTATGCGGTGCTATTATAACATATTTTTTTCTTTTTTAAAACTATTGTTTTTCTTTTTTTACGTTTTTTCGCTTACCTTTTAATATTTCCGAAACATGTTCCGTTTGAGTCGAAGGCCAAGACCGCATGAAATCATGCATTCCCTCTCCAGGATAGCGGATATTTGTTTTTCAGCACGCCTTTGACATATTTTCCCCAGCCAATGCCGTAACCGCTGACGCAGATCAGCTTCCATCCGTTCGAAATATTTTTATTTTCCTCTGAAAATACAATTGTGCCACCGGTCATATAGGTCCGCAGGCGCGCATCCTCCGGTGCAAAATCAATGCAGGTCTGACAGCTCTCTTTGCCAAGTGTCAGTGCAAAGGGCTGCGACGGCTCAAAGCGGTCCTTCTTTATATCTCCCACGTAAACACCGTTACGCAGGAAATGCAATCCTGCCACTGCCGGAAGCAGATTCGAAACATAGTAAACCTTGTCACCTCGACATTCCAGGCGTGTGACATCTATTTCAATACCCAGCTCCTTCATAAAATCCATGCAGAGGGCAATTCCCTCTGCCTCCATTGCATTTCGTCCGCCGGCTTTCAAAGCATTCCTTCCGCTTCGCTTTCCCTTGTTTTGCCGCTGATCGTAAACTCCTGACGCATTCTTCCGTGCATCACGCTGCATCCGGGATGCCTTCTTTTCTGCCCGTTCTTTTTTCTTCCGCATACGCCTTGCTTCTGCCGCTGTCAGCTCCTCTTCTTCCGGAAACTCCGCTTGCCCTGCTCTTTCTCTGGCAGCTGTCTCAAAATCCGCAAAAGCCTCATCTGCAAGCTTTAGCGCAAAAACATCTTCTGTCGCCGTCACACTTTCACACGGTGACACAGGCACGGCTTCTCCCGCCGATTCTTTATACATCAGCGCCAGAAAGTGCCCTTCTCCCTCCATGTGATGCGGCCAAATCCGCACACACTTGCGAAGCTCTTCATAATCCGCACCTAGATTTTCAAAAAAGCTATCCGACGATGTCTGTGCCCATGCCGGTACAGCTGCCCGGAATCCTTCATAAGGTGCAATCTCCCGCAGATGCATTTGCGGATGTGCCTGCAGAAAGGCAGCGATCGTCTGCTCATTTTCCTCCGGTGAAAAAGTGCAGGTAGAATACATGAGCATGCCGCCCGGCCGCAGCATTTTTTCTGCTTCCTCCAGGATACTTCTCTGCAGATTCGCAAAGTAAGTAACACGCTCCTGACTCCAGGTGGCGATCACATCCTGCTGCTTATGAAACATACCTTCGCCGGAGCAAGGCGCATCCACCAATATTTTATCGAAAAAGCCTGCAAAGCGTTCTGCCAGACGGGCAGGCTCCTCATTGGTGACAAAGCAATTCTCAGCGCCAAAGAGCTCCAGATTGCGAAGCAAAGCCTTCGCTCTGGAATTACTGATCTCATTGGCCACCAGAATACCCTGCCCCTTAAGCTTTGCGGCCAGCTCCGTTGCCTTGCCGCCGGGTGCAGCACATAAGTCCAGCACCCGCTCACCCGGAACAATCTCCAGGCGGCTGGCCGGCGTCATCGCGCTCGGCTCCTGCAGATAATAAAGGCCGGCCGCATAGAAAGGATGACGGGACGGCTGCGCATCTGCGCTCTTTGCTTCTCCATAAGACAAATCATAAAAATATCCATTCTCTACCCATGGCACTTTCCGCAGGGCAAAAGGAGCGATCGTTTCGAAAGCTTCCGGAGAAATCTTTAAGCGATTCACCCGAAGACCTTTCTTCGCCGCTTTCTCATAACTCTCCAGAAAAGCCGGAAACTCCTCCCCCAGCATCTCCCGCATCCTATTTTCAAACGCAATCGGCAGCCTTACCATAAAACAATCCTTTCCTCTGTAAAACTCAATTTCCCAAAAAGTCTACCACAAAACCAGGCACCAATAAATAGCATTTTTGCCTCCGGAAGAAGAATAGAATATTTTACGGACGCAGAAAATATCATCCAATCCTACGGGGACCGTTCGCACTAGGTCCTCGCGTAGCCTTCCGGAGGCAAAAGAAAGACCACCGCACTTCCAGTGGTACGGTGGTCTATAAGGATCCATTATTAAATTCAAGTAAATGTGCTCATATTTGTGTAGAAACACAGGGAATTTTGTGCGCTTAACCTTCAGTCTTGATTTCTTCGTATTTCTCCAAAATAATCTGTTGCAGTCTGGCCCTTGTCTCAGAATTGATCGGATGAGCAATATCTTTGTACTCACCTTCCGTCGTCTTACGACTAGGCATAGCGATGAACAAACCTTTTTCTCCTTCGATCACTTTGATGTCATGAACCACAAATTCATCATCAATTGTGATGGAAACAAAAGCTCTCATTTTCCCATCCTCTTTTGTTACCTTTCGAATTCTGACATCTGTAATGTGCATAAGATCCCTCCTCTTTCTACAGAGGCTCACATTCATCCTCTGCGGTTAGAATTAGATTGCGTACCGTTCATTTTTCTCGATCACTATCTTGATTTCATCCTCACCGCAGTAGTACGAATTAGCACGAATCGTATCATGACTTTCCACGATACAATTCTCAATGTGGGTATTGTCCCCAAGATATACGTTATTCAGAATAATTGAATTTTTGATCACACAGTTATTACCTACGTACACGTCATGGAACAATACTGAATCCTCTACCCGGCCGTTGATGATACAGCCGGTTGAAACCAAACTATTTTTTACAGCATTCCCCGGGTTATATTTCGCCGGCGGCAAATCATAATTCTTTGAATAGATGCCTGGATAATCATCAAAGAAATACTTTCTGACCTCTGGTTTAAGGAAATCCATATTTGTTTTAAAATAGGAATCCACAGTTGCTATGTTGCTCCAATAAGTGTCGATCTTATATCCGTAAATTCTTTTCAGATTTTTATAACGGATAAATATATCTTTTACCAGATCATAACGGTCTTCCTGTGCGCATTTCTCGAGAAGCTCAATCAGCTGGCGTCTGCGGATAATATAAATACCTGTAGAAACCAGATTTGACTTGGAAACCATCGGTTTCTCTTCGAACTCCTCGACTCTGTAATCCTCGTTTAATTTGAGCACGCCAAATCGACTCGGATCATCATTTTTGCACTCAGTACAAACAACTGTTATATCGGCACGCTTCGAAATATGATACTCCAAAACTTTATTATAATCAAGTTTATAAACGCCATCTCCCGATGCAATTATTACATATGGCTCATGACTGGCCTTCAGCCAGCTCAGATTCTGATAGATCGCATCTGCCGTTCCGCGGTACCACCAGCTGTTCTGTGCAGTCACCGTCGGTGTGAAAACATATAAGCCACCCTGCTTTCTGCCGAAATCCCACCATTTGGATGACATCAGATGCTCATGCAGCGATCTGGCATTATATTGCATCAGAACCGCAACCTTCTGCACATGTGAATTCGTCATATTGCTCAGCGCGAAATCAATGCCGCGGTAGCTTCCTGCTACAGGCATAGCCGCAACTGCTCTTTTATCTGCCAGCTCACGCATTCTGGAGCTGCTTCCACCCGCCAGAATAATTCCTAATGCCCTCATGCCTCGTCACCGTCCTTTTCAATCAGTGCGCTGCCGCTAGGCAGTTTACCATTCACATACTCCTCCGCTTTGGTTTCACCGGAAATCACGACGTTCTTTCCGATCGTCACGCCTGCCGGGATGACGGAATGATCACCAATAGTCGTCAGACCATCACAATAGATATCCGGTCTGAATACATTCTCTGCCTCATCGCCGTAACCGATGGATACATTATCCCCTATCTGAACATACTCATCTACGATTGCCCTGTTAATATTAACATTCTCGCCGATCCGTCCATGGCGCATAATAATAGAATCGCGGATAACTGTTCCCTTGCCGATATGTACATCCGGTCCGATGACACAATTATATACTTCACCGTAAATCTCGCATCCCTCACTGATGATACAGCGGTTTGCTTTCGATGAGTCTGCAATATAGGCCGGGCGAATCATATCCTGCTTTGTGTAGATTTTCCAGAATTCTTCATAGAGATTAAATTCAGGTATGATATCGATCAGCTCCATATTTGCCTCCCAGAAGGATGTCAGTGTTCCTACATCTTTCCAGTATCCGTTAAACTCATAGGCAAACAGACGCATTCCTTTATCACGGCAATATGGAAGAATATGCTTTCCGAAATCCAATCCGGACTGTTTACGCAGTGTCACCAGTGCTTCCTTCAGAACTTTCCAGCTGAAAATATAGATACCCATAGACGCCAGATTGCTCTTAGGATGCTCCGGTTTTTCCTCAAATTCCATAATTCTTCCGTTTCCGTCTGTGATCATGATACCGAAGCGTTTCGCTTCTTCCATCGGGACAGGCATACAGGCTACCGTGATATCTGCTTTATTCGCTTTATGATAGTCCAGCATGACTTCATAATCCATCTTATAGATATGGTCACCGGAAAGAATCAGGACGTAATCCGGATTCATTCTTTCCATGTAAGCAAGATTCTGGTAGATTGCATTGGCCGTTCCTGTATACCAGTCGCTTGAATTACTCTTTTCATATGGCGGAAGGACAGAAACACCACCGATATTTCGATCCAGATCCCACGGAATACCGATTCCGATATGAGAATTCAAACGCAGCGGCTGATACTGAGTAAGTACACCTACCGTATCAATTCCGGAGTTAATGCAGTTACTCAATGGAAAGTCGATGATTCGATATTTGCCACCAAATTCCACGGCCGGTTTAGCCACTTTCGCTGTCAGAACTCCCAGTCTGCTTCCCTGACCGCCTGCCAAAAGCATGGCAATCATCTCTTTTTTAATCATGTAATCACCTCTTGTCATTTTTGGTAAGTTTTATTATACCATAGTTCTATTTTTTATGAAATCTTTTTAATAAGGTTCTGTCATTAAATGGCAAACTTTTTATTATATTTCGACAATTTTTTATCAATTATACCAATATTATTTTCCATTTTCTTTCAGCTTTTTGCCATGTTTTCATACAATTTCATATTTCACTTTTTATTTTAAGAATCAGTGCTTTTTCAGCCGCAAAGCGTCATCTCAACTTTCTGATTTTATGTCTGCCTGCGTCTTTTTCTCTCCTCACATCCTGCATTTACTTTTTTCTTCGAAAAGGGTATAATTTGAAGCAATAGCTAATTTTACAAATATTACAGCCTGTGGAGGCAATTATGTATAAAATAGATTTTTCAAAACCAGAACATATTCATTTTATCGGCATCGGCGGCATTAGCATGAGTGGACTGGCTGAAGTCCTTCTGAAGGAAGGCTTCACTGTTTCCGGCTCTGATGCCCATGCTTCTGATCTGACCAGACGTCTCGAAGAGAAAAATGCAAACGTAATTTACGGTCAGCGCGCAGAAAATATTACGGATGACATCGATGTGATCGTTTACACTGCTGCCATTCACCCGGACAATCCGGAATTTGCGGCTGCTGCTGCCAGCGGAAAACCAATGCTGACCCGTGCAGAGCTGCTCGGACAGATGATGCAGAATTATAAGACAGCCATCGCTGTTTCCGGAACACACGGAAAGACTACCACGACATCCATGCTCTCTCATATTCTTCTGGAGGCAGATGCCGATCCTACCATTTCCGTGGGCGGTATTTTGCCATCCATCGGCGGTAACATCCGTGTCGGTAATTCCGATACCTTTATCACAGAAGCCTGCGAATATACGAACAGCTTCCTTTCCTTCTTCCCGACTTTGGGAATCATCCTGAATATGGATGCAGATCACCTGGATTTCTTTAAGGATATCGATGATATCCGTCATTCCTTCCGTAAATTTGCGGAGCTGATCCCGGCAGACGGTACACTGGTCATCAATGCAGACACGCCTTGCTATGAGCAGATTACCGAGGGCCTTTCCTGTCAGGTGATCACTTATTCACTGAAAACAAATGCATCTTATACTGCAGATGCTATTACTTATGACGCCTTTGGTCATCCTTCCTTTGATGCCTATGCCTATGGCGAAAAGCTGGGACGTTTCACACTGGCTGTACCGGGTGAGCATAACGTATCCAATGCGCTTGCTTCCATCGCTGCTGCAGCGGCAATGGATATTTCCCTTGATGCAATGCAGAAGGGTTTTGCTTCCTTCCACGGAACAGACCGCCGCTTCCAGCTGAAAGGAAAAATGAAGGCTGTCACCATTATCGATGATTATGCACATCATCCGACAGAGATTCGCGCCACACTGAAAGCAGCTGCGAATTATCCTTCCAATACCACCTGGTGTGTATTCCAGCCGCATACCTTCACACGTACCAAGTCCCTGATGAATGAGTTTGCCGAGGCCTTGTCCCTTGCGGACAAAGTTATTCTGGCAGACATCTATGCTGCCCGTGAGACAGATAATCTGGGTATTTCCTCTGTTACTCTGCAGCAGGAAATTCTGAAGCTTGGCGGAGAATGTTATTATTTCCCGAGCTTTGAGGAAATTCAGGACTTCCTTCGCGCTAACTGTAAGGACGGCGATCTGGTTCTGACTGTAGGCGCCGGTGATGTCGTAAAGATCGGCGAAGCTTTGGTAGACTAAGGTAGACAGGATATAGGTAGAGCATGTCGAAATTAAGGATCCGCAGCAATTCAACTCTTGCATACACACTCCTCTCCAATGATTTCGTAGATCGCTTTATGGTCTCCGCGCATGGAGAATTTGTCAAATTATATATTTATCTGCTGCGGCATGAACAGGCCGGAAGCGATATTCCGGATCTTTCTTCCATCGCAGATGCTTTATCCTGCCAGGAAAAGGATATTGTCCGCGCACTGACCTACTGGGAAAAGCAGGGCCTGCTGGCACTTTCCTATGATGGCAGCGCGCTTAGCGGTATCACCTTTCTATCACAGGAAAGGTCCTCCGCACAAGCAGAAGCGGGCATACAAGCCCCGGCAGATATAGAAAAAGCAGCTGTTTCCGCACAGGCAGGCGCAAATACAGCTTTCGCTACGCATGGAACAGCAAGTGAGGCTTTTTCAATCTCTTCTGCAGCTTCCCTGCAGGATTCTGAAAAGCCTTCTCTCTCTCCTGAGCAGATCTGCCTTTCTAATGAACGCCGTCGGAATCTGCTGCAGTCTAACGAGGAGGCCAAGCAGATCTGTTTTATTGCGGAGCAATATATCGGAAAGGTCTTGACAGGTTCTGACCTGAACCGTATTCTTTATTTCTACGATGAACTTCATTTTTCTGTGGAGCTGATTGATTATCTGATTGAATATTGTGTTTCCCGCAATAAACGCAGCATTCACTATATCGTAAAGGTAGGTCTTGGCTGGTACGAGGACGGCATTACTTCTGTGACGGAAGCCAAGGACCGCACCAGTACCTGGGGAAAGGATTATTATGCTATCCTGCGTGCCATGGGTATCAGTGGTGTCAATCCCGTCCCGAAGCAGGTCGCATACATGAAACGATGGCTGTATGATTACGGCTTCTCACTGGAGATTATTTGCGAAGCATGCCAGCGTACCGTAGCGAAAACCGGTCAGCCAAGCTTTGATTACGCGGAAGGGATTCTGTCCAGCTGGAAAAACCATAAGGTTTCTTCCATGGAGCAGATTAAGACACTGGATCAGAAGCATCAGGAAAAGCAGCAGAAAAGCTCTGCGGAAGCTTCTGAAAAATCCCCTGCCCAGGGTGCGCAGACCGCATCTAAGCCGGTCAATAATCGTTTCAATAATTTCCATCAAAGGGAATATAATTATGCACAGCTGGAAAAGGATCTTCTTCAGCGACAGCTTGCAAAGAATAAAAAATAAAACCGCGATGAAATCACGATTATGAACGATCCCAGCCGGGCAGAATGCCCTGAGAAAGGAATCGGATACTTAGTTAAAAAGGAGTCTTATATGCCGCTTAGCAATGCACAGTATGATATGATTATGCGCAAATATACCCAAAAGCAGTTTCAGAATCGCTATGTGCAGGAGCAGCATAAAAAGGAGATTTTGCAGCGCATTCCCCGCATCTCAGAAATTTCGGCAGAAATGGCTGCCCTTTCCCTGGAACGTGCCCGTCTTCTGCTCGATGGAAGCAAAGCCTCCTCCGCAGAATTAAAGGCCAGAATGAAGGACCTTTCAGAGGAAAGACAGGTTCTGTTGACGGCTAACGGATACCCTGCAGACTATCTGGAACTGCATTATACATGTCCGCTCTGCAAGGATACCGGCTATATCGATGACCGGAAATGTAACTGTTTCCGCAAGGAAGAGATTGCCCTGCTTTATCAGGATTCCAATATGGAAAGTCATTTAGCCGAAGAAAACTTTGACCTTTTCGACATTAGTTATTATAATGACGATATCATATCAGAGAAAACAGGCATAACTTCCCGCGAAGCTGCAATGCAGGCCTTTCAGGCTGCAAAGGAATTCGTCGCCGCTTTTCACCATACTTTTGAGAATCTTTGTTTCTACGGAGATACCGGTGTGGGAAAAAGCTTTCTTTCCCATTGTATCGCGCATGAGCTACTGCAGCAGGGTGACAGTGTCCTCTATCTGACCGCCTTTGACCTTTTCCATCTTCTGGAAGAGAATGCATTTTCAAGAGACACGGAAGCCGCCAAAAATGCAGAGCATATTTTTGATTCCGACCTGCTGATCATTGATGATCTGGGCACGGAGCTTACAAACGCCTTCGTTTCCTCACAATTATTCTTGTGTATCAACGAACGTATTTTAAATAAAAAATCGACGATTATCTCAACAAATCTCTCTCTGGAAAAATTTGCCGAGACATATTCCGAGCGTATTTTTTCCAGAATATTGAGTTCTTATAAACTTATTCATTTATTCGGACAGGATATCCGAATATTGAAACAATTAACCGGAGGACAGAACTAAATGTCAAATACGCAGAATTTCTATGATTCACTTCCTGTAGGCCGTCTTGCGATCATTCCTTTGGATAGCTGTAATGAGCTTGGCAATAAGGTCAACGATTTCCTGGTACAGTGGAGAAAAGAAAGAGAGCTCCAGCGCAAACATACGATTGCATATAACGGCTATGACCGAGATAGCTTCATCATTCCGCATTCCACACCGCGTTTCGGTACCGGTGAAGGTAAAGGACTCTTAAAAGAGTCCGTTCGAGGAGATGACCTTTACATTCTGGTGGATGTATGCAACTATTCTCTGACCTATTCCTTATTTGGTCATGAAACGCATATGTCTCCGGATGATCATTTCCAGGATTTGAAGCGTATCATCGGCGCTGTCGGCGGAAAGGCGCGCCGTATTAATGTAATCATGCCTTTCCTCTATGAGAGCCGCCAGGAGAAACGTACCGGCAGAGAGTCTCTTGACTGCGGTATGGCCTTGCAGGAGCTGACCGATATGGGTGTAGAAAATATTCTTACCTTTGATGCGCATGATGTACGAGTACAGAATGCAATTCCGCTGCACGGCTTTGAAAATATCCAGCCGAATTATCAGTTTATAAAAAACATTCTTCGTTACGGAGAAGATATAAAAATTGACGCTGATCATCTGATGGTTGTCAGCCCGGATGAGGGCGGTATGAAGCGCTCTATCTATGTAGCGAACAACCTGCGTGTGGATATGGGTATGTTCTACAAACGCCGCGATTACAGAAAAATAGAGAATGGCCGCAATCCGATCATTGCTCATCAGTTCCTGGGATCTGATGTTTCCGGAAAGGACATTATTATTATCGACGATATGATTTCCTCCGGTGACAGTATTCTGGAGGTTGCTAAGACACTGAAAGAATTGAAGGCACGTAATATTTATCTTTGTGCTACCTTCGGATTATTTACAGACGGTCTGGAAAAATTCGATGAGGCACATGAGAAGGGATACTTCTCACAGCTCTTTACCACAAACCTGGTTTACCAGCGCCCGGAGCTCTTTGAACGTAAATACTATCATGGCGTAGATCTGAGTAAATATGTGGCTTTGATCATCGATAATCTGAACCATGACGCTTCCATCGGCGGACTTCTGAATCCTGTCAATCGTATTCAGAAAGTCATTAACAAATACAATGCAGGTGAGAAGGTATAACTTAAGAAGCTTCGCCGCTGAATTAAGTTTCTTTCTAACCCTACCTACGCAAAGCATTGATGAAGGAGACTCTCCCCGCATTAAAACCCGAAAGCTTACTAAAGAACATAAAAAAGAACCAGCAGCAGCTGGTTCTTTTTTATTTCCTGATTTTTAATCATGCTGAGCATAATACCGGCATCCGCCGCTTCGGCATGGAAAAGGCATTGCCATTCTTTCTTAGCCGATGACATCGGACATATCATACACGCCGGCCGGCTTTCCTGCCAGGAATTTCGCTGCAGATACAGCGCCTTTTCCGAAGATCGCACGTGAATATGCAGTATGTTTGATCTCGATCACTTCATCTACACCTGCATAGATAATCTCATGCTCACCGACGATAGAACCGCCGCGTACTGCTGAAATACCGATTTCCTTCGGATCGCGTTTCTCATGTCTCTCGCTTCTGTCATAACAGAAAGAATATTCATTGTTCATGGCAGCATTGATACTTTCAGCCAGCGCAAGGGCTGTTCCGCTTGGCGCATCCAGCTTACGATTGTGGTGCTTCTCCACAATCTCCATATCAAAACCGGAAGTAGCAAGTACCTTAGCTGCTTCCTGCACCAGTTTCATCAAAAGATTGATGCCCAGAGACATATTTGCAGAGCGAAGAATGGCAACCTCTTTACTATAGGCCGCTACCTTTGCCAGATGCTCCTCTGTTAAGCCTGTTGTACAAAGAACGATCGGAATCTGACGATCCTTTGCAAAATCCAGAATGCCATTCACTGCATTGAAATTAGAGAAATCGATGATTGCATCTGCTTCTACATCACAGTCTGCCGGTGATGTAAAGACCGGATACGGTCTGTCACCATTATCTACGATATCGATACCTGCTACTGCCTCGATTTCCGGATCAGCCGCAATTAAATCTGTCAAAACCTTTCCCATATGGCCGCTGCAGCCATGAATAATCGCTTTTACCATACTTATTTATTCTCCAAAAAATGTTTGATCAACGGTTACTTATCCCATTGCGGATTATTTCAGCAGACCGAAATTTACCAGTGCCTTTCTCAGTCTCTCCTCGTTAGCCGGTTCCATCTCGCACATAGGCAGACGAAGCGGTCCGCAATTCTTACCAAGCATGTTCATTGCTGTTTTTACAGGAATTGGATTTACTTCGCAGAAGAGCGCACCGATCATGTCAATTGCATTCAGCTGCATCTCGCGGCATCCTGCCAGATCTCCGTCCAGCATCTTCTGGCAGAGCTCATGTGTATATTTCGGCGCAACATTTGCCAATACAGAAATAACACCTTTTCCGCCCAGCGCCATGATGGCCAGTGTCTGATCATCATCACCTGAATATACGTCCAGATCATCACCGCAAAGGGAGATTGTTTTCGCAATCTGGGATATATTTCCGCTGGCTGCCTTGATGGCTACGATATTCTCTACATTTTTGCAAAGGTAAGCTGCTGTTTCCGGCGCAATGTTTACACCTGTTCTGCTTGGTACATTATACATGATGATTGGCAGAGAAACAGACTCTGCAACAGCTGTAAAATGCTTAATGAGACCTTTCTGTGTAGCTTTATTATAATATGGTGTTACAACCAGAAGTCCGTCAGCGCCATCTTTCTCTGCTGCCTTGGAAAGCTTGATGGCTGCTCTGGTATCATTAGAACCTGTACCTGCAATAACCGGTACACGATGATTTACTGTCTGAATACAGTGACGGATAACTTCCTGATGCTCTTTCATCGTCATGGTCGCAGCCTCACCTGTAGTTCCGCAGATAATAATAGAATCTGTTCCTTCTGCGATCTGCTCCTCCAGAATAAGATCCAACTGCTCATAATTTACACTGAAATCCTCATTAAATGGTGTAACGATTGCAACGCCTGATCCTGTAAAAATTGCCATGATAGCCTCCTCTTAAATATGTGAGTTTAAATGTTTGTCTTTGAGATTTATTCCTTGAGATTCCATGTAAAAGCTTTCATTGCTCTTCCATCTGCCGAAATAGAATTCTTTGTATGATGGACAAATGTCTTTTATAAAGCCCTTACAATAAAATGAACCACAACAGGAACAATAGAAATAAACGCTCCCGATGCGGCCCTCGCTCTTGTTAGCATCTGGTATGATAGCGCTCCATCTTACGATGACAGTCATAAGCCTCTTCGACCCATGCCCAAGAAATACAGCCGCAGATGCTGTATCCTTTCGGCGTCGTTCCCTTTCCACGGTCTTCGTCTATCTCTGCTGTATCCAACCGTGTACTGATGAAAAACGCAACCTCTATCGATCTCCATCCGTATAGCATAAACGATGCAGCCAGGTTATTCGAACAAAAAATGCGCATCGCAAATGCTACTAACTTTGATTCAATATATCACGCACCTTGAACCTTGTCAAGCTGAAACTAGTATGCTATAATACCTCGGTCAAAAAAATAGAAGCATTTTATTTCTATATGTAAAAATCACGAAAAAAGCTTGTATTTATCAGCTTTTTTAGACTTTTTTCCGAATGTGCGGAAGCAATGAAGCGGCATATTTTAATGCTTACATCTGCCGGCCGCCTGACGATAAATTGTACTTGAAATAATACAAAAAAGGAAGATAAAGAAATGATTATCACCAGAGACAAGGTCAGAAACGTTGCAATTATTGCCCATGTCGATCATGGAAAAACCACATTGGTAGATAAGCTGCTGAAAGAAAGCGGTGTATTCCGTGCCAACCAGCAGGTGCAGGAGCGTGTTATGGACTCCGGCGATATCGAGCGCGAGCGTGGTATCACTATTCTCTCCAAAAATACTGCTGTATTTTATCACGATACAAAAATTAACATCATTGACACACCAGGTCATGCTGACTTTGGCGGTGAGGTTGAACGTGTTTTAAAAATGGTAAACGGCGTTATCCTTTTGGTCGATGCCTTCGAGGGACCGATGCCGCAGACTCGTTTCGTACTGCAGAAGGCTCTGGACCTGAACCTGCGTGTCATCGTATGTATTAATAAAATCGATCGTCCCAATGCACGGCCTGATGAAGTAGTTGATGAGGTTCTGGAGCTGATGATGGACCTTGGCGCTTCCGACGAGCAGCTGGATGCGCCTTTCCTCTACGCTTCCGCCAGAGAGGGCTTCTGCGTAGCTGACCTGGACGATGAACCGACTGATATGACACCTCTGTTTGAAGCTATCGTAAATGATATACCTGCCCCACAGGGAGATCCGGATGCCGGCACACAGATTCTGATCAGTACCATCGACTATAACGAATATGTCGGCCGTATCGGTATCGGTAAGCTTGATAACGGTAAACTGGCTGTAAACCAGGATGTACTGCTTCTGAATCATCACGATCCTGATAAGCAGAAAAAGGTAAAAGTCAGCAAGCTCTATGAATTCGATGGATTGAACAGAGTAGAGGTGAATGAAGCGGAGGTCGGCTCCATCGTCGCTATCTCTGGTATCAGTGATCTGCGTATCGGTGATACTCTTTGTGACCTGGAGAACCCGGAACCGATTCCTTTCCAGAAGATTTCTGAACCGACTATTTCTATGAATTTCCTGGTAAATGATTCACCTTTCGCAGGACAGGAAGGCACCTATGTAACCTCCCGTCATATCCGTGAGCGTCTTTACCGTGAGCTGAACACGGATGTCAGCCTGCGTGTCGAGGACACAGATTCTCCTGACTGCTTTAAGGTTTCCGGCCGTGGTGAGCTGCATCTTTCCGTCCTGATCGAAAATATGCGCCGCGAGGGCTTCGAATTTGCTGTAAGCCGTGCAGAGGTTATTTATAAACATGATGAACGCGGTAAGCTTCTTGAGCCAATGGAAATTGCTTACATCGATGTTCCTGAAGAATTTTCCGGCTCTGTAATCCAGAAACTCAGCGAGCGTAAGGGTGAACTGCAGGGCATGAGCATGGGATCTGACGGTAATACCCGTCTGGAATTCTCTATCCCATCACGTGGTTTGATCGGTTTCCGCGGAGACTTTTTGACCATGACCAAAGGTACCGGTATCATGAATACCATTTTTGATGGTTACGGCAGCTATAAAGGTGATATCACCTTCCGTAAAACCGGATCCCTGATTGCCTTTGAAACCGGTGTATCGGTAGCCTACGGTCTCTTCCAGGCGCAGCAGCGTGGCGCCCTCTTCCTGGGTGCCGGCGTACGTGTTTACGCAGGTATGGTCATCGGACAGTGCGCAAAAGTAGAGGATATTGAGCTGAATGTCTGCAAGACCAAACATTTGACCAATACCCGTTCTTCCTCTGCTGACGAAGCACTGACATTGACTCCGCCAAAAATCCTTTCTCTGGACGAGGCGCTGGAGTTTATTGACCAGGATGAGCTTCTGGAAATAACACCTGAAAGCCTTCGTATCCGTAAACGCCAGCTGGATTCCCGCCTCAGAAAACGTGAACAGCTGTCCCGGAAACAGTGATGCTTCCAAGCCAAATAAGGAATCTTCTTCCTTTCTATAAGGCAAAAGAGCTGCCCATGGCAGCTCTTTTTGTATGTATGACATAATAAAGCTTCGTATAAAGCTCCTATGAAGGATTCCTTTATACGATGCTTTTGTTAAAAGATTGGCTGCTTCGCAGACATCTTCCTTTCCGAATCCGTGCGCATCCTCTCTGTGCATTTATCAGGAATCAGATGAACGACGATTTGTGTCATCAACGCTTCCGTTTTCTACCAGATAATCTGTGAAACCATAGTAGGTTACATTCGGCTCCATTGAATAGCCCCTGGAGGCTGCCAGTTCATCAAGCGTTACGAATTGATACCCCTGTTCTACCATTTTCGGCAGATAAATGCCAACGGCCTCAACGGACCATTCGTGGATATCATGCATCAGCACGATATTTCCGCCTTCCATATCTCCCTCGATATTTCCGGCCAGGGTAGTCGCATCTTTGATCTGCCAGTCTACTGTATCCAGATCCCAGTAAATACTCGGATGATTAATATTCTCAAGTTCTTCATCCGTATAGCTTCCGTAAGGGAAACGATAATATTCTGCGCCCTGACCGCCATTATACTGTCCTATCAGATCATCCGTTGTCTGGAACTGTTTCAGACATTCTGATGTTTCTAATGTAGACATATCACTATGGTCATAGGAATGATTACCAATGCCGCAGCCCATCTCTATCATTCTCGGAATAACATCCTCACCGTAGGCCTCTACACATTCACCCAGCATAAAGAAGGTAGCCACCGCATTATTTTCTTCCAATATATCCAGCAGATGATTCGTATATTCACCCGGGCCATCATCAAAGGTCAAGGCTACAAGCTTAGATGCATCTGCATTCGGGTCATATACACCATCTTCGTCAAAATAATATCCCTGGCCGCCAAGTGCCACCCAGCCGGTATCCAGATATCCGTTGCTGTTGAAATGATATTGCTGATCATCCAGCGTCTGCCAACCATTGACATAGCATGTAGAATCATCACAGGCATACCACCAGCCCTCGTCATCATGCTGCCAACCCGGCGCATCATAGCTGATCTGTTTTTCGGAAGATACCAGAGCACAGCCTGCCTGTCCTGATCCATCCGCCCGCTCCGCTTCTGTAGTTGCTACACTAAGGTTTTCCTCTGTCGTTGAAGAGGATTCAATCGCTTTCCATGCAGATTTTTTCTTGATCGGTTTTACGATCACATTCCAGATCAGCATAATCACTGCGATCACTGCCAGTGTAACTGCAGCCGTTTTTATATAGGTAACCATGACCTTTTTGCGACGCATGGCTTCCTTTTTCGGATCCACATGTACAACCGGCCTGGTCTTTTTCGCCGCTTTCTTTCCGGCCTTTCTGGCCGTCAGAGCCTTGGCCTTTTCCGAAAATTTCTGTTTTTCCGGCTTTTCTATCATGTCCTCCGGACGTCTTTTCGGAATTCTTTGTCCCGTGGTTTTTGCCGCTTTCCCGCTTCCCTTCTGTGCAGCTGAAGCACGTTTCGGCAATGCTTCTTTTCCGTCTCCTGTACGACGTCCTGCAAGGCTATCCTCTGCAGCCTGCGGCTTTATCGGGCGACCCCTCTTCGCTGTATTTTTCGCAGCTTCCGCATTTACTGTAGGTCCTCTCTTAGCTAAGCTCTCTGCCGTATCTGCAGTGGCCGGGCGCCGTCTTTTCTCTGCACTTTCTGCAACTTCTGCAGCTGCCGGGCGTCGTCTTTTCCCTGCACTTTCGGCAGCTGCCGGGCGTCGTCTTTTCTCTGCATTTTCTGCAGCTTCGACACTTGCCGGGCGTCTCTTCATACTGCCATCACCGGTATGCGCGTTCATCTTATCCGAAGGCGCAACTCCTCGACTTCTGCGTGTCCGTAAATTCAGTTCCTGCGATTTTTCTCCGCGGAGATTTTCCCGCTTTACCGTTGATGCCTGCCGTGAAGATCTGTTGGACGACTGACCTTCCGATACACCTGCAGTTCGGCGTTTTTTTCTTCCGCCTTCTGTTGCCTGCGCATAAGAGCCTGCCTTTCTCCCTTCCGCACTTGCAGAAGGATGGCTCTGCCTTGTTCCCTTATCTGCATTTGCCGGACGACGACTTTTCTCCGCAGAAGCTTTCCTGGCGGAATTCACCGGTCTTTTCCCGGCAGCATTAGCAGTCTTTCTATTCTCATTATTTGACTTCTGATCTTTGATCATTTTATCATCTGTACTCATGAGATTCTCTGTCTCTTTCTATCGCTTTCATAATTTCACATACGGACCGCAAACTCCCCTGATGGGTATAATGAGGTCTATTTTATTCTATCAATCCATTTAATATGATACCGATAAATCTCCCAATATGCAAGACTTCAGAAAAATTCCTTTCATTTTTCAGAGACAAATTTGTAATAGATTTGAAAAGTAAAATGGCTGTCGGCCATACCGGAAATAGGTATAGCAAACAGCCATTTTATAATATATGCAATTTTCGCTTTTACTTATGCTTTATTCGTCAAGATCAGCGATTTCTTCCATTTCTTCGAAAAGTTCTGGCTCGCCCTCTTCTTCTTCGCTAAGAAGGGTTGTATCATCGAGGATCTCATCCTCATCACTGAGCATCATCTCTTCTTCATAAGGTTTTTCTTCAATCACTGCCTGTTCAACCACATCTGTGTCAAGCTTAAGCTTACGGTACTGACGAATACCGGTTCCTACAGGAATCAGTTTACCGATAATTACATTCTCTTTCAGACCAATCAGTTTATCTACTTTGCCTTTGATCGCTGCATCTGTCAGAACACGTGTGGTCTCCTGGAATGATGCTGCAGACAGGAAGGAATCCGTAGCCAGAGAAGCCTTCGTGATTCCAAGCAGTACTCTCTTACCTGTAGCCGGCTCAAGTCCCTGCTCTTCTGCCTCTGCGTTCTTATCCTCAAAGTCAAGGAAGTCAACCATTGCGCCCGGAAGCATATCTGTACTACCGGCTTCCTCTACGCGGACTTTCTTCAGCATCTGACGAACAATAACCTCGATATGTTTATCACAGATATCTACACCCTGCAGACGGTAAACCTTCTGAACCTCACGAAGGATGTAATCCTGTACGTCATTAACACCTTTGATACGAAGAATATCATGCGGGTTAACGCTACCTTCTGTCAGCGCATCACCGGCCGCCAGCATAACGCCGTCCTGAATGGCAATACGTGATCCATAAGGAATCAGGTATGTCTTAGAAACACCATCCTGCTCATTTGTAACCACGATCTCACGTTTTTTCTTTGTATCCTTAATGGTTGCAAGTCCGGAAATCTCTGTGATGATCGCAAGTCCTTTCGGCTTACGAGCCTCGAAAAGCTCCTCTACTCGAGGAAGACCCTGGGTGATATCTCCACCGGCTACACCACCTGTATGGAATGTACGCATGGTCAGCTGTGTACCAGGTTCACCGATGGACTGTGCCGCAATGATACCTACAGACTCACCAACCTGTACAACCTCTCCGTTGGCCATGTTTGCGCCATAGCACTTAGAGCAGATACCCATATGAGAACGGCAAGTCAGGATTGTACGGATCTTTACTTTCTTGATTTCACCGCCATCCTCCGCAACGCCTTTGGAAACAATCTTTGCAGCTCGTCTAGGTGTGATCATCTGATTTGCTTTTACAATGACATTACCTTCTGCATCACGAATCTCATTAACGGAAACTCGACCTGTGATACGCTCCTCCAGTGTCTCGATTTCCTCCTTACCGTTGACAAACTCAGATACATACATACCTGGGATTTCTTTTCTGTTTGTCGCACAATCAGCTTCATGAATGATCAGGCCCTGTGATACGTCTACCATTCGACGTGTCAGGTATCCTGAATCGGCTGTTCGAAGGGCTGTATCGGAAAGACCTTTACGCGCACCATGCGCAGACATGAAATACTCCAGAACGTCAAGTCCTTCTCGGAAGTTAGACTTGATCGGAAGCTCGATGGTGTGACCTGTTGTATCCGCCATCAATCCTCGCATACCTGCCAGCTGTTTAATCTGTTTATCAGATCCACGGGCGCCGGAGTCAGCCATCATGAAGATATTGTTATATGCATCCAAACCGCCGAGCAGCTCTTTCGTAAGGGCATCATCGGTCTCTTTCCAGGTCTCTACAACCTCTTTATAACGCTCTTCATCTGTGATCAGACCACGTTTATAGTTTCTGGTAATCTTATCTACTGTAGCCTCTGCCTGTGCAAGCATTTCCTTTTTGCTGGCCGGTACAGTCATATCAGAAATAGATACTGTGATTCCTGAAAGTGTGGAATACTTATATCCGATTGCCTTGATCAGGTCAAGCGCTTCTGCAGTCTTTGTGGCACCATGAATATCGATCAGGCTCTGAATGATTTTCTTCAGGTATTTCTTGGAAACTGTAAAATCAACTTCCGGAAGCAGCTCATTGCCCGGAACAGTACGATCTACAAAACCAAGGTCCTGTGGAATGATTTCATTGAATAAGAGACGGCCCAGTGTACATGTAACTGTCTGAGAAATCTTCTCACCCATTGCGTTCTTACCTGTACGGCGAACTTTGATCAATGTGTGCAATGTAATATAGCCATTCTCATAGGCCAGGATTGCTTCATTCAGGTCTTTGTAGAAGTTTCCTTCACCCTTCTCGCCGGGTCTGGCCTGGGTAATGTAGTAGATACCAAGGACCATATCCTGTGTAGGAACTGTTACAGGACCACCATCAGATGGTTTCAGCAAGTTATTGGAGGAAAGCAGCATAAAGCGGCACTCTGCCTGCGCTTCTACGGAAAGTGGAAGATGAACAGCCATCTGGTCTCCATCGAAGTCGGCGTTGAAGGCTGTACATGCCAATGGATGCAGCTTGATTGCTTTACCCTCTACCAGTACAGGCTCAAATGCCTGGATACCCAGTCTATGCAGTGTAGGTGCTCGGTTCAGCATAACCGGATGCTCTTTAATGACATCCTCAAGGACATCCCAAACCTCCGGCTGCAGTCTCTCGACCATCTTCTTTGCGCTCTTGATGTTATGTGCCATCTCATTTGCTACAAGCTCTTTCATAACAAATGGTTTAAAGAGCTCAATAGCCATCTCTTTCGGAAGACCACACTGATAAATCTTCAGCTCCGGTCCAACGACGATAACAGAACGTCCGGAATAGTCAACTCGTTTACCGAGCAGGTTCTGACGGAAACGTCCGCCCTTACCCTTCAGCATATCGGACAGAGATTTCAGTGCTCTGTTACCAGGTCCTGTGACAGGACGTCCGCGGCGGCCGTTATCGATCAGCGCGTCAACAGCCTCCTGCAGCATTCTCTTCTCGTTACGCACAATGATATCCGGTGCGCCGAGATCCAGAAGTCTTTTCAGACGGTTATTTCTATTAATAATTCTTCTATACAGATCATTCAGGTCAGAAGTAGCAAAACGTCCGCCATCCAGCTGTACCATCGGACGAAGATCCGGTGGGATAACCGGGATTGCATCCAGGATCATCCACTCCGGTTTATTGTCAGACTCACGGAATGCTTCGATTGCCTCGAGACGTTTGATGATACGGGCACGTTTCTGACCTGTTGCCTCATCCAGTCCCTTTCTCAGCTCATCATATTCCTTCTCCAGATCAACTCTCTGGAGCAGTTCTTTGATGGCTTCCGCACCCATGCCTACGCGGAATGCATTTCCGTAATTCTCTCTTTCTGCCTGGTACTCACTCTCTGTAAGAACCTGTTTGTAGAGAAGATGTGTCTCACCGGGATCCAGTACGATATAGCTGGCGAAGTAGAGAACCTTCTCCAGCAGTCTCGGTGAAATATCCAGAAGGAGTCCCATTCTGGACGGAATTCCCTTGAAGTACCAGATATGTGATACCGGTGCAGCCAGTTCAATGTGACCCATTCTCTCTCGACGAACGGAAGATTTCGTAACCTCTACGCCACATCTGTCACAAACAACACCTTTATAGCGAATCTTTTTATATTTACCGCAATGACATTCCCAATCCTTGGTTGGTCCGAAAATTTTCTCGCAGAACAGACCCTCTTTTTCAGGTTTCAATGTTCTGTAGTTAATTGTCTCCGGTTTTTTTACCTCTCCGTAAGACCACTCGCGGATTTTATCCGGAGATGCAAGACCAATCTTGATCGCATCAAATGTAAATGCTTGATTTGTTCCATTATTATTTACGGTTTCTGGCATCTGTTTACCCCTTTCATAAGGCGTATGTATAACTCATAAGGTATCAGGTCTTTGCAAATGCATCAGCCTGAAGAATTACGCTGCCGCTTCTCACTATGAAAAGTGAGAAGCGCAGTTGCTTACACAAAGTATTTCTGATCAATCCTCGTCGTCAAAGGAATCCTCATCTGAAATATCGTCGAAGGAGAAATCGTCTTCTGCTTCTTCTTCCTCAAGCTCCTCTTCTTCGATATTCTGCAGTTCTTCACCCTTGAACTCCTGTGTTGTATAACCATACTTACCGAAGGATTTCTCTTCTTTCTCTTTTCCTGAGTAGCGATCTCCTTCAATGATAGAACGAAGATTTGTATTACCGTAGTCCTGAGACTCCAGCAGTTTTACCTCATTTCCATCCTCATCCAGTACTCTGACATCCAGCGCAAGTGACTGCAGTTCTTTCAGAAGTACCTTGAAGGACTCCGGAATACCCGGCTCAGGAATATTTTCACCTTTGATAATTGCCTCATAGGTCTTTACACGACCGACAACATCATCAGATTTTACTGTCAGGATCTCCTGCAGTGTATATGCAGCACCGTAAGCCTCCAGTGCCCATACCTCCATCTCTCCGAAACGCTGTCCGCCGAACTGCGCTTTACCACCCAGTGGCTGCTGTGTTACGAGAGAGTAAGGACCTGTAGAACGTGCGTGGATCTTATCATCAACCAGATGATGCAGCTTCAGATAATGCATGTGACCGATGGTTGTCGGACTGTCAAACGGCTGTCCTGTACGTCCGTCACGAAGCTGTACCTTTCCTGTTCTGGAAATCGGCACGCCGCGCCACAGTTCTCTGTGTGCTTTATTTTTGTCCAGATAATCATACACCTCAGGTGTAAGGATATCTTTATATTTCGCTGTAAAGTCTTCCCATGTAAAGTTTACATAGTCATTTGCCAGTTCCAGTGTATCCTGAATATCAATCTCGTTCGCGCCATCAAAGACCGGTGTGGCTACATTGAAGCCCAGAGCCATGGCTGCCAGACTGAGGTGAATCTCCAGGACCTGTCCGATATTCATACGGGAAGGTACACCCAGTGGGTTCAATACAATATCCAACGGACGTCCGTTCGGCAGGAAAGGCATATCCTCTACCGGAAGAACTCGTGAAACAACACCCTTATTTCCGTGACGGCCGGCCATCTTATCACCTACAGAAAGTTTTCTCTTCTGTGCGATGTAGATACGTACTGCCTGATTTACACCAGGATTCAGCTCGTCGCCGTTTTCTCTTGTGAATACACGTGCCTCTACGACAATACCATACTCACCATGCGGAACCTTCAGGGATGTATCTCTGACCTCTCTGGCCTTCTCGCCAAAGATTGCACGCAGAAGTCTTTCCTCTGCTGTCAGCTCTGTCTCACCTTTCGGTGTAACTTTACCTACCAAAATATCTCCGGCACGAACCTCGGCACCGATGCGGATGATACCTCTCTCATCCAGATCCTTCAGTGCATCCTCACCAACACCCGGAACATCCTTTGTGATTTCCTCCGGTCCAAGCTTGGTATCACGGGCCTCTGCCTGATATTCTTCGATATGAATAGATGTATAAACGTCATCCTGTACCAGTCTCTCACTGATCAGGACAGCATCCTCGTAGTTATATCCTTCCCACTCGATAAATCCAATCAGAGGATTCTTTCCGAGTGCCAGCTCACCACCGGATGTAGAAGGACCATCTGCGATAACCTCGCCTGCTTCTACATGCAGACCCTTATTAACGATTGGTCTCTGATTGTAGCAGTTGCTCTGGTTGCTTCGCATGAATTTCGTCAAATGATAAACATCTTTTGTTCCATCATCATTGTTCATACGGATCTCATTAGAGCCCGCATATGTGATCGTACCTGCTTTTTTCGCTACAACACAGATACCTGAGTCGACAGCTGCTTTTGACTCAATACCTGTACCAACTGCCGGTGCCTGTGTGAACAGAAGCGGTACGGCCTGACGCTGCATGTTAGATCCCATGAGGGCTCGGTTCGCATCGTCATTCTGCAGGAAAGGAATCAGGGCTGTGGCTACGGAGAATACCATCTTTGGAGATACGTCCATATAGTCGATCATGTGTCGCTCATATGCCTGTGTCTCTTCTCTGTAACGTCCGGAAACATTTTTATGTATAAAATGTCTCTCCGCATCCAGCGGCTCGTTCGCCTGCGCGATATGATAATTATCCTCTTCATCCGCTGTCATATAAACTACTTCGTCTGTAACGCGCGGATTATGCGGATCAGTTTTATCCAGTTTTCTGTATGGCGCCTCAATGAAACCATACTTATTAATTCTTGCATAAGATGCAAGTGAGTTGATCAGACCGATATTTGGTCCCTCAGGTGTCTCGATAGGACACATTCTTCCGTAATGGGAATAGTGAACGTCTCGAACCTCGAATCCGGCACGATCTCTGGAAAGTCCACCAGGTCCCAATGCAGAAAGACGTCTCTTATGTGTCAGCTCACCCAACGGATTGTTCTGATCCATGAACTGAGACAGCTGTGATGATCCGAAGAATTCTTTCACTGCTGCTGTAACAGGTTTGATATTGATCAGAGACTGTGGGGAGATAGTATCGATATCCTGTGTAGCCATTCTCTCACGAACGACTCTCTCCAGTCTGGAAAGACCGATTCTGTACTGGTTCTGCAGCAGCTCGCCGACACAACGGATACGACGATTGCCCAGGTGATCGATATCATCACTGTTACCGATCGCATACTCCAGATGCATATTATAGTTAATAGAAGCAAAAATATCTTCTTTTGTGATATGTTTCGGAATCAGGTCATTCACACGGGATTTAATTGCGCGAAGCAAGCCCTCATGATCATCTGCATACTCTGTCAGAATTTCTTCCAGCACCGGATAGTAAACCTCCTCTGTGATTCCCAGCTCTTCAGGATCACAGCCAAGCTCCGGAACAGCTGCTGCCAGATCAACCATCAGGTTTGAGAGAACCTTAACGTCTCTGCTCTCTGTCTGAATCCAGACATATGGTACACCGGCATACTGAATCTCATCAGCCATCGCACGTGTTACTTTCTCGCCGGCCTCTGCCAGAATTTCTCCTGTACTTGTATCCACGACATCCTGTGCAAGAATCTGTCCCTGGATTCGATTTCTCAGAGCAAGCTTTTTATTAAATTTATAACGACCAACCTTTGCCAGATCGTATCTTCTGGGATCAAAGAACATAGCGTTGATCAAAGACTCTGCACTCTCTACTGCCAGCGGCTCGCCCGGTCTGATCTTTTTATACAGCTCGAGAAGACCTTCCTGGTAGTTCGTAGATGTATCCTTTGTGAAGCTGGCCAGAATCTTCGGCTCCTCGCCAAAATATTCCACGATCTCAGCATTGGAACCAATACCCAGTGCACGGATCAGCTGTGTGATCGGCACCTTTCTGGTTCTGTCTACACGTACATAAAATACATCATTGGAGTCTGTCTCATACTCCAGCCATGCACCACGGTTAGGGATTACTGTACAGGAATACAGCTCCTTACCGATTTTATCGTGCGCGATTCCATAGTAGATACCAGGAGAACGTACCAGCTGGCTGACGATAACTCGCTCAGCACCATTGATCACGAACGTACCTGTTTCTGTCATTAAAGGTAAATCGCCCATGAAGATTTCATGCTCGTTTATTTCGTCTTTTTCCCGGTTATACAGCCTAACCTTCACCCTCATAGGCGCTGCATAGGTCGCGTCACGCTGTTTACACTCTTCGATGGAATATTTCACTTCCTCGTCATACAGCTTGAAATCCACGAAATTGAGACTGAGTTTTCCGCTATAATCTTCGATTGGAGAGATGTCATCAAAAGCTTCCCTGAGGCCTTCACCGAGGAACCACTGATAGGAATTCTTCTGCACTTCAATCAGATTTGGCATTTCCAAAACTTCATTCTGTCTCTGGTAGGTCATCCGTATGTTTCTACCGCTGTCGACCGGACGTATCCTGTTTTTCTCCATTGACGTTTCACCCCTTGTGTGTATAATATTTATTATGAAGATTGCTTTTGCAATCGTTTTTTTGTAAATTTTAACGAAGAGCAAATAGCACACCTTGCCATAATAGTGCATTTTTAAGAGTAGCAGAAACTGCGTTTTTTGTCAACAGAGTTTCTGCTAATTTTTTTGCCTTTTTTATATCTTTTGCGGACCGTAAAAAAGTAAAAAGACTGACGGATTACTCCGTCAGTCTTTCTGATTTTCTGTATTAATTCGCCTGAATTATTTAAGAGTAACTTTTGCACCCTCTGCCTCAAGCTGAGCTTTAAGATCATCTGCCTCTGCTTTAGAAACTGCCTCTTTGATTACCTTTGGAGCAGAATCTACGAGATCTTTAGCATCTTTCAGTCCAAGACCTGTAGCAGCACGAACTACTTTGATAACTTTAACTTTGCTTGGGCCAACCTCTGTCAGCTCTACATCGAACTCTGTCTTCTCCTCAGCTTCCTCAGCTGGGCCAGCTGCTGCAACTACAACACCTGCTGCTGCAGATACGCCAAACTCTTCCTCACATGCTTTTACAAGGTCATTAAGCTCTAATACTGTTAACTCTTTGATAGCTTCAATAAACTCAGCTGTTGTCAATTTTGCCATTTTATTTTCCTCCAATAATTTTTAATTTTTAAAATGAATGTTCTGCTTATTCAGCAGCTGCCTCGCCGTCTTTCTCAGCGATCTGTTTAATAACACGAGCGAAGTTTGCAACAGGTGACTGCATACTTCCAAGCAGTCTTCCGAGAAGAACCTCTCTGGATGGAATCTCAGAAAGTGCCTCAACACCCTTTGCATCATAGTAGTTACCTTCAACTACTGCAGATACAAGCTCGAGTTTTTTGTTCTTCTTTGCGAATTCTCCAAGAACACGTGCTGGAGCTGTTGCATCATCTTTAGACACTGCAAGTGCGTTTGTGCCTTTCAGATCTTTGCAAAGTGCTTCACAATCTGTTCCTTTGAATGCAAAGTTCATCATTGTGTTTTTGTAAACTTTGTACTGTACTCCGGCTTCTCTGAGTTTTTTACGAAGCTCTGTATCCTGCTCAACAGTCAGTCCGCTATAGTTTACGATCACTACTGAACTAGCACCATCAATCACACCAGAAATCTCTTCAACAACCGGTCTTTTCAGTTCTACCTTTGCCATGAATCGGTGTACCTCCTTATAAAATTTCCGTACACGCGCGAAAAAAATCCCGTTTGTCCTCAGACATACGGGTTACAATTCCAAAATATCATCATTCAGAATCTCATCCTCGGCAGGCGTTTGCAACTTATGCCTCGCGGCACCTGCTGTCTTCGGCGCGATACTCATGTATAATAGCACACACTTCCGTGTGTGTCAAGCTTCTATTTTTATATTTTATGATAAAAAGAAGAACCTCTTTCGAGGTTCTTCTCCAATGATAGTCGTTTATTATCAGGACAATTTCATAGGGTTAACACGAACACCTGGGCCCATTGTAGGAGCGATTGTTACGCTTCTAAGGAACTGGCCTTTAACAGCTGCTGGTCTAGCCTTAAGAATTGCTCCCATTAGCGTCTGGAAGTTTTCCGCTAATTTTTCCTCAGAGAAAGAGGCTTTTCCAACCGGCACGTGAATGATATTGCTCTTATCAAGACGGTACTCAACTTTACCAGCTTTGATATCGTTGATTGCTTTTGTTACATCCATTGTAACTGTACCGGACTTCGGGTTTGGCATTAATCCTTTCGGTCCGAGAACTCGTCCGAGACGTCCTACAACACCCATCATATCAGGTGTAGCAACTACAACGTCGAAATCCAGCCATCCTTCTTTCTGGATTCTCGGGATAAGCTCCTCTGCGCCTACATAATCAGCACCTGCTGCAAGTGCTTCCTCAGCTTTTGCGTTCTTTGCGAATACAAGAACTCTAACTGTTTTACCTGTTCCGTGTGGCAGTACTACTGCGCCACGAATCTGCTGATCTGCATGACGTCCATCACAGTTAGTACGGATATGTACTTCAACTGTCTCATCGAATTTAGCTGTTGCAAGTTTCTTTACTGTAGCAACTGCCTCTTCCGGATCGTAAAGTTTTGTACGGTCTACTGCTTTTGCAGTCTCGTAATATTTTTTTCCATGTTTCATTTCTAATATAACCTCCTAGTGGTAATTGCGGGATGTTCCCTCCCACGTTTGATGCGAACTCTATTTGTTCTGCATTTTGGATAATTTGCGTTCTGATTAATCCTCTACAACGATTCCCATGCTTCGTGCTGTACCTGCGATCATGCTCATTGCAGCCTCGATAGATGCAGCATTCAGATCTGGCATTTTTGTCTCTGCGATCTCACGAACTTTATCCTTAGAGATTGTAGCAACTTTTGTTTTATTCGGTACACCTGAGGCGCTCTTCAAACCACAAGCCTTCTTCAGCAGTACTGCTGCCGGAGGAGTTTTTGTGATGAAGCTAAAGCTTCTGTCAGCATAAACTGTAATAACTACAGGGATGATTACATCACCTTTGTCTGCAGTTCTTGCATTAAACTCTTTTGTGAACTGTACGATATTAACTCCGTGCTGACCAAGCGCCGGACCTACTGGTGGAGCAGGTGTAGCCTTGCCGGCAGGAATCTGTAATTTAATATAACCTGTAACTTTTTTTGCCATTTTGGCACCTCCTAATAATATGTGGTAATTGCGGGGATTTCCCTCCCACGGTCAGCTTTAGCCGACCTTTCTGACTTCAGAGAAACTAATTTCAACCGGTGTTGCACGTCCGAAAAGCTCAATCTCGACACTAACGATCTGTTTACGCTGATCGATGGATTTCACGATGCCCGTAACATCCTTCCAGGCGCCGCCTACGATTGCTACCTCATCACCTTCTACGAAGTCAATCTCAATCTTCTCCTCTTCTGCAAGACCATATGGTCTCATCTCTTCCGGAGTCAGCGGAACCGGTTTAGATCCCGGACCTACAAATCCTGTGACACCTCTGGTATTTCTTACGACATACCATGTATCATCATTCATGATCATATTCAGCAAAACATATCCCGGAAACAGCTTTTTCTGAACTGTCTTCTTTACACCGTTTCTGACTTCAACGACTTCCTCCATAGGAATTCTAACTTCCACGATCTGGTCGTCGAGATGTCTGTTCTCGATTGTTTTCTCAATGTTAGCCTTTACTTTATTCTCGTATCCTGAATAAGTATGGACTACATACCATTTTGCTTCTGACATTAAATCACCATTATCCTTATAGTTATTTCTGATGTCTAATTTCAAGTGAAGAGTTTATTTAACCAGAAATTCAATGATCTGCAGTCCGACAGCATCGGTCAGTGCAATTAATACACAGGTGATCGCTGAAATCACCACTACCGCTACAGACTGTTTTCCCAAGGTTTTCTGATCCGTCCAAATGATCTTATTAAATTCGCTCTTCAATCCCTTGAACCAGCTTTTTTTCTGTTTCTGTGCAGATTTTTTGGACTTTTTCTGTTTTTCTGCCATCAAGTCACCTCACCGCTTATTTTGTTTCTCTATGCGTTGTGTGCTTTTTGCAGAATCTGCAATACTTACTGAACTCAAGTCTCTCTGGATGGACTTTTTTGTCTTTTGTAGTATTGTAATTTCTTTGCTTGCACTCTGTACAAGCGAGCGTAATTCTCGTGCGCACGACTTCCACCTCCAGTATCATTCAATGTTTTTCAGATCATCTCTCTTTGCTTTACGCATGCCATACATAAATTAACGCAAAAAAAAAGACCTGCTTCCATGTCACGTAAAGAATATAACATGGAGCAGGGGTTCTGTCAAGGTTGTTTTTATTGCTTCAAAGGGGGCGCCGGAGGGGATAAAATTGCTCCGGGGACCGCTCGCGCTTAGGTCCTCACGCAGCGGTACTAAACTCATGCTTCCCTTTCGGTCGCATTCGTTAAGTGCCGGCGTTGCGGAAGTCCCCTCTGCAATTTTATCCTCTCCGGCTTGCGACTTCTCCGCGAAAAAAAACGCTCACGCTCAAGTTCTCGCCTAGCGGCACATAACCTTCAACCTTCGCCTCTGGCTCGGTTTCAGGAAGTGCCGAGGCTGTGGATGTCCTTTCCGGATTCCATAGTCCCTGTCAGCTAACTTCTAAAAAGCAACTGATTTTCTGTCGGTATGTGCCGGCGCCCGGAAAGTCCCCTCTGCAATTTTATCCCATCCGGCTTGCGACTTCTCCGCGAAAAAAACACTCGCGCTCAAGTCCTCCTTTATGCTTACTTTGTATGTGTCTGGTGGACGCTGCTGTATTCGAGTTCCGGGGCACGGGAGCTTACTTTCATATTAGAAGATACGGAATCGATGATGAAGGTGTTGCCGGCGATGGTGACATTGCTGCCGATGACGGTGTCGCCGCCCAGGACTGTGGTGTTTGCATAAATGGTGACATTGTCTCCGATGGTCGGGTGGCGGCGTTTGCCTTTGAGCTTCTGACCTTTTCTGGTGGAGAGCGCGCCGAGCGTTACACCCTGATAGATTTTCACATTTTCACCGATCAGTGTTGTTTCACCGATAACAATACCTGTACCGTGATCGATGAAGAAATATTTGCCGATGGTCGCGCCCGGGTGGATATCGATACCGGTTTTACTATGGGCATATTCTGTCCAGATACGCGGGATCAGCGGCACCTTTAAAAGCCATAATTCGTGGGCCAGACGATAGGTGGATACCGTAAGCATACCCGGATAACAGAGAATGATCTCATCTGTATTATAGGCTGCCGGGTCACCGTCATAGAAGGCCTGTACATCCGTCGCCAATATTTCTCTGATCTGTGGTATTTTCCCAAGAAACTGATCTACGATATCCTCTGCTCTGGCATTGATCATGGATTTGGTACAGCCATCGCAAAGCTCTGTATTCCCTAATACAACGGCCACCTGCTTTTTCAGGTGATACTGGATATATTCCAGTTTCTCCCCAATGATATATTTCAGATATTCATTTCGGATACGTTCCTGCTCGTAATATCCCGGGAAAAGAATTTCCCGGAGCTTTTCCAAAACATCAATCAGAATTTCCTTATTCAGCAGACGATCCTGGTCCAATCTTGCACAGCCCTTATGTTTAGCATAACTCTCTGCAACAGCGTTCACCAGCATTTCCGTGGCACGGATCCGTTCTCCCTGTCCGCTTCTGTTTTCCAATTCTTCTGCAACCTCCTGCTGCAATTTCGTTCTTTCTTCCATCTCATCTCCCGTGCTATATATCTGTAGAACAGACACACATGGTCTGTCCGCTTTCATTTCTTATTCCAAAGAGAATCCCATTCGCTCCGCTCTTTTATTTATTTGTTCAACGGCATCTGTCCTTCCTGCAGATCCTGTTCCGTCGTCTGTTCTTCTTCCATATCCCGGGCAGTTTCAGCTGATTCCATAGGACTTTCTGCTTTCCGTCGTTTAAAGAAAATAATGATACCCAGCGCAAAGGTAAAAAGAGCAATAAACTGCGATGTGGAGAGTGCACCTACCGCACCTCTTTCCAGGTCACCCCGCAAAAACTCAATGCCGAAACGTCCCAGGCTGTATGCGATCAGGTAGATGCCCGTTACCTCGCCGTCATTCTTCTGTTTGTGTTCAAAATAAAGAAGCATCACGAAAAAGAGCAAAAAGTCAAAGAGGCTGGATGCGATCTGTGTCGGCACCAGGTGCACGCCGTTCGGGGCATAGGCGGAATTGGTAAAGACGATAGACAGGGCACTTTTAGTTTCCACTCCATAACAGCATCCTGCGCAAAGACAGCCGATTCGTCCGAAGCCCTGCGCCAAAGCCATAGCCGTCAGACCCAGGTCAAAATATTTCCAGGAAGGAAGTCCCTTCTTTTTACAGTACAGACCACCGCCGATCATACCGCCGATGATACCGCCGTAAACCACCCAGCCGCCGGTAATGGAATCCTTTATAATAGAAGGATCTTCCAGGACCTGTGGAAGGATAGTACAAAAATACAGCAGCTTGGAACCGATATAGCCTGCCACCAGACAGGCAATCACGAAATAAATAATACCATCCGTATCCAGATTTTCTTTTTTCGCACGATGTTCGGCGAAAAAATAGGCCGCGAGAATACCGATGGCCGACATCAGACCATACATATGAAAAGTGACCGGTCCGATAGAAAAAATATCATTAAACATAATTTTCTCCTTCTAAATATAAGTTATACAATAATATCCCCGCAGACTGCGGGGACATTATGAAACTCTTATTATTCTGTTTATTCTGCTGATGTGGAGGATACAGATTCTGTTCCTTCTGTCGCAGCTTCACCGTTTGCTGAATTAGCGCCCGAGGAAGCCTGATAAGAATTCTTATCTGTTACGATAATATTCTTTTTCCAATAACTGGAAACCTCTACTTTTGCTTCATCTCTGATCGGTTCCATTTTTGACTTATAGTTTTCAGTTTCACGATCAGAAATAATGGATTCCTTTTTATACTCTGTTCTCTCCGGATCAACTGCTGCATCCAGACGGATCAGGTACAATGCGCCATCCGCTTCAATGACTTTGTCATAAACCTCGCCATCCTTCAGCTTCTGCACTACCTCATGCACTTCCTCACAAAGACCTACATCACCTTCATCATAGCTATAAGCATAGGTACCTGTGGAAAGATTATCTTCATCGACCGCTTTCTGCAATTCAGAGATGTCTGCTTCTGCCGGATCATCTGCTGCCTGAATATCAGCAAGTACCTCTTTCATTTCTTTCTTCAGAGATGCGATCTCATCATCAGACATAGCAACCTCATTTCCGTCATCATCCGTTGTGGTGGTCCATGCACGAACGTAGGTCAGCTTTCTCTGTTTCGCTTCATCCTCAGAAACATCTCTGTCTGTGTCAGCGATCATAGCCTCTTTTACATATTTCTGATAAGCCTCCAGCTCCAACAGATCCTGCACATCATCCTGGGTGATGCCGATATCATTAAAGAGATCTTCATTAAACTTATACTCATACTTCGCAGCCAGCTCCAGCTCGCTCTGATCTCCTTCCGGAATCGTCACATCATAATCCTCTGCCTGCTGACGAAGCAAAACCATCTCACAGATTGCATTGATGGTATCCTTTTTCAAGCCGTCACCATATGTCTTCGGTGTCTCACCTGTATAATCGACCTCGTCCTCATCCTCGGATGAAGAGGAGGTATCGCTATAGTCTTTGTCCCACAAATCTCCTGAATAAGTGAATCCATAGCTGTCAAGCATCTCCAGGGTATGAGCCTCATTATAGCGAAGCAGCATATTCGCCTCGCCGACACTGATAGCCTCACCATTGATCGTGACAGCTGTCTGTGTTCCATCTATCTTCTCTGTTGCAGAATCGCCGCAGCCCGCCAGCACGGAGGCCAGCATGGAAACCGACAATGCGCCGCAGATTGCAGTTACTTTTACTTTATTCATATATGATTATTCCTCCTGCAGAACTTCCTGTCCTGTTATTATCCGCGTTTAAACTTTCATTCATCAAAGCATAATACCACAGACTTTTACAATTATATTATTTTTCAGGCATGTTCGCAATATTTTTCCTCAAGGCTTCACGCTTTTTTCACATAGGCAGCACAATTTCCCGCAGTTTCTCATTGAATTCACTGATCAGATCCAGAATCATCTGCGAAGTCATCCCCTTCGGATCCTTTGTATATTCGAAATAGGGCTCCCCGCTAATCTGAAATTGCATCCTGCCTTTATACTGCTTCATAATTTCAGGAATTCTAACCCCGTCCAGCGCTGCCTTTTCATATAAAAGAAATTTGATTCTCTGCGCTCCCTCACGGATTTCCTTAATATAGACCTGATGCGCGCCTGCGCGCAAAAGCGAAATCCGCAGCAGATTCTGTACTACTTTCGGGGGCTCTCCGTATCTGTCGATCAGCTCATCCAGCATATTGTCAGCTTCTTCCTGTGTCTCAATGGAGGCCACACGTTTGTAAATATCCAGCTTCTGTCCCTCTTCCGTTATATAAGTATCCGGAATAAAAGCATCTGCCATCAGGTCAATCGTGGTCTCGAAATCCTCCCGCGGCCGCTCACCCTTCGCCTCACTGACCGCCTGGGAAAGCATTTTGCAATAGAGATCATAGCCCACGGCTTCCATATGACCGGATTGTTCTGCGCCCAAAAGATTTCCGGCGCCACGAATCTCGAGGTCTCGCATAGCAATACGAACACCGCTGCCCAGCTCTGTAAACTCTCTGATGGCATGCAAACGTTTTTCTGCCACTTCCTTAAGCATTTTATCACGCTTATACATCAGGAATGCATAAGCAGTACGGTTTGACCGGCCGACACGGCCACGCAGCTGATAGAGCTGAGAAAGACCCAGCTTATCCGCATCATGGATAATGATGGTATTTACATTCGGAATATCCATACCCGTTTCAATGATCGTGGTAGATACCAGCACGTCAATCTCGCCGCTGATAAACTCATACATGATTTTTTCCAGCTGCCGCTCTGACATCTGTCCATGGGCAAAAACCACCCTCGCTTCCGGCACAAGCTTTGCAATGCGTCCTGCCAGATCTGCAATATCATTGACCCGGTTGTATACATAATATACCTGACCACCTCTGGCCAGCTCCCTGTTAATGGCTTCTCTGACCATTTCCAGATCAAATTCACATACATAGGTCTGGATCGGCATACGATCCAGCGGCGGCTCCTCGAGCATACTCAGATCACGAATACCGATAAGACTCATATGCAGCGTACGCGGAATCGGCGTGGCTGTCAGGGAAAGGACATCCACCGTTTCCTTAAGCTGTTTGATCTTTTCTTTATGGGCGACGCCGAAACGCTGCTCTTCATCGATCACCAAAAGTCCCAGATCCTTGAACTCTACATCCTTCGACAGCACACGATGTGTGCCGATCACGATATCCACCAAACCCTTTTTCAGATCGGCGATGGTTTTCTTTTGCTGGGCTGCGGTCCGAAATCTGCAAAGCAAATCCACTCGTACGGGAAAGTCCTTCATACGCTGTACAAAGGTATTATAATGCTGCTGCGCCAGAATCGTGGTCGGGGCCATCAGCACCACCTGCTTGTTCTCCTGGACCGCCTTAAAAGCCGCACGAATTGCAACCTCGGTTTTTCCAAATCCCACATCACCGCAGACCAGACGATCCATGATTTTTTTACTTTCCATATCTCGCTTGGTGTCTTCGATGGCCTTCTTCTGGTCTTCGGTCTCCTCATAAGGAAACATCTCTTCGAATTCCCTCTGCCAGACAGTATCCGGTCCGTATTCAAATCCATCACTGTTTGATCTGACAGAATAGAGGGCCACCAATTCCTTTGCGATATTTTGTACCGCGCCGCGTACCCGACTTTTGGTCTTGGTCCATTCTTTTCCGCCAAGGCGGTTAATCTTCGGATGCTTGCCTTCTGCGCCGCTATATTTTTGCAGCATATCCAGCTGGGTAGCCGGAAGATAGAGACTACTGCTGCCGGCATAATCGATTTTTATATAATCCTTTACGATGTGGTCGATATCAACCTTTTCAATGCCCTGATAAACGCCAAGGCCATGCTCCTCATGAATGACATAATCGCCCACATGAAGCTCTGAAAAGTCGCGCAGACCATCACCCTTCCGCTTTTTATTTTTCTTTTTCTGACGATAGCTTTGTCCGAAAAGGTCACTTTCTGTAATCAGTACAAATTTTTGCATAGGGTAGGAAAATCCCCTGGAACTGCGTCCATAGGTCACCATCACCTCCCCCGGCTGCAAAAGCCGTTCCGGATCTTCACTGTAAAAGGCATTTATCCCCTCGTCAAATAATTCTCCGGCCAGACGCCTGGCCCTGGTCCTGGAGGCAGAAAGCAGCACGACGGTAAATCCGTTCCGCTTCCATTTCTGCATATCCTTCAGCAATACCGGAAACTGATTGTTATAGGAATTGACCGATTGTACCTGTACGGAATACTGTCCTTTGACATTGAAATCCCCTTTATGCATCTGCATAAGGCAAAGAGCCACCGTATTACGCAGATTCAGCAGATACTGCAGCTGTTCCGGACTGATCATGCGTTCTGCCTGCGCAGGCGAAATTTTGCCCTGCTCCAAGCGGTAGCTAAATGCCATCCGAAATTCATCATAGATCGCTTTCGCACTCTCCATCATTCTGGCCGGCTCATCCATAAAAATAATGGCATCGCTTCCCAGATATTCCAGAAAGGTGTCCGTCGTTTTTTTATAGAATCCCGGATCATCGATACCCACATCTTCCGTGGCAGGATAAATCGTGATTTCCTCCACATTCGACACAGAACGCTGGCTGTCCGCTTCAAAGATACGAATATCATCTATTTCATCACCCCAAAGCTCCACCCGCCAGGGATTTTCTTCTGTCGCCGAAAAGACATCCAGAATGCCACCGCGGATTGCGAACTGCCCCGGCTCCTCCACCGAAGCGCAGCGCTCATAACCCATTTCCACCAGCTTTTTGCTCAGCTTTGAAAGATCCAGCTCATCACCCACAGACAAGTGTTCTGTATATTTTTTCAGCACGCGAAAAGGCAGAAGATAGTCCATACATCCCCCTACCGAGGTGATGATGGTTACTTTCTTCTGCTCCATCAGTGCTTTTATGACTTGCATACGCTGCCTGCTTAGCAGGTTTCCGGATATCTCCGCCTGATAAAATATCATATCCCGGGCAGGATACAGCATTGCCTCCCTGTCATAGAGCTTATAATCCTCCAGCATTTCCTTGGCCTTCAGCTCATTTTCTGTAATGATCAGCGTGACCGGAAAATCCTCTGCCAGACCGGCTGCCATATGTGCCTTCTGGGCTTCCAGCGTTCCCGTAATGACAATTACACCCTTATTTTTATGCAGTTGTCGTTTGATGTCTGTATAGTCTGCGATGGCAGACAGTGGCTGCATCAACGCTTTCATTTTATATTCTCCGTTTTTCCCATGGCAGGGATTTCTATGATTTCTTCTGCCGCGGCTTCCGGCAGCTCTGCATCCTGCAGCAGGATCTCCGGCTGCAGCTGCGTTTCCTCTTCAGCCTTCAGAACCGTATTTTCTTTTTTCTTTTTCTGCTTTTTCTTTGGTTTTGCATTATAGGTATTCATGGCCTCGTCAATCTCACCGGCCACGATCATTTCGACCGCTTTTGCCGCTTTCAGAATGGCCTCATCAACTTTTTTCCGGTCCTCTTTCGAGAAATGGCCCAGCACATGATCTGCCAGATCCCAGCCGGATGGCTTTTCGCCCACACCGATCCGTACGCGGGCAAATTTGTCCGTGCCCAGGTGCTGAATAATGCTTTTCATCCCATTATGTCCGCCGGCACTGCCCTTTTTCCGGATGCGCAGCTGTCCCGGTTCCTGATCAATATCATCATAAACCACGATCAGCTCTGTTTCCGGATCTATCTTATAATAACGTACAAAAGCACCGATGGCCTCACCGCTGAGATTCATATAGGTCAATGGCTTCAGCAAAATGACTCTTTCACCGGCAATCATGCCCTTGCCCCACATTGCCTTCATCTGTGTGCCCTGTGCCGGGATTTTATACTCCTCCACCAGCTCATCAATGGTATCAAATCCCATATTGTGCCGGGTACCGTCATATTTTGGACCCGGATTGCCCAATCCTGCAATTATATACATCTCTACTCCTTATGTGCGCCCATTTTTCCCAGCCTTCGAAACCCGTATCATAAAAAAATCCCGTCGCTGCGACTTGTGCAGCGTGTGAATGCGAGCCGAGTCGGAGCAAGCGGGATTTATTTCTATATTTGTTCAAAAACGATTTATAATGCGACAGCCTCTTCCCTATCTTTATCAGGAATACTTCTGAATATTTTTTAATTGAAGTAAACCATTTCCTGCTCCGGTGCGTTGGCGCTTTTAATCTCTTTCGCGATAAATACCGGTCCTTCCTCCCCGTAGGCTTCCATGAATTTCCACTCAACTGTTGCGGTAATATCCACCCATGCGCCCATTTTCAGCTTGCGGGCAAATTTACTTTCACATACATAACCGATAAACTGTGTATCATCCGCGCAACAGGTCATAGCCATTCTTCCCGGCACGAAATAGTTAGCCAGTCGGTTTCTGCTCTTCAGAACCTGACCTTTGAAATGCACTGTTTTTCCTTTATAATCATCAGGATTATCACGCAGATCTACATAGAAGATACCGAAATCGATATCATCAATTTCGATGGGATCTGCGTCCAGATCATAGGGCACGTCACTTCCGAAAAGATCCAGCGGCTGTCCCTCTTCGTCTTCGAAAACCACCATACAGGCAGGATTTACAACCTTAATACTGCGGCGATAGGTCGCCAGCGGCTGATCTTCCTTGCATCTGTTATAAAGAACCGTATCTGCATTCATTGTCATTTCTGTGAAAATAGATTTCATATTGTTAATGTAGATGTCAAAGGTACTTCCATCCACAACAACGATTTCCTGCACGATTCCCCAGCCTTCCGGCATTTTCATCTCTTCCAGGGCTTTCACACTCCAAAGAGGATTGTATTCGATCAGAACACGGTCAGGTTTAAATTGCCGATCGAAGGCCTGCAGGGTCTCCAGGGTCATATTTTCCTGCTCTTCTACCTCCGCATAAAGTGTGCCACAGTTCAGCAGTGTGTTTTTATTATATTCCACCTCGCCCTCTTCACAGTTAATCAGAAGAGTCGGATCATCAATGCGGAAATAATCCTGCTGGATAGTATTATTAATAAATGTCGTCTTTCCGCTCTCCAGGAATCCTGTGATCACGTAGACGGGAACTCTGATATCATCTTCGTTCATATTCTTCTCCTAATATATGTAAGTCTCGCTCTCTGCGAAAAAGGCAGAGAAGGATTGCACCTCTCCTGCGTAGAATTTGTTAATACCCCACCTATCGACACTCGAAAGCGGGAAGATCGTAGGGGGACTTCCCTTCTAAGTTAAAATCCGAACAGTGCAGCAATCTTCTCTTCATCCATCTGAGAACCGATTACGCAAAGTCTTCCTGTGTACTCAGGCGCGCCATAGCGTACATCCACCTCGCCCGGAACCATGTCAAAGTAGATCCACTGTCCATCTGTGCTCTCCACCATACCTTTGGCACGCAGTACAAGGCCAAAGCTTGTGGATTCGGAAAGCTTCTCCAGGATTGCATTAATTTCTTCCATAGAGAATTTACGGATAGTCTCTTTACCCCAGCTGGTAAATACTTCATCTGCATCGTGGTGATGATGTCCGCAGCTACATGTCTCGCCGTCATGATGGTGATGATGGTGTCCACAGCTACACTCCTCGCCGTCGTGATGATGGTGCTCATGCTCCTCATGATCGTGATGGTGATGCTCGTGTTCCTCATCGTCATGATGATGTCCGCAACAGCACTCCTCGCCGTCGTGATGATGATGCTCATGCTCCTCATGATCGTGATGGTGATGCTCATGCTCCTCATCCTCATCATGATGTCCACAGCAGCACTCCTCGCCGTCGTGATGATGATGCTCATGCTCTTCATCCTCATCATGATGATGGCCACAGCAGCACTCCTCATCGTCGTGATGATGATGCTCATGCTCCTCATCGTCATGATGATGGTGATGGTGCTCCTCCGGCAGCTTTTCGATATCGATTTTTACACCTTCCATTGTCTCCAGCACCTTTGCGCCACCGAGAACAGCTACAGGTGTCGTAATGATAGTAGCTTCCTGATTCAGAGGGCGAAGCAGTTCCAGTGCCTGCTCGATTTTTTCAGGTGTTGCTTTTTCTGTATCTGTACGGCTCAGAATAATTGTGCCGGCAGACTCTACCTGATTTTTGAAAAACTCACCAAAGTTCTTCAGATACATTTTACATTTGATAACATCAACAACTGTGGTTGTAGAATTCACTTCTACCTGTGCCTGCTCTTTCACGCCTTCTACCGCGCGGATGACATCGGAAAGCTTACCTACACCTGATGGCTCGATAATGATACGGTCCGGATGATACTTCTGTGCTACCTCACCCAATGCAGTTCCGAAATCGCCTACCAGTGAACAGCAAATACATCCCTGGTTCATCTCACGAATCTCAATGCCGGCATCTTTCAGAAAACCGCCATCGATACCAATCTCACCAAACTCATTTTCAATCAGCACAACCTGCTCATTGTTCATACCATCTGCCAGAAGTTCTTTGATCAAGGTTGTTTTTCCGGCGCCGAGAAATCCTGAAATAATATCAACTTTTGTCATTTTTCGTCCACTCCTATCTTTCATTCTTTACTATACTTTCATGAAACTGTCATACAAAAAACGCTTTCTATGTTTGCAAAACATCCCAAAAAACAAGCGATTGTCATTCTCTCGGATCCGATGCAATCATCATATACAACGTAAAACAAGGCGGGCAAACCGCCCGCCCTATGTTTACTTGAATTCTTATCCGATCACAAATTAGCTCTGGATCATGAAATCAATCAGTTTATCGATATCTTCTTTTTCAGATGCAACAATCTCAAGCTCCGGAATGTCAGCTACTGAGAAAATGTTTGCAAGAGATACGTACTGGCTCAGTTTGGATTTCAGGTTCAGTCTGTCTCCCTCACCTGTAACAAGCTCAACGCGGCCTTTGCATGTATCTACAACTTTGAAGAAACCGTCTACGTCTTTAATGTTTCTGATTTTCATTTCTTAATTCCTCCATACAAACCATTTATACAATAGATTATTGCAGCAATGACTTGCTCGATTCTGCGAATCACTTGCTACTTGAGGATGATTATATCCATTTATAACAATTTGTCAACTGAAATTTTGTAAATATTTTTTGTGTATTTTTGAGAACTTTTTATTCGTCTTTCTGAATTAGATCTGCCAGCTTTCCATTGCAGATTTTCAGCAGATCCGTCGTCTTTAACTTCAGGCTGAGACCGATCCTGCCGCCACTGACATAGATTTCCTCGAAGGAATCAGCCACGCTATCTATATAGGTAGGAAACTGTTTTTTCATACCAATAGGACTACAGCCGCCTCGCACATATCCCGTAATTCCAAGGAGATTTTTCACCGCTACCATGGCAATGGATTTCTCACCCATCTGTTTTGCAGCTTTCTTCAGATCAATCTCCTCCGCGATAGGAATGACGACCACATAGTAGCCGCCGCTTTTTCCCTGGGTCAGCAGGGTTTTAAAAGAGCTTTCTACCGGGGCACCCGTGGCTTCTGCCATATGCATGCCATCGATAAACTCATCGCATTCATAGGAAAGTGCTTCGTATTTCATTTTTTTCTTATCCAACATGCGCATCGCATTGGTCTTTACTTCTTTCGCCATACTTAATAACCCTGTACCTCTACATTTGTAATACAGGTATCATCCCAGGCTGTTCCGACATAAGCATTTTCGATCTGCAGCACGATCTGTGATGTCGTTACGTCCTCTGAGAGTTCAACACAGAATTCTGTCATCTGATCCGGGAAGGAAACAGAAAATGTACTGTCACCTACTGTAATGCTCAGCGTTTCCGGACGGTTATTCTGATAATAATAATTCTCACTGGTCCAGCTTCCCAGCTTAAGGAAAATATAGCGCACACCATAATCACGATCCAGATTCAGCAGCAGCTGTTCGCCGACGCCCTGTCCATCAGCGCCTTCCTGCCAGGATGTATCATCACTATCGTCAACTGCTGATTTGGCAGTATAGATATCAGAACCATCATCAGCCGGTGTAGAGGATGTCGCTGTGGCTTCTGCAATCGTTGCGCGGGAATATCCCTCCAGATCCATAACCTCTCGAACATGGTCTGCATCGACCAAAGTTCCTGTAACCTGTGCTACGGAAACCTGTGGCGCCTCTGTCTCCGTTTCTGTCGTCTGCTCCTCTGTCTCCGGCGCTGCCTCTGCCTGTGCTTCTTCTGTGGTTTCTGTTTCCGCCTGCGCCTGAATGGTATCATTAATCGTATTTTGATTGATCAAAGACATATCCAGCCCTCTGGAGGCAAATAAAAATCCGGCGCTGCCCACCAAAAGAATAAATACGATGGCAATCATGCCGCCCAGAATAATGGACTGCTCCTTATGTGCGCGACGTAAGGACTTACCGCAATATATACAATTATCTTCTTCTGAGTCGTTATGCTGACCACAATATGGACATTTCATGAAAACTCCTCCATATACATCATTTCAATGCTTATTTTTCGAACTCCGGATCAGACCTTCTTAGTCATACCTTTTTGGATTTTATCATATACTATGCAAAAAAACAACAAATAAGGCTTCCGACGTTTCATCAACATCGAAAGCCTTGATTCAGTGCACCTTCAGGGACTCGAACCCTGGACAAATAGATTAAGAGTCTACTGCTCTACCAACTGAGCTAAAGGTGCATTCGCTTGCGTTTTTCCCGAACGCAAAACCTATTATACGGAAACATTGCAGAAAATGCAAGCACTTTTTTATATTTTTTTTAACTTTTTTACGGACACATGATCAGCTTGCAGATTGGGTGACCTGCGGAGGAGAATTTCTCCTCATATTCCGTCATGATATTTCCCTTGACCATCTCTTCCTGGTGATGCAAATCTCTGGTCTCAGCCAGCAAAGTCCAATGCGCCACTTTAATTTCTTCTAATGAAAAGCTAAAAAGATCCTGATTATCGGTTTTAAACTCCACTTTTCCGCCCGCTGCCAGAATCTTTTCATAGCGTGCCAGGAAAAGATGGGATGTAAGCCGACGGTCTTCATGACGTGCCTTTGGCCAGGGGTCTGAAAAATTCAAATAGATATTCGCCACTTCACCCGCCGCAAACACTTCCGGAAGATTCCGCGCGTCCATGCGGATAAAACAGAAATTCTGCGGGCATTCCTCCAAGGCTTCTGCCTTCTGAATCGCTCTAATCAACACACTACTGTACATCTCGATACCTATATAGTTGATTTCCGGATGTGCTGCCGCCATATCCATAATGAAACGGCCCTTTCCCATGCCGACCTCGATACAGATCGGATGATCGTTTCCAAAGTAGCTATTCCACTTTCCTTTATATTCTTCCGGCTTATTCACTGCGTATTTACTTTCTGCAATCGCTTCGTCTGAGCCCGGTATATTTCTAAGACGCATCTGTCTTTACCTCCTGTAAATTTCCTGCCTTCTTGTTCGACGAGCGGTACAGAAAACTTCCTGTTTTTCCTACACAGGACGATACCAAAAATCACTGCCTTTCATACGCCGTCTACCCAATCACTTCTTCGCTAAAGAACACAACCCGCTTGTCTGATTTTACGACAATATGAAATGATTATACATTTTTTTCTGCATTCTGCAAATTTATTTCATCTATTGCCATCACGAAAATGATGTACAAACAAGAAAATGTATTTCCTCCCCCGCTGTCAGAACCTGCCGACCGTTATATTTTCCGGGCAGCTATTTTCAGACAATTCAACTTCTTTTTCACACAATGAAAGACCATTTTTCACAAAGCTGTGACAATGATTTTGTCAAGAAATTTGTTTCATTTTTCTTTCAGATTTAATATTTTTGTAAAATTTCGCCAAAACCTTCGTTCGGCTTCCAACCATTATGTGAAGTGCATAATTTGCCTGCATTTTTGTGGATAATGTGGATAAAAAGGTTGATAACTTGAATTTAAGCCATTTTTTTCGTCATTTTTTGTGGATAACTTTCTCAGTTAAGGGTGGATGTGGAAAATGTCTACTTAACATAAACGGTTTTTTACACAACATAATATTGGTATTTTTGTGCAAATCGTCATGTTTAAATTTTTTTAAGTAATTTTTCACACCGGAATTTCCCTGCCAATTGTTACAGAATAAATAAGTGTCTCCTTCACCTTAAGACCCGTAGCTCTTTCTACCGCCTCTTTATACTGCATCAGCTGAGATCGATAATGCTCGACCAGTTCCTGGCCCTCCGCATCTTTGACCCTATCTGTTTTATAATCAACGATGACGATCTGTCCATCTTCGATGAAATACGCATCGATGATTCCCTGTACCAGAATAGCATCCTCCGGACGGACTGTCTCCGGATAATGCAGCATGACTGCGGGGACATCCATCACAAATGGCTGCTCTCTGAATAGCATTCCCCGGTCTGCCGCTCTTTTCATACGCTGTCCTATGGAGGAACGCAGGAATAGGGCGATGTCCTGTAATTCTACAGATGCTGCATCCTTTGCAGACATTTTTCCTTCACGAATAATGTCGCTTACCATATCGTCAAGTATTCTGACCAGTGCATCTTCGCCCTGTGATATCCTTTCTCCCGACGGAATGCTGCCGGCATTTTCTGCCATTGACAAAGGAATACGAGCATAATCCAAGCATTCGAACAGGCGGTGATAATTGGTTCCCCGCTGTGCACCCACTGCCACATACTTGTCCTGCTCTTTCATAAAAGCCGGAATAATAGCCTCAAAATCTCTATTCACATAGGCTTCCTCTCCCTTTTCCTCCTGCATTGCTTCAATCTGCGCTTTTTTTATATCCGAGACTGAAAGCTTGGCAGGCATTCGCCGCAAATATTCATAAGGATAAACAAAATTTTTCTTTTTCTGCAGCAATGCGCCTGCTTCTGAATAATCTGACTCCTCCATCTCCTGCGCCTGAACACTTCCTTTATTCCAAAGATCGGAAATCTCCTGTAACCGTTCTTCCAGCAGATGATCATTTTCCATTTCCTGCAAGGCCATTTGGGCAGGAGATATCAATCGGACCATGATCGGCATTTCTTCCCGACTGGAATCCTGCATCGCAGAGAGCATCCAGTCCAGATAACTTTTCGCCCTGACCAGAATACTGTAATCCAGCCCCGCAGCCTTTGCGTGTGTAGTCTCCTTTTCCGGTCCGCTGACCGTCGGCTGACTTCCGTCAAAGCGCTCGCAAAGCTCGTAAACTTCCTCCGGATCCTTCACACGCCCTGTCATAATCAGCTTTTCCCTGGCTCTGGTCATTGCTACGTAAAGCACACGCAGTTCTTCGCCCAAGGCATCTCTCTTCAGTGTATTTTTTATAACCTTTTCCATCGGCGTACTTCTGCTGATATGAAGTGTGGGATTCATCTCCTTCATTCCAATGCCAAGAGTAGAATGCTGTACGATTTTCTCCTTCTGCTCTGCCGCATTGAACTGATTTCCCATGCCGCAGAGGAAAACGATTGGAAACTCCAGACCCTTGCTTTTATGAATGGTCATAATACGTACCGTATTCTCAGCTTCGCCAAAAATATTTACCTCACCGAAATCCACCTTATATTTCTGCAAATGATCGATATAACGTATGAACTGGAAAAGTCCCTGATAGCTGGACTTCTCGAACTGTACCGCTTTTTCAATCAGCATCTGCAGATTGGCTGCCCTTTGCATACCGGCCGGCATGGCTGCCGCAAAACGGTCATAACCGGTAGACTGCAAAATTTCCCGGATCAGCTCATCCATTGAGACATGCATAGCCATATCCCTGCAATAGCTATAATTTTTCAGGAAACGACGCAATTTTTTTCGTAGGCCTTCTTCATCAACAGGACAAGCTGCATCCTCACCGGCAAAGCTTTCCGCCCAAGCTGCTTCCCCGGCAGTTTCACTTTTTTCCAGATATTCCGGCAGAAACTGATATACCGGCACGCCCTCTGCCTTGCTGCGCAAAAAGGCCAGCTCTGTATCTGTACAGCCTACCATAGGGGAACGCAATACCGCCGTATATGGAATCTCCTGCTGCGGATTATCCAGAATACGCAGATAGTTCAGCACTGTCACTACTTCCAGGGCAGAAAAATATCCTGTTTTAGAAGGTGCATAGGCCGGTATACCCTGTCCCTGCAGAACATGCACGAAGTTATTGGCCTGCTCTTTTTCCGAACGCAATAAAATAACAATGTCACGATACTGCACCGGACGCAGCTCTTTACTTTCCTTGTCCAGCACACGGCCATGAACCAACAGCTCCCTGATCCGTTGAGCTACCAGCAATGCCTCTGTTTCCTGTCGCGTCTGCCGGCTCTGGTCCTCCTGCAGCTCCGACGCACTGCCATCCAGCAGAAGTAATTCCGCCATATACTCATTTCCCGCAGCTGCCGGATAATCAGTATTTCCCTGATACAGGGCTGCTGCGTCATCATAAAGGATACCGCCAAGCTCTCTGGTCATTAATTTCCTGAAAACTGCATTGGTCGCATCCAGCACCTCCGCCCTGCTTCGGAAATTCTTATGCAGGTCAATCTTACGACAGGAAATTCCTTCCACCGCTTCATCACTACTATAAGTATTGTATTTCTCCATGAAAAGATCCGGTCTGGCCATTCGAAAAGCATAAATGGACTGTTTCATATCGCCCACCATAAAACGGTCAAAACGTTTTTCTTCTGTTCCGGAAACCGCTTCCAGCAAATATTCCTGCAGGTAGTTGCTATCCTGATATTCGTCGGTCATCACCTCCACGAAATGGGAGGACAGTTCCCGGGCTGCCTCGGTACGTACCCAGCCCTGCTCATTTTTTTCTAACAGAATCCCCAGGGCATAATGCTCCAGGTCAGAAAAATCCAGCACGTTACGCTCTCTTTTAATAGCCGCATAGCGCGCTCCGTAAAGCTTTGTCAGCTGCACCAGTTCTGCCATATCCGGATAGATGAGCGCCAACTGGGCCAGAATCTCATCCACAGAAAGCTGAAAGAATTCCTTCTGCAGAGCATCAAGGCTTTTCTTCAGCCGCTCACGCCGCTCCTTAACACGCTTGGTGATATTGGGATTGATGTCTGTCATCTTTGCCGTCACTCTGCCGAACTTAGCCCATCCCATTTCTGCAAAAGCCGCAAAAAGCTTCTGAAAAGCCTCATAGCTATCACAATTCCATAGCTGCTCGACCCGGCAGAGATCATCCTGTACCGCTGTCACATAGGGGCCCGGACCGCCGGGCGCCAGTGAATCCTGCAGATTTTCCTCTGCCAAATTCAAAAGACTTGCTGTCAAACGTTTGGCCTCCTGCACCAGTTCTTGCATCCATGGCTTCTGCTGCAGCTGATCCGCATCTGCCGCCAGGCAATTCTCCACACACTGATCCAGCCACTCATCCGGATCTGGTGTTGCATTGGCGAAATTGTAAAGCCGCTGAATGATATCCTCGAGATTTTTATCATCCTTGCCGCCGGCGAAGCCTTCCACGAAATGCAGAAAATCCTTATCTGCATCTGCATAAGCTTCCTCCAGCATTTCCTGCAAAACCTCTCCCCGTAAGAGCTTCAGCTCACCCTCCTCCGCAATGCGGTAGGCCGGATCCAAATCTGTTTTATGGAAATAATTCTGAATCACATAGGTACAAAAGCCGTGAATCGTACTGATCTGCGCATTATGCAGCAGCACACTCTGCCTCTGTAAATGCTCATTCTCCGGGTCCTCATCCAGCTTTGCAGAAATTGCCGCGCTGATTCGCTCCTTCATCTCTGCCGCTGCAGCTCTGGTAAAGGTAACCACCAGCAGCTGATCGATATCCTTCGGATGTACCGGATCCGTCACCATGGCCAGGATACGTTCCACCAGCACAGCTGTTTTTCCGGAGCCGGCTGCGGCCGATACCAGAAGATTCTGATTACGCAGGTCAATTACCTGCTGCTGTTCCTTGGTCCAATGTACAGCCATTATTCCAGCTCCTCCTTCATTTTTTTCAAAATATCATCATTTTCTTCTTTTTTGATCCGCCGGTACTGATATCCCGGGATTTTCTCATCAAAACCACATAAAGCTTTATAAGGACAATAGTTACAAGGCTTCTTTTCACCGTTTGAATAGGGATCTGCCCTGGTCTCTCCCACAAGAATCCTGCCGCCCAGCTCCCTGACCTTATGATTCGTGAAATCAGCCATTGTCCGGAAATTTTCTTTATTCGCCACTGTGGAATATGCGGACAAAGCGCCTGCCTTTGTCATGCCTGCCGGAATAACCTCCGAGCTATAGCCTTCGCCAAACATTCGGTCCATCAACTCCAGAACCGACCGTTCACTCCGAACCAATCCGTTCGGTTTTAATTCCTTCATAAAGGCTTTCCGAAGAGCTTCCTCATCTGCTGACGCATCTACATAGGGATCTTTTATATTGTAATAAAGAATACCGGCCGGCTCTACCTTCTGCTCCGGATGTTTCTTTTCCTCTGCCTCCAGGATTGCATTCAGATAAAGCATCAGCTGCATCTGTAACCCATGATAAAGCTGTACCAGATCCAGTTTTGTACTGCCGGATTTATAATCCACAATTTTTAGATATCGTTTACCGCCCTCGTCACAGACGTCCACGCGATCAATCTTTCCGCGCAGCTGCAGCCATTCACCGCTCTCCAGCATCAGATTCAGTGCCTGCAATTCATCCGCCCGAAAAGCAATCTCTGCGCCCATCGGCTCAAATTTTCCCTGGCGGATCTGTGCGCGCAATGCCCAGATCGTGCGATCCATGATAGAAGTGATTCTATGGATCATATAGCGATCCCGCGCAGAGCTCTGCAAAATCTTATTTCCGTAATCATAGACTACTTCCTGCACAGCTTCATCCGAGATGAGCTTACTATCCTCATCGGAGATTTTTCCCCACTGTAAGCCTCTCTCTTCTAATTTTTTCGCATATTTTTCCAGTGCGGCATGCAGAATGGTACCCATATCAGCCGGTGTAAATTCATAGATTTCCCTTTCCTGCAAGCCCAATCCATACTTTGCGAAATGCGCAAATGCGCAGCCGGCGAAATTTTCCAGGCGTGTAGCGGAATTTTTCAGCACAACACCATAAAGGGTCCGTGCCATCCATTTACCGATTCCTTCGGTCGGATTGCGCATCGAAGCTGCTTCCAGCAGCTGCGGAAAATCCAGCTCCCGCACCATTCCTGTGTCAGAATCATCCGGGTCAGGCTCTGCATCAGCTGCCAATGCCTGCACGATTTCACGAAAGAGTCCATCCACCGGCAGGGTATCCAGCTTCTGTAAGCCGGCAAGCAGAATTTCCTGCATGCCGGCATCTGTCTCCAGCTTCTGATAGGGATCTTCCGTTCCTTTGATCTGTATGGCCGGGAACAATTTCCTGACCATTCCGATCAAATAAGCCGGCAGGATTGCTTCTCCCGCAGGATTTTCTCTGCTATAAGAAAGATACAGCTGCTTCGATGGCTTGGTCAGCGTCAGGTAAAGATAAAAACGCTGCTGATACATCTCCTCTCTGGCATCCGGAGAAAGCTCCACATGCATCGCTTTCAAACGTTCCCTGTCATTCTCGGAAAGCATATTTTTTCTATTGACCGGCTTAGGAATCCAGCCTTCATTCACACCGGCAAAAAACATCACCTTAATATGCTTCAGTCTCGTACGCTCGATATCCCCCACCAGAACCTGATCCTCACCCGGCGGAATGAGACCGATTTTTGTCTCCTGCAATCCTGTCTCCAGGAGCTGACGGAAAGCCGAAAGGCTCATACGCTCCTCGCCCAGTACCTCCACAAGTTTCTCCAGAAGATCAATCAGCATAGGATAGATCTGCGCATATTCCCTGGCCAGAACAGCATTACCGCTTTCCTCGAAACGACATTGCTGCGCATATCCTTTTTCCTGAATCTTTTGCGCTGCCAATAAGCCGTATAAAACTTCACATTTTCGCCGAAGTGTACTGTTCCTCTCTGCAAAGCCTGCGGCAAAATCTGCCGTCATATCACAGAATTTCTGCCGCAAGGCGTTGATTCTCTCCATATCCGGTTCTTCCGCATTCTTCGGTCTTCGGATCCATAGCTCCTCATACTGCTTTCTTCCGCGAATGCCAAGCGCCAGCACATAATTCTCCAATAAATCAATCTCCGCCGGCTCCATATCTGTCATTCCTGATTTCAGGAAACGGAAAACACTCTCATAGCTATAGCTTTTACAGACCATCTCCATGGCTGCCCGGACAAATTCCACCATCGGGCTGCGAAGCACCGACCTTTTCTGGTCCAGAAAATAAGGAATGCCGGCTGCTTTCAGGGAGACCACTGCCTCTTTTCCGTAGGTTTCCATATCGCCGTTGACAATGGCAATTTCCCGATACATCAGCCCCTCTTCCCGGACCAGCTTACGGATCATCCCTGCAATCCACTGCATCTCTCCGGCCGGATTAGCTGCCTCTGTGATATGAATTTCCTGCTGTTCTGCCGGAAAATTGCGTTTTCCGTAACGGAAAAGATTCTGCTCCAGAAAGTTCATGGCTTCATTCTGTGAAAACCTTCCCTTCTCTCCTCCGTCGATCCAACGGATTTTCCGGACTTCACAGTCATTCTCTTCGGCAAGCTTTACTGCCTTGCGGATCATTTCCTTACTCATATGGAAAAGCCGATGCTGTCCGTCACGGCGCAGGGGATCCTCTCTGCGGTCGATGGTCACCACCATCGCCACCTCACGGCAAAGCTTCATCAGCTCTGCCAGAATCAGATGCTGCATAGGCGTAAATCCCGTAAAGCCATCCAGAACCACTGTGCTATCTTTTACAAAGTTTGATTTGCCAATGACGCGGCATAATGCCTCCGGCATTTCCTCAGCCGTCATATACTGTGCCGACAGATAGTCCTTGAATCCCTGATAAATACACTGCACATCCCGGAGCTTTCTTTCCCATAATCCATCTGTCCCGGATGCTGTGATCCATTCCGAAATCTGTTCCGGCGCAATACCATACTGCATAAACTCCGAAAGCAGTGATTTCATCTGTCCCGCAGCACCGTTTTTTTCCAGAGTACCGGCCAGCACCTGCAGCTCTTTCTTTCTGACGGCATCCAGAATCACCTTCTGCACCACCAGGCTCTTTCCCGTTTCTTCCAATAAAGGATACTGATTACCACCCACTTCTTCAAACACACGATAAGCCAGCCGGTTGAAGCTCAGTATATCGATATTCAATAAGACCTTCTGCGGATGCATGCGCACCAGATCCTTCTGGGTCTGCATGGTAAACTGCTCCGGTACGATCACGATAAAATTCTGTTCCGGATGCGCAATGGCACGCTGTATAATCTCCTGATATACCTGATAAGATTTTCCTGCACCGCTGCTGCCGGCGATTATCTGAAGTGACATAGCAAATCCCCTTATCTACTTTAAGTGTTATCTTTTATATTCTTAATTCGAGAATAGGCCGGAAGAATTTTTACAAAGAAGAATATCCCATTTCTGCGTACTCAGCAGATCATTCTTCACGCATTCCCGGGGCCTGTCTGCTACTGTTGCTAACTGCCCTGTGCTTACTGCCCTGCTAACTGCCCTGGTTACTGCCCTTAGCATAACTCAAAAGCCGGGGCATAAAACGCCCAGGGGCAATTGCGCCCTTTTTCATACTCTGCGAACCTGCTGCATCATTAGAAACATAGCCGGAACTATTTTTAATTCAGTTCCGGCTATATAAAATCTTTCTCTGCTGCGATTACAGAATACAGCCTCAAAGCTTATAGAAGCTGCTGTAAATCCTCCACAGTAAATACATATTTCGAATTACAGAAATCACAAAGCAGCTCTGCTGCTTTCTGCTCTGCGATCATTGAACGAATCTCTTTTTTACCGACGCTCAGCAAAGCTTTCGTCACACGCTCACGGCTGCAGTTACAGTAAAAAGCACACGGTACGGTATCATTGATCTCCAAGCCTAAGTTGCCCAGCAGCTTCTCCAGGATTTCTTCCGGTGTCATACCTACGGAAAGCATCTCCGTGACAGAACTGACACCGCTTAAATTTGCCTCCAGCTGATCTACCACCGCATCATCGAAGCCCGGCATCAACTGCAAAATAAATCCGCCGGCCTGCTGCACACTCTCATCCGCATTTACCAGCACACCTACCCCTACAGAAGAAGGCGTCTGCTCACTCAGGGTAAAATAATAAGCCAGATCATCCCCGATCTCACCACTTTGCAGATCCACCTGACTGGAATAAGGCTCCTTCAGACCAAGGTCCTTCACCACTGTCAGCATACCCCTGCCAACCACGCTGCCTACATCCAGTTTATGACGTGAATTCACCAGCAAAGGACAATTGGGATTATAAGGAAATCCCTTCACGTTACCCTTGGAATCCGCCGTCACCGTCATACCCTCCAGCGGACCCTCGCTGCGTACCGTCAAACTCAAAAGGTCATCCTCGCCCTTCATCATTACGCCCATCATCGCGCCGGCCGTCATCAATCGTCCCAATGCCGCTGTCGCCACCGGCGTCGTCTGATGAATCTCACGCGCCTTCTCCACCATATCATGCGTATTCGCCGCAAAAGCCCTGATAAAACCATTGGCCGCCGTCGCCCTAACAATATAATCCATCTATCAAAACCTCCATGATAATTTTCTTTATCCAATATGCTGCTTTTTTGTGCCGGACGCAAGCAAAAATATAATATCCGCCGGGGACCGCTCGCGCTTAGTCCTCGCGTAACGGTACTAAATTCGACCTTCGCCAAAGGCTTGGTCTCATTAAGTGCCGACGCTGTGGATGTCCCCTCTGGATATTATATTTTTGCTTGCTGACATAAAAAACGGACATGATTCCTCACTTCCGTTCGGAAACACCACAGATTATGATACCTACGCCTGGCTTCACTTCGTTCTCGCCAGGCTACAGAAGTATCCATCGGACACTTCTATCCCTCCGTATAGTATTTTCCTGCAGTGCGTTTTTCCCTCGCCATTATATACATACGTTCCGTTTTTTCATTCACCGGCACATCCGTAAAGGCTTCCCAGGCGTCCACGAATTCCATCCCTGCCTTTTCCAAAAGCTCCTTCACTTTTTCCAGTGACCAGGCCTTTTGCAAATGCACTTCCTCCTCTTTCCTGTAAAGTCCGCTTTTCTCCGGAATAAAGAGTGTGACTACATATTCATTCAGCTTTTCTTCTTCATCCCAGTTATTCTCCCAGATGAAGCTGGCTTCCTCACGGTTTTCCGCGATCACCGAAGATCCAATACCGCGATACTTAGCCTCTGTATTCAGATCAAAAAGGAAAATTCCCCGAGGATCCAGATAATTATTCGCCAAACGGAATACCTGCAGCAGATCCTCTTCCTCCGTAATGTAATTGATGCAATCGCAGATACTGATGATGGCCGCCACGGTTCCGTAAAGTTCGAATTCCCGCATATCCTGCATAAGATATAGTATATCCTGTCCGGATTCCATCTTCTTTTCCATAGCCACTTCCAGCATTTCCGGTGAATTGTCAATGCCGATCATATCATAGCCGGCCGCTGCCAGACGCTCTGTAATACTACCGGTACCGCAGCCCAGCTCACAGATGAGCCCCTCCGACAAGCCATACTTTTTCAGATGCCGGATCAGATATGCTGCCCAATCATCATAATTTGCATTATCCATAAAGAGGTCATAGACCTGCGCAAAATCGGAATATGCTTCCATATAAATACAAACTCCTATCTTCCCTTTTTATCAATCATAATTATTGATTATAACCTATGTTGTCAAATTATGATAGATTTCTTGCGGACACTCTTGCAGAATTCAAGTTTCGCACCTGCGAAAGTTTGTTTTTCCCCACCTGTAGACGGACGAAGGGCGTGCATCGCAGAGGGGGAACATTACCTTATAAATTATATCGACCGTCGTTTTTGATATAAAAAGTGGCAGCAAAGAGTAAGTAAAATCTTATCTTTGCTGCCTTATATTATCCGTATTATTCTATTTAACTCAGATTGCGCTGGCCTTTAGTTTCTCATTCTCCACATCCAAAAGGATTGTATCTCCCTCATGTACCTGTCCTGAAAGGATCAGCCTTGCTGAGAGCGTCTCCACATGCTTCTGGATATAGCGTTTCAGAGGACGTGCGCCATAGCTTGGATCATATCCGTTTTCTGTGACAAAATCTTTCGCTGCCGGAGACAGTTCTATACGCAGCTGCTGATCTGCCAGTCGTTTGTTCAGGTCACTTACCTGCAGATCGATGATGTGGCTGATGTTATCCTTTGTCAAAGGCTTAAACATAATCGTCTCATCGAGACGGTTCAGGAACTCCGGACGGAAATGGGTCCGCAGATCCGCTTTGACCATCATCTCTGCCTGCTCACTGATGGTGCCATCCTCATTGATACCCTCCAGCAGATACTGGGAGCCAATATTCGATGTCATGATCAGAATCGTATTTTTGAAATCCACGGTTCTTCCCTGGGAATCCGTGATCCGTCCGTCATCCAATACCTGCAGCAGCACATTGAATACATCCGGATGCGCTTTCTCGATCTCATCAAAGAGAACAACCGCATATGGCTTCCGGCGCACAGCTTCTGTCAGCTGACCGCCTTCATCATAACCTACATATCCCGGAGGCGCTCCGATCAGGCGGGATACAGAGAACTTCTCCATATACTCACTCATATCGATACGGACCATGTTATTCTCATCGTCAAACATTTTTTCTGCCAGTGTCTTGGCAAGCTCTGTTTTTCCGACACCGGTCGGTCCCAGGAAGAGGAAGGAACCGATTGGCTTGGTCGGATCTTTGATACCGGCTTTGGAGCGGATAATAGCATCTGTTACCAGGCTGACAGCCTCGTCCTGTCCTACCACACGCTTGTGAAGATCATCCTCCAGATGCAGGATTTTCGCCTTCTCACCTTCCGTCAGTTTTGCCACCGGAATACCTGTCCAGCGGGAAATGATCCGGGCAATTTCTTCCTCCGTAACACTTTCATGTACCATAGAAAGATCCCTTGCGTGAATCAGCTCCTCTTCTTTCGCCAGCTGTTCTTTCAGCTTCGGCAGTTCACCGTACTGAAGCTCTGCAGCCTTCTGCAGATTATAGTCTCTCTGGGCCTGCTCGATTTTTTTATTTATATCATCGATCTGCTCGCGAATCTCAGAAACACGATTGACCGCATTTTTTTCATTCTCCCACTGAGCCTTCTGTCCGGCAAATTTTTCCTTCAGGTCGGCCAGCTCACGGCTTAAGTTTTCCAGACGTTCTTTACTAAGCGCATCCTCCTCATTTTTCAACGCCGTTTCCTCGATCTGCATCTGCATGATCTTTCGGTTCATCTCGTCAAGCTCTGCCGGCAGGGAATTCATCTCTGTCTTGATCTGAGCACAGGCCTCATCCACCAGGTCGATGGCCTTGTCCGGCAAAAATCTTTCTGAAATATATCTGTCTGAAAGGACAGCCGCTGATACCAGAGCGCTGTCTGTAATTTTTACCTTATGGAATACCTCGTAACGATCCTTCAGACCACGAAGGATAGAAATCGTATCCTCCACTGTCGGCTCATCCACCATGACATGCTGGAAACGCCGCTCCAGTGCCGCATCCTTTTCAATATATTTACGGTACTCATCCAAGGTAGTGGCACCGATACAATGCAGCTCACCCCGGGCCAGCATAGGCTTCAGCATATTGCCGGCATCCATGGCACCGTCAGTTTTTCCTGCGCCGACGATCAAATGCAGCTCGTCGATGAAAAGAATAATTCGACCTTCACTCTTACGTACATCCTCCAGCACTGCCTTCAGACGTTCCTCAAATTCACCTCTGTATTTAGCGCCGGCCACCAGAGCTCCCATGTCCAGAGAGAAAATGGTTTTATCCTTCAGGCTCTCCGGTACATCACCGGCCACGATTCGCTGCGCCAGCCCTTCGACAACGGCTGTTTTTCCGACACCCGGCTCACCGATCAATACCGGATTGTTTTTACTTTTTCTGGAAAGGATTCTGACTACATTGCGGATCTCGCTGTCACGGCCGATCACAGGATCAAGCTTCTGCTCTCTGGCGCGCTCTACCAGATCCTGACCGTATTTTTTCAGAGTATCGTAGGTTGCTTCGGGATTATCTGTGGTCACCTTCTGATTACCACGCACGGTAGAAAGTGCCTGAAGGAAACGTTCTCTGTTAATACCGTATTCCTTGAAGATTTTCTTCATAGCGGCATTTGGCTCCTTCAGCATGGACAGAAAGAGATGTTCCACCGAAACATACTCATCACCCATGGCTGCAGCCTCATCCTCTGCATAGATCAGTGTTTTATTCAGGTACTGGCCAATGTAAGGCTTGCCGCCCTGAACCTTGACCTTCTGACTGATCTCACGCTCTACACGATCCGTGAAATGCTGCAGATTAATTTCCATTTTTTCAATCATTTTTGCGATCAGGCTATCTTCCTGGCGGAGCAAAACATATAAAAGATGCTCCTGCTCAATTTCCTGATTACCGAAATCATAGGCGGTTTTCTCCAAATCCTGTATCGCCTGCAATGATTTCTGCGTAAACTTATTAATATTCATACAATGCCACCTCCTGACATGATTTTTTCTGACAAAGCTATGACCACCTGTAATCAGCAGGTGAAACATGCCGAAAACACACGAAGCATAATATCTTAAAGGGCTTATATTTTCGGAGCTCTTTGTTTATGTCTACTTCCCTCGTTTTCGAGTTTAATATAACACTCGTTGTTAGCACTGTCAAGAGGTGAGTGCTAATATTTTACATAAAATTTATAATGTCTTTATGTTTGCGGTTTTGTTGGGGTTCCGATGGATATAAAATATCCATGGCAAGCGCTACGTACGCGCTTCCCTCCACATATTTATGATACGACGCCTGGCTTCACTTCGTTCTCGCCAGGCTACAAAACTCGTATCATAAAAAAACTATCCGGATAATCGCATCCTCCGGACAGTCTTTTTCTCCGCAAATATTCTATACAGTCATAGATCAAACCTTTGCAATCAAAATACAAAGTATCCGCTCTTGCCGCCTTCCTTTTCCAGCAGATGGATTTCACTCATAACCATACGCTTATCCACTGCTTTACACATATCATAAATGGTCAGCAGAGCCACACTGACACCGGTCAGAGCTTCCATCTCCACGCCGGTTTTTCCTTCCGTCTTCACCCGGCATCTGGCAGTAATCTCCAGTTTCTCCGCATCCATATCAAAGGTCAGCTTTGCGCCGGTCAGATTTAAGATATGGCACATGGGTATTAATTCCGCCGTTTTCTTTGTTCCCATGATGCCGGCTACCTGGGCCACCGTCAATACGTCACCTTTTTTTATATTTTTATTTACGATGGCATCGAAAACCTCCTGTGATACCCGGATTTTTCCCTCTGCCGTGGCAATTCTCTGTGTATCATCCTTGCCGGATACATCCACCATGCGGGCATTGCCCTCGCTGTCAAAATGGGAAAATTCGCTCATTTCTGCCTCCTTATCGCTTGCAATTTTATTCCCTGCCTCTCTTTCGTCCCTATCCTTTTCAGACCTTCTATCTGACCCTTCAGACCTGTCATCTGTCCCTTGTGAGGAAAGCCCTACAAAATCAGTATATCCTCTTCCGGGAAATATAAATAGTCCGGCAAGCCTTTTTCATCCAACATTGTCCATTGCTGCCGCTGGGCATACCAGGTCAGCATACTGCCCTCTCCTTCTGTCTGCGGTCGTATATAATAATTCCGCTCAAACTGCATCTGCACCATGGAATCCGGCTTACAGGGAATGCAGTTATAGATCCCGCTCCCTTTTCTGTCATTGTTTCCGCATAATTGCCGGTCTTTCCTCTCATCCGCTTCCTGCGCCTTGCATACGCTGTCTTTCCCGCGTCTTTCTTCATTAGAAGCTTCTTCGTCTGAAATATAAAGCGGACGGAACTGATGAGCACGAAAACCTATGTTTTCTACCTTTTCCGGCAAAGTTTGCTGCAATTCGAATTTTACACCCCAGTCCAGGGCTTTCAGGTGATGATCATCGATTCTTTCTGCCCTGCTGATATTTTTACAGCCGGTTAATCTGGCCACGGCAGCACTTCCCGGATTCCGGAAAACTTCCCTGGTCTCTCCCTGACGGATAACTCTTCCCTTTTCCATCACTATTAATTCATCCGAAAAGCGGTATATCTCATCACGGTCATGACTGACCAAAATGACAATGCCTTCATAGCTGCGAAGAAAATCCTCCATTTCCCGCTGCATCTGATCCTTCAGAAACCAATCCAGGGCAGAGAAGGGCTCATCCAGAAGAATCATATCCGGTCTGGTCGCCATCATGCGGGCCAGGGCAACCCTCTGCTTCTGCCCACCGGAAAGCTGGGACGGACGCTGATTTTCCAGCCCTTGCAGATGAAACCTTTTCATCATTTCCATCGCTTCCTTTTCCGCTTCTGCCTTTGGCATGCGCAGGCCGGCCTTGATATTTTCTTTCACAGTCATAGCCGGAAACAAGGCGTAATTCTGAAACATGTATCCGATCCTGCGTTTTTGCGTTTTGATGTTAATCTTCTTTTGAGAATCATAAAGAATCTCTTCCGACAAAGCTTTTTTATTTTTTTCTGCTTCGGCTGTGGACCTGCCTTCTTTCTTTTGCGTTGACTGATTGTCCCGGACAATTTCCGATTTACTTTTCACGATGCGTCCCGCATCCGGATGATGAATGCCTGCGATGGTTCGCAAGGTCATACTTTTTCCGCAGCCGGAAGGACCCAGGATACCTATTCTGCGGCTATCTGTCTGAAAATGGATATCCAGTGTGAAATCCGGATATTTTTTTTGAATATCAACCTGAAGTGTCATTTTTTCTTACGCTTTCTATCTTACAGAACTTTTACCTGCCCCTCTTAGGGCAAAGGAACTTTCAGTTAAACTTCGTCCATTTCTGTCCGATCACATTCATTAACACAATGGATACAAATGCGATCAGCAATACAATACTAACCCATACGCCGGCTGTCACATAGTTTTGGTCCTGAATGACCATGGCGATCCGCTGAGAAATAGTCGCTGTTTTTCCCGGAATATTGCCCGCCAGCATACTGGTCGCGCCGTACTCACCCAGCGCTCTGGAAAATGTCAGGATGGTACCGGAAAGAATACCGGGGCCTGCGGAAGGAAGTAAAACCTGAAAGAAGATTTTTCCCTCGGACATACCCAGGGTGCGGCCGGCTGCCAGCAGATCCGGATCCACAAGCTCGAAGGCTGCCCTGGCATTTCTGTACATCAAAGGAAATGCGATCACGGATGCCGCGATAATACAGCCAAGCCAGGATTGTACTACTTTAATATCAAACTGTTCATAGAGAAAAATACCCAGAGGTCTTCTCTTGCTGAATAAAAGCAGAAGAAAAAAGCCGGATACCGTCGGCGGCAAAACCATGGGCAGCATCAGTATGCCATCAATGACTGCCTTCCAGCCGCTTTTTGCTCCCATGATTTTCCAGGCTGCCAGAATGCCCAGAAAAAAACATAAAAAAGTCGCCACGATGCCCGTTTTTAAAGAAATCCACAAGGGACTCCAGTCCAGACTGCTTAATACTTCTGCCATGCTATTCCTCCATCACCTTTTCTCTGTCTGCTGCAAATTTATGATATCATCTCAAGCACCAAACTTTTCAGATGATATGCTTGTTTTGTTCTTCAGATCATATCGTCAAATTCGCAACCGCTTCGCTTGTTGCTCGTCAAAAGATTTGCCGCCGGCTTATCTTTAATCCTTTATATACTTGCGTTAAAATGACATAAACGTTCACAGGAGAGCAATACTCTCCTGCGAACGTTTCGTTTTATCGACTCAAAAAACTTTCATGACAAACGCTACGTTCGCGCTTATCACCACGTATTATGATACCGCCTTATCTCTTTCCTTTGTAAAAATCTTACTCCTGCAAGACTTAACACATCAGTAACGCAGCTATTCATTTAAACGTTGGTATCGAAGTAGTAAGACTCAAAGATTGTTTTTGCTTCGTCAGATGTAACGAAGTTTACGAACTCAAGTGCTGCTGCTTTCTCTGCATCACTTGCTTCGTCATTCTGGATCTGTGCGATCGGATAGATAACGTTTCCTGTCAGATCATAAGAAATTGTCTCAAGAACCTCTACCTCATCCTCATATCCGTATGTATCAGAAAGGTATGTGGTTCCTACTTCACAGGAAGACTCTACGACAGCTGCCAGAACCTTAGAAACATTACCCTGTTCGGAAATTTCTACGCCGCCGAGCGCCTCTGAAACCTCTGCTGTAGTGATATCTGCAGCATTGTCTACCTCATAGCCTTCCAGCATACCTGCATTGATCATGGCTACACGACTATATTTGCCTACCGGAACACTGCCGTCTGCCAATGCGATGCTGCTTGCATTTGCGATATCAGAAAGACCTGTTACACTTGTACCGCTATCTTTTCTGGTCAGAACAACTACCTGATTGTTAACTACATTTGCTCTTGTGCCATCGATGACTACGCCATCTTCCTCCAGCTGATCCATCTGTTTCTGCGCTGCTGAGAAAAATACATCACATGCATATCCTTCTTCAATCTGTGTCATCAAAGTACCTGAACTGTCTGCATTGTAAGTAATGGTTACTTCCGGATGCTCCTCATTAAAGGCTGCTGCCACTTCTTCCATGGATTTGGAAAGAGATGCTGCAATAAATACCTGGATCTCTGTCTCTTCTGCTGTCGCTGCTTCTGCTGTTTCGGCAGTCTCTGCTACGGAAGAGCTTTCTGCTGCAGTCTCCTCCACTGCACTCTCTGCTGTCTCGCTCTTTGTTTCTGTCTCGGATGTCGTAGCTGTAGAACCACATCCTGTCATAGAAAACATCATCATTGCAGCCATGCCTGCTGCCATCCATTTTTTCATCATTTTGTTTTTCATCATTTCTCTCCTGATTAAAAAAATTCCCTTTCTTGCTTCTATAGTAAGACAAAAATCTCCCTTTAACCAACTCTCTTCTTTAACATCAAGCAACCGTTGCGCACCGGTAATCAAGCCTATAAAGAAGATCTGCTTCGCTGTAGAAATTTTTGTTTTGCTACCCTAATTCCTGCTACTTCCGGGTTAGTGACCGGAAATCTGTTCGTTTTTCCCCCACCTATAGACACCCGAAGGGCGTGCAGCGCAGGAGGGGGACATCTCCTTATGAGTTATAAAGCCATCAGTCGGTATCAGTACCACGAAGAATACCCAGTCCATGCTCCAGCGGACCAAGGATAAATTCCAGATCCTCCTTTACAGCTTTGGGACTGCCCGGCAGATTGACGATCAGCGTCTTGCCCCGGATACCGGAAGCCTGTCTTGAGAGCATAGCCTTTGGCGTAATCTGCAGTGAGTACCAGCGCATCGCCTCCGCAATACCCGGCGCCATGCGGTCACACACAGCAATGGTGGCCTCCGGCGTCACATCGCGTTCTGCAAATCCTGTACCTCCTGTGGTAAAGATCACATCCAATTGACGCTGGTCTGCCAAACGGATCAGCTGGGCCTGCAGCCGTGGTTTGCCATCCGGCAAAATGATAGTCTCCAGTACTTCGTAGCCTGCTTTTTCCAGCATTTCCACTGCCATCGGACCGCTTTTGTCTTCATATTCTCCCTTAGCCGCACGGTCACTTAAGGTAATCACCGCTGCAGTAAAGGGGCGATCCTTTTCCAGGGGCAAAAGGCTTACTTCATCACCCGGCTGAATTTCACCGCCTTGGAGCACCTCTGCAAAGACACCTTCCCTTGGCATTATGCAGTCACCTACCTGGTGATAGATTGCACAATGGCTATGACATTCTTTACCAATCTGGGTTAATTTCAGAAGTGTATTTCCGACTTTTATTTTTGTACCCACCGGAATGGCTCGCAGGTCAAAGCCTTCGATGATCAGATTCTCGCCAAAAGCCCCGTATTCCACCATGGCCCCTTTGGCCCGGAAGGCTTCGATCTTTTCTACGGCCAAAAGGCTGACCTGCCGATGCCATTTGCCCGCATGGGCATCATTTTCGATACCGAAATTTTCAATCAATGTCGCTTTCGGAATCACATGCTTCTGTGTTCCTCTTTTCTCACTGATACAAATGGCTAATAATTTTCCCATATTTTTATCCTCCTAGCCGCCGATCTGGTGCATTGCTCTATCTTCAGTCATTTCTTCAAGCTTCTCGAAGCAATGTGCCTGCGGTTTTAAGGCAATCGCTTCCTGCAATTTTTCCCGCAGTAAGCCATCTATTTCCATCTCGCTGCCATCAGGCATGAATACTTTTTCGTAAACCCTTGCATCCGGCTCTCTTCGAAGCGCATGCCAAAGATCCACTGTCCTTCCATAGCAAAGACAGGGCTTTACCTTTCCCTGGGCCGTCAGGCGAATCCTGTTACAGCTATCGCAAAATTTGCCATGCATGGCGCTGATCATACCCACGCTTCCTATGTATCCGGGAATGCGATAATAGACGGCCGGGCCATTGCCATGAAGGCTCTGATCACTGATCACTTCTCCGAAAGTTTCCCGCATCGTCGAAAGCAATTCCTCATTATTCACACCCCTGCTCTCTTTTCCGTAGCCGATGGGCATCATCTCTATAAAACGCACGTCTATATTTCTGTCTTTGGCCAGAGATAGCAGCGCCATCCATTCCTGCTCATTCACACCCTTCTGCAAAACACAGTTTATCTTTACCCGAAGCCCTGCCTCATAGGCAGCCTCAATACCCGCCAGTGTCTCATAGAAGGCATCCCTGCCTGTAATCTGCCGATAGCTTTCCCTCTTCATCGTGTCCAGAGAAATATTCACCGCATCCAGCCCCTTTTCCAGGAGAGCCGGCAAATATTTCGGCAGCAGCACGCCGTTGGTAGTCATTGTTACCACCTGCGTACCGGGAATATTTTTCAGCATTCCGATCAGTTCTGCACAGCCAAGCCTTGCGAGAGGCTCGCCGCCAGTCACCTTAAATTTCCTTATACCAAGGGAAACAGCCGCCTTTGCGATTTCCAGAATGTCCTCATAGCTCAGGATATTCTGCATCGGCAGCTTCTCTATTCCCTCCGGCATGCAATATCTGCACCTGAGATTACAGCGGTCCGTAATAGAAATCCGCATGTAATCAATCGTTCTGTCATACTTATCCTTCATAAATCATTACTCTTATTAGCCGGTCGCGCCATAAAGCTCGACAACCGGGAGCGTTGGCAACGGAAGGCATATATATCCCCTCACCCGTCCACATTCAAGAACGCCTCGGGCGTTCTTGCCGCGGCGTGGCCGAGCGCGAAGCGCTC
>R14__coassemble_128_pt1 | contig 64329 bp, 60 predicted proteins | sample R14__metabat2_high_PE_005 | metagenome-assembled genome bin R14 | reverse complement strand
ACCCCAAGCCACCCCAAGCCCCAAGGCAAGCAAGAAGGTGATAATATTTATGCATATTCATGTGTATATTATGAGCCGTGCCCTGCGTATTCCTGCATTTTGCCGAAAAAGTGCAAATAAATATAAATAATGCTTGCCATATGTTTGGGTTTGATATATGATATCACATGTTAAATCATTTCTGCGGCATGCAGATTATGCATAAAAAGTGAATAAATATACAAAAAATACTGGGGATTGTGTGCCGGCAGAGAATATTCATAAATCGCAGGCATACAAGTGCACAGAATACAAGCACACAAAGAAATAGAAAAGTGAGGTCTAAAAAATGGAGAAAGTCGTATTAGCATATTCAGGCGGTCTTGATACTACAGCTATTATTCCATGGCTGAAAGAAACATATGGTTACGAAGTAGTTTGCTGCTGTATCGACTGCGGACAGGGCGAGGAGCTCGATGGTCTGGAGGAGAGAGCACAGCTCTCAGGCGCATCCAAGCTTTACATCGAGGATATCACAGATGATTTCTGTGAGAACTACATCATGCCTTGCGTACAGGCCGGCGCTGTTTATGAGCATAAATATCTGATGGGTACAGCAATGGCCAGACCTGGTATCGCAGCAAAGCTGGTAGAGATTGCGCGTAAAGAGGATGCAGTTGCAATCTGCCACGGTGCAACAGGTAAGGGTAATGATCAGATCCGTTTCGAGCTTGGTATCAAAGCTCTGGCACCGGATATCAAAGTTATTGCTCCATGGCGCGATGACAGATGGCAGATGGATTCCCGTCAGGCAGAGATTGACTACTGTAAGGCACATGGCATTGACCTGCCATTCGGAACAGATCAGTCCTACAGCCGTGACAGAAATATCTGGCACATCAGCCATGAGGGACTGGAGCTGGAGGATCCTTCTAAGGAGCCAAACTTCGATCATATGCTGGTACTGAGTGTTACACCTGAGAAAGCACCTGATGAGGGTGAGTACATCACATTGAAATTCGAAAAAGGTGTGCCGGTAGCTCTTAATGGCGAGGAGATGAAGGTTGCTGATATTATTCGCGCGCTGAATGTACTTGGCGGAAAGCATGGTATCGGTATCGTAGATATCGTAGAGAACCGTGTCGTAGGTATGAAGAGCCGTGGCGTCTATGAGACACCTGGCGGAACAATTCTGATGGAGGCACATCAGCAGCTGGAAGAGCTGGTTCTGGATCGTGACACCATCGCGCTGAAAAAAGAGCTTGGCTCAAAGATGGCCAGCATCGTTTATGAAGGCAAATGGTTCACACCAATCCGTGAGGCCATCACAGCCTTTACAGATGTAACAGAGCAGACAGTAACAGGTGAAGTGAAGATGAAACTTTACAAAGGAAATATTTCCAAAGCAGGTACGACATCTCCATATTCACTCTACAGCGAGTCCCTGGCATCCTTCACAACAGGTGATATGTATGATCACCATGATGCAGAAGGCTTCATCACTCTGTGGGGTCTGCCACTGAAGGTTCGCGCAATGAGAATGAATGAGCTGAAAAAAGAGAATACGAAATAAAGCTTTTTAAATTAAAAGATGCTGCCGCACTACACATTTAATGAATGTATAGTGTGACAGCACTTTTTTGATTACAGTATTTTCTGATCTTCTTCCGCAAAGTAACTTGCGGTATCCTTTGCATACTTTGAAAGTAATCCCAGATCCCAAAGCAGCTGCAGAATGGTATAACGGTTTCTGACTTCTTTGGCCAGAAGAATTGCATCCTCAACCATTACAGAGGAGATGCCGATCTGCGCCGGATTGATCGGGGCATCCAGAGATGCGAGCAGATTTTTCATCATTTTTAGTGATGGAATTTCTGCGGAGATAAGGTCTTTGATGCTATCCCATTTTTCTTCAATAATAGCGAGGCGTTTGTTTCTGTTAGGAATGTCGTTCTTGCGACAAGCTTTTTCCAATTCAAGAATACCGTTTGCAGCATCCAGATAACATGATTTCACCTTTTCCTCCCAAACAGGGTAATCAAATCCGTAATCTTTTATTTCGGAAAAGACAGGCGCTTCCTGCAGCAGTTTTTGGTACATATAGATAGAAGTCAGCATGCCGACGCCGACTTTTATACCATGCAGAATGGGCTTTTTCCCCTGCATCTGAAACTGCATTTCCCAATAATGAGACAGATGATGTTCACTGCCAGAAGCAGGCCGTGAATTTCCGGTAAAGCTCATGGCAATGCCGGTCAGGAGCAAAGCTTCCATGACGGCTTTTACAGCCTCCGGATCTCTGCTTTTAATCTTTGGACCTTGCTCCGTGCATATGTAAACACTGTTTTTGACCATGTCAGAGATGTCTTCACAATAATATTCACCTTCGATCAGATGAGCTATTTTCCAGTCAAGGAGACAGGTATATTTGCCCAGAATATCGCCCAGGCCGGCAGTGATCATTTCCATTGGCGCAGAGGCCAGGATTTCTGTATCGGCTATGACAGCGATCGGCACATGGGCATCATAGGTTGTTTTTACATGATCTGTGATTAATGCAGCACCTACCGAAACAAAGCCATCCATGGAAGGGGCGCTGGCAAATACCATATATTCCAGTCCGCATTGATAGCTTACGAATTTGCAAAGATCATTCAGCGTACCGGAGCCGGCTACGAGAATGACATCAGCACTTTTCGGAAGGGCTTGAACAAGTCTTCCGACAGAAAATTCATCGGGAATCAATTCCGCATCCGGGAATATATAAGTGCCTGCCAAAAGCCCTTCCTTCTGCAGTGCTTCTTCGGCATAAATGCCGGCTGCAGCATAAGTATTCACGTCGGCCACCAGAAAAGCGTGTTGAAATCCCAGACTATACATATGGATCGGAAGGTGAGAGGCTGCATTTTCACAAATATCGATAATCTTCAAATCAGTTTTATGAATTTTACCGCAGGGACAGGAAATTGTATGTCCCAGGTATTTATTTAAATCAATTATATTTTTCATTGAATCTCCTTATATAAAAGATAAAGATAACCGATCTTTTAACGCGTAAAAAGCGAAGCGTTTGCGAGTTTGACGCTGCTAAATCATATACTAGAGTAACGTTCTGCGTTCGGTCATACCGTGGACGGAAGGTTTGAAGTATCCCAGAATAAAAAAGCTCCGAAAACATTGCTCAGATCTTACAGGCCTTTATCCGCTTGTCGCTTATACTTCGGTTTAATAAACAATCACCCCGATACATGAATGCACCGGGGGATTGTTTGTATAAAATATTAAGAAGTAGAGTATGGAAAATAACAGAAAGATGGAGTAGGGAACTGTTATTTTCGATTAGGAGTTTTTCTTATGTTATGTATTGGTTATGAAATCGCTTTTTATATATGTTTTTTTATATCATTAAGCATTGATAATCTTTACAAGATTCTCAGCTGTATCAGCAACGGCCTGTGTGGCTTTCAGGCTGTAGGTGATAACCTGTGTCTCTTTTTTGTTCTTCTCGTAAGCTTTACCAAATGTAGCGATGAAAGCGTTACGCAGGTCAGAACCGTAATTTACTTTACGCAGACCAAGGCGTCTGCACTCCTGGATGATGCCGAAATCGATACCACTGCCGCCGTGCATTACAAGCGGAACAGGAGATTTATCAACCAGAACCTTCAGCAGAGGAAGGTCAACCTTTGGTGTAGCTTCCAGTCCATGAACGTTACCTACAGAAACAGCCAGCAGGTCACATTTGGAACGTGTTACGAAATCATAAACGAGCTCAGGGTTTGTCTTTGCATCTGCTTCATTATAGTCCTCATCCTCTTTACCGCCGATGCATCCGAGCTCAGCCTCTACAGGTACACCATAGAAATGACAATATTCTACACATTTTTTAACTTCTGCGATATTATCTTCAAAGTCCATATGAGAAGCGTCAATCATAATAGAAGTAAATCCTGCATTTACGCAAGCCTTTACATCCTCATAAGATTTGCCGTGATCCAGGTGAAGGCCGATCGGCACATCACTGTCAGCCAGGGCTTTCTTTGTCAGATATACGATTGTTTCAGGATCGGATAAACGAAGGTTATTGGAAGAAATCTGAATATAACCCGGAAGCTTTGCCTGATTCAGGCCTCTTGCGATACCGTAAGTCATTTCCATATTTGTTGTATTGAAAGCAGGTAATATGAGACCTCTTTCTTTCGCGTAGTTCATCAGATCAAATCCGTTTGCAATTTTCATGTTCAGGATCTCCTTTCCTTTTCCTTATTAAATTTTGATAGCTTTGATTGGGTATAGTTTTTTCGCCAGGAGCACTCCCATTTGGTATTTGGTGTTTTCTTGCGTCTCCTTAACTTGCCCCCATTATAGAAAAGAAAAAGCATGCAAAAATTTCATAGACTTCGTTTCGATTTGCGCAAATTTTGTAAAAAGTTGCGTAAAGGACTTCGTGCAATTCTTTGCGCAGTTCGAAAAACGGACTGCGTTTTTTTGCATAAAATTTTGCGCAAAGGACTTAATGCAATTGTGCAATTCTTTGCGCAAGCCCCGGTGCAAAGGGCTGTAAAAATAGCATCTTTTACAATGCTATACTGCACGTACAAGATGAAACGCAGCAAATGAACAGGAGGTACAAGGTATGAGCGTTAAAGTGATCGCTGTATCCCATGGAAAGTTTTCTGAAGGCCTGGTAGACAGTGTGCAGATGTTGACAGGAAAACAGGAGAATCTCGTATATTACGGATTATTTCCGGAACAGACAGTCGATACATTAAAAGAAACATTACGAGCAGAATTGGAAGCAACGCCGGATGATATGGAAGTCCTTTTCGTATCAGATTTGTTTCACGGCAGCCCATTCAACGCAATTGTTGATCTGATGAGAGATTACAAATTCTACCATATTACAGGTATCAATCTCCCGACCATGATCGAGCTTATGATGGGCCGCTACGCAGAGGACTCAGCAGATGAGCTTTGCAGAAGCGCATTAGAAGAAGCACCGGAAACCATTATATATGTAAATGATATGTTTAATGCAGAAGCATCTGATGAAGATGACGAAGAGGAGGATTAATTATGAAGAATATCGTTTTAGCAAGAGTAGATGACAGACTGATCCACGGCGAAGTAGTTTCTGTATGGACCCCAAGCCTGAATGTAAACCGCATTATCATCGTAGACGATGAGGTGGCAAAGGATGATTTTAACAAACGTGTTATCAAAGCCCTGGCACCAAACGGCGTTAAATGTAACGTTTATTCCGTAGAAAGAGGAGCAGATATTCTGCAGAGAGCTTCCAAAGAAGCATCCGAGAAGGTTATGGTTCTGACCAAAACACCGATCGCTTACGCACGTATGGTAGATCTGGGATGTACCTTCGAAGCAGTCAACCTCGGCGGAATGGGACTTCGCGGAGAGAGAACTCCATTTATTAAAAATGTAGCATGTTCACCGGATGAGATTGAAGCCATCAAGCATCTGATGGAAAAAGGCGTACATGTATTCTATCAGCTCGTTCCTGAGCAGCAGGTGATTGAAGCGAAAGATTACGTTTAAGTAATTTTTGCGATAAAAAACCCTAAAATTTTCAATTGAATAAGGAGGAGAGAAAATGGGAAACATAAGTTTAATCCAGGCAGCCCTTTGTGGAATTATTTACTGGCTTGCTGTAGGTAACTTACCATTCGTAGGCCTCTGGTCATTACAGAGACCATTGGTTTGCGGCGCACTGACAGGACTGGTACTGGGACATCCGGTAGAAGGTGCGGTTATCGGTGCAACCATCAACCTTGTTTACCTTGGCTTTATGTCAGCAGGCGGTTCCATGCCGGCAGATATGGGTCTTGCAGGTGTACTTGGTACAGCATATGCGATTTGTGGCGGCCTTGACGCTGACACAGCTCTGGCAATCGCAGTTCCGATCGGTATCCTTGGAACAATCGTATGGGCAGGACGTATGACATTTGACTGTGCATTCGTTCACATGGCAGATAACTACATTGAAAAAGGTGAGTACCATAAGATTTGGCGGGCAAATGTTTTGTTCCCACAGATTATGTGTTTCTGTATGACAATGATCCCTTGTACACTGGCAGCATACTTTGGTGCCAACTACATTTCAAACATTCTGGATCTCCTGAGTGGTAGAGTACTTACAGTATTCCAGATTATCGGTGGTTTGATGCCATGTCTCGGAATTGCCATCACACTGCAGTATATCTACAAAGGCGAGTCCAAAATCTTCCTGTTCGCAGGATTCCTGCTGGCTGTATATTCAGGTCTGCCACTGCTGACACTGGGTATCATCGCACTCTTAGTAGCTGTTGTTTACGTACAGGTTACAGATAACCAGGCACCTGCTGCAGCAACAGCCGGTCCGGCCGTAGCTTACGACGATGAAGATGATGAGGAGGACGACTAATATGGAAAATAAGAAAAGTTTAATTCCTAAATCAGCCCTGATCAAGGCATGGCTCGTTTGGGAGACATTCCCTCAGACCTGTTATAACTACGAGAGAATGATGGGCCAGGTAGTAGCTCATATGTTCTCTGTTATTATCAGATTCCTGTACAGCGGTAACCCGGAGAAACAGAAAGAGGTTATGAAGCGTGAGATCGAATTCTTCAACGTACATATTGAGTTCGGTGCTTGTATCCTTGGTATGGCCATTGCCCTTGAGGAACAAAAGGCTATGGGCGAAGAAATACCCGGTGAGTTTATTACAAACCTGAAAACATCCCTGATGGGACCTCTGGCCGGTATGGGTGATACCATCTGGCAGGGTGTTGTTATCCCGATTCTGCTGGCTCTCTGTATTGACCTGACCAGATCCGGCGATGGTAATGTATGGGGCGCAATCATTTATGCGGTAGTTATCGTTGTAGCAGCTTATGCACTGTCCTACTGGAACTTCATGTTTGGTTACAAAGCAGGTTCGGAAGCAATTATGGATTTCCTGGAAAAGGGAATTCTGAACAAACTGATCAAAGGCGCATCTATCATGGGCTGCATGGTTATGGGTGGTCTGATCGTTAACTACGTAACATGTATCTGTGGTCTGGAAATTCCTTCTTCCACATCTGTATACAGCATTCAGGAAAGCTTCCTTGACGCTGTTTGTCCGAAGATTCTGCCACTGGCTATGACAATGCTGGTTTACTGGCTGATCAACAAAAAACGCTGGTCTTCTGTAAAAGTCATTGGTCTGATCATCGTGATCGGTATCATCGGCGGCGTAACAGGTATCCTGGCATATTAAAGAACATTATTGATAATGCAGAGTCCATAAGCTTATGGACTCTGTATCCTTATAAAATCTAAGAGAGTGAGGACATATTATGCAGGCAATCATTTTAAATAAACCGGGTGATTTTACTATTAAAGAAATCGATACACCATCTATTAAAGAAGATGAAGTTTTGATCAAAATCGCAACCTCCGGTATCTGTACAAATGACGTCAGAGATTTTAAAGGTGAATGCAGTTACACTTATCCGCGAATCGGCGGCCATGAGTTTTGCGGAACCATCGCAGCCATGGGCGAGAGTGTTAATAAACGTCACTTTAAGCTGGGTCAGAAGGTCGTAAAATATATCATCGAAGATTGTAAAGAATGCTATTACTGTAAACATGGTGATGCAAATATCTGTGAGGAGCATCCGAATAGTGTTGTATTCCAGAATCCGAACGGCTTATCAGGATACGGCGGATTCGCAGAGTATGTCGTAGCCAAGTCGGAGGATCTCTTCGTTTATCCGGAAGAAACATCCTTTGAGAAAATGGCCTTCACAGAGCCGATGGCATGTGTCGTAAACAGTATTGACAGAGTCAATATTAAATACGGTGATGATGTCGTGGTTATCGGCGGCGGTACCATGGGTCTGCTCCATGTGGTGCTTGCGAAATTAAAAGGTGCAAGAGTTATCCTCAGCGAGCCGATGGAGGCCAGAAGACAGAAAGCCCTGGAGCTTGGCTGTGATGAATGCATCAATCCGATGGAAGTAGATGCCGTAGAAGGTGTCAAAGCACTGACAGAGGGACGTGGAGGTATCGTGGTATTTAACACCACTGCAATTCCTGCAATTGCCGCACAGGCAGTAGAGATGACTGCTCCGACAGGAACAGTTGTTATGTTTAGTTCCATTCATCCGAACAACCCTGTTCCGGTTAACATGGGCGCGATCCATTCATTCCAGAAGACGATCACAGGCGCTGTTAGCCCGACCGTTTCATCTTTCCATCAGGCGGTGGAATTAATCGGAAAAGGAATTGTAGATCCGACAGTATTCACAGAGGCTGTCATTGATTATAAGAATTTTGGCGAAGCCATCGCGCTCGCTTCCAGACCGGATACTTACAAAGTTATTTTGAACTTCGGAGAATAAGATTATGAGATATTACCTTGGAATAGACATTGGAACATCTTCCGCAAAGCTTACATTAATCGATGAGGCAGGAAATATCATCGATGAGCGTAGTAAAGAATATCAGGTTCTCATGCCGCAGGCAGGCTGGAAGGAGATCGATCCCGAAACCTGGATGAAAGCCGTGGATGAGGCTGCACTTGAAATCCTGGCAGGAAAGGATGCATCCCTGCTTGATGGAATCGGTGTCACAGGACAGATGCATACAGTTGTGTTCATTGGTCAGGATGGCCGGTCCATTCGTCCGGCGCTGATGTGGAATGATACCAGAACTGCGGCGCGAGTAGCAGAGATAAAACCACAGATTGGCGCCATTCCGGAAGTTTCCTACATCGCCAATGTCATTTCCACAGGTAGTCCGGCAATCAATCTTTTATGGTTGAAAGAAAATGAACCTGAAAATTTCAGACAAATGAAAAAGTTCTTAATCGGACCGGACTTTATCGTCTACCGATTAACCGGAAATTTCCAGACTGATTTCTGTGAAGCTTCCACCTCATCACTCTTAGATTTAAAAAAAGGAATATGGTCCGTGGAAATGCGGCAGCTGCTGGATTTCCCGGAATCCATATATCCGGAAATCAAAGGAACAAATGTTATTGCAGGTGAAGTGACGGAATACTGGAGAGCAAGGTACGGACTGCATGAAGGCGTCAAGGTAATCGTGGGAACCGGAGATAATCCGGCGGCAGCGATTTCTACCGGATGCTTTTCAAAAAAATACCCTGTTCTTTCTCTGGGAACCTCAGGTGTTCTGATGTATCCCAAGGAGCAGATTGATTTTACGGCCAAGGGAAAAAATATCATGTTTTCCTTTGATCAGAAGGATATCCAGATACTGGTGCAGGGTGTCGTACAGTCCTGCGGTAACAGTATGAACTGGTGGATGAAAAATATTATTGAAAGCAAGGATTATGCAAGAGAGACGGACATCAATCTGTCCGGTCTGGGAGAGAATAAGCTATTATTCTTTCCGCACCTGACCGGTGACAAAACCATCTATGCGGATCCGACACTGCGTGGCGCATTCCTGGGCATCGGCACAGAAAGCAGCAGAAAGGATATGACCTTAGCAGTAATGGAAGGCATCGCATTCGGTGTAAAGCAGCTGACAGAAGTGATGAAGATGCCGGCAGAGAGCTTGCAGAATCTGAAAATAACCGGCGGCGGATCAAAAAATGAAGTTTGGATGCAGATTTTTGCTGATGTCCTAGGCGTCAATACAGAACAATTGGAAGCAGGGGCAGGCGCAGGCTACGGAATGGCACTTTGCGCGGCGGCTGCCTGTGGAAGCAGCTCGCTGAATGACATAATTTCGAATACGGTGAAAGTGAAAAAGGTATTCTCTCCAAGGGCAAAAAATGTTAAACTATATGAAGAGAAATACCGTACTTATTTAAAAATTCACGATGCATTGAAAGCGATTTTTTAAAGGAGACGGGGTATGGGAAAAACTTGTGATGTATGTGGCAATGAATTGGGGTTTTTGAAGAAATTCAAATATGCAGAGGGTTACATTTGTAAGGAGTGTTACGGCAAGGCAAGCCGTCAGTTTACAGAAACGATTCGTTCGAAATCCTTTGCGGAAATCAAAGCGCTTTGTTCTGAGGAGAGAGACGAGGCAAGCTTTGAGAATTTTACGGTTACAGGAAAAATCGGCAGCTATATGTTGATTGATGATAAGCATAAGCGTATTTGTATTACCTGTAATCGTTTAACAAGCCAGAAGGTTTCCGAACCTAAATTTCTGGATGTCAAAGATATAAAGAAGGTTTATATCGGCTATCAGCCGCGTATGGATATTCATACCTTAGAACAGCTGGTTATGGAACAGCGTTCTGAGCAGACGATTGATCATCTGAAGGTGGGTATTGTACTTGAGAATGGCCACCAGGAAGAGATTACCCTTGTCCAGAAGCCGCTACGCATTAAAAGTTATGCTTTTCGTCAGTCATTTCAGTTTGCCAAACGAATCAACGAAGAGGTTGAGGCTTTGATCAATGAAACAAGACAGGCGAATGCAGAGCAAGCGGCCAAGGGAGAAAGGGAATATGCAGAGGTTTGAGTATATAGTACAAGCCCCTGAAGGAATTCATGCAAAGCCTGCCATGATGCTGATGAAATTTGCGAATAGTATTTCAGCACAGATTACTGTAAGCTATAATGGCAGAAGCGCGAATGCCAGGAATATTATGGCTTTGTTCAGGCTGGGCGCCAGGCAAGGGGCAAAGGTTACCTTTACTGTTGAGGGTGACGATGAATCAGAAGCTATTGAATCTTTAAAAGATTTTTGTAAAAGGAATATATAATTAAGTGACAGAAGATTGGTTTGCGGACCAGTCTTTTTGTCGTTGTCAAGGTATGGAATCTAAGGGACAAGGCGAGGGTTGTGCATCTTACACATCAGATAGAGGTACACTTAGGAAAGGAAAATATGCTTAGTCAAAGACAGATTGAAATTTTATTGGAATATTGCAATCATCCGGGGGAATTTTATACGGCATCCGCTTTTGCAGAACGTATGAATGTCAGTCTTCGTACGATTCAGGGGGATATGAAGGAAATACGTGCGGAACTGGAAGGAGAGAGCTGTATGGAGCTGCTTTCTAAAACGGCAAAGGGAAGCACCATTGTCGTAAAGGATAATGATGAGTTTTCTGCCTATGTCAATGCTCTTTACCAGCAGATGACTACAGTGTCGCTGACTTATCCGGTAAGCCGGATTACGAAACTTTTGCTGCTTTTGCTGCATGCGCATCGAGCCATTCGCTTTTCTTATATAGAGGAGAAATTTTTTATTTCCCGATCCACTCTCTTAAATGATCTGAAAAAGGCAGAGGAAATTCTGGAAAAATTCCAGCTGGTGCTTTTAAAGGGTGGTAATCGTATCATGCTTGATGGCATGGAATTTAATAAACGCCGCTGCCTGCAGGATCAGGATTTATATCTGGCCCATGCAAAGAATGAGCAGGGAATTTTGTATGTGGATGAGCGGCAGATCGCCAAAATTAAAAACGTGGTTACAGATTGTTTCGTAGATCATAAGTATCACATTATGGATACGGATTTTAATAACCTGGTCCTTTATATAAATATCATGCTGCTGCGAGTCGGGGATGGCTTCTACATTCAGCCCAATGAATTACAGCAGGTGGTCTGTGAGGGAGCGGATTATGAACTGGCTGCGGATCTTTGCGAGAGGCTGGGGCATCGTTTTTTCCTGTTGCTTACAGAGAAGGAAATCAGCTACATTACGATTTATCTGCGCAGTATCGGCAATAATCAGGATGAGGGAACAATCCCGCCGGAAATGGATGAATTTATTATCGATGCGCTGGGCAAACTGGAGAAACGTTTTGGCTTTCCTTTTGAAGATAATATGACGCTGCGTATCACATTAGCGCTGCATACCATGTCGCTGGCGATCCGTATTCGCTATGATATGCAGATGAAAAATGACATGCTGGAATATATCCGCACAACCTTCCCCTTGGGATATGAGATCGCTTCCTATTATGGCTATATTCTGAGTCAGAAGTATGGTAAGCGCGTCACAGAGGATGAGGTGGCTTTGCTGGCAGTGCATTTTTACAGTACGCTGATGGAGGAGAATTTAAAGAAAGACAAAGCGCAGGTGCTGGTATTTACGAATATGAAAAACAGCATGTCTGTTTTGCTGAAGCAGACAATACTCCGCTGGTTTTCCGATGATATCGCAGGAATAGATTTTGTCAGTGAGATAGATCTGGATCCGGATATACTGGATGATTATGATATCTTCCTGACCACAGAAAAGGGACAGATGTATGAGAATAACCTGGCCATGTTTATCAATCCCTTCCCGGAGAAAAAGGACTACTTTAATCTGAAGCTGAATATTGATGGATTTAAAGATATTGAGGATGTGATTGATATTTTTAAACCGGAATTATTTGATTCTGTGCGACAGATAAAAAAGACAGATGCGCTGGAACGGCTCTGTGATAAGAGCAGCCGTTATTATGAGCTGGAAGGCTTGGAAGAGGAAGTCTTTAAGCGGGAGGAAATCGGCAGTACCTTCTTTACAAAGGATATAGCCATGGCGCATCCGGCGACGCCGGTTTCATCAGATACCTTTATATCTGTGTTGATTTCAAAGAAGGCCATCACCTGGGATGCAGATGAAAACATGGTAAATCTGGTCATGCTGATGCATATCGGTAAGAGTAATCCGCGCGCATTCCAGCTCTGGGAATATATGGCGAAAATTTTCTCGGATAAGTCTATGGTGGATCAGCTGACGCTGAACCCGACCTATGAGAATTTTATTAGCCTGGTGACGGCATCATTACAGAAAAATTTGAACGCAGAATAAGCGTTCCCCGGCTCCTAACAAGCCACGAAGCAGCCTGCGTTCATGATTAAGTGGCGAAGCGGATATTGAATGTATCCTTTAATGCAGAAGGGTAGAAGCAGAGGAAATATTGATTGGGAGGAGAGACTATGAAAAATATCGTGTTGGCAAGGGTGGACGACCGATTGATTCATGGGCAGATACTATCAGGATGGGCTTTGAAGCTGCAGATTAATGTAATCTGGATTATTGATGATGCGCTTGCAAAGGATAAACTGACACAGCGTATGCTGCGGGCTGTGGTGCCGCGGCATTATCAGTTCTATGTTTTTTCGGTGGCGAAAGCAGCTGCCATGCTGCAGGGGGAAGCCTTAGCTAAAGAGAGGATACTGCTATTAGTGAAATCACCGGTTTATTTTTATCAGTTGATAGAAGCCGGTTGTGTCATACCATCGATTAATCTGGGTGGTATGGGAATGCATGATGACCGGCGTCCTTTTTTCCGCAATCTATCCTGTAATGAGGATGAGAAGCATGTTTTGCAGCAAATGTCCCTGCAGGGGGTGGAGATTTATTATCAGCTGGTTCCGGGACAGAAAAAAATAGATATGAAGAACTTATTAGAGAATGAATAAAGGGTGGTTCGTATGGTGCATATTACGTGGATACAGGCACTTTTCTGCGGAATACTTTATTGGCTGGCTATCGGTAATCTGCCCTTCGTAGGACTATGGACACTGCAGAAACCGTTGGTGTGCGGTACGCTGACTGGTTTAATCCTGGGTCATCCTGTAGAAGGGGCGGTCATCGGCGCCTCTATTAATCTGATGTATATTGGCTTTGTGTCTGCAGGCGGTTCTATGCCTGCGGACATTAGTCTGGCGGGCATTGTGGGAACAGCATATGCCATTCATAGTGGTGTCGATACAAAGACAGCCCTGGCCCTTGCTGTGCCCATTGGTCTTTTAGGCGTGTTTGTCTGGGCAGCCAGAATGACTGTGGACAGTGTCTTCGTGCACCGGGCAGACCGATATATAGAAAGAGAAGAGTATCATAAAATCTGGCGGGCAAATGTATTGTATCCCCAGATTTTTTGCGCTACCATTGCGGTCCTGCCCTGTAGCATTTCTATTTATTACGGCAGCAAATATATTTCATCTTTACTGGCCTTGCTGGATGGCGGGGTTCTTTCTTCGCTGCAAATCTTGGGGTCGCTGATGCCGTGTCTGGGAATTGCAATCACCATGACCTATATTTTTGAAGGCGAATATAAAGTGTTTTTCTTTCTGGGATTTCTGGTTACAGCCTATTGTGAACTCCCCTTGCATATGATTGGCGTATTTGCTCTGGTGATCGGTGTGATCTATATGCAGATGAAGGGCAGGGCTTCGGAGGATACGAGTGCCGCTTATGATGATGCCTATGATCAGGATCTGTATAATGATGAAGTGACTGAAGAAATATCCGGAGAAAATCCATATGATCTATACAATGAAAATCCGGAGGAGCTGTATGCAGAAAGTTCATTTGAGAATGAAGTTAATACTGCATATGGCGAAAAAGGAGTAAAAGAAGAGACCAGGCATGACGATGAAAAAAAAGAAAAAGTTCGCGTGCAGCATTTGCTTCCCCGCAAGGCATTGCTTCGGGCCTGGCTGATCTGGGAGACCTTTCCGCAGACCTGCTATAACTATGAAAGGATGATGGGACAGCATATGGCGCATATGTTTGTGCCTTTGCTGCAATACCTTTATAAAAATGATCCGCAGAAGCAAAAAGAGCTGATGCAGCGGGAAAGCATCTTTTATAATACGCATGTGGAAGTCGGCGCCTGTGTATCCGGTATGGCAGTGGCATTGGAAGAACAGAAAGCGATCAATGATACTGTCCCGGATAGTCTGATCAGAAATCTGAAAACATCCTTTATGGGTCCGCTGGCTGGCATGGGAGATACCCTCTGGCAGGGGATTTTCATACCGGTCATGCTGGTCTTCTGTATCGATATCACCAATATGAACGGTGGTAATATTTGGGGTGCCGTGATCTATAGTGGGATTGTGATTTTTACTGCCTTGATATTCTCCTATTATAATTTCATGCTGGGATACCGATTTGGCGGTGAATCCATTGTCCATCTTCTGGAAAATCATAAATTAAAAAGTCTCATTTCGGTTGCTACGATTATAGGATGTATGGTCATGGGCGCACTGGTGGTGAAATATGTGAATTGCGCATGTGGTCTTACGCTTACCTATGGAGATAGTGTGATCAATTTGCAGGAAGAGTTGTTTGACAAAATCTGTCCATATATCATTTCTCTTCTGATGACATTGCTGGTATTTTATCTGATGAAGAGACGAGGCTGGTCCGCTAACCGGGTCATTCTGCTGTGCGTGGCGATCAGTGTGGTTGGCGGATTTACAGGAATTCTGACAACTGTGTGAGCCGGGGATCCTGGCTGCTTATATAAAAGATAAAGCTAACCTCCACCTTTAGGTGGCGGGGCTAGCTTTAGTACGGTGCCGGGTACAAGCCCAGTACCGCGCAGGCTGCGAAGCAGCCGATCTTTTAACGAGAAAAAAGCGAAGCGTTTGCGAGTTTGACTATTTGGCTTAAATACAAACTGGCATCAGGGTAGTGGCGTGTGGCGTAACCGGTTACCAGATTCAGTATAGCACCAAGAGCGATTTTTCTTCAAAGAAGTGGTGTCATGTAGACCGGAAGATATTCAATACCTTCTTCGGATTTGTAATCAGCTGTATGAAGGACATATCCGGTATCCAGCTGCTCTGAAAACTGCCTACGGAACTTGTTCATGGATGACAAAGTATATCGTTTCCCGGATTTTACTTCAATTGGTGAAATGTTATGCCGATTGGTAATCCTGCTCTTGGCAATCAGGAAGTCGATTTCCATTCTCTGTTCTTTGTCATTGCGGGATGGATTGGAGTAAAAATATAGCTTATGTCCGGCGGCAGTCAGCATTTGTGCAACAATATTTTCAAAAATCATCCCCTCATTGACTTCAAGTTTTCCCAAAAGTAATTTCTTGTAAATTTCATTGCTGACCAATCCATTTTCGTCGAAGGCATGGCTGATCAGCAGGCCGGTGTCGGCCATGTAAAGTTTCATGGTCGAGTTATCGCGGTTAAGCTTAAGATCAATGCTTGGCTGGCTAGAATTCCAACAGGTATTTATGATCATGGCATCATCCAACCATAAAAAGGCACTTTCGTATTCCCGGAAGCGGGCACTTTTGCCAAGGGAAGAAAGGGTGAATTTTTTTTCATGCTTTTGCAACTGTCCCGGCAGTTCATCAAAGATACTTTCCACCTTTCGCTCATATCCAATTGCATGTTTGCTGATGTCCGCACGATAAAGCGTCAGGATATTTCTTTTGATGCGGTCGACGGCATCAAAATCCTTTGTATCGACATACTCCTGAACTGCCTGTGGCATACCGCCAACAATTAAATACTGCCTGAAATAATCCATTGCCTTTCTGTGCATGGATTGCCCCATGGGGGTTTTCTGTTCGAAACAAATGGAAATAAAATCCATCAGGGTATTATTGCCGAGTGCCCATAAAAATTCCTCAAAATCCATGGGGTGCATGGTCAGATGTCGCTCTTCGGAAGGGATCAAAATATCTTTCACATTTTCACGGATTGAAACCAGAGAGCCTGTTTCCATGTAGGAATAACGCCCGTCAGCTACAAGATATTTAATGGCAGCTCTGGCTCGCGGGAAAAATTGAATCTCATCAAAGATGATCAGCGATTCATGTTCATAGAGTTTCGTTTCAAAAATAACAGAAAGATATCTGAAAAAACTGTCCAGATCATTCAGGTAGTTTTCAAAAAGTTCCTTGACCTGTTTGTCGGCACGATAAAAATCAATAAGAATATATGATTTATACTCGGCTTTTGCAAACTTCTCTGCGATGTAGCTTTTTCCAACACGTCTGGCACCATCGATTAAGAGAGCAGTTTTGGAAGAATCTTTTTCCTTCCAGGTCAACAGTTCTTTGTATATTTTTCTGTTCATAAAAACCTCACGAAAACAAATTTTTTTGTCGTTTTGATACACACGAAAACGAGATTAATCGAATGATATCACGAAAACAAGATTAATTCAATGCTATATTCACACGAAAACGAAAAATATATCTCGGATGATTTGTTTAAATAGTAGTATAATCAGCCGTTATAAAATAAAAAAATCCGAGAGGCAGATCAAAGGATCTGACCTTTCGGATTTTTTTGTATGTAAGATTATTTCATGACCGGGTATTGGTGAGAATCCAATTGCAGCATTATCCCAGCAGTTCCCGGATCATTTCTGCTGTGTAGGTAACACAGGTCATATGCTCTGCCTCAATGAGGTAGAGGGCATGGGCTGCGATGTGCTCGGCTGCCTGCTCGATGTCACGAATACCGGAAGTATGGCGATAAATATCCATAACCGCATCCAGGGCATCGTCCGGAATGATCATCTCGTCATCATGCAGACCGATACGTTTCAGAACCTTCGGCATGGCGAAACGTGAGAAAATCACCCGTTTTTCTTCCGGTGTGTAATCCGGCAGCTCAATGACAGCGAAACGGGACATCAATGGTGCGCTGATGGCATCACGGTCATTGGCTGTGGCAATCGGATAAACGCCGGCGGTCGGGATATTACATTCGATATAGTTATCTGTGAAGCCCAGATTATCCAGCAGGGTCAAAAGTACATCTGCGGGGTTACCGTTACCCTTGCCTGCGGAGGCCTTGTCCAGCTCGTTGATGATAAACATGAGGTTAGAGCTTTCTGCATTGGCAAAGGCTTCCATGATGAGTCCCGGCTTGGCATTAGCATAGATACGGGAGCTTCCGGTCAGCTGCTCCGGATCATTGATGGAACTCATCTCCAGCGTAGTCCAGGAAAGCTTCAGGATCCGGGCAATGGCATAGGCAATCTGTGATTTGCCGGTACCGGCAGGTCCGATGAGCAAAATACCATAGGCCGGTAGGGTATGAGTTCTGTTGATCTGAATAATAGTTTCGATGATACGCTGTTTTACACTGTCCAGACCGTAAAGCTCCTCATCCAGGATGCGGCGGGCTTCCACCGGATCGATCGGTTCGAAGTTTGTATTCTTCCACTGAATATTCAGCATGATGGAAAGAGCACGCTGCGCATGGCGGCGTTCTTCCGGTGTGACTTCGGTGGATTTGGCAACGGCCAGGTTACGGCGGGCCCAGAGACGGATATTGTCCGGCAGAGTACTGCCGGCGCAGGTGATGTAATCTGTAATACTCTGGATGCTGGTCAGCTTCATGCTGTCGGCATCTTCAATCTCGTCCAGGTCCACTAAGGACTCGGAAGGCGCCTCACTCTGGAAAAGGCGGTCCATCATAAACTGCAGGAAGCCATTTTCGCCGGAAAGCTTAGCCCCGCGGACAGCCTTGCCGGTCTCCTGAATGCGGTATACCGCATATCCCTCTGCAGTGTCATAGCCGGAAAGACAAACCATAATATGATTATCACCCATCCACTTCAAAAGATTTTCGAAACGAGCGTCAATCTTCAGAATATTATTTTTTGCATCCAAAGGCGCATTCTCCGGAATAAAAGCCGTGCCGACCGTAGGACTCATAAACATACCGTCCGCATGATGCGCCAGGTTATGAGCCGCATTATCCAGCACCAGAATCGGATGATCCACATCCGCACTGCGGTGATTCGTATAAACAAGCGTATATGTCTTCTCTGCAGCCACAGAGTCTTTTTTCTTCTGATTAAAATCAAAAACGGGCATAAGGTAAACCTCTTTTCTTTTTTTAAAAATAATTTTAAATAAACAAATTCAAAACATCGAAGCCAATTATAAGGTAGAAAAAAGGATTAGACAATAAATGAATTGCAAAATGTGCGAAAAACAATCATAATGTAAAATATGACCGCGAAGCGGTCATATTTTAACGAGCAAAAAGCGAAGTGTTTGCGAGTCTACTTAACGAGCAAAAAGAAAAATGAAATAATAGCAGGAGGATTTGATGGAATGGCAGTGAAGGTAGGAGAGTATAAGGGTATCGAAGTCAGTGTGCCAAAGATGAATATCACAGATGAGAATGTGGAGCGTCAGGTGCAGGAGCTTCTGCTGCAGTATCCGAATAAAGTAGAAAAAGATGGCCCGGTCGAGGATGGCGATATGACAGTCATTGATTTCGAAGGCTTTAAAGAAGGTGTGGCTTTCGAAGGCGGCAAGGGTGAGAATTATGAGCTGGGAATCGGCTCCCATAGCTTCATCCCTGGCTTTGAAGAGCAGATGATCGGTATGGAAAAAGGTGAGAGCAGAGATCTTAAGCTGACTTTCCCGGAAAATTATCAGGCAGAGGATCTGGCCGGTGCAGAGGTTGTATTCAAGGTTACCGTACATGAAATCTTTAAGAATGAGCCTGCTGAGCTGAATGAAGAATTTGTTAAAGGCTTTGAGCTGCCGGAGGTAGAAACACCGGACCAGCTGCGCACATATCTTCGCCAGTCACTGGAAGAGCAGGCAACGCAGAATGCAGAAAATGCAGCCCAGACAGCAGTCATGGACCGTATCGTAGAGCAGACAGATGCCGTACCGTCAGAGGAAGACCTTGATAAGGCAGTGGATCGTCAGGTTACCACTATCCGTATGAATCTTCTGCAGCAGGGTGTAGGTCTGGAATCCTTCCTGGAGATGCAGGGCGGCACCATCGATTCTCTGAAAGAGCAGCTGCGCGAGGTAGCTGTAAAACAGGTTAAGCTCGATATGGCACTGCTGGCCATCGCAGAGATGGAAGGCTACGAGTGTACAGATGAGATGATTGAAGAGCAGTACCAGAATATGTGCATCGAGCACGGCATGCCCGTATCCGTTCTCAAAGAGCGCGTTCCGGCAGAAGATCTGCGCAAAGACTTCCTGCACAGAAGAGCAGCTTATGTGGTTATGAATAACGCAGTGATCACTTACACAGAGGTATAAGAGGTTGTGAATCGAAGAAGCCCGATTCGCAGGGACTAAATTTATGGAGAAATCCTTTTTACAATAATAGATAAATTATCTTCAGAGATGATGGAGCAGGTTTCGATAAGAAGCCTGCTTTTTAATTTAGAGTATAGTTTGTCCGGAAGCTTCGGAATTGATTTTTGTCAAGTGCATGAGAGGGTAAGCTTCGGAATTTATGTTATGATACATCTATACTTAATTATGCTATTGCAGATATGGATATGATGGAATCCTATCAGAAAGCAAAAAGATATTTGCGGTGTGGAAAGAATAATATAGAGAAGGAAGAAAAACACAATGGATATTTTTTTATCAGATAATGCAATCTTAGTTTATGAAATTTTACTCGGGATGATCCTGTTATTTTTCCTGATCCGGACCGGCAAAAAAATCAAGGAGATAAAAAGCAGGCAGGAAGAACTTGAGGAACAGAAAAAGATGGCTGCGTTAAAAAGAGAACTTAGATAATAGATGCAGTACTGATACAGCAGAGGATAAGACGGAGAGACGGTAAAAAGGTAAGGGAAATGTGGTCTATGAAAAAAGGAAAGAAAAGAAGAATCATAACAGGAATTCTATTAGCAATGTCTGTTTTGGTGTGCAGTAAGGCTTCTGTTCGGGTAGAAGCTGAGACTGCATCTGATGCGGCGCAAACAGAAACAATGCAGGAAACGGAGGATAAATATAGTATTGAAGAGGCGAAAAATTCTGTTGTAAAGATACAGTCTTTTTTTACAGATCAGGACGGCAATACATACAGAATTCATACCGGTAGTGGTTTTATCGTGTCGGAAAGTTCCTCGTCAAGCTACATTGTTACCAGTGCAGCGAATCTGCCGGAAGAGGATGACATTAGCAGATATTGCGACAAGCATCAGCTTACGCTTGATCTGAAAAATATAACGACATCTATCAGTGTAGTGATCTCCGGGGATGTAAAGGCAGATGCGGCTTTGATCGAAAGCATGTACAGTAAACAGAAAAACTTTTGTATATTGTCGACCAACCTCTTGGAAGGAAGAGAAATCGCCAGATTAGATCCGGATAGCAGTGCAAGCATCGGTGACACTGTCTGGAATATGGGATACGATCTTCATTCCAAAGAGGAGGGCGTCGGTCTGGAAAACGGTGTGATTCAGAATAACGATGCTCTGGTGGATGATATTTCTTATGTGCAGACCACAGCGCGCACGGTGTATCATTCAACGGGCGGACCACTGGTGAATGAACAGGGATATGTGATAGGCATGCAGGATGCTGCCCGGAATGTAACAAGTGACGACACTTACTATGCACTTCCGATTTCTGAAATAACGGAAATTTTAGATGAGTATGGACTGCAATGGGATTCTATGGGAAAGGATGCGCTTCTGAAAGAAGTGCAGAGCATGATTGAAGAGGCAACACAAAAAATAGATGGAGGATTGTATAAAGAGTCTTCCACAGAAGAGTTAAAAACAGCGATAGAAGAGGCGCAAAGCCTGCTGCAAGATACATCGGCGGAAGAAGAGGAATTGACTTCTGCCAGGGAGGCAATCAATCTCGCAGAAGAAGAGCTTGTGGAGAAAACACCAATCATAAAAATCCTTACCAGAATAGTTTTTCCTGCGATTTTGGCTATTCTCTTGCTCTTGCTGGTAAGGAATATAATTCGTCTTATGAAATTAAAGAGACAGAGCAAAGAGGAAAGCAGGGACAGTTCTATTATAGAGAAAGAGATGCCTTCTGATTTACCTAAGATGCCTGCTTTTGAAGAAAATAAGAATGAAGTTGCGAAGGAAACAGCTTTTGATTCTGAAAAGACGATCATGATGTATCATGGCGAGGCGGCTTTGGAAGCTAAACTCGTTTTTTCTGATGGCAGAACGGTAAAACTGGGAGCGGGCAAGTCAAGTTTTCGGATCGGACGAAAAAAAGAGGCCAATGATGTGGTGATCAATAATATTTCGGTTTCAAGGGAGCATGCAAAAATTGTAACTGAAAGAAATCATCATTATCTGATGCGGATCAATTTAGAGAATATAACAAATGTGAATGGTAAAAATGTGGCTGAAAACGAGAGAAGAATTTTAAAAAATAACGACATGATCACGCTGGGCGGAGAAGAAATCCGTTATGAAATTATAAACAGAAACATTTTTATCTAATGTGCGCAGCTATGATGGGAGAGTGCAATGAGCCTTATTATTACAATTTATTCTGAACGAGCATATCAGGAATTTCATCTGCCGGCATTGGAAAATGCAGATTATAGCATGGTTCTGGATAAACATTGGTTTGGAATCAGTGAAACTGTAAATGTTTTATTAGAGGTATTGGATAGGCGCTGGAAATTAAAAAATGGCAGCGGATACAGAATTGATGAGCTGCAGGGAACCGGAAAAGATGGCATTCTGAAAAAACAAACGACAGGTAAGCTTCGGAGTGATGCAGGTGAATTGCTATATGTTTTTGTAAAAGAAAACAGCATACCGTTTCATTGCTGGGAAAAGTTTGCATTGCAAGGCATCCGAAATCCAATCACGATCGGACGTAATGAGGGAAATACGATCATGTATGATTTCGGTGTACGTATGGTGGCCAGAAATCACGCGCAGATCGTATTGAAACCGGAAGGCTGGACCCTGTACAGTTACGGAGATAATGCAACTTATGTAAATAATTATCAGATGCAAAAAAATGAGTCCCGAAGATTAAAATTCGGAGATAATATTAATATATTGGGTCTGCATATTGTATTTCTGGGACAATTGATCGCCATTAATACAGATGATTCAGAGGTGAAAATTGATCGAAACATTCTGAAAAAATGGACCTTACAGAATGTACCATCACGTGCGGAAGAGTTTCAGGGAAAGCCTGCATCCGGAAAGATTCTTTATCACAGAGCGCCCAGAAATAACGAGCATCTAAATCAGGGAATCATTGAGATTGAAAATCCGCCGGAATTAGAAAATCCACCGGAGAGACCTTTGTTTTCTGTGATTGGTCCGGCAGCGACGATGACATTGCCCATGCTTTTAGGGTATTCTTTGATGCTGGCTTCATCTTCAAGGTCAGGCTTATATATGTATTCCGGTTTGGTCATGTCTGTTTCATCTGCATTATTAGGCGTTTTTTGGGCTGTCAGCAATATGCGTGCGCAAAAGGAAGAACTGAAAATAAAAAAAGAACAGCGTTTTGAAGCATATAAGGAGTATTTGCTTGGAAAAACGAAAGAAATCCGCAATGTTTATGATAGTAGTATTCACATCTTAAATCAGACATATCCTGATGCAGCAACCTGTGTGGAATATAGCGCGGAAGGCGATGTGCTTTGGAGCAGGAATAGCGGTCATGCGGATTTTCTGGTACATCGCCTGGGTATAGGTGAGCTTCCTTTCCAGGTAGATATAAAGATACCACCGGAAAAATTCCGTTTATCCAGAGATGAATTGTTAGAGCAACCCTCTGAAATTCAAAAAAATTATCGTCATCTGCATGATGTGCCGGTAACGATTGACCTGGCCGCCAATAAGCTGATCGGTGTCATCGGAGGTAAGGGAAAACGAGGAGCCTATGATATTCTGCGAATACTCAGCGCACAGGTGGCAGCGAATAACTGTTATACGGATGTAAAGCTGGTCTATATTTACAATGGTAATTCCATGCTGGAAGAGCAGATGCATTCATTTGCAAAATGGCTTCCGCATGTCTGGTCAGCGGATAAAAAAATCAGATATATCGTATCCGAAAAAGACAATTGTCAGGATGTATTTTTTGAACTGAATAATGTTTTTCGTTCCAGAATGGAAGAGCATGCCGGCTTTAAGATAGAAAAGAAGGCTCCGAATCCTTATTACATTGTTTTTGTATCTGCACCGGAACTTCTGGAAGGTGAGATTTTGTCCAAATATCTGATGGATGGATCAGATGCCCTTGGCGTAAGCACGATTTTCCTTTGTGAAAGCTATGCAGAGCTGCCTAATAATTGCGAATATATTATTCAAAATGATTCTGCTTTTAAAGGAATCTATCACGTCAGCGATCAGCAGAATGAAAGAATCAGCCTTGCCTTTGATCAATTAGATCAGGGGAAATTGGATGCTTTTGCCGGCAGGCTTACAAATCTGCAGGTGCAGGAAATCACATCCGGAGGAGATATACCTTCTGCTTTGACATTCTTCGATATGTATCATGTCAGGAAACCGGAAGAATTACCTGTAAAGGAATTATGGGCAAAAAATAAAATCTTTGAGAATATAAGAGGATTACTTGGTCAAAAAGCAGGAAACAGAAATTGTTACCTGGATGTACATGAAAAATACCATGGTCCTCATGGCCTGATCGCAGGTACTACCGGCTCAGGTAAGAGTGAAACACTGCAGACCTATATTATGTCCTTAGCCTTAAACTATAGTCCGGATGATATCGGATTTTTTATCATTGATTATAAAGGCGGGGGAATGGCGAACTTATTTAACGGATTGCCACATATGATCGGGCAGATTTCAAATCTTTCGGGAAATCAGGTCAGAAGAGCCATGATATCCATTAAAAGCGAAAACCGCAGACGACAGCGTGTTTTTACCGAAAATGGTGTCAATAATATTAATGCTTATACGAAATTATATAAATCGGGTGAAGCGACACTTCCGGTTCCGCATCTCTTTATTATTATTGATGAGTTTGCTGAATTAAAAAGAGAAGAATCGGATTTTATGGAGGAGCTGATCAGTGTGGCGCAGGTCGGACGAAGCTTAGGCGTTCATCTGATTCTGGCGACACAAAAACCAAGCGGAACCGTGGATGATAATATCTGGAGTAACTCCAGGTTCCGGCTTTGCCTGCGTGTGCAGGATAAGCAGGATAGTATGGATATGCTGCACAAGCCGGATGCGGCCTATATTACGCATGCGGGCCGTGGCTATCTGCAGGTAGGTAGTGATGAAGTTTATGAAGAATTCCAATCCGGCTATAGCGGAGCTATTTACGAGGAGACACTGCCTGATATCGAAGTGGATACAGTACGTCTTCTGAATCTGGACGGAACAATTGCGCTTACAGGAAACAAGGCAAGAGTCTCCCTGAAAAACAGAGTTCTTTTCACGTGGATTTACAGATTGGTGAAAATACTTGAACAGGTATCCCAAAGAGACAGGATAAGTATACCGATAGATTTAAATGATTCTGCAGAAGGAGGTCAATTGCGCAAGGCTTTGTATAAAACGCTTGCTGATGCAGAGATTGAATATCCTGAGAATAAATACAATACGGATCGAATGCAGGATTTGATCAAGCTTTATAGCCAGGGAAAAAAGGAAGATAGAGCAGATATCACCTACTACATCATTACAGAGGCAGAAAAGCAGGGAATCCGTCTTCCGCAGCAGAAAGAAAAAACGCAGCTGGATGCGCTGAAAAGTTATCTGGCAAAAGTGGCAAAAGAGAATGGCTATACGCATGAGCAGTTATTGTGGCTGCCTGTCCTGAAAGAACAGCTGTTTTTACCGGAGCTTTGTGAGCAGACTGAGATGAAATCAGCGAAAGATATCGGTCATAACTGGAGTATTCCGATTACAATCGGACAGTTCGATGATCCGGCAAATCAGAATCAGCCTCCATTTGTTCTGGATTTGGCTGCTTGTGAAAATCTGGCAGTTTACGGTAGTGTCACAAGCGGAAAGAGTACACTTCTTCAGACCATCTGTTATCAATTAATCTTTGGATATTGTCCGGATGTGATTCAGATTTACGGAATAGATTTCAGTAATAATAAACTGCAGGCTTTCGAAGCAGCGCCTCATGTCAGGGGAATCTATAACGAGTATGATGCAGAGCGTTTGCAGATTATTATCAATGAGATTTCAGAAGAACTGGAAATGCGGAAACAGAAACTGCAGGGTGGCAGCTTCAGTCAATATGTGCAGAAAAATGGGTTGGAATTTCCGGCAATTGTTTTGCTGATTGATAATTTTGGAAACTTAACTGAAAAAACGGAAAACCGTTTTGAAAAGGAATTGATTCGTTTATCGAGAGAGGGAATCAATAACGGTATTTATATGGTCATATCCGGTGGTGGTGTCGGCATGAATGAAATTATCACCAGAGTAGCGGATAATCTGAAAACTGCCATATGCATACAGTTGAAAGAGAAATATGCATATACAGATTTGCTCCATACTATGCAGATTGAAACACTTCCGGAAGCGAACGTACGTGGACGCGGTCTTGCCAAATACGAAGAGAGAGTTCTCGAATTTCAAACAGGGCTTGCTGTCTGTAATGATAATGATTATCTTCGCATGGAACAGATTCAGAAGGAATGTGAACAGCTGCAGATCAGTATGGGAGCGCGTTTTGGTATTTCTAAAACGAAAAAGATACCTTCTAATCCGATGTGGGAAGATTTGCTGCAGGATGTGCAGATGCAGGAGCAGATTGCAAATCCTGCAATCCTTCCGGTGGGATATAATCTGGATACGGCAAATATATGGGGTATTCCTCTCAAGGAAGGTCCTTGCTACAGTGTCTGCGGACAGCCTTCATCAGGTAAGACAAACTTTATAAAGATTTGTATTGCATCGGTACTTCTGAAAAAGGGAAAGGTGGTCGTAATCGATTCTGCCGAAAAGCCTGTGCTTCCGGAGTATCGAATGGATGAACGCCTCCTTTATATAGATGATGCGCAGAAATTCTTTGGCTTCCTGCAGCCGGGATTTATCAGTGAATTTTCCCGACGTAATCAGGAAAAACGTAAGATCTTCGCGAAAGAGGAAAATTGGGACAAGCTTTTCGAAATACTCAGCAAAGAGGATGCATATTATCTCTTTATTGCAGATTTTCCGGCAATGATCCGTTATGTGGAGGAAGCCGTTGCAACACATGCAAATGTAGAACGGCTTCCTGCTATTATAGAAAGCTATATGAAAGCAGGAAAATGCCATAATATCTATTTCATTGCAGAGATTACGAAAGAAAGCAGAGAAAAACTGCTGGGAGATCCGATCTACAGTGCTTTTATCAGATGGAACAGGGGTATTCATCTGGGCGGCAATGTGGCAGAGAATGTCACATTACAATTCCCTTATCTTTCATATAAGGAAAAAATCACGGCAGAAAAAGCAGGAACCGGCATACTTTCAGCTGAGCCGAATGAAATTCTAAAGGTTAAAAAGGTGGTCATTCCCTTATATAAAAGATAAAGATAAAAAAATGAGCCATAAATTGATGACCCTACTGCGGTGTATGTTCTTCGGGTGTCTGCAGATAATGAAAAACTTAAGTGAGCCTGCGGGAGTGATAGAGGATTAAGAAAATGATAGCAATCCTTATAGTGGATAAAAAAGAGGATGAATGTGAAGGACTTCGAGAATTATCGAAATATGCAGTAAGCAGAATGTCTGATGAGAAGCTTGAATTTTTCAGATGGGCAGAGAATGAAGCTGCTTCCATAGCAGAAAAAGAAAAGAGCCTTTTGGATGCAATCATGGTAGAAATTTCGACAAACGAGGAAAGAGAAGTGGCAAGTGCTATTCGCAGAAAACATCAGGATAGCGAATTAATGGTCATATCAGATGCAGAAGTTTCGCCTATGCAGTATTTGAATCCGGCGATCCGGGCTGTCTCCTTGCTTTTGCGCCCTTATTCTGCTGATACAGCGAAGAGTGTGGTAATGGATTTTTATGCGGCATTGATGTCTAAGAGAGAGATTTCAAAGGAAGCTTGCTTTGTCATTGAAAACCAGGATGGAAAACAAATTATTCCTTATTCGGATATTTATTATTTCGAAGTGAATGAAAAAAAGATTTACGCACGGACGAAAAGCCAGGTATACAGCAAATATGGTACCCTGGAACAGTTAGAGAAATCCTTGCCTTCTCAGTTCATGCGCTGCCATAGAAGTTATATTGTAAATACGGACAGGCTTGTTCGGGCAAGGTTAACCGAAGGACTTTTGTATTTGACGGATGATGTGGCAGTGCCCTTGTCGAGAAGTTATAAAATGGCAATGAAGGAGTTTTTTCATGCAATTTCAAAGTGATGTGCAATATATAGTGACTATAGATGAGATGCAGATGCTGTTTCATATACAGGATATGCTGCCTATGCTTTTCTTTGCATCGGACGTAGAGGCTGATGATTCCGTAAAAGGTAAAAATGAGATTCTCGCAAAACTTTACGGAAAAGGATATGTAGAATGGCTCGGTGAGCAGCTTGTCTGTACAGAGCCAATGCGGTCTATCCTTCATGAGATGCAGCTGGCAGAGCGGTGTATGATCTGTGATTCCTATGCCATGCAGCTACATTCTTTTATCTATTATAAGAATCAGGATGGTGGCGTTTTGATCAGAACGGAATCTTCATTTGCAAATACCTTTTGTCTGGAGAGGCTTTCCGTAAACGAATTAAAAAATCGTTTGGAGCAGGTGTTTGAGGAAGAATTTCATGAAACAGCAGAAGAATTGTTCGAGGAAGGAAATCCGGAGGGAGATCAAAAGCTGCTAACCTTTGAAATACGGGATAAAAAATCCGGCGATTTAATTAGCAGTCTTTCGTTGGTAGAAAACGGGATTTCAGATATCATGATCAGTCAGGAGACGAGGATGCGCTTTAGCCGGAAGGAACTTGCAGAAATGCTGGGACTTTAAAGCTGTATATAAAAGATAAAGCCAGCCGATCTTTTAAAGAGCAAAAAGCGAAGCGTTTGCGAGTTTGACACAGATGTTTTTGAAAAAATAAATTCGGATTGTCATTAGAGAGAATACGATCGGAGAATAAATTATGATCATAGTGGAAATAACTGTACCGTCACTGGATAAAAAATATGATTTTCAGCTGGATGAGCATACAAGCCTATCTCAGCTGCAGATGGAAATATGTGAGGTACTTTGTAAAAAGACCGGCAGTCCTACAGCGGATACCAAATTGACGGAGGGGTTTCTTTTGGCATCAATGGAACAAAAGCGTGTATTAGATCCAAAGAAAACATTGGCTGAGAACGGAATTATAGAAGGAAGCCACCTGATTATGCTGTAATTCAAGGCTGCCACTGCCTTGCCCCATTTGCAGGGCGTTCAGGAAGAAATTCTTGTCATTTAGGACATATTTATATTTTTCGCAACTTTATATGATAAAGTTTTGTTACAGAAGAGGACAGGAGGAAATGTGTTATGTATATAGAAATCAACACTGATAAGGCGAAAGAGGCTATTGATGAATTCAAACAATGCAAACAGAATATCGATCAAGCTAGCAGTCTCCTGAATGAAGTATATTCTTCACTTGGTCAGTTCAGTGGTTCCTCTGTCCCTGAATTGAGGAGAAAAATAAAGCAAAGAGAGTCAGGACTTCAAAAAAGAAAGATATCTGTCCAATCCATGGAGGAAGTACTGGAAAAAATCCTGCATCATTATCGAAAGACAGAGACATCGATTCTTAATTATGAAGATTCCGGGAGAAATAAAGGAAAATCGCTCGGATACAAGGTTTATAAATGAAGACAGGAGGAATCGAAGGTATGTCCGTGCAAACGATAAAAATAACAACGGATCGTCTTTCAGGGGATGTAAACTCCTTCAGTGAAAAGATTAGGGTGATTCAGAATTCCCTGAATGCAATCGAGGAAAGCCTCAGCCGACTCAATAATATGTGGGAAGGTAATGCAAAGCAAGCATTTACAAGTATTGTGGAAGAGGATCTTACAGAGGCCAAAGAGATATTAAGCGAAATGTCCGGCTTATGCAGCTATGATGAGAATGCAGTTCAGAAATACGAGGCCTGTGAACGTGAAATCGAAAATTTGATAACGCTGGTCAGGGTGTGAGGTGAACTATGGGGGAAATAAAGAAGGGATCCGTTAATAGCGGAGAAATCGAAAAAAAGACCAGTACCGGCAAAAGCAGTGTTTCAGCGGGTTTTTGGAACTATGAGGTGAAAACAGATGCAGGTTCTGCAAAGGTAAAATCTGAGGAGAAGTCTGCTGGGCAGGATACTTCAGTCGAAATGGAACTGAACAAGGTGAGTGGAGAAATTTCTGCCGCAGAGATTAATTTAAAACAGGAAGACGATATACTCTTTATACATCAGGAGTCGGAAATAGATGGAAAGGTACTTGATGCGGAAGGGGATGTAAGTAATACCGTTGACTTAAAAAACGGGAATGTAGACCTGGGTATTTCCGGAAAAGGCTCTGTAGTTTCCGGAGAAATGAAGGACACGATCGGAACAGAGGAAAACAACCTTCATCTGAATACAGAGGGAAGTTTAGTGACCGGAGAGGTGAAAGCCGGTATTTCCGCCGGAAAAGATGTTACATTTTATGATGCCAAAGGTAATAAGATCACCGGAAACGGCTTTGGTGCGTCGGTAGGTGCCGAAGGATACCTGGCTGAGGGATCTGTTACCGGCGGATTTACGATTTTTGGTATTACTTTTGATACAACGATCACAGGAAAATTAGGCGGGGCAGGAGTTACGGGTACTGCCGGCGTTGTAAACAAAAGTGTAGCAGTTGGTTTTGGAATTGGCGCCGGAGCCGGTTTTGGCGTATCAATTGGAATTAATTGGGATAAGTTTCACTGGCCATGGGAAAGTGCAGGGGAAACAGGTGAATCCTCCGGTGAAAGCGGAGGCGGAAACGGAGGCGGAGGCTCTAACGCCTGGGGAGATACGACAGGTTATACCGGCGGGGGCGGAGATGATATTCATCTGCGGGTAACGCCGGAGGAGTTAAAAAATCAGGCTTCCAATATTCAGGATCAGATCAATCGAATGAATACAGAATGGAATTCCCTTATGAGAATCCTTTCCGGTATGCAGAATTATTGGTCAGGAGAAGCCGGGGAGTCCCACGGAGAACAGTATAAAGCCTTTGAGGATGAAATGAACCGCTTGCTTCTCAAACTGAAAAATCATCCGGACAACCTTTTGAAGATGGCTGGTCTTTATGAAAAAACAGAAGCCGGGGCAGTAAGTCAGGCAGGGGCACTCGCAGGTGATATTATTGTCTGATAAATGGAGAATGGCATATGGCAAAATCAATGATTACGATAAATATGAATTATCAAAAGATGCTAAAGCAGGCAGAGAAACTGGAGAAGGCTGCTGACCTTCTGAAAAAGGCTGCAGGCAATCATCTGGAGAGTGGATTAACGAATTTATCCTCTGCCTGGCGAAGTGATACGGCGAATGGTTTTTTGTCAAAAGGAGATTCGATTCAGGATAAGCTCCTGAAAGAAGCTAATGAGGTATCACGCGAAGCAGAGGCGCTTCGTAAGATAGCAAAAAATATTTATGAAGCTGAAAAACAGGCATTGCTGCTGGCGCAGCAGAGAAAGTAATAAAGGAGATTACTATGTATCAGAATATGCTTCCAATCGGTTCCGTAGTACAGCTAAAGCAAACAGATAAGGCAATTATGCTTTGCGGAAGAGTGGTAGGTAATACGGCTTTGAATAAGGTATATGATTATGTGGGATGTATATATCCGGAAGGTGTGGTGGATTCGTCCAAACTGCTCTTTTTTAACAGCGAAGACATTGCAGAATGTCTCTTCCGGGGTTACGAGAATGACGAAGAAAAAGCCTTTCGCAGTCATGTCTTAGATCCGCTTGGAGAGGTGGTTATTGAAGACGGAAAAATGATTGCCAGACAAAAAACAATAGAATCCTAAATACGGTCATTCGAGTAAGAAAAACAGTCATTCGGGAAAAAAGAAAAAAATAAATACCGTTTTAGAGTAATATAAATTTATCAAAAGGAAAACAAAAGAGAACAACAATTAAATATATTTTCAGGGAGGAAATCAAAATGGCAGAAATTCAGGTTACAGCAGCGTCCATCAGAAACAAAGCGCAGGAATTGCAGAGCTTAAATTCAACGTTTAAATCTTATGTCGAGGATATGATATCTACAGAGAATTCACTGGGAGCAATGTGGGAAGGTGAAGCCAAAAATGCATTCCACACAGCCTTTACAACAGATACACAGAAGATGAGTGAGTTTTATAATCTGATTGAGAAATATTGCCAGGCATTGGAGACAATCGCTGAGGAATATGAAAAAGCAGAGGCCGCCAATACAGCAACTGCGACGCAGCGTTCTTACTAAAATAAAAGACAGGCATAGATAAAAAGTCGACGTAGATGAGGAATCATTCCAAAATTCGAGAAGAAAGAATTATGAATGATGAAAAACGGAATTACAGCAAAACTGCAAAATGTACAAATAAGAAGATAAAATAGTATAGCATTAGAGAATCATACAGGGAGGTTCATATATGGCATCAGGAATTATTAAAGTTACACCGGAAAAACTGATCTCAACAGCAGACGCTTTTCAGCAGAGTGGAAGTAATGTTCAGAATGTTACAAATCAGATGACACAGAAGGTTGGAGAATTGACAGGCAGTGTCTGGTCAGGTGAAGCAGCCAGTGCATATGTAAAAAAATTCAGTGAGCTGCAGGACGATATGCAGAGAATGAAGAGAATGATCGATGAACATGTACAGGATCTGAATACCATGGCAAAGGCTTACCAGACAGCAGAGTCTACCAACCAGAGTACGGCCAGCGCTTTGGCAGGAGATGTTATCTCGTAAATTGCCGGCAGCGTACAAAGGCTTTGCAGCAGATTCAAGATAGGCAGTATGCCTTTCCTTATCTGACGGATGCGCGAACCGTTCATAAAATAGGAGTGAATATTTCCGGCCAGAGCTGTAAAGTGGATGACCGGAAGCTAGCATAGTGGTAATGGGGACGTAGTTCCCTGACAGTTTTTCAAAAAATCCCGCCCGGCGGGATTTTTTTGCGTGTACATCGCGGAGCGTATAACTCAGAAGGGGGACATCTCCTTATGAGTTATAAAAAAATTGTCATGATTCCTCAAATATGTTCGTAATCACCAGGAATTCTGAAGAAAGAAAAATGACCGGTGGTCAAAAAAGGGATATGGGTGTAAAATGTTCTTCAGTGAGTCACGATCGGTGGGAGTGGATCATAGCAGATAGACCAGGTCACAGAAAGGCTCTAACGCAATGTGAGAATGGACTCGTGACTGACAAATGAGGTGTGTCTCGCGGCGTGAGAAATGAATAATAGTTCATACCTGCGCTAATTAGAAAGGCCGGGATTTCCATTGCGTGAAAAAATTGGCTGAATTAGAATGCTATAGATTTTTGGAAATAGAGAATAAAAAGAGATGAGTAAAGAAAAAGAAACAAGGACGGGCATGGAGAAAAATAATAATATGTCCGGGGAGCAAAGTAAGGAAGATAAAAGAATATACACATTGCGTGAGGAAAAGCCCGCTAAGGCGGTGGTGAAGCTGGGCCTGCCTTTGGTGGCGGGTATGTTTATCATGGTGCTTTATAACCTGGTAGATACCTTTTTTATCGGTCTCATGCGGGACGATTATCAGCTGGCGGCAGTCAATCTGGCTTATCCGGTTATGATGATCAGCATTGCCATTTCGAATATGGTCGGTGCCGGCGCGGGATCCCTGATCGCCCGCAGCATCGGCGCGAAGGACATGGAAAAAGCGAATCGTACACTGGCGGTAGGTTTTCTGATGACGGTGATCGATAGTATCATCGTGGCAGTGATCGGCATGCTTTTTTTGACACAGATCGTCAAGGGACTCGGCGCCCAGAGCAATACCTTTTTATATACCAAGCAGTATGTATCCGTCATTCTCATCGGCAGTATTTTTACCATGGGAAATTATACCTTCGGGCAGCTGCTCCGAAGCGAGGGATCGGTGAAATATTCCATCGCCGGTATGATCCTGGGAACAATTGTGAATATTATCCTGGATCCGGTATTCATCTTTCTTTTGGGAATGGAAATCCGGGGCGCAGCTATTGCGACCATTCTCGGAAATGGCGCAGGTATGGCCATTTCCCTCTGGTATTATGTGGCAGGAAAGACCTTGCTGAAGCCATCGCTTAAGAAGAGTAGTGCAGGCATGACACTAAGCGCTGCTAAGACGGTAACTGCTGAAGCAAAAGCAGAGCAGCAGAAGGATTCCGTATGGGCAATCGTGAAGGAGATTTTCTGGGTCGGCGTGCCGGCTTCGCTGGAGACCTTGCTTACGTCGGCGGCTTATATCGTGAATAATAACCTGGCAGTCAGCTACGGAGAGCTGACCGTGGCAGCCATGGGTATTTCGCAGAAAATTCTTACCTTCGGAAGCTATATTTATCAGGGATTTGCAGCCGGTGTCCAGCCTTTGATGGGCTATAACTATGGCGCAAAGAATTATAAGCGTATGCTGCAGGTTTTGAAGGCAGGCGTACTGGTAGTCAGCGGCATCGAGCTTTGTGTGCTGCTGGTTTACGGTGTCACAGCGCCGGTTTTGATCGGTATTTTTACCGCATCGGAGGAAGTCATTCGGACTGGCAGCAGAATCCTGCGAACCGTTATGTGGATCCTGCCTTTCGTCGGTGCAATCTCTATGAGCAGAATGTCTTTCCAGGCCATGGGCAAGCCACAGTTTGCCTTTGGCATTACGCTGGTAAGGCAGCTCTTCCTTTATGTTCCTTTGCTTTTGATCCTGAATCATATCTTTGGCTTTCATGGTATGATATGGGCGCAGCCGGTGACAGAAATGATCATGATGGTGGTTTCTGTGACATTGCTGAGCAGCGTGCTGCGGGGCAAGGCGAAAGAAATCGCATAAAGAATTACCCTGGTGCCGGGTTACGTAAAGGCCTTCCTGCATAGAAAACTGACATGCATGACAGAAGTTCTTATAAATAAAAAATATCCCGTACGGAAACGAATCAGAGGTTTCTGTACGGGATACTTTTTAGCTTCAGCGTTTATCGTTATCGACAAACTCCAGGACAAAGATGGCAATCGCGCCATAGGCCAGTGCAAAGATGGCCAGTGTGCCCCACATGCGCAGGAGGTTGGAGGCCAGGAATTCATAGTCTGCTTCCAGCGAAGGATTGGCCAGAAGCATATCATTTACATTGGCTGTAATACAGATGGCATTCAGACTCCACTTGCTAATGGTAAAAGCGGCTATCTTTTCCGTAAAGCCTTCCAGTTCAAAGATCATGCCGGACATAACCAGCTGGATGATCAGGATAAAGGGCATGACGGTCATGGCGGTCATCGGTGTTTTTACGATACCGGAGATCATCAGTCCCAGCACATCTGAGCTGAAAACTACAAAGAAAAAGGTGATGAAAAGCTCGATAATGGTCGGCAGCAGCACACCTGCGGAATGCATATTTCCGTGGCGGAAAATAAAGAGAATGGTTGTGACGATCAGGCTTTCTACGAAGCAAAGAAACATCTCGAATATCATATGCGCAATGATATAGGAGGAGATATGAAGCCCCGAACGATGCTCGCGCTTGATGATATCACGCTCTTTGCAGACAGACTGAATGGAATTGAAAATGCCGATCCAGATGCAGGCGCAGACCAGGGCAAAAGCGCCGTTTCTGGTATCTGAATAGGATTGAAACATATTTTCACTGACGACGCTGGCGATGATCAAGGTGATCAGAGCGGCGCTTAAGAAGGTTTTCCAGCCGCCCTCATTTTTAAAAATGCGGAAACATTTTCCCAGGTAAATATTGATCTGTTGAAGTCTTGAAGTACCCATTTATGAAACTCCTGTAAAAGGCATGATTAATTTCTCTCATATGCTGCATATTTGTCGATATATTCATCAGAAAGACCGTCACCGCCTTCGTCTTTACGGTTGATGCGTTTGACGACACCTTCCAAAGTATCGGTTTCAAAGAAGGCATAGGCTTCTTCTACGGAACCGAAGAAGGCCAGGTGACCACAGTCATCCCGTACACTTTTGGCCAGGACAATGACCTTGTCGAAGAGGTCTGTGGCGCGGTCCGGACCATGGGAGATGACCATGACGGTTTTTCCCTCGTCTGCAATACTGCGGAGGTTTTCCATCAGGGTACGGGCCATGATGCCGTCCAGACCGGAATCCGGTTCATCCAGGAAGAAGAGATTGGGGTTGGAAATATATTCGACAGCAATGCTCAGACGTTTACGCTGTCCGCCGCTGAGCTTTTTCACCAGCTTTTCTCGTTCCGGCTCCAGACCAAGTGTGTGGAGCACCTGATCAATGCGCTTTTGACGTTTGTCGGCGGAAAGCTTTCGAAGCTTCATGCGGGCGGCGTCATTCAGGGTATCGATGACCCGGTCATCCAGGCGGAGCAGATCCTGCTGGGGAACAAAGCCCATCTGGGACTTCATGGAGGCATATTCCGCATAGACATCGATGGATCCGTACATAATACGGCCCTTAGCCTGCTCGTAACCCATGACAGCATTCATAAAGGTGGTTTTTCCGGCGCCGGAGCCGCCAAGGATAAGGACCATCTCGCCGGACCTGATAGACATATTGATATTTTGCAGCAAATATTTTTTACGATGCTTGATCATGACGCTGCGTTCTTCGATATGAATCTGCAGTGTATTATGCAGGGCTTCTGACCGGCGGTAATTGTTGGGGTCCACATGCATCGACGAGGTAAAGGATGCTTTGCTTTGGGATAGCCGGACCGGTTCCTGATAAAGGATAAAATTGCCCACAAAGATGAAATACAGGTTTGCGATGCGGAAGGCATCCCCCTGCTTCAGGTAAGTGGGACCATAGAGCCGCAGACCATTGAGAAAGAGGCCGTTTTTGCTTTCATAATCAGCCAGGGTCCATCTGCCATTGGATTTATAGACCACGGCATGCTGGCGGGATATTTCATGATTTGCAAGCTGCAGGCTGCTGCCCGGCTGTCGGCCGATGAAAAGCTGTTCAATACCCTGCAGTGGGCAGGATTTCCAGGTGAAATCCTCCTGGTAGTCGGTGGCAAAAATCATCGTTACGAAACGGGAAGGATTTGTCTCGGAAAAAACCCGAAGCACATCCCCGTTTTGCAGGGCAACGGATTCATTTTTCGGCAGCTTTCGGTTCTTGTACCAGGTACCGTTGGCATCATTTACATCCCGGTAATACACCTGTGTTCCTTCGACGATAAATTCGCCATGGGCTCTGGAAACATATTTTACAGAAGAAGCGACGCTGATATCGGGATGATTTTTTTCGGTCTCGCGTCCGAAAGCTTGATGACCGTATAAATCGATGGAATTCACATATCCCTGATAGATCAGAAAAAGCTTGGGTCTCAACTGCCTGGGCTGTAAAAAGATTGTGTTTTCGGAAGCATGTATCATGATAAAATTTCTCTTTTCTTGATTATCCTATTATTTATAGTCAGAAATTGACTGCCAGTCTATATCGTCTACTATCGCAGAATCTTCGGCAGCATAGGTGTAGGAGATATATTTCTCACGGGTAATTTCTTCTTCATCTCCATCCCCCTCTGTATAGTAGTAGCTTTTAGTAGCGTCTTTCTCATACTTATCAGGAATGAGGATTACGTATTTCGCTATATTGGCCGGCTCGCTGCTGAAGGGAAGTATCTGCAGCAGCTGGGAATAGCTGCGATTGTCCTCGCCTTCCCAGTTGGCTTCATAGATGACGCCGTCCTCCAGTAGCTTGACATTGATCCGGTCAGAGGGAAAATCTGTCAAATGAGAAACTTCGCTGCCGTCATAAGCCAGCAAATCCAGGACCTTATAGCCATCAGAAGTAACATCGGCAATGAGCAGCTCCGGATAGCCGTCATCCATAGTATCCACATAGGCATAGGAAAGGTCCACCGGTTCGGAAAGGCTATCTCCTAAATTTGGATTCACATAGCTGTCATCCTCCATTTTCTCATAGCCCTCGTCATAGGCATCCTTATATGCCGTCAGTACATCTGCATAGACGTCATTGATCTCTTCATCAGAGAGTGGCGCCGGTGTAGGCGCGGCCTGCGTATCTTCCGTAAGGGAGGAAGCGCTGACCGAAGAAGTATCGGAAGAGGAATCTTCGTCCGTAGCATTCAAAATAAGTACAAAGTAGACCATGGCGGCGCATAGAATCGCTGCCGGGAAAAATGTAAGTAGAATGTTGCAGTTCTTTTTCATAAAAGCCTCTTTTTTCGATTAAAATACAGCACTCTTAATGCAGGAAGGTAGCCGGCATTCCGGACTTAGCTAGTCAGATGAAAAGTTTTCGCCCATTGCATTATATTATCAGAGGAGTGTCTTCAAAGACATTTTATATTAATATCTGTTTGAAGTGCAATAAAAAGGAGAAAAATACGAGATTTAGTGTAGATAGTTAAGTTTTTGGATGGTATGAGCTTTCTATTTATTATATAATCGAAAAATAAATATAAATACAAATACAAGCTGCGAAGCAGCTCACTTTTAAGGAGCAACAAGCGAAGCGGTTGCGAGTATGACACATTTGATCAAAAGGTTTATGGTGCATAAGAGGGAGGAATGATCATGAAATGTATGAAATGCGGCACGGAGAACAGCGCGGGAAGTAAATTCTGTTTCAACTGCGGTAATCCGTTCATACCTGCGCAGGAGAAGGCGCCCGAGGAAGCTGCGCCGGAAAAGCCGGCTTATCAGTCAATGAATCAGTATGGGCAATCAGCCGGTCAGTTTTACGGCCGGAATCCAAATGCGAATAACATGAGCGGGGGAGCATCTATGCACCAAGCCGGTAGCAACAGACCGAGTGCAGCCGCACTCATGCTGCTGCGGGAGATGGCGACATCTATTCTCTTTTTCGTGGCCATCATCTGCTATTCTTTACAGCTTCTGTTTAATATTATAGCCAGCGGCAGCGCTGTGTCAGGGGCAGCGAATTCCATACTCTATACAAGCGGGCTGGGACAATATTTGCCGGGAAATTTTTCCAGATATATCTATGCAGCCTCCGGTGCCAGTGTCTTTATTACCTTGCTCATTTCTATTCCGGGTATTTTGATCGCTGTCGGCTTATGGATGATTTTTGTCAACGGATTAAAAAAGCATACGGAAGATTTTAAAGCTACCGGTTTCAAGATCATCTGGGTAGTAGAGCTGATCAGTCTGATCATTGGAATGCTTGCCATGGCAATCGTGTTGATTTTGATGTTTGTGGCAGTGGCTTCCGTATCGAAGGCAAGCAGTTATATGGGCGATTATGGCAGCTATGCCGATGCTTCTATGGGCATTCTGCTGGTAGCGATTATTTTTATTATTGCGCTGGCTGCTTTTTTCGTGATCTATAGTCTGAAAATTCTGCAGGCCATCAAAGCAGGACAGGAGCTTGCTATGTATGGAAAAACCGAGCGGGCTTTTTCCATGCTTGTTATTGTGCTTTTATTCATCAGCGGCGGATTTTCTGCTTTGTCAGCTTTGATGTCCCTTGCATCCGGTGGCTTGCTGTCCTTCCTGAAGACGAGCTGCGGTGCAGCGTCAGCGATTTGCTTTGGCTTGGTATTACTGCAGATGAAAAATAAATATATGGCAGTGAAGAATGGCAGCTATTTATTCAGACCAAGTGCCCTGTATAATGCAGCTGTGAAATCAGATGCGGTAAACAGGATGAGTGAGTCCATTACAGGCACATACAGAAACGTATCCGGCCAGAACTACGGCCAGGCGGAGAATGTGCAGCCGAATTACGGCCAGGCGGAGAATGTGCAGCCGAATTACGGTCAGGCAGAAAACATGCAGCCGAATTACGGCCGGGCGGAGAATATGCAGCCGAATTATGGTCAGCAGGATTATGTCCGCCAGGATCATGGGGCACAGGAATATAGTCAGTTCTATCATGCGCAGACCGATGACAGCCAGGCGGAGAATAGAGAGCCGGGCAATGCGTGGCCGGCCTATGGTCAGGAAGATGATGACCGGACAGAATATATTCCGCAGGGCAGCGCTTTTACAGATGATCCGGAAGCTACGGTTCTCATGACAAATGCCACAGCGGAAGAGAAAACACCATATCTCAGAAGAACATCGACAGGAGAGGTGACAGCCATTAATTATACGCCTTTCCGCATCGGTAAGGATCCAAAGCAGAACGACTATGCGATCACAGGAAATCCGGTAATCAGCAGAAGCCATGCAGTGATTGATTTCAGAAATGGGGATTTTTATATTATTGATCGCAATTCCAGTAATCATGTATATGTAAATGATGAGCAGATTCCAAAGGGCGGTCAGAACATTTTGCAGGATGGCACAAAGATTGTTCTGGGAAATGAAGAGCTGATTTTTGAGATGAAATAAGTCGGAAGACGATGACAATCTGAGATAAAGGCTTTAGTGGGATGTGCATGGATTCAGAAAGGAAGTTGTCTACTGTGTATGCTTCGCGATGGACGACCGAAGCTCGAATCCGGTGCTAAGTCTCGCAGAATCGAGACTTAAAAGCAGAGAAAAAAAGATAAAGAAGGAGAAGACATCATGAGGTGTCCTAAATGCGGATCTATGCTGCCGGACGGCGCTTTGTTCTGTTCGGAATGCGGCAGTAAAATACAGGACGAGAGAAAAAATATCTGTCCTTTTTGTAACAGCGCAATAAATGAAGGAGATACATTCTGCTGGAACTGCGGCCAGCCGTTGCAAAAACAGCCCGAAGTGACGGAAATGCCGGAAAGCCCGGTTTTCGAAGGGCCAACGGAGCCGGATACTGAGAAAAAGAAGGAAATGCCAAAGATTATTGCACTGGCAGCGGGTATTGTGATACTGGCGGCCCTGGCAATCCTTCTGCTGGTAAATCTGGTCGGGGATTCGAAGGTAAAAACATCTTCTAAAGAAAATAAGGAGGCAGCAAGTTCTGCGGATAGTCAAAGCACGACAAAGGATAGCAGTACGGCGGACGAGTCGGAGACAGATAGTAAATCCGAAGTGGAATTAAATGAGGATGATTTCAAATATACGGAATATACAAGCTTTGAGACCGCTTATTATACCTTTAAATTGCCTGATTACTGGGATGATCTGACTACCTGGGATGGAATGGGCTCAGATATAACCTTCTTTCAGGACAGATCAACAGATGCCGGCTTTGACGGAGATATTTTTACAATTACGAAAGTGGATTCCGATGAAGTAGATGACTACGAAAATTATGACCTTTTGGCTGAAGAAGGTGATATGTCCTATCTGCTCATTTATCCGGATGAGAAGACCTATGATATAGATGATGAGTATACGAAACTGGAGTATCAGCGTCTGCAGAAGGATAAGGCTCAGATTAAAAAATCATTTAAGGTCACAGCGGTAACGGAGGAGAAGACGGCGCAAAGTACCGAGAATAGTGATTATATTATTCCGGATAGTAACAGTAGATATCTGACAAGAGCTGATCTGACCTCCCTTTCTGCGGAAGAGCTTCGCCTGGCGAGAAATGAGATCTATGCCCGCAGAGGCCGTCGTTTTAAGGATGCTTCGCTGCAGTCCTACTTTGATTCCAAATCCTGGTACCATGGAGCCATCGCTCCGGATAATTTCACGGACAGTATGCTTTCTGACTGTGAAAAGAAAAATGCTGAACTTATCAGGGCTTATGAAAAGGAGATAGGAGTAAATCAGTAAATGATATCGATCGAGGAAGAAATCAAAAAAGAAATCAAGACCTTATGGCCGGGATGGGAAATAGAAAAGCAGATCGGTGCAGGTTCATTCGGAAAGGTTTATAAAATCCGCCGCGACGCTTACGGGCAGACCTATTACAGCGCTTTAAAGCATGTGCGTATTCCGGCTACTGAACAGCAGGTGGCTAATCTGCAGGCGGAGGGGATGCAGGAAGAGACGATTCAGAATTATCTGAAGCGTATTGTCGATGACTGTGTCAAAGAGATTAAGATCATGGCTGCCCTTAAGGGCGGTTCCAATATCGTATATATCGAGGATTCGCAGGTGATTCCCCGGGAAGACGGCAGAAGCTGGGATATTCTGATCAAGATGGAATTGCTGACGACACTGCTGGACCGGATGAAAAAAGGTCAGTTTGCGGAGCAACAGGTTTTTAAGGTCGCTTTGGATATATCAAATGCTTTGATCCAGTGTGAAAAGCTTCATATGATCCACAGGGATATTAAGCCGGAAAACGTTTTTGTTTCTGCGATGGGCGACTATAAGCTGGGAGATTTCGGCGTGGCGCGAAAAGTGTCCGATGCCACCATGCATATGACACAGATCGGCACGGCATCCTATATGGCGCCGGAGGTGTATTTTGACAGGGGATATGACCAGAGAGCGGATATTTATTCCTTAGGTATCCTGCTGTATACGCTGGGCAATCAGAATCATATGCCTTTTACGGATCCTTATCGGCAGGATATCACACCTACGCAGCGTAATCAGGCCTTACATTATCGTCTGCATGGCGGCAAGCTCCTGGCTCCGTCTAATGTCAGCAGCGCCTTTGCGCAGATTATCCTGAAGGCCTGTAATTATGAGCCGGATGCGCGTTATAGCAGCGCGTCTGAAATGAGACGCGATCTGATCCGCATTCTTCCGCAAATGCAATCAGACGATGAACAGACGCTCCTCTTAGATCAAAATGATGAGAAAACGCTTCTGCTGAACAGGCAAAACGGAGAAGAAACCGTTTTGATGAACGGGCAAAGTGGAGAAGAAACAGTTCTGATGCATGAAGAAAGTGGAGAAGAAACAGTTCTGATGCACGAAGAAAGTGGAGAAGAAACAGTTCTGATGCATGAAAGAACCGGAGATGATACCTATTTATTTGATCAGACGGGAAGCGGTGGAGCTGCACAGGGAAGAAAGCTTTGCCCGTATTGCCATAAAAGCATAAAGAGCAAGGATGCTTTCTGCATGTATTGTGGCCGTTCCCTGCGGGCAAATACGTCAGAAACTGCGAGTGAGGCGCCGGGATCTGCATCTGATTCATATGGAAGCACCGATAACTTTCCGGGGAATGATGGTAAAATATATGTCATGCCTCCTGATACGCCGGAGAAAAATAATAGGCTTCCGGTCATCATTATGAGCTTTAGTCTGGTCCTGCTTTTGGCCGCGGCTATTTTGCTCGCGACCACTTTCCTTAAGAAATCAGATGCTACAGGCAGTGGTACCGCTACTTCATCCGTTAAAACGAAGTCTGTTTCCGAAGCTGCCAATAGCAGCACAGAGGAGGAAAATGCAGATACAGATGATGAAGAGGATAATGACGATGAAGATAAAGATGATGACACAGACGATAATAAAGGTCTGAAACGTAAGCTGGATGAGGAGACGAAAGAAATCATCCGGGATGGCGATGAGGGTGATATCTTTTCTTTTGGCGAAATAGATACAGATGGCATGGTAGATAATGGAGACGAGCCGATCAGCTGGATCATATTGACCAGAAAAGATAATAAGATACTGATCACGACAGAGTATGTCATCGAGGGCGGCTGTTTTTCTCCGCAGAATACCGGTGTAAAATGGGCCGACAGCGACGTGCGGACCTGGCTGAACGGGGATTTTTATGAGAAATGTTTTACAAACGAGGAAAAGGAGTATATCCTGACAACGAAGGTATCAGACTCGGAGAATTCCAATTACTCTACCAGTACAGGAAAGGATACGGAGGATGAAGTCTTCCTTTTAAGCTATAAGCAGGCGAAAAAATATTTCAAAAGCGATGAAGACAGGCGGTGTCAGCTGACAGAGCATGCTAAGGATCTGGAAGGCTTGCTTTGCAACGAAAAATACGGCGGTACTACCTGGTGGTGGCTTCGTTCCCCGGGAAAAGATGACAACTATTGCACGATCGTCAATTCAGACGGATCGATTTCCGGTGATGGCATGGTGATTGGCGGCGGCGGTATCCGGCCGGCTATGTGGATCAGTACAGAGGTTTAAGTATGATGTGGATGAATTTTTTGATTTTGTTTCTGGTGGCTATGCTTTGCAGCAGCAGCGGATTCTATAAGTATGTATATTTTATTTCCATCGGCTATGGTTTCGCGATCACCGGCGAGGGCATTGCCATGCTGATCATGTTTCGGGAAGAGTTGACGCCGGCAGTTATCATTTCTTCCGTGCTTCTGATCTGTTACGGATTGCGCCTTGGCGGCTATCTCTTATACAGAGAACTGAAAAGCGCCAGCTATCAGAAGCATATGGTAAATGAGATTAAGGATGGCAGCGGTATGTCGCTCTTTGTCAAATGCATGATCTGGCTCTTTGCCGGCTTGCTTTATCTGTGCATGGTGGCGCCGATTTTCTTCCGTTATGCCAACGGAAACAGAGAGATCACGCCGACCTTTTTGATCGGTACAATTCTGATGATCGCAGGCATCCTCCTGGAGGCGGCCTCTGACCTCAGCAAAAATAAACAGAAAAAGCAGAATCCGAAGCGCTTCTGCGACAAGGGATTATTTGCCTTCGTGCGCTGCCCCAATTATCTGGGAGAGTTGATTCTCTGGACAGGCGTGCTGATCGTGGGGGTTACTTCCCTGCATTCCCTGCTTCAGTGGGTGCTCGCAATCCTTGGCTATATCGGGATCGTATTCGTTATGTTTAGCGGTGCCCGCAGGCTGGAGGTACGCCAGAATCGTAATTACGGAAAGGATCCGGTTTATCAGAAGTATGTGAAGACGGTACCGATCATGATTCCTTTCCTGCCGCTTTACAGCGTGGAGAAATATAAATTCCTGGTATTATAAATCCGAAAATGGAGTAAGGAATGCTGGAAGGCATGCGGATTTTCTTTTATGCGGTGTCTGTAAATTGTAAAAATCGTCATATTGACAAAGTATAGAGCCATATGCTATTTTATGACATATATTTGACAAAGAGGTCTGCCTTTCGGGACAGGCCTCTTTTATTTTTCAGCTTTCTCAGAAGAGAAGAAAACAGAGATGAAAGAGAAAGCAGCCGAAAGCAAGTAGCATACATATTCTAGATATATTCAGAAGACAAAGGGGTCTGTCATTCTTTGACAGACCCCTTTCATATTTTTATAAACGGAGGATTTGCCATGGTTGATTACAGTTTATTGTTGGAGCATGCTGATTCGGTAAATGAGCTTCTGGCCCGTTACGGCGTGAAGTTTGGCATATATAAAAATAACACCTTTAAGGAGCAGTTATTTCCTTTTGATGCCATTCCACGTGTGATCGCAAAGGATGAGTTTGATTATCTGGAGCGAGGATTGAAGCAGAGGGTAGTGGCGCTCAACCTCTTCCTGAAGGACATTTATAGCAAAAAGCAGATCGTAAAGGATAATGTAGTGCCGGAGGATTTTATTTTTGCTTCCAGCGGCTACATGGCAGAGTGTGAAGGAATCGTTCCGGCCAAGGATATCTATTCCCACATTTCCGGCATCGACCTGGTCAAAGGAAAAAATGAGCACTGGTATATTCTGGAGGATAACTTAAGAGTGCCTTCCGGCGCTTCCTATCCTATGATTGCCAGAGACCTCTGCAGAAAGAGCGCACCGCGTACCTTCCACAACACAGCCATCGCAGACAATCGAAATTATGCAGAGCTCCTGCGGCGGACCATGGACAATGTTAACACCGGCGGTATCAGCGTAATTCTGACACCGGGACGTTATAATTCGGCTTATTTCGAGCATTCTTATCTGGCAGAGCAGACCGGTGCCTACCTGGTCAATGGTTCCGAGCTTTCAGTTGAAGGTGATTACCTCTATTACAACACAGCAAGGGGCGTGAAAGAAAAGGTTGGTGTGGTTTATCGCCGGATTTCTGATGAATATCTGGATCCGATGAACTTTAATCCGACATCGCTGATCGGCATTCCGCATCTCTTTGATGTGGCGCGGAAAGGAAATGTAGCGCTCATGAATTTCGTGGGAAATGGTGTGGCAGACGATAAGGGTATCTATTACTTCGTTCCGAAGATGATCAAATATTATTTGGGAGAGGAGCCCATTCTGGATAATGCGCCGACTTACCTGCCTTTTTATGAGGAAGACATGGCCTATACCCTGGCACATTTCGATGACCTGGTATTGAAGGATGTAGCGGAGGCCGGCGGATACGGCGTAGTATTCGGAAACAAAATGTCGAAAAAAGAAAAAGAGAGCTTTATCAACTTACTGAAAAAAGAACCACGCAGATTTATCGCGCAGGAAGTGATTGATTTCCAGGATCTGGATATCATGGATGAGGGCAAAAAAGTGGCCAGAAAGGCTGATCTGCGTGCCTTCGTATTGATGGCGGATGAACCGCTGGTATGGCAGAGCGGTCTTACCAGATTTTCACGTAACCCGGATTCCTTTATAGTGAATTCATCTCAGGGAGGAGGATTTAAAGACACATGGGTATTATCTCGGTAGAACAGGCAGACAGACTTTATTGGCTTGGCCGATATGTAGAAAGAGTTTACACAACCGTAAAAATGTACAATCAGGGATTTGACAAAATGATCGATGTATTTCCGACAGATTATTATCAGGATTTCTGTGCAAAGATGGATATCCCTGATATTTATGTGGATATGGATGATTTCTTTTATCGTTATCCTTATGATCCAAGTAATCCGGATTCTATCATCAGCAATCTGGAAAGAGCTTATGACAATGCCATTGTCCTCCGTGAGAGCATCGGCTCAGAAGCACTGTCTTATATTCAGATGGCAGTCTACGGATGGAGTAAGGCAGCCGAAAATCAGGCGCCGCCACTGGAAATGCAGAAGCTGCTGGATCACATTCTGGCCTTTTGGGGTACAGTAGAGGATCAGATTGATGAGAAGGAAGTCAGAAACATTCTGAAAGCAGGTAAAAGAATCGAGCGAATCGATCTTTATGCCCGCATGGGATTCTGTCGCGAGAAGCTTTTAAGAGAAGTGCATCGTTTGATGCCGAGAGTTCGTGAAAGCGGTCTTTTGTATGAAGAAAGCAAGCTGCAGAAAATCGAGGAACTGGTAGAAGCAGAACCGATCGATTACTACGCGCTTGTCAATGAAGTGGAGACAATATTCTGAACATGGTTGAGAAGTTAACGGGAAAGCATACCCTGCAGCTTGGTGATGAAAGAAAACTGCAATTTCGATATCGCATGCATCTGGATTATGAGAAGTATGTGGACAAATATTTCTTTACCATCAAAGCTATTCCCTGCACAGATGCCAGACAGAAGGTGACAGGCCTTTCCATTCATCTGGAACCGCCTTTTCTTTATACGAAAAGCCGGGATGCCTTCGGGAATCAATTGATTTACGGCGCTTCCGGGCAGGCGCATAAAAGCTTCACTTACGAGGTCAGCGGCGAGGTGGAAATCGGTCAGATTCTTTTCGAGGAGCGGGCAGCGGAAGAAGAGCTCTGGAAATATCAGCATCCCTATGGATTGAACAGACCGGGAGCGCAGCTTTTGGCTTACTTCGGATCTATTTGCGGCGAACTGGAAGAAAACACCTATGTCAATGCCATTTATCTCATGCGCTGTCTGCATCGGGATTTCCTATATGCGGCGGGGGAGACGACAATACATACTAGTGCAGAAGAGGCCTGGTGTCAGGGAAAGGGTGTCTGTCAGGATTATGCGCATATTTTTATTGCGCTATGTCATTTGGCAGGCATTCCTGCGCGTTATGTCGCGGGCATCATTGAAGGCGAAGGGGAGAGCCACGCCTGGGTGGAAATCTGTTACCGAAATAAATGGATCGGCATGGATCCGACCAATGATGTACTGGTGGCCAGGTCGCATATTAAATTCGGGCACGGAAGAGATGCGGGGGATTGTCAATTGAACCGAGGTCTTTTGTATGGCGGGGGTATGCAGACACAAGAGATCAATGTCCTGGTCAGTGAAGAATAAGCAGGATCAAAATCAATAATTACAGGTATTTAAATATGATTGAAACAATAGCGAAGGTAGCACTTCCGGTGGATGAAGTGCTGGCTATAAAGAAAAACAGAATCGAACCGGAAAGAGAAATTTCGGGAGAGAAGAAAAGAATCAGTATCGTGACCGGGATTCACGGTGATGAGCTGGAGGGGCAGTATGTGGCCTATGAGGTACAGCGCAGGATCAAAGAAAATATGGACTGCCTGCAGGGAATCGTAGATATTTATCCGGCTATGAATCCTCTGGGAATTGACTCGATTACCAGAGGAATACCGGCATTTGATCTGGATTTCAATCGGCTTTTTCCGGGCAATATGGACGGAAACATGACGGAATATCTGGCGGCAAAGATTATAGACGATGTCAAGGGCTCTGATGTGGTGCTGGATATTCATGCAAGCAATATATTTCTGACAGAGATTCCGCAGATCCGTATCAACGAACTGCATCAGGAACAGCTTCTTCCTTTGGCAGAAAAATGCAATATGGATTTTATCTGGGTACACGGCGCGGCTACGGTTCTGGAGGCTACCTTTGCCTACAGTCTGAACAGCATCGGCACGCCGGTACTGGTTGTAGAGATGGGTGTGGGTATGCGTATTTCGCAGGACTATGGTAACCAGATGGTAGAAGGCATCTTTTCTCTGATGAAGCATATGGGCATATGGACGGGAGAAGTCAAAGAAGCCAGAAAGCCGATCATCTCGACGGATTGGCAGGATGTCTCTTACCTGAATGCTTCTACAGGAGGGTTATTTATCCCGCATGTAAAGCATTGGCAAAGTCTGAAAAAGGACGAATTGATCGGAGAAATCGTAGATCCTCTGCAGGGAATTGTACTGGATCAGGTAAAAGCGCCGGTAGATGGACTTTTGTTTACACTGCGGGATTATCCGGTAGTGGATGAGGGCTCCCTTCTGGGACGAATGCTTCCAAAGGAGGTGTGTCAGAGATGAAGGAAAAAGTGATTTACCGTATTAAAGGCTTGTATCGTGACGATTTCCGTGTCAGGGCTTATGAATTCGGAGAAGGAGAAAAAGCGCTTGCCATCGTCGGCGCCACCAGAGGAAATGAAATTCAGCAGATGTATGTCTGCTCTCTTTTGGTGCAGAAATTTAAACAGCTGGAGGAAGAGGGACGTATTGCACCGGGGAAAAAGGTTCTCATCATTCCGAGTCTGAACCCTTATTCGGCCAATATCCAGAAGCGCTTCTGGCCGATTGATAATACGGATATCAATCGTATGTTTCCGGGATATGATCTGGGTGAAACCACACAGAGAATTGCGGATGGCGTATTTAAAGAGATTTCCGGCTATGCGTATGGTATTCAGTTTACTTCCTACTATATGCCGGGCCGTTTTATGCCGCATATTCAGATGATGGATACCGGTTATGAAGATGTGGAGCTGGCCGGAAAATTTGGCATGCCCTATGTGGTAAAACGTAAGGTAAGACCCTATGACACAGCTACCCTGAATTATAACTGGCAGATCTGGGAGACCAAGGCCTTTAGTTTTTATACAAGTACAACGGATAGTATTGATCGCGCCAGCGCAGGGCGGGCTTTACTGGGTATTTTAAGCTTTCTTTCACAGGAGGAGCTTGTGAAGTATCAGGGACCTGCGGGAGAAATATCCAGAGTGATCAGCAGCGGAGACCTGGTCCCGGTAAGAACTGCCAAGTCAGGTATCTTTGATGCCCTGGTCGATGTCGGTGATACGATACAGATCGGAACACCGCTGGCCAATATCGTAAATCCATATGAGGGAAGGGTATTGGAAACCTTATATTCGCCATGTAAAGGAAAGGTGTTCTTTATGCACAGTGCACCCCTGACCTATGCCAATACAGCGGTCTTTAAATTAATTCCGGATTTATGAGAGGAATATTATCTCCGGCAGGATGCGCACGAATTTGCAGAGGAGATATATCGATAAAGCTAGCCCCAACACCTAAAGGTGGTGGGGCTAGCTTTAGCTTTTATATACCGGTCAGTGAATAAAAACGGACATGATTCCTCACAGCTGTTCGGAATCATCACAAATTATGATACCTACGCATGGCTCCGCTCTTCGAGCTCCCGCCCTGCTACAAAACCTCGACTCCCGGTCTGCTCCCTTATGGTCGCATCCCTACGTCTGCATGCAAACGTCCACCGGACCTTTGCATTGCATACTTACGCATCGGTTTTGTTCAGTTCTGCAAGCTATGAAAAAGTGTGCACACTTCGCCTTTGGCTTCGTGCGCCCATTTTTCATAGCCTTCAGAACCTGGTATCATAAAAAATATAGGAATAAATTCCGCTTGCTTATGTTTTGATTTACAGCAAACACTTCACCAGGAGAATGACAGCACTGAAGCCGACCATGACACAGCCGGCCATGCGGCTAAGTCTGACAGAATCTACTTTGTTCGCGATCAGAGCAGCGATACGGGCAAAGAGCAGTGTAAAAATCACACAGGCGATCACACAGAAAAGGTCCGGTAGGCCGCCGATGATCATATGGCTGACACCGCCGGTGAAGGCAGTAAACATCATGATAAATACACTGGTTCCCACAGCCATATGCATCTCATAGGAGAGAAAAGTGGACAGGACAAAGAGCAGCATCATGCCGCCGCCTGCGCCGATAAAGCCACAGATAAAGCCGACGATCACACCACCGGCAACGGCTTTGAAGAAACGGCTTTTCGGATCCCCTGCCTTCATCTGCTCCTTCGTGGTTTTCTGCGGTTTGAGCAGGAATTTTAAGCCCACGCAGAGCAGACCGATCTGCTGCATACCGCCAGCTGTTTGGAACAAAGCTGCCGATCAGGCTGCCGACAACGGTCATACATAGTACAGAGATCAGCAGCGGCAGGCTGTTTTTAATATCCAGGTTGCCGTGTTTATGATAGATCCAGGCGCTGATGGCGCTGGCCAGTACATCACTGATCAGGCCGATGCCCAGTGCCTGGTAGGCGGACATTCCCGTAAAGGTGGACAGCATAGGTCCGATGATGGCGGCAGCGCTCATGCCGGCGAAGCCTGTGCCGATGCCGGCACCTGCACCGGCTATCAGACAAATGATTAATTTTACTAAAATCTGCATCATTTCCTCCAATCTAAACAGAGATATTATAATTCGGAAAAGAAGCAGCGTCAAGAACTTTGACTATAAGTTATGTCAGCTGACGCTGAACAAAATCGCACGCCAAGTTTTCGCAAGCGTCGTCTTGCATTAGGAGAAGTTTGCAAAGTGTGCTAGAATGGAAAGAGTTCATTTGTCGTCTGCCGAAATTGCGGATAGGCTTGTGAAGCAAAGAGGAAAAAGCGGTATCGGAACGGAAGATTTTAAGAAATCCTGAAAGGATATGATTTGATAATGAATCATCAGAGTTATGAAACATCCCAATTGGTCGAATATATAGATCGGCTTTTTGAAACTGCGAATTTGAGTGACGCAGAGTTAGCAGCACTTTTGCATACCGAGGCTGCCGACGACTATTTATTTTTCACGGCTGACAAAAAGCGAAGAGAAATTTATGGCGATCAGGTCTATCTGCGGGGTCTGATTGAATTTACGAATTTTTGTAAAAACAACTGTTACTATTGTGGGATAAGAAAGGGGAATAAAAAACTTGATAGATATCGCCTGACAAAGGAAGCTCTCCTGCAATGTGCGGAAGAAGGTTATCAGCTGGGCTACAGAACCTTTGTGCTTCAGGGAGGTGAAGATCCCTATTATTCTGATACATATTTATGTGACATAATCAGTTCGATCCATGAACGTTTTCCCGACTGCGCGATCACTATGTCAATCGGCGAAAAAGAAAGAAGCAGTTATGAGGCCTATTATCGTGCCGGGGCTACGCGCTATCTGCTTCGGCATGAAACAGCAGATGACGGACACTATGGGAAATTACACCCTTCATCGATGAGCCTTTCCCATCGAAAAGAGTGTCTCTACAATCTCAAGGAAATCGGTTATCAGGTGGGTGCCGGTTTTATGGTGGGTTCTCCCTTTCAGACAATGGATCATCTGATCACAGATCTTCGATTCCTGCAGGCTTTAAAACCTGAAATGATCGGAATCGGTCCCTATCTGACCCATCCGGACACACCATTTGCAGAATATGAAAAGGGAAGCCTGAAATTGACCTTGCGGCTGATCGCGATTCTTCGTCTTATGTTTCCTATGTCATTGATTCCTGCAACGACGGCACTCGGAACGATTCATCCCCAGGGACGGGAAATGGGATTGAAGGCCGGGGCAAATGTAATCATGCCTAATCTGTCACCGCTTGCATACCGGAAGCTGTACAGCTTATATGATAATAAAATCTGTACAGGTGAAGAGTCTGCGCAAAACAGAGAATGTCTGGAAAGGCGTGTGGAAGGTGCCGGTTACAGAATCGTAACAGCGATCGGTGATTGCGCCGGCTGGAAAGGACGTGCCGAGATATAAAAAACATACATGCCACGTTTCTCACGGTTCACCGGCTCCGGAGCAGACACGGAAGGAGACATCCTTAGAGATGATAAAAATACTATTCATTTGCCACGGCATATCTTGAATTGCCAAGGATAGTATCGTATCATGACGGGATGTATCAGATAATATAGAAGGTGTGCAACAAGGGTACAACACCATACCAGAATCGGATATAAAGACGAGAGACTTTTGTTTGACAAAGAAAAGATAATCAAAATTATTACGCTTTTAATCAGCGCAGAAAGGATCTTACTATGTCAAAGAAAGAAATCGCATTTTATAACCGTTACATGATGACCGTGGATGAGACCGGAGCCTACTTCCACATCGGTGTCAGAAAGATGAGAGAGCAGGTGAGGGAGCACGAAGGAGCCAAGTGGATGCTCTACAATGGGAACCGGGTGATGATCAAGAGAGAACTGTTTCAGAAGTGGATTGATCAGCAGACGGTGATTTAAAGTGAATAGATAACAGGATAGAGATCCGGCCGGCTGCAAAGGTAGTCGGCCGGATTTTAAACTCCCCATAGCGTACAGAAAACGTGCCAGTGACACGTTTTCTCGTTAAATATAAGCGCTAGTCAACTGATGATAGAATATTGATAAAAAGCAATCATGTGTTATACTAATGATAGAAAATAGTAAAAAACCTATCACTAATGTGGAGGATAATATATTGACAGTTACTTTATTAGAAATTGAACAGTACCTTGAGGAAATTCGGGCTGCGGTTCAAACTGACAGGTACAGAATAGAGAGAAACAGCAGACGTCAAGGAAACATTAACTTGTTTATAGACTATATGATTGATGAGGCGAAAGCCAAAGAGATTCTTCTAAGTCTTGAACCGACAGACTTTTCAGAAAAGACGAGAAACGAACATAAAGGATATGAGCACGAGATCCTATATGTTTTTGGAAAGGATGTTAAACTGTTAGAACGATTCGGATCAGAGGTGAAAACGGTTTCCTTATATATCAAATTTAACAAGTTGGAAAATCGTTTTGTTATTGTGATTTCGTTTCATGAACAGAAGTATCCAATGAAATATTATTTTAAATAACTATATGGAAGACAGATGAAGGAGGCACGATCATGGCAGGGAAAGAGAAGAAGGATTTCTGTATAGAATGCAGGAAAGAAACAGAATATATTCTGAAAAAGAAGCCAATCACAAAAGTGATCAAAGACAAAGAATACAATTTTATTATTACATATGCTGTTTGTGCTGAATGTGGTGAGGAGATGAGTCTCCCAGGCTTGATTGACAAAAATATTCAGGAAATAGATGAGCAGTATCGCTTAGCAGAAGGTATTGTCACGATTGAAGATATCGAAAAGATGATGAAGATTTATAAAATCGGAAAGGCACCCTTGTCCTTGGCATTAGGGTTCGGGGAAGTTACGATCACCAGATACCTATCAGGACAGGTTCCGTCAAAGGAGTATTCCGATGTTTTAAAAGAGGCTTTAACATCACCGGCAGTTATGAAGAGAAAACTTTCTGAAAACAAAGATAAGATCGCAGATACTGCTTACAATAAGGCGGTGAAAGCAGCTGATGAACTGGAGAATCTATTCTCTGTTTCAGAGAAGATGCTGCGTGTGATCGCTTATATATTTGAATGCTTAGAGGAAGTAACACCCCTGATGCTTCAAAAACTACTGTATTTTATTCAGGGTATCTCGTATGTGAGATTAGGACAGCCTATGTTCTCAGAGGATTGCCAGGCTTGGGTTCATGGCCCTGTTTATCCGGAAGTATATGATCTGTTTCGAGACTTTAAGTATAATCCCATTGAAGATGCCAGATTTGCTCTTTTCGATGGAAGTGCCAATCTGCTGACGGACGAAGAAAAAGAAGTCATTGAGCTGGTAGTTAATACATTCGGATTGTATGGAGGAAAAACACTGGAAAGAATCACTCATAATGAAACGCCATGGAAAGAAGCACGGAGAGGCTATAGCGATTCCATTCCTTCGAATGCAGAACTTTCAAAAGATAGGATAAAAGAGTATTTTGAAAAAATAAATGAAATATATTCTATTGACACAGAAGATGGGCTGAATAGCTATATAGCTTCTATGTTAAATTTGTAAAAAGAACATTGTGTGTATTGGGAAAAAGGAGATCGCGTCAGGAAATCTTATTGGCAGACACAAGATAAGGTTGTAAAATCGTTGTAAACAAACGTAAGTTCAGCGGTTTTCGAAAAAGACTTCTGTCAAGCCGGGGTAAGATATGAGGAGATAATAAAAGAAAATCAAGGAAAAACGAAGCATTTTGAGGAGCTCGAAAAACATGATAAAAATACTATTCATTTGCCACGGCACATGGGGTCCGGACCGGAAAGTATGAGAAAAGGCGGGGGACTGCGGCAAATTACAACCGGAACTGTCGCCCGATAGCCGCCCGAAAATTTAGAATAGAGAACGCAGCGTATACAGATAACTTCAAAAACAAAAGTAAGTCCGATCATGCGGCAAAATGCGGTCGCTTGCGGGAAAAAGAAAGAGAGGATATCTGTCATATGGCAAAGCAACAGTACGAAGCAAGGAGACTTTCTCTTATTTTAAAAAATTCCATGCCTATGAGCATGCCCTGAAGTTTTTAGAGGAAGGGAGGATTAAGCATTTTGGTATATCTTTCCATGATACAGCGGATGTGTTGGAACAGATCTTGACTGAATATCCTCAGATTGAAGTAGTTCAGATTCAGTTTAATTATGTAGATTACGAGGACCCTGCAGTTCAGAGCAGAAAGCTTTTAGAGGTATGCCAGAAGTTTAATAAGCCTGTTATTGTCATGGAACCGGTCAAGGGTGGCAGTCTGATTCGGCTTCCGGAAGAGGCACAGAAGGTATTGGACGACCTGCATGGAGGAAGTAATGCAAGCTATGCAATTCGATTTGCAGCAGGCTTTGACCAGATGATGATGGTGCTTTCCGGTATGAGTTCTCTTGAACAGCTTGAGGATAATGTAGGCTATATGAAGGATTTTGAGCCTCTAAATGAAGAAGAAATGAGGGCTGTTAAAAAGGTTTGTGAGATCTTTAAAGCACAGGACATTATTCCTTGTACAGCCTGCCGTTATTGCACAGCAGGATGCCCGCAGCAGATTTCCATTCCGGATCTTTTCGCCTGCATGAATACCAAGAAGGTCTTTAACGACTGGAATCAGGATTACTATTATAATGTGGTTCATACAGGCCCCGGAAGAAAGGCTTCTGACTGCATCAAATGCGGTAAATGTGAAAAGGCCTGTCCGCAGCATCTTGAGATTAGAAAGCTTCTTGTGGACGTGGCGCAGATGTTTGAACAGCATCAATAAGAACCAGAAAGGGAGTTTTATCATGGCAAAATTAGTAGCATTTTATTCAAGAGCAGACGAGAATTACTTTGGTGGTTCTATGCAGTATATCAAGGTAGGCAACACCGAGAAGGTCGCAAAGATGATTTCGGAGCTCACCGGAGCAGACATGTATAAGATTGAGCAGAAAGTCCCTTATGCGGCAGATTATAATACCTGTATTGCAGAGGCAAAGAAGGATTTGCAGGCAAAGACAAGGCCGGAGCTTGTAAATATGATAGACAGCATCGACCAGTACGATGAGATTTATCTTGGTTATCCAAATTATTGGGGCACTATGCCGATGGCTGTCTATACTTTCCTGGAAGCGTTTGATTTCTCCGGAAAGAAAATTCATCCCTTCTGTACCCATGAGGGCTCAGGTCTTTCTTCAACAGAAAATGATATCAGGAAAGCTGCCAATGGCGCTGAGGTAACAAAAGGCCTTGCCATTAATGGAAGCAGTGTAGATGGTGCAAGAAGTAAAGTGGAAGGATGGGTGTAAAGATGGAACACGAAAAAGGATATGTCTATAAGCTAATGGACCAGGGCGGTCCTACGGATGTAGCAGAGCCTTACTTTAAGGAGGCTGTGGATGAGATGATGCGTGCAAGAGTCTTATGCGCCAAGGCCAATGCCTGTATGCCGGACGATCCACAGTATGTGAAATATCTTGAGGAACTATTTGACAGGAACCTGGATGATGTAAGAATCCTGACCCCCTTCATCTGTGATTTCGGAAATAGAGTCGCATTTGGAAAAGGCGTTTTTCTCAATCATTCTGCAATTCTTTCAGCATCCGGTGGAATCGAATTTCAGGATGGTTGTATGGCAGCGCCGGGGCTTAGGATTGCGACAATCAACCACGACATGAATGAGCGTCACAGGACCTATACCTATGGCAAGGTAACCATTAAGAAAAATGCCTGGCTGGGCATGAATGTAACCATCTGCCCGGGAGTTACGATTGGAGAATATGCTGTTGTTGCAGCCGGTGCAGTTGTTACTAAGGATGTTCCGGATTATGCGGTTGTAGGTGGCGTGCCTGCCAAGGTGATTAAGTTTCAAGATCCAAGCGAGCAAAGAGAGTAGAATTTTAAAATTGTGCAGGCTTCGTTTGCCTTTCTTACTGAATCAAAAAATACAGAGGATCACTCTAAGCAGTACTCCTCTGTATTTTTTCACCTATTTTTTGGTCGGCTGATCCTGCAATGGGTTAGTTGGCCGGTTTTTTGTTGCGATTTTCATTGATATCTCTTTTTATTCTATGTCTTGTTATGAGAAACTTTGATCAAAGGTGATTGACATACGACTAAACTCACGATTATAATAAGTCGTGAGTTTGGCCGTATGTCAATCGTGAGTTAACCGTAGACTTTAGTGTACTGATTATAATTAAATTAATTTTAAGGTGGTAAATATGGCAATTCCGATTTCAATTGAAAAATTACTAAATGACAATGTAGTAGAATGGGCGAGAATTGAATTCAAAGAAAGCTGGAATCCAAATTCGACGCTTAAAACGATAAGCGCCTTCGCCAATGATTTGGATAATTGGGGTGGTGGCTATATTGTTATAGGAGCAGGAGAAAAGGATGGAAAGGCAATAAGGCCGGTGACGGGTCTTGCAAAAGAGTCAATAGACAAAATCCAAAAGGAACTTTTGCAGTATTGTAAATACTTAAAACCAGCTTATTTGCCGCAAACAGAACCGGTAACAATCGACGGGAAGGATTTGCTTCTGGTATGGTGTCCAGGTGGATATGAGAGACCTTATGCATGCCCAAAGGTACCATCATCTAAAAACAGTGAAAAGATATATTATATTCGAAAACTTTCAAGTACAATCGAAGCGACTGATCTGGATGTCAAGGAACTTATGATGTTATCCAGTAATGTTCCTTTTGATGATCGTATAAATCCCAAGGCTGAAATCAAGGATTTGAAACTTCCGATTTTGAAAAGTTATCTCCAAAATGTAGAAAGTAATCTGCTACCGAATATTGATAACCTGACAACAGAAGCTATCGCTGAAAATTTGAGAATTGCAGATGGGCCGAGGGAATATTTTAAGCCGCTCAATGTAGGGCTTATGTTTTTTAACGATAGACCGGAAAACTTTTTTCCATATGCAAGAATCGAAGTAGTCAATATTCCTGATCCAACCGGTCAGGGAATGGAAGAAAGAATTTTCACAGGGCCTTTGGATGATCAGTTGACAAGCGCATTGCAGTACATCAGAAATCATATTATTGCCGAGAAGGTATTTAAGATTGATGGCCAGGCTGAAGCAAAAAGGGTGACAAACTATAGTTTTGAGGCTCTGGAAGAATTTATTTCCAATGCCATTTATCATAAATCATATCAGATACATGAACCTGTAACGATTCGTATTGAAGCGGATAAGATTGAGATTACAAGCACTCCGGGTCCGGATAGATCGATAACCAATGAAGATATAAAAAATCTTAATATGCGGACGAGGAGATACCGTAATCGAAGAATTGGAGATTTTTTAAAGGAACTGCATCTGGTAGAGGGACGCAACACAGGGATACCCACAGCCCTTAGAAAGATAAGAGAAAATGGATCTCCGTTGCCGATTTTTTTGACAGATGATGACAGAAGTTTCTTCTCGGTAATTGTACCTATTCACAAGGCATTTAAAGGGAAAAAACTTAGTGCGGAAGAAGTGAAGGCAAAAACTTCAAAAAGGAGATCGCGTCAGGAAATAAAAGATCTTATATTGACGGAACTGGAAAAGGAAAATCTTTCAGCAACTGCTCTCTATGCAAGGCTTGGATATTCCGGTAATTTTTCAAAAACCTTTAAAATTTGCATAGATGAGTTAATAAAAGGGGGATTGGTCGAATACAGCAGCGAACATATAAATGCGTCCGATAATGTTTTAAGGCTTACGCGTTGAAAAATCGAAAGAGCGGATGTAAGAAAGAATCCTACATTCGCTCTATCAGGCAATTAAGAAAGCAATCATGGGATAAGCAAAACACTTATATCGAGGGAAGAGTCATCAATTTATGACAGAAGAAAAAGCATGGCTTTTGCGGAGCGGCATTGTACTTATGCGATGTAGTTCTATTTTTCTGCCCTTTGAGATCGAGTCCCTTTTCGAGTCACACTCGCAAAAACTCGAATGCACGGTAAACTATAATAATTTAAATTAGGGCGTGAACGTTTTCACGCCCTAATCTTATAACCATATCTAACAACAGAGGAACACTCCGGCAATGCTCACCTCTGTATTTTTTTTGCTCATTTTCCGGAACTTTTCAAAATAAATTTCAAAAATTTCTCCAAACCTGCGCAAAGCACCCATCCAAAGTGCGCGTATGTTGAAGGACTGATTTTAATCCCACAGAAAAACTTTAAAAATTTTCCTGCAAGGGGGTGAAAAACAGGCTCTCTCAGGCGCGATAGGTGAAGGGGATGAAAAAGGTAAGAATATTTCGAAAGCAAGATTCGCCTGTGTATTACGCTTATCCATTTCATGGATAGCCTAAAATACGGCACCTTGCAAGGGCATTCCATAGCCCCTGACCCTTGGGTATTGCATCCGAAGTAAAGATGCAACTGGCTCCATATAGAAATGTTCGCGGCCCTTCAGAAATCTGAAAGGGGGAAAGAAGTTATGTTCGTTTTAATCGTAGCAGATCCATAAGCTCAACTTACTCATTTTTGAGAAAGTTTAACACAGAAGGGGAGTCCCCTTCTGTGTTAAACGCTCCGCGAGGATGGCAGAGATGCGCATTGGAATTATGTCGTGCTTTGCACGACGCGCATCTCGCCTCAAGACTCGCGAGCGAGTCTTGAAAACACAATATCACATCGTTTAAAGGAAATATGACAGAAAGAGAAAAGGAGGATTTAGAGATGGTTTTTCAGAACATCAAATTAAGAAGCGCGCTTCCGGCTTATTACCAGTTCCCGGAATTCTTGCTGCATCTGGAGCTCTCGCAGACAGAAAAGATTCTGTACATGATTTTATATGACAGAGCCAGGTTATCAAAGCAGAATGGCTGGACAGATGACGTAGGAAATGCGTAACTTTGCTTCTTTCCTGAATGCTACCTTCGAAGAAAAGGAAGAATTATTGCGAAAGGTATCGGGCGTCGGTTTATTGATCCTGGATGATTTTGGTATGGAGCGATCTACAGAATATGGAATCGAGACCGTGACGCACATCATAGATACCAGATACAACAGCAAGAAGCCTGTGATTATCACAACAAACTTGCCTTTGGAGACATTTAAGAAGCAGACGGATATCGGCCATCGCAGAATTTATGACCGAATCAGCGAGATGTGTGCCCCGTTATTCTTTGATGGGGAGAGCATTCGTAAGGAAATTCATGATCGGAAGATGGCAAAGTTTGCAGCGCAAGTGAATGGTTCAGATACAGAAGAATAATTTCAGGGAGGAGAAATACAAATGAGCGAAGACAGAAGAATCAAAGAAATGCCATTCTGGGCAAAATATACATTAACGGTGGCTGAGGCCTGCTCTTATTTTCATATTGGAGAAAAGAAGATGCGTGAGATTATTGACGGAGATCCCAAAGCACCTTATCTGCTGCAGAGCGGAAAAAGGATCATGATCAAACGGGGAAGATTTGAGGAATTCCTGGATCAGCAGCGATACATCTAGAACAAAAAAGTACGGGTTGGATCTGCCGATGATAACCGGTAGTTATAGCAGAGAGTGGTAGAAAAAGGGAGCCTGTTTTGATATAATACAAGGGTCAAACAGAGCTCTCTTTTTAAATGATAACAGCCTTGGATTTAAGGAATCCAGGCGTGACTTTGAAAGGAGAGACCAATATGTATAAAGTCAGAAAAGACGACAAAGGAAGAATCTTAAATACGGGAGAATCCCAGAAGAACGGACGTTACCAGTATAAGTATGTGGATTACACAGGAAAGACCTGCTATGTCTATAGCAACCGGCTGAAGAAGACGGATAAGACACCGGCAGGGAGACGGTCGGACTTATCTCTGCGAGAGAAGATTGAGAAGATTAAGCGGGACCAGATGGATGGCATCCTTGGCGGCGGAGACATGACGGTCGTAGAACTGGTAGAAAGATATATTTCAACCAGAACCGGTGTGAAGAAAAGCACGAAGGCTGGTTATCAGACGGTTCTCAATACCATTAAGAAGGATCCATTTTCAGCCAATCGCATCGATCGGGTCAAGCTGTCAGATGCTAAGATGTGGTTTATCAAGCTTCAGCAGAAGGATGGAAAAGGCTATAGCACCATCCACACCATTCGAGGCGTTGTAAGACCTGCCTTTCAGATGGCCGTTGATGATGATCTGATCCGCAAGAATCCATTTAACTTTCCTTTGATGGAAGTGGTGATCAATGACAGTAAGGTCAGGGAAGCACTAACGCCAAAGCAGGAGAGAGATTTTTTGAAGTTCATCAAAGAAGATCCGCATTACAGCAAATATTATGACGGTTTCTTCATTCTCTTTAATACAGGACTTCGTATCTCTGAATTTTGCGGAGTAACCAAAGCAGATGTGGATTTCAAGAATGGCTGCATTCATGTGAGAGGCCAGCTTGTGAGACATACGGACATGCTCATGGCTTACGAAACCACTAAGACTGCGGCAGGGGAGCGGGATGTGCCCATGTCAGGTGAGGTGGCGCAGTGCTTCAAAAATATCTGGAAGAACCGTCCGAAGCTGAAGGTGGAGCCCATTATCGATGGAAGGACCGGTTTCTACTGGATCGATCAGCATGGAAAGCCTATGGTAGCCCTTCGCTGGGAACATTACTGCAACCGCATTGTGGAAAAGTATAATTCCATCTATAAGGTGCAGATGCCCAATGTGACGCCTCATGTCATGCGGCACACCTTCTGTTCCAAGATGGCCAGAAAGGGCATGAATCCCAAGAACCTTCAGTATATCATGGGACATTCAGAAATCTCAGTTACGATGGATACCTACACCCATCTGGGATTTGAGGATGCCAAGGAAGATTTTCTGAAGGTTGTAAATGGTTCAGAAGAGTAATTAGCCGAAATTCCGGAGTGGTCAGACAGAGCCGTTTGACCACTTTTTTGACCCCTTTTTGCAGAAAAATAAGGTGGTAAAATCGTTGTAAACAAACGTAAGTTCGGCGATTTTTGAAAATTGCTTCTGTCAAGTCGGGATAAGATATAAGGAGATAATCAAAGAAAATCAAGGAAAAACAAAGCATTTTGAGGAGTTTGAAAAACATGATAAAAATACTATTCATCTGCCACGGCAACATCTGCCGTTCCCCTATGGCAGAGTTTGTTATGAAGGATCTGGTCGCCAGAGAGGGGCTCGGCGACTGTTTTTACATTGAATCTGCAGCGACCAGCACAGAGGAAATCTGGGGCGGACGCGGTAATCCTGTTTATCCGCCGGCCAGGGAAGAGTTGGCGCGGCACGGCATTTCCTGTAAGGGAAAAAGAGCGCGATTATTGAAGAAAAGTGACCTGCAGGATTTCGATTATCTGATCGGCATGGATACTTACAATATGCGGAATATGCAGCGGATGCTGGGCAAAGGTTCCGAAAGCAAAATCTGCAAAATGATGAGCTTTACCCACGAAGGCGGTGATATCGATGATCCCTGGTATACGGGAGATTTTGCCGGGGTCTATGGGCAGATTGAGCGGGGATGTAAGGGCTTGTTGAAGTATCTCAAAGAGACCGGTCAGGTGTAATCAAACGTGAGGAATATAAGCCGAAAAACATACTTTTTCATTACTAGACTTGAAGCAAGGATGCAGGCGGGAGAATGACTTGCCTTGTATCCTTCTTTTATGCGAAAATATAATCCATAAGATAGAGTAATAATAAACGGAGTAATCATTCATGGAAAATACAGCGATTCATAACAATGAAAAAACTCGGCAGGTCAGCATTTGCCCCTGTGGCGGTTATGATGCTGCAGAGGTAAGGAAATCGCTCGCGTCACTCCTGCGGCCGATTGGCGGACTAGATTTCGTAAAGCCGGGGATGACAGTTGCCATCAAGGTTAATATGGTCAGCAGCAAGAAGCCCGAGACTGCCACCACAACGAATCCGGTACTGCTGGCAGAGCTTTGCCGCATGTTACAGGCGCGGGGAGCAAAAGTGATTTTGGGCGATAGCCCGGGCGGACCTTATCGTGCAGCTATGCTGCGCAATGCCTATAAAGTATGCGGCTACCAGCCACTGCAAGAGCTGGGTGTGATTTTAAATGAAGATGTTTCGGTAAAGGAAACGACATTCACACAGGCAGTTTCTATCAAAACATTTCAGTATACAGCCTGGCTGGATGAGGCGGATTGCATCATCAATTTCTGCAAGCTGAAGACCCACGCTATGATGAATATGACCTGCGCAGTGAAGAATTTTTTCGGTACGATCCCGGGTACGACAAAGGCAGAGTATCATATGCGATTTCCGGATTATCAGGCCTTTGCAAATATGATGATCGATCTGCAGGAATATTTTAAGCCGGTGCTGCATATTGTGGATGCGGTGGATTGTATGGAAGGTAACGGACCGACTTCCGGAGAGCCGCGGCATATGGGTCTTTTGCTGGCGAGTAGAAAGCCCTATGATCTGGATGTCATCTGTGCCCATTTGATTGGTATGGAGTTTGAGGAAGTACCAACCCTGGTGGCAGCGGCTGCGCGAGGACTTGGCAGTAGCAGCTATGAGGAGGCCAGGCACTTCATCACAGGTGCGGATCCGGAAGATTTTGTAATCAAAGATTTTAAGCGGAATGCGTCCAAATACGAAATCACATTTATTAATTTCGGACCGGCGCAGAAGCTGGTGAAAAAAGCTATGCAGTCAGCACTTGCGACCAGACCGCAGGTAAAAAAGCAGGAATGTATCGGCTGCAAACGTTGCCACGATATCTGTCCTGCCAAAGCAATTACTATGAAAAATAAGCTTCCTGTCATTGACAGGAGCAAATGCATCCGCTGCTTTTGCTGCCAGGAATTTTGTCCTGTAGGCGCGATGAAGGTGCATCGAAAGCTGATCGGAAGGATGCTGGAGCACTGAGGAGGAGCTTATTTCGGGGCAAGAAAGCAAGGGGTCTTCTTGACACGGCGTGGCCGCGCTCTCCTGCTGAGTTGAACGCAGATAGGCAATCCCACTTCTCTGATAAAGTATGCTTTCGGTGTAAGGCGTAGATGCGTAGGTAGCGTACGATGGATGCTTATGTAAGGGAGGGTTAAAGCCTCTTTCGACAAGCTGCGAAGCGGCCTGTGTATAGAACTGCGTAGCGAAGTGGATTGCGAATGTCCGCTTTACAAAGCTGTTGTTTACTGTTTATGTAGGATGACTCTTGCATTAGTGAATGAAAATACAAGCATATATAAAAGAATAGGAAAATACATGGGTAAGCAATTAACAGAGATGACACTGGAAGAACTGTGGGAATTATTTCCCATCTTTCTGGTGGAGCATGATGAAAAATGGAATATATATTTCGCAGAAATAGAAGACTTACTGCTGACGATACTGGAAGCCTATCCGATAAGACGGATCAGTCACATCGGCAGTACAGCCATTCCCGGCATCATGGCAAAGAATATCGTTGATGTGCTGCTGGAAATCCCAAAGAGCATAGACATGGAGGCCGTGGCGCAGCTCATTGAGCAGAATGGATTTATCCGCATGTCAACTGCGCCGGAGCGGATTTCCTTTAACAGAGGTTACACACCGGAAGGCTTTGCCGAAAAGGTCTATCATGTGCACCTCCGATATGAAGGGGATCATGATGAGCTGTATTTCAGAGATTATTTGCTGGCGCATCCGCAGGTGGCGAAGGAGTATGAAGAGCTGAAGCTTACACTGGCGGCTAAATATCCCCATGACAGGGACGTGTATACGGCAGCGAAAACGGAATTTATAGAGAAGTATACGGAAGAGGCGAAAAAGAATAAAAAACGTGATGATTAAGAAAGGGAGAGACAGATGCGAAAATTATGTTAGAAAATGGTCGGTGCACCATAGTCAAGTAAGTAGACACGTTTTTAAAGAAAAAGTTCTGAGGACAG
>R14__coassemble_112_pt1 | contig 67714 bp, 50 predicted proteins | sample R14__metabat2_high_PE_005 | metagenome-assembled genome bin R14 | reverse complement strand
GCCTTCATTCTCCCCCGCGGGTGTCTTTTTGGCACCCCGGGGTTTTGTTGGGGGGGGGGTCTTGTCCACATTTTTTAAAAAATTTTCCCCCCCCCCCCCCGTCCCTGTGTCTCCAGCGCGGCATAGGCGCTTTCCCTCACCCACACAGAGCTGCCGCCGTCTGCCACGTAGAAGTCACCGCAGCCATCGGCACCAAGGACGACAGGCTCGTCTGTCGGTTTCAGAATGTTGATGAATTTTTCACCGGCGAATTTCATGGAGACATACATGCGCTTAGTGCCGCCATGGCTATTTGTCATTAGCACAGCCATTCCGGAAAGAGAGGCAGGGTCGTATTCTAAGTCGGCATTTTCCGGATTTCCGGCGCGGGTGTAGCCGACGATGTTTGAATCATCGAAGTAGTCCATCTGTGTACCATAAGCGCAAAGCTTACGAGCCTGACACATTTTTACCAGGCCGGTGACCGGTGGAATCTGATCATGAGGAATACCGTAGAGGTCACCATAGAACACACATGGCAATCCGCCTTCCTGGAAGAGAATTGCAGCATAGGCCTGGGTTTTAAACCAGGGAGCTACAAAGGATTCCAGGGCCTGTCCCGGCTGTGTATCATGATTATCGACGAAAGTCACCGCATTTTCCGGGCGGGCTTTCAGAAGGCTGGTATTCAGCAAGGTACTCATGTCAAATTCACCGTTGGAGGTGGAGGCATGATGCAGCGCATAGTGCAGCGGAGAATCGAAGAGAGAAAAAGCGTTGCCGACCGCATCCAGATAGTGCAGAAGACGCTCAATCTCATCCGACCAATATTCTCCTACAACGAAAAAGTCTCTGTTTTTATATTCTTTCAATTCTTTCAGCCAGACAGGAATAAATTCGTGGCTGATATGCTTGACCGCATCCAGACGAAGTCCGTCTGCATTGGTCATGTCCATATACCATTTGCCCCAGTCAGTAACCTTGCGGGCCGTTTCCGGATTTCTCATATCCAGATTGTCACCCATCAGATAATCGAAGTTACCGTTTTCCCAGTCCGTATCCTGATTCCAGTCCTTGCCGGCAATACGGAAGAGGCCGTTACATTGTTCATTTTCATCCCAATCCATGCCGTTGAAATCGCGGAAGGTCCAGATATCATTGGAATAAGTACCCTGGCGTCCCGGAAAAGTAAATTTTGTCCAGGCTTCAATTTCTTTAATATTTGAAATCTGCTGATTTCGATCATCGAAATCGTCCTCTACGACGCGAATGGTTTCTGTTTCGTCAGCGCCCATCATATGGTTCATGACGATATCCGGAATGACTTCCAGGCCGGCTTCCTTACATGCCCAAATACAATGCATGTAATCATCCTTGCTGCCGTATTTGGTGGCAATGCTGCCTTTCTGGTCAAATTCACCCAGATCATATTTATCATATACATCATAACCGACACTTTCACGGCCGCCGTTTCCCTTGTAGGCAGGCGGCAGCCAGATCATATCTATGCCGGCCTTTTTTAACAAAGTGGCCTGCGCTGCCAGGCGTCTCCAGTGGAGACCATCATTTGGCAGATACCACTCAAATCCCTGTAATAATGTTTTATTTGTCATCAATTTTCTCCTTTCTGCGGTATATCTTCAGTGCAGGAATTGCCCGCTTTGGAAGCTTTTCGTACGGACAAAAAAACGATGCATTGAACTGTCAGACAAGCCGAAAAATCTGCCCGATATCAGAAAAAAACCGCTTACATAGAGACTTTTTCTAACCATAGTGTGGGATATTAACACAGAAAAGGGTAAGTGACAAGTGAAATCTTTATGAACTCGGATAAGTGAGGAGTCTGTTCTTAAAGAATTTCCGGAGGAAAATGCAAAGCAAATGCTCGGTTTGACCGCATTTAAGAATACTTTGGAAAGAAATTTATTGTGTTCATACATAAAGTTTTCTGTTAATGAAATCAGGGGTAAATAGCAAGCTTTTATTAAGGTTATGTCATCTTTTGCTTTAGGTATTCGCCGTATATTAACGATAAATAAAGACGAAGGTTAAGAAAGATGCACGAAAACAAAGAAAAACCTTAAGAAAGATACACGAAGATAAAGAGAAAGCTTAAGAAAAAACGCGAGAATAAATAAGCATATAAAGGAACAATATTGAAAAGAGACAACAATTTAAAGGAGAGAAAATGATGGAAAGAAAAGCGATGATGACAAACGTAGAGAATGATTGCCTGCACTGGAGCCTGCAGAGCGAAATTAGTAAATGTCTTTTGTGTAAGGACGCTGCCTGCGCAGCGGCTTGTCGGAGGGAAGTGTCTCCGGATCAGCGTATCCGCTCACTTTATTTCCAGAACATTTATGATGCATGTGCGGATTTGCCGGAAAATCCTTGCGCTGACTGCGATAAGCCATGTGAAAAGGCCTGTGTCCTGTCTTCCTGCGGCAGCGCAGTACATATCAGCCGGATCGTAGAAGCCCTTGGCGAAATCAAAAAGCAGAAAAAAGAAAATCCGGAAGCTGCTTTTGAACCGGACCTGACGCTGGATATCTGCGGTGTTAAGCTGGAGAATCCCTTCCTGCTTTCCTCATCAGTGGTAGCAAGCAATTATGAAATGTGTGCGCGGGCCATGGATATGGGCTGGGCAGGCATCTGCTTCAAGACCATTTGCAATTTTGACCAGCATGAGGCTTCTCCTCGCTTTTCAGTACTGCGAAATCGTCCGGAGTCCTTCTATGGATTCAAAAATATCGAGCAGCTTTCCGATCATTCCGTGAGAGAGAATATGCAGATCCTGCGCCGCCTGAAGGATGATTATCCTTCCAAGGTCATTATTGCCTCTATCATGGGAAGAAATGAGGCTGAGTGGGAAGAGCTGGCGCGGGAATGCCAGGCAGCCGGCGCAGATGTGATCGAACTGAATTTCTCCTGTCCAAATATGGAGGATAACGGCCTTGGTGTTACCATCGGACAGTCAGAGGAGCTGATCGAACGTTTTACCCGCGCAGCCAGAAGAGGCTGCAGCATTCCTTTGCTGGCAAAGATGACGCCGAATATAACAGATATGGTACCTATGGCCATTGCAGCCAAAAGAGGCGGCGCTGATGGTATCGCTGCCATTAATACGATTAAAAGTATTACCGGCGTAAACATCAATACCATGACACCGGAACCGATGGTTAAAGGTCGTTCTTCTCTTGGCGGCTATTCCGGTCCGGCCGTAAAGCCGATCGCACTGCGTTTTATCTCTGATATGGCTAATGCCAAAGAGCTGCAGGATTGTCATATTTCCGGCATGGGCGGCATCGAGAACTGGCATAGTGCCCTGGAATTCATTTTGCTGGGCGCAGGAAGCCTGCAGATTACCACAGCGGTCATGCAGTACGGCTATCGTATCATCGAGGATTTGCTGGGCGGACTGCGGGGATACATGCAGGAGAATGGAATTCATAACCTCTATCAGGTCAAAGGCGGCGCCTGCAATGCAATGGTTTCTTTGGATGAATTGGAAAGAGATACAGTGCTTTTGCCTGTATTTGATAAAGAGAAATGTATCGGATGCGGCCGCTGTGAGATTTCCTGCAGCGATGGCGGACACCAGGCAATCCGCTTCGATCCGGTGACCAGACGTCCGTCCCTAAACGGTGCCAAATGTGTGGGCTGTCATCTCTGCCGCCTGATCTGCCCCGCGGAAGCCATCGGCACAGCAGCAAAAAGAATTTACAGAGCACCGATTCATAAATAAAAAAGGAGCCGGGGACGGGGTAGTGGCTCATCGAAAAAAGTGAGCCACTAACCCCGTCCCCAAGCTCCTTCAAATCATAAATCCACTGAGCAGCGCAACCACAGCAGCAGCGACAGCGACAACGATGAGCGGCATATCGAAATAGGCCAACACGAGGGCGGCAATCGTAGCGATTGTTGCAGCCAAAGTATTTCCGGTGGAATAAAAGATGGCCGGGAAGGTCATGGCAGATAAAACTGCATAGGGAATATAGTAAATCAGGCTTCGGAAGAAGCGGGATTTGATTTTTTTGCGAAAGAGTGTCAATGGCAGCATGCGGATCAGATAGGTGACGATGGCCATGACGGCGATGTATAATGCGATACTCATAAAATCTCCTTTTGGGAAATGATTTTCCGGTATATATAAGGTCAACGATCCATCACTGTGAAGCGCTGATGGGAGTCGACCTGTTTTTATCAATCGGGATACTTTCTCAGGCTTCCTCTTCATCTTCTACAGGGAAAAGAATAGCGCCGATAAGGGCGGCAGCCAAAGCACAGATGATGACGGCGAAGCCACTGGTGACGGAAGTCAGTACATAGTGGAAGAGGCAGGAAAGCGCGATGGCGATGGCTACGACGATGGTAATCTTTCGGCTGTCTCTGGCTGGGGGTACGACAATGGCGATAAACATGCCGTAAAGCATGATGCCCATGGCACCGGTCAGGCTTGACGGCAGAATTTCTCCTGCAGTCGCGCCAAGGGCTGTGCCCAGAACCCATCCGAAGACGGAGATGGCAATCATGGCATACATATAGGCCGGCGTGACTTCCTTATCCCGCCCGTAGGCCACGGCAAATATTTCGTCTGTGATGCCGTAGGACATCATCAGCCGGTGCGGCAGGGTACAGCTTTCATCCAAGCGCTGGGAGAGGGAGATAGCCATCAGCGAATAGCGAATATTGATGACCAGCTGGGTAATTATGATCTCCAGCAAAGAGCCGCCGGCGGCGATGATCTCTATACCGGCAGCCTGGCCGGCAGAGGTAACATTTGTCAAAGACATGATCGCGGCTTCGAAGACAGTCATGCCGGCCTTGGAGGCCAAAATGCCTACGCCAAAGGAAACGGACAGATAACCAAGTCCGATGGGCAAACCACTGAGGAAGCCTTCTTTAATATCAGAAGCAAGCATAATAAAAACATCCTTTTCATAAATTGCGGACGGGGGACGGACCTTTGTCCCAAAATTGAGGACGGGGCGAACCTTTGTCCTAAAGGCAGAAGGAGAAAGCCCTTCCACACATTTCAGTTCTTATCCATATATTGTTTATAGAAATTAAACTTTGTAAAAATCGGTCCATAAAACTGCGTAAAAAAAGACATCCTGATGTAAGCGAAAACTTTGTAAAGCGTTTCGAATACATTCATAAAGATAGATGCCGTGTAAATAATCTGAAAATTCCGATGTCAGGTGCAAACATACACAAAGCGCACATCCGTTGATCAGAACGGAGATTCCGACATGCAAGAACGTCTCAGTGGGAGATTGGACTCGTCGCTGAGTTAAGTTTGTCTCTAATCCCTTATCTACGCAAAGCGCATGGGAAGGAGACTCCAAGTGAGTTGAAATAAGAAAAATTTCCGGCAGCCGTGTGTTCACAAGGGATAATAAAGAAAGTGAGCCTGGACACCAGCTATACTGCCAGAGGCAGCACTCCTCCCGGAACCGGAAACACAACTATTTTAATACAGATACCTTAAAAGTTCAATATATGTTGCCCCTCGTCTGAATACCTTATCACAAATAACACATTTCGCCATTTACGTATTTTCTGCCGGATAGGATAATTTATATAAAAGATGAGAGATAAGCAATCTTTTAAGGAGCAACAAGCAAAGCGGTTGCGAGTTTGACGAAAAGGAAACAGCCACTTGCGCTGCATGTCCTTCGGTTCTTTGTAGGTGGCAGATGAAAACAAACATGAGGATTTTACTATGAGTATCAGCATTTTATATCCGGAAAATTTCAAAGAGGACAAACTTCGGAAAATGTCGAAGCTTACCTGGCATGACCTGGCTATGGATCAGATCTGTGCGCGGGTTACGAATGATGAACGGGAGCTGCAGCTGATCCGGCAGACGATGTCACAGATGACAGATGAGCCTTGTGTAGCAGCCTATCGTATGGATATTTTTGAGGATCTGCTGCGCAATCCGTCGCTTCGCAATGAAATGCAGGAACTGCTGACCCGTATCAATGATCTGCAGGATAATATGAGCCTGAAAAGGAATATTGACAAGTCGGACAGTCTCTGGACACTGACCAGACGACTGCAGGAAATAGATGCCTACATTACTTGTGTGGAGAATCTGCATCAGTCCCTGGCAAAGGCAGAAATCCATTCGGCGGGACTGCTTGCTCTGCAGGAATACATCCGTTCCATTTGTAAAGAGGCTTATTTTGCTGAGCTGAAAGCAGATATCGACAGCCTCCGCCTGCAGACGCGAAAGATTAAAAGCATAACGCTCGGCATCAATCTGAATGAGAATTATCAGGCAGAAAGCATGGGCATCGTTTCGCTGAATGATAAAAAATTCTCCAAACCGGGAATTTTAAGCGGTTTTACCCAAAAGCTTTCCCAGAAGGATCAGGTGCAGAATGGTACTTCCTGGGAAAATAATTATACTTACCATGCGCCGGATCTGGAATCACCGGAAAACATGGGTGTATTTGAAAAATCCATGCGTGTGATCACGGCAGCGACCAATCCGTTGATGGGTGTGGGAATCGGACTTTCGAAGGTAGCGGAAAACGATACGGCCCTCAATGTGGTGGAATTTATGGATCAGGTGGCGACACACATGATTTCGCTGACAGTCCGTGAACTGAAGTCTGTCCTTGCCAAATATGCTTCCGTGAATATTTATGAGATCACCGGATTGATTCCGGAATTCCTCTATTATATCAGATGGTCAGAATATATCGAAAAACTGACCGCAGAAGGCTTTGTATTTTCCAAGGCCTCCATCCGAGAGCAAGGTGAGGCAGCCGGCATGACAAGTGCGGAAGCTGTATATAATTTAAAGCTGGTTTCGATCGAGAAGGCAGAGAATATCATCAGCAATGACCTGGTCATCGATGCAGAGCATTGGGTTTACATTCTGACCGGCGCGAATCGAGGCGGAAAGACAACCATTACACAGGCCATAGGCCAGCTTTTCGTGCTGGCCCAGGGCGGTATCTACATTCCGGGCAAGGGCTTTTCCTTTGCGCCGGTGGACTGCATTTACACGCATTTCCCGGCGGATGAGGATAAGACAGCCGACTTCGGACGACTGGGAGAGGAATGTGCCCGTTTCCAGGAACTTTTTCACGCCTGTACATCCACAAGTCTGCTCTTGCTGAATGAAACCTTTTCCACGACATCTTTCGAGGAAGGCTATTATATCGCGCAGGATGCCCTGAAGGCGATTCTGGTTAAAGGAATCCGTACCATCTACAATACACATATGCATCGTCTGGCAAAGCATCTATCTGAGCTGAACATAGATATGCCGAAAAAAGCTGCTTCCCTGATCGTAGAATCAGAAGCAGGCAAAAGATCATTTAAAGTAAAAATCGCTCCGCCGGAGGGGAATTCCTACGCGCGGGACATTGCGGAGAAATACGGTGTTACCCTGGAGCAGCTGCTGGGTCCGATTGCTGAGTAGAGGAAATGATTCGCTGACATGCACAGACCTGAGAGCGCAGTCGGTTTTCAGAATGTAAAAATTCTGAGAGATCGATTAGCCCTACAGCAGAAGAATCTGAACAGTGGCGGAAGCATATGGAAAAACGAGGTTTCGGATTGTATAGAAACATGCAAAATACAGGAGAAAAGAGTACTATGACAGAATATGAAAAAATGGTCCGGGGATTGATTTATGATCCCGGAGATGCGGAAATCCTGCAGGAACAGGTACCCTATCAGGACAAACTTTGGGAATTCAATCAGCTGAAGCCATCAGAAATAGAAAAAAAGACGGCCTATATGAAAGAAGTTTTTGCGGAGTGTGGCGAGAATAATTACATTGAGCTGCCCCTGCGGGCCAATTGGGGCGGCGCACATTTCCACTTCGGATCCGGCATTTATGCTAACGCGAATCTGACAGCGGTGGATGATGGTCACATTTATGTGGGGGACAAGGTTATGTTTGGTCCCAATGTAGTCTTGACGACAGCCAATCACCCTATTAATGCAGAGCTGCGGGCCAAAGGTCTCCAGTATAATAAAGATATTCATATCGGTGAGAATGCCTGGATCGGCGCGGGCGTCATCCTGCTTCCGGGAATCACCATCGGAAAGAATGCGGTCATCGGCGCCGGCAGTGTGGTGACGAAAGATATTCCGGACAATGTGGTGGCAGTTGGAAATCCCTGCCGGGTATTGCGGGAAGTCGGAGCGCATGACAGAGAGTTCTTTTATAAAAATGAGCGAATTGACTGGTCTACGCTTCTATGATATTATGTCTATTAGAAAAGTGCTATCTATAGAGGGTTACTCTGTTTTAGAAATTTTTATAAAAATAACCGCTCAGTTATCAGGAACGGGGCGGTTATTTTTCTGCCGCGGATTCATGCCCTCCATTCTAAAATTTCCCATTACGGATTATGATACAGAAAAGCAAGGCAGAATAGCGAATTGAATATAGAAAGGTAAAGAAAAACATGGCAGATGCATTCTTCGAAACAATCAGTTCCAAAAGATATTCCACAGGACGTTTTGACGTGGTGGAGGATATGGTGCAGGTGAATCCTGATTATCAGCATTTATTCGTATATACCTCAATTCCGGAAGGAGCCTGTGTGCTGCCTATGATCGGGGAGCAGATTTTGCTCCTCAAGGAGTATCGCTATCCGGTACATTCCTGGCAGTATGAGATTCCGGGCGGACTGGTAGATCCGGGTGAGACACCGGCCCAGGCAGCAGTGCGGGAGATGAAAGAGGAGACCGGCTATGATGTGGAAGAATTGATTTCCCTAGGTGCCTTCCATACATCCTTTGGATCCAGTGACGAAACCATTCATCTTTTTGTCGCCAAATGCGGCGCCAAAGGGGAGACAGATCGTGAACAGGGTGAAGTCATCAATATGCAGCTTGTGTCTCAGAGAGAATTTGCAGAGATGATCGATGACGGACGATATATGCATGGTGCAGGCATCGCAGCCTGGGGCAGATATCTCAACCGCCGATACCTGGCAGAAGGACAGGTGTAAGCACTGCGATAAAGTCACTGATGGTTAGCATATGATATTCCTCCTTCCTTGGATTTCCCTGCCGGGATTTCTGTAATGGACGGAGGTCACAGTCCTCCGGAGAAGACAAACCGCCTACCGTATATGGTAGCACCCAACCACATTGTAAAGTGACATAAAAACGAAATCAAGTCCTCAGCAGGACACCCGGCAGGCATAAAAGTACAAATATATACGAAAAAGTACATAAAGAAAAAAGGATTTTCCATGTACGATTATCGGATACCGTATTAAAATAAGAGAGTATTATAAGGCAATCAGAAAAGGAAAGATAGGCTTTACAGGAGAAGAATTATGGCAAAATATGCATTTGGCGTTGACCTGGGTGGTACAACAGTAAAATTAGGTTTATTTACAGCGGAAGGTGAACTGCTGGACAAATGGGAGATTCCGACCAGAAAAGAGAATGGCGGAGATATGATCGTTTCAGATATCGGCGCATCCCTTCTGGAAAAAATGGAAGAAAAGGGACTGGCAAAGGAGGATGTCATTGGCGTAGGTCTGGACGTACCCGGTGCGGTTTCTGATGACGGTATTGTCAATAAATGCGTCAACCTCGGCTGGGGTGTAAAGGATGTGGTCAGTGAGCTCTCCGGTATTCTCGGCGGTGTGCCGGTCAAGGTGGCCAACGATGCCAATGCAGCAGCCCTCGGAGAAATGTGGAAGGGCGGCGGCCAGGGATACAATAGTATCATCATGGTTACTTTGGGCACCGGTGTCGGCGGCGGCATCATTATCGATGGAAAAATCCTCAATGGCGCAAACGGTGCCGGCGGTGAGATCGGTCATATTAATATGAATCCGGATGAGACCGAGGTCTGCGGCTGCGGTAATAAAGGCTGTCTGGAGCAGTATGTTTCAGCCACCGGTTATGCCCGTATGACACGCAAATATCTGAAAAAATATCCGGAAAAGGCCAGCATGCTTCGCGAAGTCGAGTCTCCTTCCGCAAAGGATCTCTTCGATGCGGCCAAGGCAGGTGATGCGGCAGCTCTGGAAGTCGTAGACCAGTGTTCTAAAATCCTGGGACGCGGTCTGGCCATGATCGCGACCATCGTTAATCCGGAAGCTTTTGTCATCGGCGGCGGTGTATCTAAGGCCGGCGATATTGTCCTGGATGGAGTGAAGGAATATTTTCAGGAGACCATCTTCCACGCAGCCAGCGGCACGAAATTCGAGCTTGCAACCCTCGGTAATGATGCCGGCATTTACGGCGCTGTAAAAATGGTGCTTTGATTTTGTAATATTCGGAACATGACGAAAAAATCCGGCTTTTTCAAGCCGGATTTTCGCATATTTATCGTTGAACCAGAGAATCATTTGTGCTAAATTATACTAGTTATTTCAGAAATGGTATTTTTAAGAACCTAATAGTTGCTGCGGGCGTAAGCCCGGATCTCGCAGAGGCGAGACAAGAACCAAGAGATTTGTCTAAAAGATAAGAGGAAAAAAGAAATGAAGATCGGGTTTGATAATGATAAGTATCTGAAAATGCAGTCAGAGAAAATCAAAGAACGAATTGGCAATTTTGGTGGAAAATTATATCTCGAGTTTGGCGGAAAGCTCTTTGATGACTATCATGCTTCCAGAGTTTTGCCGGGCTTTAAGCCGGATAGTAAGATCAAAATGCTCACACAGATCAAGGAAGATGTAGAGGTTGTGATCGTTATTAATGCCGGTGACATTGAAAAGAATAAAGTACGTGGTGATCTGGGTATTACCTATGACCTGGATGTACTTCGTCTGATCGATGCCTTCCGTGGATACGGTCTCTACATCGGCAGCGTTGTCCTGACACGTTACGACGGACAGAAGAGCGCTGTGGCCTTCCAGAAAAAACTGGAGAAGCTGGGCATCAAAGTATATCGTCATTACAGCATTCCGGGTTATCCGAGCAATATCCCGCTGATCATCAGTGAGGAAGGCTACGGAAAGAATGATTACATCGAGACAGAGCATTCCCTGGTCGTTGTGACAGCACCTGGACCGGGAAGCGGAAAGATGGCAGTTTGTCTTTCTCAGCTTTACCAGGAGCATATGCATGGTGTCAAAGCCGGCTATGCGAAATTCGAGACCTTCCCGATCTGGAATATTCCGCTGAATCATCCGGTCAATCTGGCCTATGAGGCGGCCACAGCTGACCTGAATGATGTCAATATGATCGATCCATATCATCTGGAGGCTTACGGAGAGTCTACGGTTAACTATAACCGTGACGTGGAAGTATTCCCGGTCCTCAATGCTATGTTCAAAAAGATCTATGGCGCATCTCCATACAAATCACCTACAGATATGGGTGTCAATATGGCAGGTAACTGTATCGTGGACGATGAAGCCACAAAGGAGGCTTCCCGCCAGGAAATCATTCGCCGTTATTATAATGAAATGTGCCAGCTGAAAAAGGGCGCAGGAAAAGAGGAAGCAAAGCAGAAGCTTGAGTTCCTGATGAACAAGGCGGATATTACTATTGAGAATCGTCCTGTCTGCGCAGCAGCGAACCTGAAAGCAGAGGTGACAGGAAATCCGGCAGCAGCCATCCAGCTCTTTGACGGGCAGATCATTACAGGAAAGACTACGACCCTGATGGGCGCATCTTCCGCAATGTTGCTGAATGCGCTGAAGGTACTTGGCGGCGTTGAGGATCATGTAAAACTGATTGATCCGAACGTCATTCGTCCGATCCAGAAGCTGAAATTGGACTACCTGGGAAATCATAATCCGCATCTGCATATCAATGAGGTACTGATTGCTTTGACCATCAGTGCAGAGACAAACGAGGATGCAAAGAAGGCTTTGGCACAGCTCGATAAGCTCAGAGGCTGTGAGGCGCACTCCTCCGTTATCCTTTCCACACAGGATGAGAACACCTTTAAGAGCATTGGCGTAAACCTGACCATGGAACCAAGCTATCAGACGGAGAAGCTTTTCCATAATTGATCTATAACGCATAAGGTGCTGTTCCTCTCCGGCGGTACACGCCCTTGGAGTGTCTATAGGTGGGAAAAAATAAATTTTTTCAGAAACAAGACTTGAATTGAGGCTGTCACGCATTTTTGATATAGCGTGGCGGTCTCTTTTGGTTTTTTCTGTACAAAATAAAAAACATGACAAAAAAATCACAAATTTTCCATAGTTGCGGAGTATAATCGGGAATCAAGAGTGCAGTTCTGCGGTAGAATCTATTCGATTGCGGGAATCACAAACGTAAGCAGACGCGCATATGTTTGACGCAGATGCTATACCCCTCCGGAGCACTTTGTGCGGGCTTGGTGACAGATCAACTTAATAGAATAAGACACTTGAACATAGCACGGCAAGCCCGTTGAAGCTATTTCCGACGCAAAGGTTTGCGGAAGGAGCGACAGGAAAAGGGGACAAAAGGGGAAGAAACATAAATTAAGGAGGTTATTTGTCATGAGAATTCAGGATTGGGTGATCAGACAGAATAAATTATGTGGTTATATCGTGGACAGTGATGTGTATCCTGACGATTCCTATATAGAGACATCAGAGATTGTGACGGCAGCGGCCGACCAGGATACTCTGCTGATCCGCACAGCGAATTCCATATATGAGTGCAGGATTTCAGAGTTCGGCGGCAGGGACAGGGACCTGGATGCCTTCCTGGAGCGTATCATTGCGGAAGCACAGAAGGATCAGACACGTCAGATTACACGTCCGGTGAAGTGAAGCCATGCGCAGGTAGCATACCGGGGAGGAAAAATTACGCCGCATCATGCTTTAAATCAGCAGGGGCATAATCCCTTTCTGATTAAAAAACGTTTCGCGGGATTTGAATTATGCTTTGTGCGTTTGATGCCGGAATAAAAGCGTCGACGGATTGAAAAGTGAAATTCATCAGAAAAAGGGAATCTGCTTTTGCAGATTCCCTTTTTAAATTCTTTACTATGATATTATGACACAATTACAGGATTACAGAGTCTTGCCTGTGAGGAGATTGTAAGCCTCCAGATATTTGTCGATGGTTTTGTCGATGACATCCTGTGGCAGCTTGTAATCGCTGTCCGGGTTAGCCTTCAGCCAGTTACGTACGAACTGTTTGTCGAAGGATGGCTGGTCATGACCTGGCTCATAGCCTTCCAGTGGCCAGAAGCGGCTGGAATCAGGTGTCAGCATCTCATCACCGATGATGACCTCACCATTCTCATCAATACCAAACTCAAATTTTGTATCAGCAATGATGATGCCGTGTGTCAGTGCATAGTCAGCACATTTTTTATACAGGGCGATGGTGCAGTCACGAAGCTTTGTAGCATATTCCTCACCTTTGCCCGGGAACTCTTTTTCCAGAACCTCGATACTTCTCTCGAAGGAGATGTTCTCATCATGATCACCGATCTCAGCTTTTGTGGATGGTGTGTAGATCGGCTCAGGCAGTTTGTCACACTGCTGCAGTCCTTCCGGAAGCTTGATACCGCATACAGTACCGTTCTCTTTATAGCTTGCCCAGCCGGAACCTGTGATGTAGCCACGAACGATACACTCTACAGGCAGCATAGTCAGTTTTTTACAAAGCATGCTGTTTCCGTCGTATTTCTCCTGCTGAAAGAATTCCGGCATATCCTTTGTATCTACACTGATCATATGGTTTGGCAGGATGTCCTTGGTCAGATCAAACCAGAATTTAGACATCTGAGTCAGTACAGCGCCTTTTTTTACGACTTTGTTTTTCAGAATAACGTCAAATGCGGAAATTCTGTCTGTAGCAACCATGATCAGGTTATCGCCGATATCATAAATCTCACGAACTTTACCCTCTTTAACAGGTGTATATTCTTTCATTTCTTTCCTCCTGAATGAAAAACATAAGGGCTGCAAAGCCTTTGCAGCAAATAATTCAAATGTGTTTTTTAGTATAGCACAGAGTATAAAAAAACGTATATTCTTTTTTTATACAAAATGCAGGGGGATTAAGTAAATTTCCTTGGTAATCTCGCTAATCGGGAGAAAATATGCTACAATTACATGGTCTGGACCGTAACGATTTAGAGGAGAGGTGACTGCAGCTTTGGCGGAAATGATGCAGCTGTTGCGGGAACAGGCTAAAATTTCATAATAATATGAAGATGAAGGTATTTCGTTCCAACCCTATTTTATGTTTGCAAGGTAAAAGGACACACTTTTGTTTTAACAATGTGTTTCCGGAGCTATGGCGCCATATGTTTATCCTGAGGATACAATAATGCCGGTGTTTTCTGCTGACTGGTGTAAGTGATACACAGAGCAAAAAAGTGAATGTGATTCACGGCGAAAAAACGGTCATTCATGAAGCAAAAGAAAAGATACAGCACCTCAATGGTAAAATAACTTTGTAAAAGAAGACATTACAGAAAAGACTGCTTTCGGGTAACTGAGCAAGCAGAAATTCTGATGCTGACACAGAAATAGTTTCCATAATTATTTCGGGGGGGGGTACATCATCTGATGCACAGAGAAAGAGGTACTGAAAAAATGGGAGAGGAGCTAAGCAGAAGCTTTTTAAGGGAAAAAATCGGAATAAAATCAAGGAAAGTTTTGGATGCGCTATGTGCGCAGGCTATGGTTTGGGAAGCGGATAGAGGAGAAATGATTATTCATGAGGGCCAGCTAAGAGAGGAAATCTCCTGGTTGATTGATGGCGCTACGAAGGCTTATACTATTGATCAGGAAGGAAGAGAAATAGTTCACTGTCTGGATTATTCACCGGATTTTACGGCGCCATTGATCATGGGAGCGGATTTAAGACCGGGCGCAAGGGAAAAGTGTAATATTGTGGCTATGAAAAAATCTCTGATCCTTAGCCTGCCTTATGCATTTGTTTTGCAGCAGCTAAAAGATGAAAAAGAAGTTCGGGCATATGCATTCGAGCAAATGCGTATTACAATGAAGGTGTGGATAGAGATTGAGGCTTTATTACGGACATATGATGCAAAGAAGCGGATCAGCTGGTTTTGGGAGAGGAATCCTAACCTGCCGGATTGCTTTCCGAATAAAGATATTGCATCCTATTTAAAATTGACGCCTGAAACCTACAGCAGGATTATAGGTCAGCTTTATAAAAGTGAAGGCTAAGGCTGCGATGGAAGGGTTTCGCGTGAGGCGTGAAAGCTTACGACGCATCATAAAATGTGGTGGGAAGTGCGTAAATAGCGCATACCAAGGATGTCTTTTCTGATAGTTGTACAGAATCTTGTCTTAGAAAGAAACAGGAGAGAAGAATGAAAGCGGTTATATTAGAGAGTAAAGTAGTCGATCCGGGTGATATTTCCTGGGCACCGGTGACAGAGCTTTGTGAAACAATGGTTTATGAGCACTGTCACGAGGAGGATAAATTCGAAAAGATCGGGGACGCGGATATCGTTCTTACTAATAAAGTAGTGATCGATGAGGAAGTGCTGGAGCGCTGTCCGAAGATCAAATATATCGGTGTATGTGCGACGGGTTATAATATCATTGACCTGGAAGCCTGCCGCAAACGAGGTATCGTAGTGACCAATGTCCCGGCCTACAGCACAGCTTCTGTCGTGCAGCATGCCATCGCCCTGATGCTGGATATGGCATCAAAGATTACGATTTACACAAACAGCGTAAATGAAGGGGACTGGATCAAATCAGAGGATTTCATGTATTATAAGCAGTTTCCGATGGAGCTGGAGGGCAAGACCCTGGGTATTTACGGTTTCGGAAATATTGGCCGCGGTGTGGCAAAGGTAGCCCAGGCCCTGGGCATGAATGTGCTGGTGCATACAGCCCATCCGGACAAATACCTTTCCTATGTCAATAGCCAGCTGCGTTTTGCAGATGTGAACAGTCTGCTTCGATATTCAGATATCATTTCCTTCCACTGTCCGCTGACAGAGGATACAAAGGGTCTGGTATGTAAAGAAAATATTGCAAAGATGAAGGATGGCGTGATCATCGTCAATGTATCCCGCGGTCCGATCATTAATGAAGCTGATCTGGCAGAAGCCCTGAAGAGCGGCAAAGTCGCAGCAGCAGGCGTGGATGTGGTATCCACTGAGCCTATGGCAGCGGATAATCCGCTTTTTGGTGCACCGAATATGTACATCACACCACATACAGCCTGGGCCAGCAAGGAAGCCCGCCTCCGCCTGGTTAATGTCATCGCCGGAAATATAGCTGCCTGGCTGAAGGGTGAGCCGGTAAATGTGGTTTCATAGAAAGTATAAGGGTTGCCTGCAATACCTTTTCGATGAATAAATATAGAAATAAATCCCGCTTGCTTTGACGAGGCTCGCTTTCGCCTGCCTCACAAGTCGCTGCGCCGGGATTTTTTCTATGTTATATGCCATAAAAGTATATTGCAACAGGTCCTTAATGATATAGGAATCCGGCTTTACAAATTTGCCTGCTTCATTTAAATTAAAATCAGAAGAAAGAACAGCCATCTCAAATGACTGTCGGAAAAGATAAGCAAAAGAAAAAGATAAAGAAGAGGCAGAAATTACATATTGCCTTATATAAAGGGAACAGAGATAAACATATGACCTTATATGAAGATAGAAAAAAGACAGGAAATACAGTAACGGCGAAAAATAAGCAGCGCAGTCAGGGTCATGAGGCGAAGAAGCAAACCGTGGACCGGGCAAGGGAAAAGTCTAAGGAGCAAGCGAGGGACAAGTCTAAGGACAGGTCTAAGGTAAAAACCAGGGGCTCGCAGCTGGTCAAGGGTGAGACGAGGAAACTGCTTAGAGACCGGGCAGGGAGAGATGTTGCACAGGATCATGCAAATCAGCAGGTAAGAGAAAAGGTGACAAAGGTAGAATTCGAGAAGCCGGGAAACTTTCTCTATCCTGTGCCGGCTGTGATGGTCAGCTGCGCCGGCAAAGACGGTAAGCCAAATATTATTACCGTGGCCTGGGCCGGTACGGTTTGTACCAATCCGCCTATGCTTTCTATTTCTATTAAAAAGGAAAGATATTCTTATCATCTGATCAAAGAGTCCGGGGAATTCGTGGTGAACCTGACGAACAAATCCCTTGCTAAGGCGACGGATTATTGCGGCTGCCGCAGCGGTCGTGATCATGACAAATTCGCAGAGTGTCAATTGACGCCGGGCAAGAGTGCCCATATCAGTGCGCCGACCATTCAGGAGGCGCCTGTCAGCATTGAATGTAAGGTGCGGGAGGTCATTCCCCTGGGAAGTCATGACATGTTTCTGGCAGATGTACTGGGAATCCAGGTGGATGAACGCTACATGGATGAGAAAAAGACCTTGCACCTGGAGAAGGCCAATCTCATCACCTACTCCCACGGAAAATATTTTACCCTGGGAAATATCCTGGGTACCTTCGGATATGCGGTACGCAAGGAGAGAGGTAAGAACAGAGTGAAATAAAAAAATTAAAAAAAGTTAAAAAAAGTGTTGACACATTTGGAGCACTTTGATATTATAACAGAGGTGAGCGACACAGGGTCGCAAAACTTAATAAGGAAATGCAGGAATGGTGGAATTGGCAGACGCGCAGGCTTCAGGTGCCTGTGGTAGCAATATCGTGCGGGTTCAAGTCCCGCTTCCTGCACTTTTTTTATGCGCAGATGCAGAAAAAACTGCAGGGTGCGCATTTTTTGCTTTTTGAGAAAAAAATTGGCTGCAGGGAGAGAATATGAAATATTTAATGACATTTTTGATTTCGATGGTACCCTTGATCGAGCTGCGAGGTGCGATTCCGATCGCTGTAGGTATGGGCATTCCGCTTTCTACCGCTTATGTGGTGGCTGTACTTGGCAATATGCTGCCGGTGCCTTTTATTTATCTTTTCGCACGACGCGTGCTGACCTGGGGACAGGATAAACCGCTGATCGGCGGATTATTCCGTTTCTGCCTGGTCAAAGGTGAGCGTGGAGGAGAAAAACTGAAAGCGGCTGCAGGCAGAGGTCTTTTCGTGGCCTTGCTTCTGTTTGTAGGTATTCCGCTTCCGGGAACCGGCGCATGGACAGGAACCCTGGCAGCAAGTATTCTGAATATGGGATTCCGCAAGAGCGTTATTGCGGTTATGCTGGGTGTGCTTCTGGCAGGCATCATCATGGGTGCAGGATCAGCAGGTGTATTCGGTGCCTTGCATGCTCTGTAATCGGGGCAAGGATGGCGGGAGAGGGATATCACCTTATGCGTTATAAGAATTGCTGAAAAATGTGGCAGGTATGTGATATAAAACAGGAGAAAGTAGATGAGATGTCCATTCTGTAACACGGATAATACAAGGGTAGTGGATTCCAGACCGGCAGAGAATAATTCTATTCGCAGAAGACGTCTCTGTGATTGCTGCGGACGCCGTTTTACAACCTATGAAAAAATCGAAATGATTCCTTTGATCGTAGTAAAAAAGGATATGAACCGGGAACAATATGACCGGGCAAAAATTCAGCAGGGTATCATTCGGGCCTGTCATAAACGACCGGTTTCTGCGCAGCGCATCAATGAGACGGTGGATGCGATCGAGACAGAGATTTTTAATACAGGAGATAAGGAAATTACCAGCAGCGCGATCGGAACTATCGTCATGAAGCACATTAAAGAACTCGATGGCGTGGCTTATGTAAGATTTGCTTCTGTATATCGTGAGTTTAAGGATGTAAACACATTTATGGACGAGCTGCGGAAAATCCTGAAATAATAAAAAATATGAAATCGGACATGGGAAGCGCGTGCGTGGCGCTTGCCATGTCCGTTTTTTATGATAAGGGTTCCGGGGCAGTGAAAAATGGGTGCACTAACCCCTTGTGGGTTAGTGTGGACACTTTTTCGCTGCTTTCAGAACCCAACAAAACCGATGCCTAAGTATGCAATGCAAAGGTCCGGTGGACATTTGCATGCAGACGTAGGGATGCGACCGCAAATATACTGATTGCTGCCCGTAAGTTTTTCGATGAAAAAGCATGTCGCAAAAATAAATTTGGTATGATTGGAAAGAAACGCATTTCTTGCGTATCAATTCCGGATATGATAAAATTAATTAAATTTTTTTGCCTTAGGAGGTAGATCATGAGAAAGTTTAGTAAATCCACAAAGCTGGATAATGTTTTATATGATGTACGTGGACCGGTTGTTTCTGAGGCGGCCCGCATGGAAGAAGCAGGGCAGCAGGTTCTGAAGCTGAATATCGGTAACCCGGCTACCTTTGGTTTCAAGGCACCGGATGAGGTGGTAGAAGATATGATGCGCAATATCCCGGACTGTGAGGGTTATTCTGATTCCCGCGGTCTCTTTTCTGCCAGAAAAGCCATCATGCAGTACTGCCAGCTGAAGAAAATCCCGAATGTATCCATCAAAGATATCTATACAGGTAACGGTGTCAGCGAGCTGATCAACCTTGCCATGTCTGCGCTTCTGGATGACGGTGATGAGATTTTGATTCCGGCACCGGATTATCCTCTTTGGACAGCCTGCGCGACCTTGGCCGGTGGTAAAGCAGTGCATTATATTTGCGATGAAGAGTCAGACTGGAATCCGGATATCAATGATATCAGAAGCAAAGTTACCCCGAAGACCAAAGCCATTGTTATCATTAACCCGAACAACCCGACAGGCGCGCTCTATCCGGATGATATTCTGAAGGAAATCGTACAGGTTGCCCGTGAAAATGAGCTGATCATTTTCTCAGATGAGATTTATGATCGTCTGGTATTTGATGGCCTGCAGCATACATCCATTGCTTCTATGGCACCGGATCTCTTCTGTGTAACCTTCTCCGGTCTTTCTAAATCACACATGATTGCCGGCTTCCGTGTAGGCTGGATGGTATTGAGCGGAAATAAATCCAAAGCAGAGGATTACATCGAAGGTATCAATATGCTGTCCAATATGCGACTTTGCTCTAACGTACCTGCGCAGAGTATTATTCAGACATCTCTGGGCGGTTATCAGAGTGTAAATGAGTATCTGATCCCCGGCGGACGCCTTTATGAGCAGCGTGAATGCATTTACAATGCACTGAAGGATATTCCGGGTATTACAGTTAAGAAACCAAAAGCAGCCTTCTATATTTTCCCGAAGCTGGATGTGGAGAAGTTCCGTATTACCGATGATATGCAGTTTGCATACGATTTCCTGCATGAAAAACGTGTGCTGATCGTACAGGGAACCGGCTTCAACTGGATCGCGCCGGATCACTTCCGTGTGGTATATCTGCCGGATGTCAGAACACTGAATACAGCTTCCAGAAAGCTTGGCGAGTTTTTAGCGGATTATCAGCAGTAAAGAAAAGGAGTAATTGATTATTTGAGTAGATTTAAAATGCAACCAACACAGGACATAATTGATCTGAGCAACCAGTGTATTGAAACATCAAAGCTGGATCCCGCTTTGTACAAAGAGCATGATGTGAAAAGAGGACTCCGCGATGTAAACGGAAAGGGTGTCCGGGCAGGATTAACTCAGATTTCAACCATCAACGCCTTTAAAAAAGTGGATGGCGAAGAGGTGCCTTGCGATGGCGAACTCTACTACAGAGGTATCGATGTCAGAGATCTGACATCCGGATTCTTATATGAAGGAAGAAGAGGCTTCGAGGAGACCTGTTATTTGCTTTTGTTCGGACAACTGCCGGATGAATTGCAGCTGACAGATTTCCAAAGGGTCTTGCAGGAGCAGCGTTCCCTGCCGAAGAATTTCGTCAGAGATGTCGTTATGAAAGCCCCGAGCAATGATATGATGAATACCCTGGCTCGAAGCGTGCTTACACTCTATGCCTATGATCCATTGGCAGATGATATTTCCCTGCCCAATGTATTGCGGCAGTGTCTGACCCTGATTTCTGTCTTCCCTATGCTTTCCGTGTACGGATACCAGGCATATAATCATTACATTAAAGGAAACAGTTTATACATTCATAATCCTTCCAATGAATTGTCTCTGGCGGAGAATCTTTTGCGTATGCTCCGTCCGGACAAACAGTTTACGGAAATGGAAGCCATGGTGCTGGATCTGGCTCTGGTATTGCATGCTGAGCATGGCGGTGGTAATAACTCTACCTTCACGACACATGTAGTAACATCGTCCGGTACCGATACTTATTCTGCGATTGCGGCAGCCCTTGGTTCCCTGAAGGGACCAAAGCATGGCGGCGCCAATATTAAAGTCGTAAAGATGTTTGAGGATATGAAGAAAAATATCACAAACTACAGCGATGAAGAGCAGGTGAAGAACTATCTGAAAAAGCTTTTAAACAAAGAAGCTTTTGACAGGAAGGGTCTGATCTACGGCATGGGCCATGCAGTTTATTCTATTTCTGATCCGCGAGCAAGGATTTTCCGGCGTTTCGTAGAAAAGCTGGCTATTGAAAAGGGACGCCTTGAGGAATTCAAGCTTTATAATATGGTAGAGCATCTGGCACCCTGGGTGATCGCGGAGGAGCGTCATATCTATAAGGGCGTCAGCGCAAATGTAGATTTTTACAGTGGATTGGTATATAGCATGCTGGATATTCCGCTGGAATTATATACACCGCTCTTTGCCTGCGCGCGTATTGCGGGCTGGAGCGCACATCGTATCGAAGAACTGATCAATTCGGACAAAATCATTCGTCCGGCCTATGTCAGTGTAAAGGATACGGTATCCTATGTGCCGCTTCGCGAGCGCATGGTGGATAATGGGCGCAGAAATGAGCTGATCCAGGAACAGAGCGTCACAAAGGACGGAATGAATCTCCGGTCCGGAGAATATGTGGCCCGCATCAATTCCGGTGTAAGCAAAGCGAATGAGGCAGAAAAAGAAGCGGCAGAAAAGGATGATGCAGGAAATGGAGTCCCGGAAACGGATGCGGCAGAGAGTTTGAAAGTGCTGGCTTCCGGGATAAACGACCTTCCGGAAGGCGGCTGGACAGATGCGGCAGATCTTTTTGGCGAGGAAGAGATTGCAGATAAAAACGAATAGTGTCCAAAATAAACGTTGAAAAATAAAACTTATTATTATAGAATGGTCTAAGTAAGGAGGAATTACATATGGCAGAGCAGATTTCAGCAGGCGATTTTAAAAATGGCGTAACTCTTGAGGTTGACGGAAACGTCGTTCAGATTATTGAGTTTCAGCATGTAAAACCTGGTAAAGGTGCAGCATTCGTTAGAACAAAAATGAAAAACGTTATGAGTGGTGGTGTGGTTGAGAAATCATTCCGTCCTACAGAGAAATTCCCTCTGGCACGTATCGAGCGTATGGGAATGCAGTACCTGTATAATGATGGTGATCTTTATTATTTCATGGATGAAGAGACATATGATCAGATCGGTGTTAACTCTGAGACAGTAGGCGATTCTCTGAAATTCGTAAAAGAGAATGAGAAATGTACACTGTCCTCTTATAACGGAAGTGTATTCAGCGTAGAGCCACCTTTGTTTGTAGAGCTTGAGATTACAGATACAGAGCCTGGATTCGCCGGAAATACAGCACAGGGTGCTACCAAACCTGCAACAGTTGAGACTGGTGCACAGGTACAGGTTCCGCTCTTTGTAAACCTTGGCGACAGAATTCAGATCGACACAAGAACAGGTGAATATCTGAAACGTGTATAAGGTTTGCTTTATAAACACATGACCGGAATTGCGAGATAGCAATGTCATAGGTGTTTATGATCAGAGAATTTAAGATCCCGGCTTTAGAGCCGGGATTTTCTCTACATTTTACATTCTGAGAAAGATCATTTCATATCACTTTTATATTTCAAACATTCTGATTAAAACTTCTGATAAAAATACCTGATTAAAATTTCTGATAAAAATATCTGAGTATAATTTCTGATAAAAAAATCTAAATTAAGTTCCGATAAAAATATCTAATAAATAGTTTCAAAAATTATTCTGAATAAAAATTTCATTCGTTTCTGCTAACGCCTGAACAGAAGCGATGTTTTGCCGGGAATTTCCTCCGAAAACTGCATTCGAAGGGAGGAAAGAAAAAATGAATTGCAGAGAGTTTAGCGAAATTTTAATGGAGGAGGTGCGTCATCAGTGCGGATACAGCATTGAGGTGACACACAGAACATTGCTCAAGAACAATGGAATACAGAAGGAGGCGCTGGAGCTTTATGTCAGTGAAGACTTTCTGGCACCATCCATCTACGTGGATTCCTATTATGAGAATTTTCAGAAAGGAGTTTCCGTTAAGCAGCTGGCGGCCATGCTGCTGCGAAATTATTATGCCCTGGAAGAAAGACCAAAGCCGCCGGAAGGTTTTTTCAAGGATTTTTCGAGCATTTCAGGAAGAATTTACTGCAGACTCATTAACTATGAGAAGAATCGTGAACTGCTGCAGGAGATTCCGCACGAAAAATGGCTGGATCTGGCCATCGTCTATTATTATTTGCTGGAGGATGAGCTGCTGCAGGATGCGACCATCCTGATCCATAATGCGCACCTTTTGTTTTGGGGTGTGGATGAGAAAAAGCTTCGGGATGCTGCCTGGTATAATACGATCCATGGCATGAAACCGGTCTTTCAGACCCTGGGCAGTGCGCTTAAAGAGGTAGAGCTGGAAATGATGGGCGAGGTTTTTTCGGAAACAGAGGAAATGATGAGGCAGAATAATCTCTATATTGTGACAAACCGAAAGAAATCCTTTGGCGCCATCGGTATATGTCATCCCGGACAGCTGCAGAAGATCGCGCAGGTATTGGACAGTGACTTCTATCTATTGCCCAGCAGTGTACATGAATGTCTGATCCTTGCCGGTGATGAGGAATATTGTCTGGAGGATCTTTCAGAGATGGTTCGGGAGATCAATGAAAGTCAGGTGGAGGCCCAGGAGGTGCTGGCAGACCATGCCTATTTCTATGATCGCAGGACGGGAAAATTTACCTTCTGATATGATATCTAAGATAAGGCTTAAGCCGAAGCTCTTAAATGAAGTGGTTTTTGGCGTAATCTGTATTTACCTTAGCTTCTTTTGGGTACGCTAAACTAAGGCCTTTGGCTAGTACATCGTATTCTAAATAACCGGACCGAATGATTGCCTGATTTTCCGATAGCACAGTTAAAAAAGCCTCAGCCTAGCCCGGTTCAGGAGCTGTGCGTAAGATTTGACAATTAAGAAAACTTATGTTACTATCAATGAGCTGATAAAAGCAGATATGCGTTTGTAGCTCAGGGGATAGAGCAACGGTTTCCGGTACCGTGTGCCGGGGGTTCGAATCCCTCCAGACGCGGACTAAAGAGCGTCCATACCACAGTGGTGTGGACGCTTCTTTTTTCACCTGAGGGCTTATGCCGTTTGTGAGAATATCCGGGGATTTGGAAAAAAAGGGATTCAGCGCCAAATCTCGCAGGAAAGAGACTTGCGTGGATGAAGAGACCACCTGTTTTACACATCATATGGGTGTCTGTAACCGGTGAACAAAAAAACATAAAATATTATATAGAATGAAAATGAGAATTAATAAATTTCTAAGTGAATGCGGCATCTGTTCCCGCAGGGAAGCCGATATTCTGATTGACGAAAAGAGAATCCTGGTGGATGGAAAGGCTGCCGAGCGTGGCATGCAGATTGAGGATGGCATGGAAGTCTTAGTCAATGGCAAGCCTGTGCGCAGGGACACGGAAAAAATTTACCTGGCCTTTTATAAGCCGGCAGGCATTGAGTGCACCTCTGATTCCAGAGTAAAAATGAATATCATTGATTATATTCATTATCCGAAACGGATCACCTACGCAGGCCGCCTGGATCGCAATTCAGAAGGGCTGATGCTGATGACCAATGACGGTGACCTGATCGATGCGGTCATGCGGGCGAAAAACATGCATGAAAAGGAATATGTCGTGACAGTGGACAGGGCGATTCCGGATGAAATCCTGGAAAAAATGTCAAAGGGTGTTTATCTGAAAGGGCTGGATGTGACAACCAGGCCTTGCTTTATTGAGCGCATCAACGAAAAAAGCTTTCGGATTATTTTGACAGAAGGATTGAACAGGGAAATACGGCGCATGTGTGAGGCGCATCATTATAAAGTAACAAAGCTGAAAAGAGTGCGGATCATGAATCTGCTGCTGGGAAATCTCAAGCAGGGCAAATATCGTGACCTGACAGCAGAAGAGCTGGAAGAATTAAAGAAAGCTTTGGCTTGAAGCAGGAGGAAATGAGGATGGGATTGTCCGGAACTGATACAAATACGGATATAAAATTGAAAATCCGCAGCATGGTGGATCGCCTGAAGGAAGCCTCGAAGGCTTACTATGCGGAAGACCGGGAAATCATGAGCAATCTGGAATATGATCAGCTGTATGACGCCCTGGAGAAGCTGGAAAAAGAGACGGGTATCATTATGGCAGATTCACCGACTGTCAGCGTCGGCTATGAGGCAGTAGACAGCTTGCCAAAGGAGAGACATGCCAGTGCCATGCTTTCCCTGGACAAAACGAAAGACAGAGAGGTCTTGCGCAGCTTTATCGGCAATCATAAGACACTGCTTTCCTGGAAGATGGATGGCCTGACTATTGTTTTGACATATCAAAGGGGAAAACTGAAAAAGGCAGTTACCCGCGGCAATGGTACGATCGGAGAAGTGGTGACCAATAATGCGAAGGTTTTTGCGGGACTGCCCCTGCAGATTCCCTACCAGGGAACCCTGGTCATTCGAGGCGAAGCATTTATCACCTATTCTGATTTTGAAAAAATTAATGACGAGATTGAAGATGATGCGGCAAAATATAAAAATCCGCGGAATCTTTGCAGCGGCTCAGTAAGACAGCTGAACAATGAAATCACAGCAAAGAGAAATGTACATCTGCATGTATTTTCCCTGGTAAGTGCGGAGGACGTGGATTTTCGGAATTCCCGGGAAGAGCAGTTTCGCTTCCTGCAGTCGCAGGGCTTTGATGTGGTAGAATATCGTGCGGTAACAGCGGACACTCTGGATGAAGCGATGGATTATTTCGCACAGCAGGTGAAGGAGAATGATTTCCCGTCGGATGGTTTGGTGGCGCTGTATGATGATATTGCCTACGGCGAATCACTGGGAAGCACAGCGAAGTTTCCCCGTAATGCCTATGCCTTTAAATGGGCCGATGAAAAGAAGGAGACGATCCTTCGCGAAATCGAGTGGAGTCCGTCCAGAACGGGTCTTCTGAATCCGGTAGCTATTTTTGATGCGGTGGATCTGGAGGGAACATCGGTGTCCCGGGCCAGCGTGCATAATGTCAGTATTGTAAAGGAACTGCAGCTGGGAATCGGAGATGAGATTTCTGTTTATAAAGCAAATATGATCATTCCTCAGATTGCGGAAAATCTGACCTGCAGCGGTAAGCTGGAAATTCCTTCAGCCTGTCCGGCCTGCGGCGGCGCGACAATGATCAAGGTTCATGATGAAACAGAGACCTTGTATTGTACAAATCCGGAATGCCCGGCTAAGCATATCAAAGCCTTTACTTTATTCGTCAGCAGAGATGCGATGAATATCGAAGGTATTTCAGAAAACACACTGGAAAAGCTGATGGCCCATGGTTTGGTGCATAATTGCAGAGACCTGTATCATGTGGATGAATATCGTGATATAATAACGGAGATTGACGGATTTGGTGAAAAATCCTTCGAAAAGATGTGGAATAGCGTGCAGGAAAGCCGGAAAACGACAGTTTCCAGACTTCTTTACGGACTGGGAATTCCCAATATCGGTGTAGCCACGGCCAGAGTGATCAGCCGGCATTTCGGTGAGGATATTGAGAAAATCCGCAATGCTTCTGCGGAGGAAATGCTGAAGGTGGAAGGAATCGGTGGCGTGACGGCTGATATTTTTGCCTCCTGGTGGGCCGATGAAAAAAATGCGGCTATGGTAGATGCGCTCTTGCCGGAACTGCAATTTCGGAGAGAATTCGCAGATGTAAAGGATAGTCTGCAGGGCAAAACCTTCGTCGTGACCGGTTCGCTGGAGCATTTTGAAAACAGGAATGCCTTAAAGGCGGCCATTGAACAGCTGGGTGGTAAGGTGGCCGGCAGTGTAAGTAAAAAAACAACGGCGCTGATCAATAATGATACTGCATCTACATCATCAAAAAATAAAAAGGCCAATGATCTGGGGATTCCGATTCTGTCAGAAGAGGCCTTTATGGAAATGTACGGCGTAGAGCCGTGAGTGAATAGGAGAGAATAGAGATAAAGGAGGAAAGGAAATGCCGCTGAAAGTACAGAATGACCTTCCGGTCAAAGAAATTCTTGAGAAAGAGAATATTTTTGTTATGGATGAGCAGCGTGCAATGCATCAGGATATCAGACCCTTGCAGATTTTGATCCTGAATCTGATGCCCTTGAAGGAGGCTACAGAGTTACAGATCCTGCGTTGTTTGTCTAATTCACCTTTGCAGGTGGATGTGACCTTCATGAGAGTTTCCAGCCATATTTCTTCACATACATCCATGAGTCATCTGCATAAATTTTATGTGACCTTTGATAAGGTAAGACAGAATTATTATGATGGCATGATCATCACCGGTGCGCCGGTAGAGCTGATGGAATTCGAGGAAGTAGATTATTGGCAGGAACTGACAGAAATCATGGATTGGACAGAAAAGCATGTCACATCCACAATGTATCAGTGCTGGGGCGCCCAGGCTGCGCTTTACTATTTCTACGGAATCAAAAAAACAATCCTGGACAAGAAGATTTTCGGTATTTTCCCGCATAAGGTTTTGCAGAGAAAAATCCCGCTTGTCAGGGGGTTTGATGATATTTTCCTGGCACCGCATTCCAGAAATACCCGCGTGGATCTGGATGAGATCAAACGCAATCCGGAGCTGACCTTGCTGGCAGAGTCGGAAGAGGTGGGTTTCTTCCTGGGTATGGCCCGGGAGGGACGTCAGGTCTTCGTACAGGGACATCCGGAATATGACCGCATGACCCTGGATGGAGAATATAAGAGGGATAAAGGTAAGGGTATTGATATTGCTCTGCCGAAGAATTATTATCCGGACGATAACCCGGAGAATAAGCCGTCACTCATGTGGCGTTCCACATCCTTCAATCTCTATAACAACTGGCTCAATTATTACGTATATCAGGTGACACCTTATAACCTGTACGGTACACCGGATTTCACCTGATTTTCAAGGAAGAAGGAAAGTCCCATTCCAGGCCCCTTTGTGTAGGCAGGGGAAGATAATCTTAAGGTAGTGGGAGAGCACTTTGTGCCCGGCCATGCAGCGACAGGAAAGCAGGAGGAATTCCTGTATAAGGGATATATGCGGCCGCCGGAATGCAGATGTGTTTAGAAGAAGCGACAAAGCTGTTGCAGTACACTGTTGATCTGAAACCGAAATTTCCGGGAGATCAGCGGTATATTGTGACAGCTTTTTGGTTTTCATGTTTTTTAGGGCTTGATAATATAATTTTCCAATTCTTTACTGGTGGTTGGGCGAATAGTATGATACAATTAATTGGTTTGACATAAGACATTGAAAAAGTCAGGCCTAGATATTGAAAAGGCACAGAACAGATTGATTCTGTGAGAGTGAACAAAAATGGGTAACTTAGAAACAAAAATTGCAGTCATTGGATTAGGCGGTGTGGGCGGCATGATCGCATCTATGCTGGCATCCCACGGAAAGCAGATCACGGTGGTTGCAAGGGGAGAAAGAGCCGCTGCAATCCGAAAAAACGGATTGGTGCTCCATAGTGATTTAAAAGGCGAGATTCAGGCTATGCCGGCGGAGCTGGTAGAAGATGCTTCCGAGCTGAAAGATCCGGAGCTGATATTTATTTGTGTTAAAAATTATTCCCTGGAGGAGGTATGCACCTCCCTGTATCCGGTAGTTAATGAGAAGACGATTATTGTTCCGGTCATGAATGGTGTGGACCCGGGCGACCGTATTCGGGTGATGCTGCCTAAGTGTACTGTGGTCGATAGCCTGATTTATATTATTGGCTATGCAAATGCTGATTACTCCGTTACACAGGAGGGTCAGCCTCTTCGGATTGAAATTGGTAAGAATCATCCGACACAGAAAGAAGCCATCGCTGTAAAACAGGTAGAAAAGGTAATGCGGGAGGCTGATCTGAATGTGCATGTCACAGAGGATATTATCTGCGGCATCTGGCAGAAGTATATTCTTAATTGTGCTTATAATGTGGCAACGGCTGCCCATGATAAGACAGTTGGTGAATTGCGCAATGATCCGCAGCTGTCCAGGGAATATGAGGCCTTGGTCTGGGAAGCCTATAATGTAGGAAAACGGATGGGTGTTGCCCTGAAGCCGGAGCATGCAGAGCATGTAATCTGGCGTTTCTATCATGAATATCCGGATAGCGCTACCAGCTCAATGCACAGAGATTTTCGAGCTAAGCATCCAGCTGAGCTGGAGACTTTTTCAGGATATATCGTAAAGCAGGCCATGCGTTTGGGTGTGGATGCGCCTGTTAGCCGTATGTATTATGAAATTTGTAAACATAGATTAAAACAATGAAAAACATGACAGAAGGATCGCCGACGAGGCTTTTGGTCAGCTTTTGTATACCTATCCTCTTAGGTAACTTATTTCAGCTGACTTATAGTATTGCGGATACCAGAATTGTGGGGAGCTTTCTGGGAGATGCTGCTTTGGCGGCGGTGGGTGCCACGACGGTACTCAGTAACCTATATACCGGTTTTTTTATGGGAATAGCCAATGGTTTCGCGATCATCACGGCACGGCACTTTGGCGCCGGAAATATGCGCAAGCTGCGTATTGCTTTTGCGGCGGCGCTTTTGATGGGCGTACTGCTGGAGCTGGCGCTGGTAGGCCTGACGCTGCTTACACTGCAGCCGATACTGCATTTTCTGAATGTGCCGGAAGAGCTTTTGCCGGTGTCCGGCGGCTATATAAAGATTATTCTTTCGGGTATGCTGGTTACGATGCTCTATGATATTTTGCTGACCTCAGCCAGAGCCATCGGTGATAGTGTGACGCCGCTTTTGATCATGATCATTTCAGTGGTTCTGAATATTTTCGGTGATGTGCTGCTGCTGGGACTTTGCAGGACCGGTGTAGGTGGTGCGGCAGCGGCAACAGTGGGTGCGCAGCTGATCGCATTGCTGGTATGCGCCCTTTATTTGCTGAAAAAATACAGGGTGTTTCGGATCAAGAGCGGAGACTTCAGAGAAATTACCCCGGATATGATCTTTACGATGTTGACGACAGGTATTTCCATGGGTTTGATGAGTTCCCTGATCAGTATGGGATCGCTGATTTTGCAGACGGCGATCAATGGTCTGGGAAATTCCTATATTGTCGCCCAGAGCGCGGCCCGCAGGATTACGGATGTGCTGATGTCTGTATTTGTGGCCTTCGGGCATACAATGGCGACCTTTACGAGCCAGAATTACGGCGCAGGAAAATATGATCGTATCCGGCAGGGAATGAATGTAGGTTATCTGGTGACCTGTTCCTGGTGTGTGGTCGTATTGCTGATCGTATATCCCTTCTCACCCATGCTGGTGCAATTGATTACCGGTAGTCAGGATCAGGTCATGATCGCAGCTGCGGCCCGATATCTCAGGGTAGATAGCCTTCTTTATTTCCTGGTGGCAATGATTTTTATCGAACGACATTCGCTGCAGGGGGTTGGCGATCGCATTACCCCTTTGATTTCCAGCGGTATTGAGATGCTGGGAAAAATTTTGCTGACATGTACACTGGTGCCGGTCATGGGCTATGCGGGGGTGATACTGGTAGAACCGATCGTATGGATTGCCATGATCATTCCACTGATCATAAAGGTGAGAAAATGGAAAAAATCATATTCTTTGATGTAGATGGTACTTTGTTCCGCAGGGATTGCGGTGTGCCGGAAAGCGCAAGGAGAGCTATTTCGGCATGTCTTGCTAATGGACACCGCGTCATGCTTTGTACAGGCCGGAATCAGAGTATTTTGCCGGAGGAGGTCAGAAGGCTTCCCCTGCAGGGCATGGTTGGCGGCTGCGGTACCTATGTGGCATTGCAGGAGGATCAGGCACTGCTGCGTCAGATCGAGAAAGGGGAAAAGACCAACTGCTTCGAAAACATGCAGCTTCTGACAGATGCGGCCCTTACGGGTGAGATTTGTCGGGAGATCTTGTCAATTCTATATTACTATCATTGTCCCTTTTATGTGGAAAATGCGGATTTTGTTTATTATGATGAAGACTATGTGCCGCCGGTTTTTCAGAGTGCGGTACGATCCATGAATCAATATTATCCTTCTTATATGAAATCGATCCGGGAATTTCCCAACCGAATTTCCAAAATTACCGGCTATCCTGAGGAGCGGCAGCTTCTGCAGGAACTGAAAGCAGCCTTATCTCCATGGCTGGATGTGATCATCCATGAGGAGTATGTTTATATCGAAATAACGCTGAAGGGCTATAGCAAGGGAACGGGTGTCTTGCAGATTATGGAGCATCTGGGGATTTCCAAAGAAAATAGTTATGGCTTTGGTGATAGCGGAAATGACCTGGCTATGCTGGAGGCGGTGGGGCATGGAATTGTCATGGGAGATGCGCCGATTTTCTTAAAACAGAAATATCAGCCGACGGATTCTATCTATGCAGATGGGATCGAAAAGGGATTGCAAAGGCTGCATTTAATTTGAAGAAAGACAAGCTGAAATGAATCTGAAAAAGGGTCTTTTTTTGCCGGGAAATCATAAAAAAAGTATAAATATAGGTGTTTTCGCTATAGAAAAGTGCACGAAAGGTGTTTACAAGTTCAAAATTAGGAAGTAAACTCTAACAGTATTACTCTCATTTTTAAGGGTGGGAGTTGTACTCGAAAATATGTCTGATGAAAAAATGCTTGTATCTCAGAATGAGATGCCCTTGCCCGGCCAGGCAGGAATAGCGATACGTAGGAGAGAAAAAATGAGTCGAAAGAAAAATCGAAGCTTTACCATTTTGTCGATTTTGACACTGGTAATGCTGATTGCGGTGGAGGTACTTACCGTATTATCTATTTCCAGTGTAGGAATGCTGCCGCAGAAATATCTCTTTATGATCATCGGCGGAATGGTAGTGGTGACAATTGTCATTATGCTGCTGATGTTCGTTCCGGGAAAAAAGAAAAAGAAAAATACCGCTTATACGGTAAGACGCAGCGCCGGTATTTTGCTGACTGTAGTAGCAGCAGTAGGATTTCTGATCGGAAGTCAGATGCTGACACGTCTGGATACTACGGTAAAGAATATCGTGGCGCCAAAGAATGCGACTGCGACTTTTGCTGTCTATGTCATGGAAAATGACACAGCAAAAGAGATCACAGATGCCTCTGCATATGTATATGCGGTTTCTGATAGCTATGATGGCGAGAACCTGCAGAAATCCCTGACGACCATGCAGGAACAGACAGGTATCCTGCCGCAGACTGTGAATAAAGCCACTGTATTCGAGGCTGTAGATGCCTTGTATGCAGGTGAAGTGAACGGTCTGATCATGAGTGAGGCATATGTGTCCGTTCTCGAGGATATGGATGATTATGCTGATTTTAACAATAAGACTCGTATTCTCTATGAGATTTCTGTCGAGATTGAGACAACAGCTACAGATACGACAGGAACAGGTGATACAGCTGCGACACCGGCCGCTTCCAGTATTACAGAGCCATTCATTCTCTATCTTAGTGGTTCAGATACCAGAGAGCAGACCCTGGAGGTTAGTCGAAGCGATACCAATATTCTCTTTGTATGCAATCCGCAGACCAGAGAAATTTTGCTGGTAAATACACCACGTGATTATTATGTACAGAATCCGGCCCAGGGAAATGGATATGACAAGCTGACACACTGCGGTCTCTATGGTCTGACCAATTCCATGCAGGCTCTGGGAACCCTGTATGGTGTTACGGTAAATCATTATATGCAGATTAACTTTACCGGTTTTGAGACTTTGGTAGATGCGATCGGTGGTATTGACCTGACAGTAGATGAAACCATTTATACGAACGAAGGCAATGTGCTTCTGCAGCCGGGAACAACCCATGTGGATGGCGCGCATGCGCTGCTTTTCTCCCGTCTCCGTAAGACACTGGCAGATGGCGATAATGCCCGCGGAAGAAATCAGATGAAGGTGATCAAAGCTATCATTAATCAGGCTTCTGCAGGAAATATCATTGCGAACTATAATGAGATCCTGACCAGTCTGGAAGGTATGTTTGAGACCAGTATCAGCTATGATCAGATTTCTGAGTTTATCAAATTGATCCTGCAGGATACAGGTACTCCATGGAATATCAATTCCTATGCGGTTACAGGTGAAGGCGGTATGAATGTCACAGCTTCCACGGGTTCACAGAGTCTGTACGTAACCTATCCTGATGCCTATTCAGTATCCTCCGCATCCATGTTGATCAATGAAGTACTGACAGGCACGAAGCTGACAGAGGCTGATGTAGATCCTGATACAGCAATCGCGAAAGCGAAAGCCGATCCGATTTACGGAAATGTAACGCAGCAGACATTTACCAATACTGCATCGACAGATACAGAAATTACCGACGATGTAGATGAGAATTCCATTACCTATGACTATTCTGACTACAGCTATAGCTATGATGATTCCAGCTCTAGTTCCGGCAGCTATAGCTATGATTATGACGATGACTATAGCTATGACTATGATGATTCCTCTTCAAGCAGTTCATCAGGCAGCAGCGATTATAGTTATGATGATGGCGGTTCATCAGGCGGTGGCGGAGAAGATTACTCTTCCTATGATGATGGTGAATATTAAAAAATGACAGGTCCCGGTGCCGCGGATTCGCGGCAGCGGGGTCTTTTACTTTTATGATTTTTTCTGATCGTTTTTGTCAGAAAAAAGCGAAAAATGCATGTATTCATAGGAGAAGGATTGTGCTATAGTAGAAACGTTTCTGGATTTGGTGAGTATCATCGGAATGGAAAATGACAGGAACGTGTTTTGTAAAAGAGAAGACCTTCATGGGAGGAAAGTATGGAAATTAAAAAGCTTCAGCAGATTGCAAATGAAGTGAGACAAAGTATTATTACAGAGGTTTATTGTGCAGGCGCAGCACATCCGGGCGGATCTCTTTCCCTGGCAGATGTGCTGACATATCTGTATTTTGAAGAAATGAATGTGGATCCGGCTGATCCGAAAAATCCGGACCGCGACAGACTGGTTTTGTCCAAAGGACATGCGGCGCCGGCTCTGTATGCCATTCTGGCAGAAAAAGGTTATCTGCCAAAGGAAGATCTGAAAACACTTCGAAAAATTGATTCCTATCTGCAGGGACATCCGGATATGAAACACACACCGGGTCTGGATATGAGTACAGGTTCCCTGGGACAGGGTATTTCCGCAGCGGTAGGCATTGCCATGGCAGCCAAAATGGATGGCAAAGCTTACAGAACCTATTGTATCTGTGGTGATGGCGAGATGGAAGAAGGACAGGTTTGGGAGGCCTTGATGTTTGCAGGCCACCGAAAGCTGGATAATTTCGTGGTCCTGGTGGATCTGAATGTCCTGCAGATTGATGGAAGCTTGGACCAGGTAGTGGATCCTCGTCCGTTGGATAAAAAAATGGAAGCCTTCAATTTCCATGCGATCGTAACAGATGGCCATGATATGGAAGCCCTCGCTGCTGCTTTTGCGGAAGCAAGAGCGACCAAGGGACAGCCGACAGCTATTATTATGAATACAGTAAAAGGTAAAGGTGTTTCCTTTATGGAGAATCAGGTGGGCTGGCATGGCAAAGCACCGAATGACGAGCAGTATGAGCAGGCAATGAATGAATTGAGAGAGGCAGGTGCAGCATTATGTCAGAAGTAAAAAAAATCGCAACCAGAGAGAGTATGGGTGATGCACTGGCAGCGCTTGGTAAGGAAAAAGAAAACCTTGTCGTGCTGGATGCTGACCTGGCAGGCGCAACACAGACTGCTCGATTTAAAAAGGTATTTCCGGAGCGTTTCATTGATTGCGGTATCGCAGAATCCAATATGATGGGTATCGCAGCGGGCCTGGCAACGACAGGCAAGGTGCCTTTTGTCAGCACCTTCGCCATGTTTGCTGCAGGACGTGCCTTTGACCAGATCCGTAACTCCATCGCTTATCCGCATATTAATGTAAAAATCGCAGCTACCCACGGCGGTGTTTCCGTCGGCGAGGATGGCGCAACACACCAGTGTAATGAGGATTTTGCGCTGATGCGTGTCATTCCGGGCATGACCGTTATGTGTCCCTCTGATGATGTGGAAGCCAAAGAAATGATCAAAGCCGCTTATGAGATTGACGGACCGGTTTATATGCGATTCGGCAGATATCCGGTACCTGTGATCAATGATAATCCGGACTATAAATTCCAGGCCGGCAAGGGTATCGTGATGAGAGACGGAAAGGATATGACCATCATTGCAAATGGTATTCTGGTAGGTCCTGCGCTGGAAGTGGCAGAGCGACTTGCTGCAGAGAAGGGTATTGATGCTGCAGTGATCAATATGCATACCATCAAGCCGCTGGATGAAGAGCTGGTGCTTGAATATGCAAAGAAGACAGGAAAGATTGTTACGCTGGAAGAGCATTCTGTCATCGGCGGTCTCGGCAGCGCTGTTTGTGATTATCTTTGCAGCGTATATCCGGTACCGGTGCAGAAAATCGGTAACTATGATTGCTTCGGCAGATCGGGTAAGGCTGAGGAGCTTCTGCATCTCTACAAGCTGGATGCAGAAGGAATCTATGAGCAGATTGTTTGCTGAGGTTTTTTTGAAGGGGTGAAGCATTGAAGAGAAATATTTATCTTCAATGCTGACAGTGAAAAAAACGTGCTTCGCTTTTTGGGCGAGGCACGTTTTTTGTTTTAAAGTGTAAGGTTTTGTATTGATTTGTTTTTGTTCAGTTTATTCAGCATGCTCAGATTGCCGGCTGATCAGTTTCGTCGTAGAGGTTTCTGACGGCGGTGGTGAGCATGAGCTTGATTCGGTTGAGCTGGTTGGCTTCGGATGCGCCCGGGTCGTAGTCGATGGCTGCGATATTTGCCTTTGGATACTGCTGGCGGATCGCTTTGATGACACCCTTGCCTACGATATGGTTCGGCAGGCAGGCGAATGGCTGAATACAGATGATATTCGGTACGCCGCCGTGAATCAGCTCCATCATTTCGCCGGTCAGGAACCATCCCTCACCGGTCTGGTTTCCGACGGAGACGATCGGTGATGCATATTCGGCAAGCTTGGTGACTTCTACCGGCGGGTCGAAGTGTTTGCTTCGGCTGAATTCCTCAGCGGCTGTTTTACGCAGCCAGTCGATGGCCTTGATGGCAAATTGGGTCATCGCAGAGGTGGATTTCTTTCCGCCCAGGTGCTCAGCCTTAAAGCTGCAGTTGTGGAAGCTGTACATGAAGAAGTCGATCAGATCGGGAACGACAGCCTCGGCTCCCTCAGCCTCCAGAAGCTCCACCAGGTGGTTATTGGCCAGCGGAGAATATTTGACCAGAATCTCGCCGACGATACCGACACGCGGTTTCTTTTCATCTGTGATCGGCAGACGGTCGAAGTCACGGATGATAGCGCGGCAAAGCTCTTTATATTTCCTGTTAGAAACATTCTTTCCGGTACAGAAATCGATAACGACTTTTTCCCATTTCTTATGCATGGCATTCGCAGAGCCGGCTACCTTTTCGTAAGGACGCATGCGGTAGAGGCAGCGCATAAAAATATCACCAAAGGCAGCGGCATAGATGGCGCGGATAGCCAGTCCCGGTGTGATGGAGAAGCCCGGGTTTCCTTCCAGTCCGGACAGGTTCGCTGAGATAACCGGAATCTGTTCCATGCCGGCTTTTTTCAGAGCGCGGCGGATAAAGCCTATGTAGTTGGATGCGCGGCAGCCGCCGCCTGTCTGGCTCATGATCAGGGCTGTATGGTCCAGGTCATATTTGCCTGACTGCAGGGCTTCCATCATCTGACCGATAACGATCAGGGAAGGATAGCATGCATCGTTATTTACGTATTTCAGACCGACATCAACGGCATCTCTGGTGTCATTCGGCAGGACGACGATGTTATAACCGCCGGCATTCAAAGCTGCCTCCAGAATGTTAAAGTGAATCGGGGACATCTGTGGACAAAGAATCGTATATTTGTCCTTTTTCATCTCCTTCGTAAACATTGGACGCTCTGTGATGGCCGGCTTAATCTCGCGTTTTTCGCCCTTCTTCTGACGAACGCGGATGGCAGCGAGCAGAGAACGTACACGGATACGAACCGCACCCAGGTTGTTTACCTCATCAATCTTCAGGCAGGTATAAATCTTATTTGCGCTGTCGAGAATTTCAAATACCTGATCGGTGGTTACTGCATCCAGACCGCAGCCAAAAGAGTTCAGCTGGATCAGATCCAGGTCCTCTCTTTGGTTCACGTAATTGGCAGCTGCATACAGTCTTGTATGGTACATCCACTGATCATTAACACGGATCGGACGCTCTACAGGTGTCAGATGAGAAATGGAATCCTCTGTCAAAACAGCCACATCATAGGAGTTGATCATGTCCGGAATACCGTGGTGGATCTCAGCGTCAATGTGATAAGGACGGCCGGCCAGTACGATACCATGGTGATTTGTTTCTTCCATCCATTTGAGCACTTCCTCGCCTTTACGCTGCATATCAGCACGGACATTGGCCATTTCCAGCCAGCCGGCGTGACAGGCGGTGCGAATCTCCTTTTCCGGAATATCAGAAAAAATCTTTACCAGCTCATCAGCGAGGACCTTTTCGGAAGTCAAGGCCACGAATGGATTCATGAATTGGATGGATGGATCTTCCAGCTCATCCACATTGTTTTTAATGTTTTCGGCGTAGGAGGTAACGATCGGGCAGTTATAGTGGTTAACTGCCTCCGGGAACTCCTCGCGCTCGTAAGGGATACAAGGATACCAGATCTTCTTCACTCCCTGGCGGATGAGCCATGTCACATGGCCGTGGGCAATTTTTGCCGGGTAGCATGCGGACTCGCTAGGGATGGATTCGATACCCAGCTCATAGAGCTTTCTGGTGGAGGTAGGAGAAACGACAACCTGGTAACCAAGTGCTGTAAAGAAGGTAAACCAGAGCGGGTAGTTCTCGTACATGTTCAGAACACGCGGAATACCGATCTTTCCGCGGATAGACTGATCCTCCGTCAGAGGGGTGTAATCGAAGAGCCGTTTATATTTATATTCGTAGAGGTTTGGAATGTGATTGGCATTCTTTTCCTTACCGATACCACGTTCACAGCGGTTTCCGCTGATATACTGACGTCCGCCGGAGAAGCGGTTGATGGTCAGACGGCAGCGGTTGGTGCAGCCTTTACAGGTGGCCATCTTTGTGCTGTATTCCAGAGCGTTGATTTTTTCAATGGAAAGCATGCTGGTTTCTTTTCCGTCACAGCGGTCGCGGGCGATCAGCGCGGCGCCGAAGGCACCCATGATACCGGCGATATCCGGACGGATAGCATGACAGTTAGCAATCTGCTCAAAGGCACGCAAAATGCCATCATTATAGAAGGTACCGCCCTGTACGACGATATGTTTTCCAAGCTCTGTGGCATCAGAAACTTTGATTACTTTGTAGAGGGCATTTTTGATAACTGAGTAGGAAAGTCCCGCGGAGATATCTGAAACAGTTGCTCCCTCGCGCTGCGCCTGCTTTACTTTGGAATTCATAAAGACAGTGCATCGTGTACCAAGGTCGATCGGATGCTCCGCAAAAAGTGCTTCTTTTGCAAAATCCTGTACTGTGTAGCCCAGAGATTCAGCAAAGTTTTCGATGAAAGAACCGCAGCCCGAAGAGCAGGCCTCGTTCAGCATAACGCTGTCAACGGCTTTATTACGGATCTTAATACATTTCATATCCTGACCGCCGATATCCAGGATACAGTCTACCTCCGGCTCAAAGAAAGCCGCGGCAGTATAATGCGCAATGGTCTCAACCTCACCCTCATCCAGCATGAGCGCTGCCTTGATCAGGGCTTCACCGTAACCAGTGGAGCAGGCGTGGGCGATATGCGCTGTTTCCGGCATCAGGGAATAGATTTCCTTGATCGCACGGATGGAAGTAGCCAGAGGGCTTCCCTGGTTATTGCTGTAGAAGGAATAGAGAAGGGATCCGTCCTCAGCAACGACAGCAGCCTTTGTGGTGGTAGAACCGGCATCGATACCCAGGTAGCAGTTACCTTCATAGGTAGAGAAATCGCTGGTGGCGACGTTGTTTTCGCTCTGGCGAGCCAGAAAGTCTTTATAATCGGCCTCTGTGGCAAAGAGCGGATCCATACGTGCTACTTCGAATTCCATTTTTATTCCCTTTTCCAGGCGTTTGGTCATCTCTTCCAGGGAAACGGAATTGTCATATCTGAAATTCATCGCAGATCCAATGGCTGCGAACAAATGGGAATTATCCGGCATGATCGTGTGTTCCTCATCCAGATTTAAGGTGCGGATGAAAGCGACACGAAGCTCGGAAAGGAAATGCAGCGGTCCGCCAAGGAAGGCGACATGTCCGCGGATTGGTTTACCGCAGGCCAGGCCGGAAATGGTCTGATTTACAACAGCCTGGAAAATAGAAGCAGCCAGGTCAGGCTTGGTAGCGCCCTCATTGATCAATGGCTGAATATCTGTTTTCGCAAATACACCACAGCGGGCAGCGATTGGATAAATAGCCTGATAATCCTTTGCAAATTCATTTAAGCCCGGCGCATCTGTCTGCAGCAGGGCGGCCATCTGATCGACGAAAGCACCTGTACCGCCGGCGCAGGCGCCATTCATACGCTGTTCGATGCTGCCGTTTTCGAAATAGATGATTTTTGCATCCTCACCGCCGAGCTCAATAGCGACATCTGTTTTTGGGGCATAATACTGCAGGGCTGTAGATACAGAAATAACCTCCTGTGTAAAAGGAACACCGATATTGGTAGCCAGGGAAAGACCGCCGCTTCCGGTGATGACCGGGTGAATCTCCATATCACCTAACTTGTCAAAGGCTTTCCGAAGAAGTTCGGCAAGCGTCTCCTGAATACGGGCGAAGTGACGCTGGTAGTCAGAAAACAAAATAGTATTATCTTCATCAAGAATTGCAATTTTTACGGTTGTGGATCCGACATCGATACCCAACTTTTTCATCGAATTTTCCATCATTTAATCTCCATTTACTCTGCATGATCAGGGCGCAGAGCTTTTTGATTATTCCTCTTGCCATGTTTAAGGCGTAGTTGTGAACGTATTATACGATAAGAAAAATTGAAATACAATAAGAATATTTGCAGTATAGCAGGAAAAACTTTTAAATAAGAAGAAAATATAAGGTGATGTCCCGAAAGTTTTTTTGGAAATTTGAAGGAAAATGGGTGAAAAGAAGTTTGGTTTATGCTAGAGTTAAGCCTGATATCAAATGCGACCGGAGAAGGAATAGGGCTCCGAAGCAGAATAATTCAGGAATACAGGATGTTTTGAAGGGAGAAGGAAGGCCTTTGCCGGCTTTGGGATATGGGACTTCCACTTATGTTGAAGACAAAAAGCAGCTTGTGTTCATAAGCAAGCAGCGAAGCGGATTGCGAATGTCCGCTTTACTAAATGAGGTATGATTATGGCGAAATATACAATAGTAGCGACGGATGGAAAAGCAAAAAGCGCTACCTTTGAGACGGTACACGGTGTGGTGGAGACACCGGTCTTTATGAATGTCGGAACAGTGGCGGCTATTAAAGGCGCTGTTTCTACAGAAGATTTGGAGCAGATTGATACACAGGTACAGCTTTCCAATACCTATCATCTGCACCTGCGTCCCGGCGATGAGGTGGTGAAAAAGCTGGGTGGCCTGCATAAATTTATGTCCTGGAATAAGCCAATCCTGACAGATTCCGGCGGTTTTCAGGTTTTTTCCCTGGCTACATTGCGTCAGATCAAAGAGGAGGGCGTCACCTTCCGTTCCCATATCGATGGTCATAAAATTTTCATGGGTCCGGAAGAGAGTATGCAGATTCAATCCAATTTAGGGTCTACCATTGCAATGGCTTTCGATGAATGCCCGTCCAGTACGGCCGAACGCGAATATGTTCAGAAGTCTGTAGATCGTACGACCCGCTGGCTGGAACGCTGTAAGCTTAAAATGCAGGAACTAAACAGCCTGGAGGACACGGTTAACAGGGAACAGCTTCTTTTCGGCATCAACCAGGGAGCCATCTATCCGGATATTCGTGTAGAACATGCGAAGGCTATCCGTGAATTGGATTTGGACGGCTATGCCATCGGCGGGCTGGCTGTCGGTGAGACACATGAGCAGATGTATGAAATTCTGGATCATGTGGTGCCGGAATTGCCGCAGGATAAGCCTACATATTTAATGGGTGTTGGTACGCCGGCCAATATCCTGGAGGCTGTAGACCGGGGTGTGGACTTTTTCGACTGTGTATATCCAAGTCGCAACGGAAGACATGGTCATGTATATACAAAGCATGGTCATCTGAATATGTTTAATGCCAAATATGAGCTGGATACAAGACCGATCGATGAGGAGTGTAAATGTCCTGCATGCCGTCGTTATTCCAGAGCTTATATCCGTCATTTGATGAAGGCGAAAGAAATGTTGGGCATGCGCCTCTGCGTTCTGCATAATCTGTATTTTTACAATCATATGATGGAAGAAATCAGGGAGGCGATCCGCAGCGGAAACTATGCGGAATATAAGAAAAACATGCTGGAAAGTATGAGGGAAGACTAAAATATAGCTTGCCTCTTTCTTCTGAATTGTGTATTATGGTTAAGTACGTATAAAATTGCGTAGATAGTACGAAGCACAGAGCATAAGAGAATCTGTGTATGGAAAATTGGAGGTTTATTATGATATTCGCATCTTCTAGCCAGAGCGGTACGATCAGTATGATTATTATGATGGTTGCGCTTTTCGCAATCATGTATTTCATGATGATTCGTCCACAGCAGAAAGAACAGAAAAAAATGGCAGCCATGCTTGCAGCACTTGAAGTAGGTGATGCAATCGTAACCACAGGCGGTTTCTATGGCGTAGTCATCGACATCTCCGAGGATGATGTCATCGTTGAGTTCGGTAATAATAAGAACTGCCGTATCCCAATGAAAAAAGCAGCTATTTCTCAGGTAGAAAAACCGGAAGAGGCAGCAGAGGAAAAATAATCTGTTCCAAGCTTAAGTATAAACAGGGGATGGTTCCATAGAACCATCCCCTGTTTATATTTTACATGTATTTTTTTTGGTGTAAAAAAGATAGCTATTGAAATAATCCTGTTTTTAAAGTAATATGTAATCTAATGTACTTTACTTTACCATACAAGGGTGAAGTGGTTATATTTTTGAGTAAATAGATTTAAAAGCTTAAAATTTCGCCGGATAAGCATAAAACAGCAGATATTTTGGCGTATATTTTTCGAAAAGAGGTAGAATAATGGAATTCAAAATCGGCTTGATCAGGGGCGACGGAATCGGTCCGGAAATTGTAGCAGAAGCGAAAAAAGTGCTTGATGCAGTTTGTAAGAAATATGGTCATTCATTTACCTATTCTGAGCTGCTTCTCGGTGGCGCATCCATCGATGTTCACGGTGTGCCGCTTACAGATGAAACTATTGAAGAGGCGAAAATCTGTGATGCAGTTTTGATGGGTTCCATCGGTGGCGATGCAGCGACATCTCCATGGTATAAGCTGGAGCCGTCCAAACGTCCGGAGGCAGGTCTTCTGAAAATCAGAAAGGCACTGGGACTTTTCGCAAATCTTCGTCCGGCTTATCTGTACGATGAGCTGAAAGGCGCATGCCCGATCAAGGACAGCCTGATCCCGGACGGATTTGACATGATCATCGTCAGAGAGCTGACAGGCGGCCTGTATTTCGGCGAGAGAAAAACATTTGACGATAACGGTGTAGCGACAGCTGTGGATACACTGAAATATAATGAAAATGAGATCAGACGTATCGCAAAGAGAGCTTTTGAGATCGCTATGAAACGCGGTAAAAAGGTGACAAGCGTGGATAAAGCAAACGTACTGGATAGCTCCAGACTTTGGAGAAAGATCACTGCAGAGGTTGCAGAGGATTTCCCGGAGGTTACGCTGGAGAATATGCTGGTGGATAACTGTGCGATGCAGCTGGTTAGAAATCCGGCTCAGTTCGATGTCATCCTGACAGAGAATATGTTTGGTGATATCCTTTCTGATGAGGCCAGCATGGTGACAGGTTCCATCGGTATGCTTTCCTCAGCAAGCCTGAATGAGACGAAATTCGGCCTCTATGAGCCAAGCCATGGTTCTGCACCGGATATTGCCGGAAAGAGCCTTGCAAATCCGATTGCGACGATCCTTTCCGCAGCAATGATGCTCCGTTATTCACTGGATCTGGATCAGGAAGCAGATGCCATTGAGGCAGCTGTAAAAACGGTTCTTGCACAGGATTACAGAACACCGGATATTATGGCAGACGGAATGAAGCTGACGAATACTGTGGAGATGGGTAATCTGATCGCAGCGAATATCTGATTCACGTAAAAAATGTGATAGAATTTCCGTCGAACCATAATCCCCGGTGGTCCCGCATGAAGCTGAGGGATCATGAACGTTTTATATTATGAACAGACGGAATAAAGATAAGATTTCGTGCCCGGTGCAATGCCGACGGGGACGAAACAGAGTTTACAATACAGAAAAGCATGTATTTGAAGGGAGAAAAACGATGAGAAGTGATTGTGTAAGAGAGGGTATGCAGCAGGCGCCGCATAGAAGTCTTTTCAACGCATTGGGTATGACAGAAGAAGAGATGAAACGACCGATGATCGGTATCGTCAGCTCTTATAATGAGATCGTTCCGGGTCATATGAACCTGGACAAAATTACAGAAGCAGTAAAACTGGGTGTCGCTGAAGCAGGCGGAACACCGGTAGTATTCCCGGCTATCGCTGTATGTGATGGTATCGCTATGGGCCATTCAGGAATGAAATATTCTCTGGTAACCAGAGACCTGATCTGTGATTCTACAGAGTGTATGGCTATGGCACATAAATTCGATGGTCTTGTTATGGTTCCTAACTGTGATAAAAACGTTCCGGGTCTTCTGATGGCAGCAGCCAGACTGAACATTCCGACTGTATTTGTCAGCGGCGGTCCAATGCTGGCAGGACATCTGAAAGGCAGAAAGAGAAGTCTTTCTTCTATGTTTGAGGCTGTAGGTTCTTATGCAGCAGGTACAATGACAATGGAAGATGTACAGGAATACGAGGAGAAGGTTTGTCCTACATGCGGTTCCTGTTCAGGTATGTATACAGCGAACAGTATGAACTCTCTGACAGAGGTTCTGGGTATGGGCCTTCGCGGAAACGGAACTATCCCTGCTGTATATTCTGCACGTATTAAGCTTGCAAAACATGCAGGTATGGCAGTTATGGACATGATTAAGAAAGATATCCGTCCGCGTGATATCATGACAAAGGAAGCCTTCATCAATGCCCTGACAGTAGATATGGCACTTGGATGCTCTACAAACACTATGCTGCATCTGCCGGCCATCGCACATGAGGCAGGATTTGACTTCGAAGTATCCATGGCTAATGAGCTGAGTAACAAAACACCTAACCTTTGCCATCTGGCACCGGCTGGTGACACTTATATGGAAGACCTCAATGAGGCAGGCGGTATCTATGCCGTTATGAAAGAGCTGGCAGACATCGGTCTTCTGAACCTGGATTGCATGACAGTTACAGGTAAAACTGTAGGTGAAAACATCGCTAACGCAGTAAACCGTGATCCTATGGTAATCCGTCATACAGATAATCCATACATGAAGACAGGCGGTATCGCTGTTCTGTCCGGTAATCTGGCTCCTGATACAGCCGTTGTAAAACGTTCTGCAGTACTTCCGGAGATGATGGTTCATGAAGGACCTGCACGTGTATTTGATTGCGAAGAGGATGCGATCGATGCCATCAAGGGCGGAAAGATCAATCCTGGTGATGTAGTCGTTATTCGTTATGAGGGACCGAAAGGCGGCCCTGGTATGAGAGAGATGCTGAACCCGACATCTGCCATCGCAGGTATGGGTCTGGATAACTGTGTAGCCCTCATCACAGACGGACGTTTCTCAGGCGCATCCCGTGGCGCATCCATCGGACATGTAAGTCCGGAGGCAGCTGTCGGCGGACCAATCGCATTCGTAGAGGAAGGTGATATCATCAGCATCGATATCCCGAATTACTCACTGAACTTCAAAGTAAGTGATGAAGAGCTGGCCAGAAGAAAAGCTGCATGGCAGCCAAAAGCGCCTAATGTAACAACAGGTTACCTTGCTCGTTATGCACAGATGGTAACAAGCGCAAACCGTGGTGCTATCCTCAAACAGCCGGGAGAGGAATAAATCGAAATCAAACAGGCAGATCCGATTTGTGGCAGAGATAGTCATGATAGTTGATTATGGTAGGATGTTGCAGAAATCGGATTTGTCTGTTATATTTGTAAAGTATTTGAGTAAATATGGTAGGCAGGCGAAGGTTTAACGTTTGTCTTGCGTAGGTATCAGAAAAGGATGCTTTACGTATCATGACTTGTGATGATTCCGAAGGAAAGAGAGGAATCATGACTGTTTTTATAGAAGATAGTAATAGTAAGGAGAATCAAAGACAAATGCAGTTAAATGGTTCACAGATTGTAATTAAATGTCTTGAAGAGCAGGGCGTAGATACGATTTTCGGTTATCCGGGAGGATGTATCCTGAATATTTATGATGAGATTTATAAAAGCCCGCAGATCAAGCATGTCCTGACTTCTCATGAGCAGGGCGCATCTCATGCAGCTGATGGTTATGCAAGAGCCACAGGTAAAGTAGGTGTATGTATGGCGACAAGCGGTCCAGGTGCCACAAACCTGGTTACAGGTATTGCGACAGCATACATGGATTCTGTTCCACTGGTAGCGATCACAGCTAACGTTGGTGTAAATCTTCTGGGAAAAGACAGCTTCCAGGAGGTTGATATCGCAGGCGTATGTATGCCGATCACCAAATATAGCATGATCGTAAAAGATGTAAAGAAGCTTGCAGATTCTATCCGCCGCGCCTTCGTGATCGCGAAATCCGGCAGACCGGGACCTGTCCTTGTAGATATCACAAAAGATGTAACTGCAGCTACTTGTGACTATGAACCAATGTGGCCGGCAGAGATTATGCCAGTGACAGATACCATTGAGGACGAGGATCTGAATTTTGCCATCGAACTGATCAATGACAGTAAACGTCCGATGATCATGGTCGGCGGCGGCACCATCATCTCTAACGCGTCCGATGAGATCAAGGAGCTTGCACATAAACTGAATGCACCTGTATGTGACACATTGATGGGACAGGGTGCATTTGACCAGACAGATGACCAGTACGTAGGTATGATCGGTATGCATGGTACAAAGGCAGCTAACTTCCTGACCTATGACTGTGATCTGCTGATCACTCTGGGTGCGCGTTTCTCTGACCGTGTAGCCGGTGTTCCTGCGAAATTTGCAAAACAGGCTTCTATTCTGCAGATCGATGTAGATCCGGCAGAGATCGATAAGAATGTCATGACATCTGCATCTGTTATCGGTGACTGTAAAGAAGTCCTGAAGAGAATTCTGCCGGAGGTAGTTCCGCAGCATAATGATGCATGGATTGCAGAAGTGGCTGAAAAGAAAGCGGCTTTCGTAGCGCCGATCCCGCAGGATTATCTGACAGGTCCGTATATCATGGACAAAATCTATCAGATGACAAATGGTGAGGCTATCATCACAACTGACGTAGGTCAGCATCAGATGTGGGCTGCACAGTATTATAAATATACAAAGAGCAGAACCTTCCTGTCTTCAGGCGGTCTGGGAACAATGGGCTACGGTCTTGGTGCATCTATCGGTGCGCAGATCGGCTGTCCTGATAAACGTGTCATCAATATCACAGGTGATGGCTGCTTCCGTATGAATATGAACGAGATTGCGACAGCTGCCCGTAATAACACACCGGTTATTACTGTCGTTATCAACAACCATGTACTTGGTATGGTTCGTCAGTGGCAGACACTTTTCTATGGACAGCGTTATTCTGCAACAGTCCTGAAGGATCAGGCAAACTTTGCAATGGTAGCTGATGCACTTGGCGGAAAAGGTTATACTGTTACTACACCGGAAGAATTTGTAAATGCATTCCAGGAGGCTTTGATGTCTTCTAACGGACCGGTAGTCATTGACTGCTGGATTGATTCCGATGAGAAGGTATTCCCAATGGTACCTGGCGGCAAGCCAAACAGTGCATCCTTCGATGCAAAAGATCTGCAGGAGATGCAGAACTAAGCATAAAATATTTGATTTCGTTAAAAGAGCTGCGGCATTGGCTGCGGCTCTTTTTTTCGGGACGGAAGCGGGCGCTCTGCTTCGACGGGACCAAAGTCTTTCTCGCCGGGCACTTTGCGTAGGCTTGGGTTAGTAACTTACCTGACTACACCAGGCAGGCCATCGTTGTCAACAAAAGAGTACTTTCTGCTCCGTTGCGCCGTGCTAAGAGTAGCGTAAGAATGATCAAGCATAGTCTTATAAAATAAGTAAAGAACATAAATGCAAAATTGTCCGCGCATAACGTACATATGTGCATGCTAGAGTATACAAAATTGACAAATTCATAACGAAAAATGAGAAAAATTGCAAGTTTATGCCGAAGTTGCATAGTTCTGCCTTGCATGTTTCAGGATGTTGTCATATAATGTAAAACGTTTATTAAGTATTCTACACAATTTAGAAGATTTTATTTTGTAACTAATGTCTAAGGAATATAATGATCCGCGCTTGCAAGCTATTGATTACAGAAGTTTTATGATTGCGAATCTATCAATGTGGAAAGCTGATAGCAGAAGAGCGGAGCTTGCGGCCGTGGTATCCTAAGGACATGCATTTTTAAGGAGGAATGAAACGTGGGCAGAGTTTATAATTTTTCAGCAGGACCTGCAGTATTACCGGTAAGTGTTCTGAAAGAAGCACAGGAAGAGATGTTGGATTACAGAGGATGTGGAATGTCCGTTATGGAGATGAGCCATCGTTCCAAAATGTTTGATGATATTATCAATGAGGCTGAGCAGGATCTGAGAGATCTGCTTCATATCCCGGATGACTATACAGTACTTTTCCTTGGCGGAAGCGCACATCATCAGTTCGCACAGGTACCTATGAACCTGATGAAAAATGGCGTAGCTGACTATATCATCACTGGTAACTGGGCAAAGAAAGCTTTCCAGGAGGCAAAGATTTACGGACAGGCAAATGCAGTTGCTTCGTCTGAAGATAAGACCTTCTCTTATATTCCGGATTGCTCTGATCTGCCGATCAGCGAGAATGCTGACTATGTATATATTTGTGAAAATAATACAATTTACGGAACAAAGTTCAAAGAGCTGCCAAACACAAAGGGCAAAACGCTGGTATCTGATGTTTCCTCCTGTTTCCTTTCTGAGCCAATGGACGTTGAGAAATACGGCGTCATCTACGGTGGCGTGCAGAAAAACATCGGACCTGCAGGTATGGCTATTTCCATCGTAAGAAATGATCTGATCACAGATGATGTTCTTCCATGTACACCTACGATCATGAAATATAGTGTACAGGCTAAAGCTAAGAGCCTTTACAATACACCTAACTGCTGGGATATTTACATCTGCGGTAAAGTTTTCAAATGGCTGAAGAGTCTGGGTGGTCTGGAAGAGATGAAGAAGATCAACGAAGCAAAAGCAGCTATCCTGTATGATTACCTTGATTCCAGCAAGATGTTCACAGGAACAGTAGAGAAGAAGGATCGTTCTCTGATGAATGTTCCATTCGTTACAGGTAACGCTGATCTGGATGCGAAATTTGTAAAAGAGTCTAAAGCAGCCGGCTTCGAGAACCTGAAAGGACACAGAAGTGTCGGCGGTATGCGCGCTAGTATCTACAATGCTATGCCTACAGAAGGTGTACAGGCACTGGTAGATTTCATGAAGAAATTTGAAGAGGAGAATGCATAATTTATGTTTCAGTATACATGCCTGAATCCAATCGCGGAGATCGGATTACAGAACTTTGATGGTAACTATATAAAAACAGACGACATTCGTAATTGTGATGCGGTTCTGGTCAGAAGTGCAAAGATGCACGAGATGGAAATGACAGATCAGGTTCTGGCCATCGCCAGAGCAGGTGCAGGTGTAAACAATATTCCGGTAGATAAGTATGGCGAGCAGGGTATCGTTGTATTTAATACACCGGGCGCAAATGCCAACGGTGTAAAGGAAATGGTTATCGCCGGTATGTTCCTGGCAGCCCGTGATATCGTAGGCGGTATTGAGTGGATCAAAGAGCAGGGACGTGACCCGGAGATCGGAAAAAAAGCCGAGAAAGAGAAAAAGAAATTTGCCGGTACAGAGATCAGTGGCAAAAAGCTGGGTATCATCGGACTTGGCGCCATCGGTCAGCTGGTAGCAAATGCAGCAATCCCGCTGGGAATGGATGTATACGGATATGACCCGTATATCTCTGTAGATGCCGCATGGAATCTTTCCCGTGCCGTACATCATGTAAAAGATGTTAATGAAATCTTTACAGAGTGTGATTATATCACTATCCATGTACCTGCTATGGAGAGTACAAAAAATATGATCAATGCTGAGGCAATCGACATGATGAAGGATGGCGTTATTGTTCTGAACTTTGCCCGTGATGCCCTGGTAGATCAGGATGCAATGGTTGATGCACTGCAGCAGGGTAAGGTTAGAAAATACGTGACAGACTTTGCAACACCGCAGATTGCCGGTGTAAAGAATGTCATCGCAGCACCACATCTGGGCGCTTCCACACAGGAGGCAGAGGATAACTGTGCTGTGGCTGCAGTAAACCAGCTTCGTGAGTATCTGGAGAACGGAAATATTAAGAATTCCGTAAACTTCCCGAACTGCGATATGGGTAAATGCACAAGCGGCGGACGTGTCGTTATTGCCCACAGAAATATCCCGAATCAGATTTCACAGTTTACAAAAATCGTCGGTGATTTCGATATCAACATCAATGACATGACAGATAAGTCCCGTGGAAATCTGGCTTACACAATCCTGGATATCGATAGACCGGTACCGGCTGAGGTTTGTGAGCAGCTTAGATCGATCAAGGGCGTTTTGAAGGTAAGAGCAATCCGCTAAGGAAACACAGAAATACAAAAGTTTCATTCAGAGTAAAAGGAAGAGAAAAAAATGGCCATTATTAAACCTTTTCAGGCTTTAAGACCATCGAAGGAAGCCGCAGCGAAAGTTGCGGCTCTTCCTTATGATGTGTACAACAGTAAAGAGGCAAGAGTAGTAGTAGAAAAGAACCCGACAAGCTTTCTGGCAATTGACCGTGCAGAAACCCAGTTTCCCGAGGGACAGGATATGTACGCAGAGGAAGTTTATGAAAAGGCAGCACAGATGCTGCGTGATGAAGAGGCGCAGGGTATTTATGTACAGGACGAGAAGGCTTGTTTTTATATTTACGAGCTGACCATGGATGGACGGGTACAGACAGGACTGGTAGCAGTTTCCTCCGTAGATGATTATATGAACGGTATTATCAAAAAACATGAGAATACCCTGGAGGAGAAAGAGCTGGATCGTATTCATCATGTGGATACCTGCAGCGCGCAGACAGGACCGATTTTCCTGGCATACAGAGCAAAGGATGAAATCCGTGCGCTCATCAATGATGTGAAAGCAACTGCACCGCAAGCGGACTTTGTATCAGATGACGGCATCCGCCATCGTGTATGGATGATCAGTGATGATGTGCAGATCAGTACACTGGAAAAAAGCTTCGCAAATATTGATTACACATATATTGCAGACGGACACCACAGAGCAGCTTCTGCAGTGAAGGTATCCCTGAGAAGACGTGCAGCACATCCGGATTATACAGGAAATGAGGAGTTTAATTACTTCCTTTCCGTTCTTTTCCCGGACGATGAGCTGAAGATTCTGGATTATAACCGCGTACTGAAGGATCTGGCCGGCTTTACAGCAGAAGAGCTTCTGGCAAAGCTTGGGGAAGTATTTACCGTTGAGACAGCGCCGGAATCTCCTTATCATCCACAGAATAAGGGAGAGATGGGCTTCCTGCTTGGAGATAGCTGGTACAAGCTGACAGTGAAAGACGCTTTGGTACAGAATGACCCTGTCGGCAATCTGGACGTAGCTTATCTGCAGAGAGAAGTACTGACACCAATCTGGAAGATTGAAGATCCGCGTACAGATGCACGTATTTCCTTTGTGGGCGGAATCAGAGGTCTGGGAGAACTGGAGAAGAGATGCCAGAGTGGTGATGCCGCAGCTTTTGCCATGTATCCGACATCCATCAGTGAGCTTTTTGCGGTAGCAGACGCGAAGCTTCTGATGCCGCCGAAGTCTACCTGGTTTGAGCCAAAGCTCCGCAGCGGATTATTCATCCACAAAATCGAGAAATAAAACCTGGATAGTTACTTAACAGAGACTGTCACATTATGTTTTTCTGTGAATAAAATATAATGTGACAGTCCCTTTTTTCTTCTTTTGCAAAGTTTTCACAGTTTTTTCTACGGATAGTGCTATAATGGGCAATGGATTGTGTGAAAACACAGAAAAAAGAGGTTATTAGAAGCTGTGAAAAATCGAAAAGAAAAAATCAATAGAAAACTTATTATAGTGCAAATAGTTTACCTGCTGCTGGTGGCTTGCTTGCTGCTTTTTCATTTGTCTGCCTTTGCTGATGAGGAGGGTGAGCATATTATATCCGTCGGCCTGGGTATGAGCTTTTCCATAGCAGCTTTGTTTCTGGCAGCGCTTTGGGTATTGCGCAAGCGGAATGTGAAAAAACAAATACATCCGCTTATACAGGGATTCCTGCGGCTGGCCGCTATGGTCGCCCTGGCTATATATCTGAATTTTATGTTGGAATTCGTGAATAACGAAAAAATCGCAGAGATCGCGCCGGAATACCTGCTGCTGGATCTGGCGGGAATTCTGATCATTATGATTCTGTTGTTTTTAATCCTGAACTCCTATAAGCTGATGATGCTGGTCATGCTGGTCTTCTATACGGTCATCACCATGGTCTTTTATGCGGTATATTTGTTCCGCGGGGAGCCTTTCCAGATGATCGATGTCTACAGTCTTGGCACGGCCATGGAGGTTGTCGGACAGTATAAGTTTGTGTTCAGCTATCAGGTGGTGACGGTGCTTGTATGCAGCCTTTGTCTTTTGCCGCTGCTGCTGTCTATGCCGGACTGGAAGCTTTCCCGCAGAATCTGGGTGAAGATTCTCATGCGTGTGATTGTGATTCCGCTTGCGTTTGGACTGCATTATTATTATATGAATTATAACTGGAACGGAGAGATGGGCATAGTTACGGATTTGTTTGCGCCCTTAAATACCTATCAGGAGTGTGGAACCCAGGTGGGATTTTTCTGTGTCATGAAATATATGCGTGTGACAGAGCCGGACGGCTATTCGGTGGAACGTACACAGGAAATCGCCGAAGAATCCATGCAGGCGCAGGTGGCCAATAGCAATACGACAGTAGAGCCGGTGAATATTATCTGCGTCATGAATGAATCCTTTGCGGATTACCGGCAGTTAGGCGAGCTGCGGACCAACCAGGAAGTTATGCCTTTCTATGATTCTCTCTTCGAAAATACCATTAAAGGAAATACACTGGTCTGTATCAAGGGCGGTGGTACAGCCAAGTCAGAATATGAGTTCCTGACCGGTAATTCGGTCAAACGCTTCCCGGCCATGGTTCCTTATGTGAGTTATTTTACCCATGAGCAATACTCTCTGGTGACAACGCTGGAAGCCCAGGGCTACGAATCCGTGGTTATGCATCCTTATAAAAAGACCAATTGGAACAGGCCGACAGCTTATCGCCTTCTGGATTTCGATGAATATATCAGCATTGATGATTTTGATGAGGATGCGGAGAAAATCCGTGGTCTTGTCAGCGACCGGGCCAACTACGAAAAAATCATTGAGCGGGTCGAGGCCAAAGAGAACAGTGATGACAAATTATTTCTCTTCGATATTACGATTCAGAATCATGGAGGATATAAAACATCTACTTATTTCGGGGATATTAATTGTCTGGATTACAGTGATGAAGAAGTGGATACCTATTTGTCATTGATCCATGAGAGTGATCAAGCCCTGGAATATCTGATCAGTTATTTCGCGCATATTGATGAGCCAACGCTGGTGGTCTTTTTCGGTGATCATTATCCGGCTTTGCCGGACGGATTTTCAGAATATCTGTCAGGGGGAGCTTATGATGAACTGGATCTGGCGAGCCAGGAAAAATATTATGCGACGCCATTTCTGATCTGGGCAAATTATGATATTCCGGAGCAGGCCAATATTACTACCAGTACCAATTATCTGGGTACACTGATGCTGGAACAGACAGGACTGGAGATGGCGCCCTATAATTATTATCTGAAGAATCAGATGGAAGACATGCCGGCCCTGAATCACCTGGGATACCTGGACAATTACGGAAGCTTCCATAGCTGGTCGGACGGCGAAGAGGATGAGCTGCAGGCTGAGAATGACTATGAATGTCTGCAGTATAATAACCTGGTCGAGGACGGAAAACGATTGGATTGGTTTTTCGGATTAGAGTGACTTTTATACAATATCACTAGCATGAAGGGGATTTACGGGCGCTTTGTAGACTGCCTGATAGAATCGATGCGCTTCTTGCAGAATTTTCTTTGATGGGATTGTTTTTTGTGTTATATTAGACAGGATGACGTATTTTATGAGTTATAAAGGAATTATTTCCTTATAAATAACGATTGAATCATAAGAGATTTGAAGCTTTGTGTAACGAATCGTGTATATGATGTTTTTTTGAGTTTATTATCTGGTTTTATTTATAAGAAAGGGAATGCATATGATAGCAGCAAGCAATATTACACTGCGTGTTGGTAAGAAGGCTCTTTTTGAAAATGTAAATATTAAATTTACAGAGGGTAATTGTTATGGTGTGATTGGCGCAAATGGTGCCGGTAAATCTACTTTTCTGAAGATTCTTTCCGGTCAGCTGGAGCCTACCTCCGGTGATGTCATTATTACACCCGGTGATCGTCTGTCCTTCCTGGAGCAGGATCACTTTAAATATGATGATTTTACAGTTATTGATACCGTTATTATGGGTAACCAGAGACTGTATGATATCGGAAAAGAGAAGGATGCTCTTTATATGAAAGAGGACTTCACAGATGAGGATGGTATCCGTGCGAGCGAGCTGGAGGCTGAGTTCGCAGAGATGAACGGCTGGGAGGCTGAGAGTGATGCAGAGTCCCTGCTGAATGGTCTGGGTATTGATTCTGAATTTCATTATGCGCAGATGAATACACTGACAGGTGCGCAGAGAGTCAAAGTCCTGCTGGCCAGAGCGCTTTTCGGTAATCCGGATATCCTTCTGCTCGATGAGCCGACCAACCACCTGGATCTGGATGCGATCGCATGGCTGGAGGAGTTCCTCATTAACTTCGATAATACCGTTATCGTCGTATCCCATGACCGTTATTTCCTGAATAAGGTTTGTACAGCGACTGCAGATATTGACTATGGAAAAATCCAGCTTTACGCAGGTAACTATGATTTCTGGTTTGAGTCAAGCCAGCTGATTCTGAAGCAGCGTAAAGAAGCGAATAAGAAGAAAGAGGAACAGATCAAAGAGCTCAAGGAGTTTATCGCTCGTTTCTCCGCAAATGCTTCCAAGTCCAAGCAGGCGACATCCCGTAAAAAGGCTCTGGACAAAATCCAGCTCGACGAGATCAAGCCTTCCAGCAGAAAGTATCCTTACATTGATTTCAGACCAAACCGTACCATCGGTAACGAGGTTCTGGAGGTCAGCGGTATTACAAAGACGATCGATGGCGTAAAGGTATTGGATAATGTATCCTTCGTTCTTCGCAGAGAGGATAAGGTAGCCTTTGTCGGTAGTAATGAGATCGCTACCACAGCACTCTTTAAAATCCTTGCAGGCGAGGATGAGCCGGATGCAGGCTTCTATAAATGGGGTGTTACCACAAGCCAGGCTTACTTCCCCAAGGATTATACAGAGGAGTTCAGCTCTGATCTGAATATCGCAGAGTGGCTGACACAGTATTCTGAGGAAAAGGATGTGACTTATGTACGAGGCTTCCTGGGCAGAATGCTTTTTGCCGGTGAGGATGGCGTAAAGAAGGTCAAAGTTCTTTCCGGAGGAGAGAAGGTTCGCTGCCTTCTGTCAAAGATGATGATCTCCGGTGCCAATATTCTGATCCTGGATGAGCCTACCAACCACCTGGACATGGAGTCTATTACAGCCTTGAACAATGGTCTGATCAAGTTCCCGGGTGTTCTGCTCTTCACATGTCATGACCATCAGTTCGTTGAGACGACGGCAAACCGTATTATGGAGATTCTGCCGGACGGTTCTCTGATCGATAAGGTTACAACCTACGATGAGTATCTCGCCAGCGATGAAATGGCCAGAAAACGTCAGGTTTATAACCTGTCTGAATCTGATGCGGAGGATAACTAAAATGGAAAAACCAGTATTATTGATCATGGCGGCTGGTCTTGGCAGCCGTTACGGCGGTCTGAAGCAGATGGATCCGATCGATACGGAGGGACATCTGATCATAGATTATTCATTATATGACGCTATGCAGGCCGGTTTCGAAGAGGTTGTTTTTATTATTAAAGAAGAAAATCTGGCTCTTTTCAAAGAACGCATCGGTGATCGAGTGGCAGATCAGATGAAGGTGCATTATGCCTTCCAGAAAATGGATGATCTGCCGGCGCCATATACTGTACCGGAAGGTCGTGTGAAACCATGGGGCACAGGTCAGGCGGTACTTTGCGCAAAGGATATCGTCGGCGACAGATCCTTCGCAGTTATTAATGCGGATGATTTTTACGGAAGAACAGCTTATCAGCAGATTTTTGATTATCTTTGCCGGGCAGAGGATACAGACAAATATCATTATGCTATGGTAGGCTTTGAAGTGGGTAAAACGGTAACCGATAATGGTTCTGTAGCCCGTGGCGTATGTAAAACAGATGAGAATAATTTCCTGACCGAAATTATTGAGCGTACAAATATTGAGAAACGTCCTTTTGGCGCAGCCTTCTCTGAGGATGGCGGACAAACCTGGACAGATCTGACGGCAGATACACCTGTTTCTATGAATATCTGGGGCTTTACTTCCAGTCTGATGCGTGAGCTGGACGCGAAATTCCCGGTATTTCTGGAAAAGACCATGAAAGAGAATCCGATGAAGGGAGAATTTTTCCTGCCGTTTGCGGTAGATGATCTTTTGACAGAGGGGAAAGCAGATGTAAAGGTACTGCGTACAGCGGATCAGTGGTATGGCGTTACTTATATGGAAGATAAACCAATCGTAACAGCCGGTATTCAGAAAATGAAGGATGAGGGTATTTATCCGGTACATTTTTCACAGCTGTAAAGTCAAGCAGGCAAGCGCAATGCTTCTTGCTCGATAAAAGAACGGCGGTTGTCTTTATATTTTCTATAATCCGAAAAATAATAGATGTCGAGGGGATGTTACAAAGGGTGACATCCCCTCGTTCTTTATGTTATTCTGTAGAAAGTTAATTATAATGCGGGTAAAAGCAAGGAATGGAAATCTTTTTTCAGGAAAATAGACAAAATGACAGATCATTTAATGGATAAAAGTAAAAAACAGAATATTGTATATATAGCTTTAATGCTTTTATGGTTTGCGCTTCTCTTTATGGTGAAGATTCTGGGAGAGAGTGATGCCATTGCTTTCCTGCGCTGGTATCTGACGATCGCTGTGATGGGTCTGCTGTTCTTTCCGCTCGCTAAGCGGCTTTTCAGCACTTTTGCGGATGGAGGATGGCTTTTTTCCAAGGTACTGGCAATTGCATTGACGGGCTATCTGACCTGGGCGCTGACCTGTCTGCAGCTGCTGTCTTTTACAGCAATGAACTGCCGGATTGTCACAGGTGTCTTGCTCGGACTATTGCTTGCTATCGCAATGCTCCGGAAGGCGCGGCGACATGCTTGCGGAAAAAAACTTTTATCGCCTGAATCTAAGAATGTCGCAAGCCTTCGCGACAATGTGTTGAATCTGAAATTGATTCTCCTGGAGGAAGTTTTGTTTCTGGCATTTTTCCTGCTTTGGACCTATATCGCCGCTTTTCATCCGGCGGCTTCCGGTACAGAGAAGTTTATGGACTTTGGGTTTATGCAGGTTATGATGCGCAGTGATGTCCTGCCGGCTAAGGATATCTGGTATGGCACGGATAGTATCAATTATTATTACGGCGGCCAGTATTTCGCAGTTTTTCTGACCAAGCTGACCGGCACACAGGTCAGGCAGACCTACAATCTGGCACGTACCCTGGTGGCAGCCTTTGCCTTTGCGCTTCCCTTTTCGCTGGTATGGAATATGCTGGCCCACAGGCTGCAATTGGATGCGGCCGGACTTAGAAGGCAGGCATCGAGAGAAAGCTGCAGTGTAAAAGAGCAGTCTGAACAAAGCAATGACCGGGAACAGGCGCCGAAACAAAAGGCAGCGGAAAAACGAAGGTCAGGCCGGGATGATGCCGGTATAGCTCCCTATATCGGTGGCTTGCTCGCCGGTATGGCGGTTTCTCTGGCCGGAAATATGCATTATGTTTTATATGGATTGTTTGGCTCTCTTTTGCAATTGCCTGGCTATGAGGACTATTGGTTTCCGGATTCCACCCGCTTTATCGGCTATAATCCGGTGACAGAGGATCAGTGTATTCATGAATTTCCCTCTTATTCCTTCGTTCTGGGCGATCTGCATGCGCATGTGGTGAATATCATGTTTGTGCTTTTGCTGATCGCGATTCTCTATGCATGGCTGACGCATGCAGAGAAATACAGGGAATGTACTTCTGCTTTCGGCAAAGATGCTGTAAAGCTGAAAGAAACGCCATTGATGCGCAGGCTTTGCCATGTTTTGCCGCCGGAATTATTACTTTGCGGCTGGCTTGCCGGTATGTTTCAATGGACCAATTACTGGGATTTTATCATTTATCTGACAGTGATCTTTCTGGCATCGATGATCTATGCTATCTGGTGTGAGAAAGTGACTATATCCTGTGAAGACGAAAAGGATTCGCCCAAGGGCGGTCTTATGCGGCGAATCATACATATGTTACTGAGGGACGCAATCGTGCTGCTTCTGGCCATGCTTAGCGCCATACCCTTCCGTATGCACTTTCAGACCATGGTATCCGGCGTGGCATTGGCAGGTCAGCACACAGCCATCTATCAGTGGCTGGTATTGTGGGGATTGCCATTGGTGATTCTCTTAGTATTTGTACTGGGCTTGACGCTGGAAGGACAAAGGCGGATCCGACGGCAGAAGGGCTTCTTTGCTTTTTCGATGCCGGATTTGTTTGGCTTTCTTCTGGGCTGCTGCGGTCTGGGCCTGGTGCTGATTCCGGAACTGGTTTATGTGAAGGATATCTATGAAGCGAATTATCCTCGGGCGAATACCATGTTTAAACTGAGCTATCAGGCCTTTATCATGTTTGGGATGATGATGGCTTATGCTTTGGTGCGAAATCTGGTCCTGGCCCGCCGGCAGGAGGGAAATTACAGACACAGCAAATATGATATGCTTGCCGCAGCCGGAAAGAAGAGAAAGCTACAAAAGCTTTTCATAGACGGAGAGAAGAGAGAGAGACAAGAGCCCTCCATAGCCGGAGAGAAGAATGAGAAAAAAGAAGAGTCTTTTATAGTCGGCAGGAGAAAAACAAGCGGAGTTAAAATCGTATTTTCGGTCGCTAATATTTGCCTGCTCTTACTGCTGATGCTGACCATGGGATATTTCCCATATGCGGTCGGAGAATGGTTTGGAAATGTGTCGGAATCTTCGGCTTATCAGGGACTGGATGCCACGGCCTTTCTGGAAGCTTCCTATCCCCAGGATGCCGGTGCGATCCGATGGCTGCAGGAGAATGTGCAGGGCACACCGATCGTTCTGGAGGCAGAGGGAGACAGCTACTCTGATCATTGCAGGGTTTCTGCCATGACAGGTCTGCCGACGGTAATGGGCTGGTATGTGCATGAGTGGCTTTGGCGGAATGATCCCGGGGATCTGAACCAACGCATGGCAGAAATAGAGGAAATTTACACAACTACAGATGAAGAAAGAGCAAGAGCCTTGCTGGATAAATATGAAGTTTCCTATATTTTTATAGGAAGCTGTGAACGGGAGAGCTACCCGGCTTTAAATGAGACGCTGCTGCGGAGCCTGGGAGAGCTTGTGTATGAAAATCCGGAAGATATTGCCGGTGGTGCGATTATCATAAAATTAGAATGAGAGGAAAAGGAATGGATATTTTTGATTATATGAAAACGAAGACCATCGAGAGAGAAGCCCCGCTGGCCTCCCGCATGCGCCCGAAGACCATCGATGAGGTGGTGGGACAGGAGCATATTCTGGGGAAAAATCGTTTATTATACAGGGCTATCAAAGCTGACAAATTAAGCTCCGTTATTTTTTACGGACCGCCCGGGACGGGAAAAACCACGCTGGCCCATGTCATCGCGAATACCACAAGCGCAGCCTTTGAACGATTAAACGCGACCATGGCGGGAAAAAAGGATATGCAGGAAGCTATCAAGGCAGCCCAGGATCGGCGCGGCATGTATGGAAAAAAGACCATTCTTTTTATCGATGAGATACATCGCTTTAATAAGAGCCAGCAGGATTTTCTTTTGCCTTATGTGGAGGACGGAACGGTCATTCTCATCGGCGCCACGACAGAGAATCCATACTTCGAGGTAAACGGCGCTTTAATTTCCAGGTCCATTATTTTTGAACTGAAGCCTCTGGAAAAGAAGGATATTAAAAAGCTTCTGGAAAAGGCGGTGACAGATCCGGTGAACGGACTTGGCAGCTATCATGCAGTCCTGCATGAGGATGCGGCAGACTTTCTGGCAGATATCGCCGGTGGTGACGCCAGGGAGGCTCTGAACGCCATCGAGCTGGGGGTGCTGACCACGCAGCCATCTGCAGACGGAAAGATTCATATCGACCTGGATACGGCCTCAGAATGCATCCAGAAACGTGTTGTGCGCTATGATAAGGATGGAGATCAGCATTACGACACAATCTCAGCTTTTATTAAAAGCATGCGTGGCTCAGACCCTGATGCAGCGGTCTTTTATCTGGCAAAAATGCTTTATGCCGGTGAGGATGTGAAATTTATCGCCCGCCGTATCATGATCTGCGCTTCAGAAGATGTCGGCAATGCAGACCCAATGGCTATGGTGGTGGCGGCTTCCGCTGCGGCAGAGGTGGAGCGGGTCGGTATGCCGGAATCACAGTTGATCCTCTCCCAGGCGGCCATTTATGTGGCTTCAGCGCCAAAGAGCAACGCCTGTACCAATGCAATCTATGCTGCCATGGATAAAGTCAAGCATGTAAATACCACGGTTCCGCCTTATCTGCAGGATGCCCATTACGGAGGTTCCGCAAAGCTCGGACGAGGCATCGGATATAAATATGCCCATGATTATCCGAATCACTATGTAGAACAGCAATATCTGCCGGACGAGATTAAAGACGAGGTCTTCTATGAGCCAACGGAAAACGGCTATGAAGAGACAATACGTGCGTACTTTAAAAAGATCAAGGGATGAAAAATCTCTTGATCTTTTTTGATGCTATCAGGTTCGCAGAGGACGAAAAAGGACCTTGTATATGGTATTTTTCATGAAATTTTTTGGGATTTCACCTACATATTCTCTGTCTCGCCGAAATTCTGAAAGATACAAATTTATAGGATCAATATATGGAAAAATGTGATACAATACGAAAGGCTTGTGAGTGACAAGACACTTGATTGCACAGATGCAAGACATTTGTTTGTGACTGTACAGACAGTAGAAACAGCAAGCATCATAAATGCCGGAGTTCCGAAAAAGGCGTTATGGAAATTGTTACGAAAAAAGAGAATGTGAGGGAAGAGAAATGTCACAGGAGAAAAAAGGCTTCAAAGCATTTTTGGAGCGGAAAAATATTATATTCTCTGCAAAGAGGTATGGTATTGATGCCCTTGGCGCTATGGCGCAGGGTCTTTTTGCATCACTGCTGATCGGTACTATTATTAACACCATCGGCACACAGTTTGGAATTGAAGTTTTGACAGAAATCGGCGGTTATGCCACCGCAGGAACAGGCGCAGCCATGGCAGTTTCCATCGGTTATGCATTACAGTGTCCGCCATTAGTACTCTTTTCACTGGTGGCTGTCGGTGGAGCAGCGAATTCACTGGGTGGCGCAGGCGGTCCGCTTTCCGTACTGATCATTGCCATTATCGCCACGGAGTTCGGTAAGGCTGTTTCAAAAGAGACGCCGATTGATATCATTGTTACACCATCCGTGACGATCATCATCGGTGTGCTGCTTTCTATGTGGTGGGCACCAGGCATTGGCGCGGCAGCCAGCGCTGTAGGTAAAGCAATCATGTGGGCGACAGAGCTGCAGCCTTTCCTGATGGGTATTATCGTATCCGTCATCGTAGGAATCGCATTGACATTGCCGATCAGTAGCGCAGCGATCTGTGCAGCCTTATCTCTGACCGGTCTGGCCGGCGGTGCCGCTGTGGCAGGATGCTGCGCGCAGATGATCGGTTTTGCCGTGATGAGCTTTAAAGAAAACAAATGGGGCGGTTTGGTAGCCCAGGGTATTGGTACATCCATGCTGCAGATGGGTAATATCGTACGTAATCCGAGAATCTGGATCGCGCCGATCATTACCTCTGCGATCACAGGACCGATCGCTACCTGTCTTTTCCATTTGCAGATGAACGGTGCAGCAGTTTCTTCCGGTATGGGTACCTGTGGTCTGGTTGGTCAGATCGGTGTTTACACCGGCTGGGTGGCAGATGTGGCAGCAGGAACAAAGTCAGCCATTACGGCCATGGACTGGATCGGTCTGATCCTCATTTGCTTCATTCTTCCGGCTGTCATTACACCGATCATCGCCATGCCACTTCGGAAGATCGGCTGGATTAAGGAGAATGATCTGAAACTGAATCTGTAAGAAGTGAATTGGTAAAAATGAATTTGTTAAATAGCAGAAAAAATCCCGCTCAGCCTGAGCGGGATTTTTTCTGGAAATCTAGTTATCCGTCAGCAGGATACCCATAAGTGAAGCATAGGCTTCCGCATTTTTCGTATACCAGTTATTGCAGAGAGTACGGGCGATTTCTTCGGTCTCGGCGATGAGACGCAGATCGATTAGTGTGGTGCTGCCTTCTTTGACGATGCAGCGAACCTCATATCCCTGTCCGCTTAGCCATTTATAGTTAGCCTGTACGGAAGAAGCATTTCGAAGCTCGTAGTGATTGTCCAGGATGTACTGGCCAATCTCTTCACGGATATCCGCATGAATTTCCTTGCCAAAGAATCGCAGTGTATCTTCGCCCTGCTTTGTGGCGCGATAATAGCTGATGCGGTTCTCGATAGAGACGGATAAAAGTCCGCTATCCACCATGTCTGTAATCACTTCCTGCAAATGAAAATAATTCGTATATTCCTTGCCGACGATAAAATCCGCAAACTGTGATGCGGACATAGGACAATTTACACGGGAAAGCATCTCGAGAATAATCAATTTATATAAAGAATAAGTATGTTCAATCATGTTTGGATCATCCTGCTTTGGGTATTTTTCAAGAAGGCTTCGAGCATTCATGTTCGCCTTGACCACGAGGTATTATAGCACAAATTCGGGGCAGGAAACAGAGGTTGACATGAATATTCTCAAATGGTATATAAAAGGATGCAAAGTAATGATTGATTTGTAAAAAGCCAATGAGGCATATGGCATTTTCAAGGTTTGTGATTTGAGACTGCAGAAAGATGTATGAAATGAAGAGGGAGATAAGATAGATGAAATTTGTTATTCAGCGTGTTTCCGAGGCAAAGGTAGATATTGACGGTCTTACCGTGGGAAAAATCGGTAAGGGATTTATGGTGCTGATCGGTATCGGCCGGGATGATACAAAGGAAATGGCAGATAAATATGTGAAAAAAATGGTAGGACTGAGGATATTTGAGGATGAAAATGGCAAGACCAATCTGTCATTGTCGGATGTGGATGGCGAGTTGCTTTTGATCTCGCAGTTCACCTTATATGCCAACTGTAAAAAAGGAAATCGCCCGAGCTTCGTAGAGGCCGGCGCCCCGGGCATGGCCAGCGAATTGTATGAGTACATTATAAAAAAAGCAAAGGAACATGTGCCGGTGGTCGAGCGGGGACAGTTTGGCGCGGATATGAAGGTGTCTCTGGTCAATGACGGCCCCTTTACGATATTATTGGAGAATATTTGAGGTAAAGGCTTTGTGAGGATGCTTTACTTTAAGAATGCGAAGTGTTAAAATTATAACGCAGAAGGTGATATCCTCTCCGTTTTTTACTACATGCATTCGGCTATCTACATACGGGAGAGAAAAGTAGCTTTCTTTAGATTGAGACTGGAAATAGTCTTTAAGAACGGAGTAAAGCATGAATAAAAATAATAAAACAGCAAATACCAATAAAAATATGTATAAAGCCATCCTTGAATTACATGATATAGATGAGGTGGAAGACTTTTTGAACGATATTTGTTCGATGAGTGAGCTGCGTTCCATGGAGCAACGCTATAATGTAGCAGAAATGCTCTATCAGGATAAGGTTTATACAGAAATCATAAAAGAGACAGGTGCCAGCTCAGCCACTGTCAGCCGTGTGAAAAGAGTTCTCTTTTATGGAACGGGTGCTCTGAAATCAGCTATAGAGCGAATCCTGGGAGTGCAGGAGGAAGCTTAAAAACAGGAAAAGCCGTACACGGAAAGAAATACAGAAAGCAGAAGTAATATTCGGGGCTTAAAAATATTTGACATAAGAGATATTTATGGTTGAAAAAACGGTACAGGAATGGTAGAATACTAGAAGTATTTTTTGGAGGTTGAGGAATGGCTACCGTTATTAGAACGATTTTAACAGTGTTATTGACAATAGATGCTATTGCGCTGGTGGTTGTCATCATGATGCAGAAGAGCAAAGATCCGGGTCTCGGAGCAATCGGTGGAATGTCTATGAATACAGATTCCTACTGGGGAAAGAATAAAGGACGCTCCATGGAGGGAAATCTGATCCGAATTACCAGAGTTTTAGGTGTTCTCTTCTTTGTCATCGCATTAGTGCTGAATATGAACTTCTAAGTAAGTCTGTAAAAGCTGTTGCCGGAAAAGCAACAGCTTTTCTTTATGATATGGGGTTGCAAGGCCATAAAAGATGTGGCATAGGAGGCAGCCGGTAAACATATAGAAAAGGAAGAATAGAAAATAGATGAAAAAAACCAAAGGACATATTTTAAAGAAAAGAAAACGTCTCATCGAAGACTTTATTTTTTCCAAAAGCTATACACCCATGCGGGAAAAGGATATTGCAATGCTTCTGGAGGTTCCCAAAGGGCAGCGCAAGGATCTGATCCAGGTACTGGATATTCTGCAAGCAGAAGGGAAAATTGAAATTAATTCCAAGGGACGCTATCAGAAGGTAATCCCGGGAAGAAATAAAAACGGAAAAGACAAGGATGCGGAGAATAAAAACAGCAAGCGGAATAATAGTGCTTCACATGGAAATGCAGGGATGGAAAACATTTCCGGTGGGAAGACATCCGGCCGCGAAAGGGGAAGAAGTGCAGATGAGGAAAACCTGCTCACCCGTGTTGTACTGACCAATGGTATTGTAGAGGCTTTTCCGGAGAAGGTAGAACGGCAGGCAGAGGCTTGTCCCGATGTGCCGATCGAAGCAGATTATTACGGACGTATGGACCTTCGAAAGCTGCAGATGGTTACCATCGACGGTGAGGATGCAAAGGATCTGGACGATGCGGTATCGCTGGAGCGGGATGGCGCTTACTGGAAGCTGGGTGTGCATATAGCAGACGTTAGCAATTATGTGCAGGCTAGCAGTGCGTTGGACCGGGAAGCTTTGAAGCGTGGTACATCAGTTTATCTTTGTGATCGTGTTATCCCAATGCTGCCGCGAAAGCTTTCCAATGGTATCTGCTCCCTGAACCAGGGCGAGGATCGGCTGGCGCTCTCCTGTATCATGAAAATTGATCGAGACGGAAAGATTGTGGACAGTAAAATCGCGGAGACGGTTATCTGTGTGACCAAGCGTTTGTCTTATAACATGGTAGATGAACTCTTCCGGGAGGCGGATCGGAAAAAGGGAATTCCGCTGTCTGAAAATATGAAAAAGTCGAATGAGCTTTCGAAGCTGCAGCTGGATAAAGCTACAGAAAGAGAGCTATCGGAAAAGACGGATGATTTCACAGATGAGGGCACCCGGCAGGCATCAGAGATTAAAAGAGATTATCCTGGACTGGTGCCTATGCTGATGAATATGCGTCGTCTGGCAAAGATTCTTCGTGAGAAAAGACATGCCCGTGGCGCCATCGACTTCGATTTCCCGGAGGCTAAATTTGTATTAAATGAAGAGGATGAGCCTGTGGAAATCTATGCCAAATATGCTACAGAGGCCACACAGCTCATTGAGAGCTTCATGCTGGCGGCCAATGAGACAGTGGCGGAGACTTATCAGAAAAAGGGCTTTCCTTTCCTTTACAGAACCCATGAGACGCCTGACAGGGAGACAATGGAAGAGACATTATCCTTTGTGCGCCGTCAGGGCTATAAGGTAGAAAAGCGCGGTGAGGAGATTACTCCTGCAGAAGTGCAAAAAATCATTGCCCAGGCTGAGGGAAGTCCGGAGGAGAATCTGATTTCTACCGTGCTGCTGCGTTCCATGCGTCAGGCACGATATACCACAGAGGACATCGGACACTTCGGTCTGGCAGCAAAGCATTATTGTCACTTTACTTCGCCGATCCGCCGTTATCCGGATCTGCAGATCCATCGTATCATCAAGGATGACCTGCGGGGACGGCTGCATGACAGAAAATTATCCTACTACTATCGAATTCTGGAGGATGTGGCCTGGAAGACATCAGCGCTGGAGCGAAGGGCGGTGGAAGTAGAGCGCGAGACCAATAAGATTAAGATCGCAGAATATATGCAGATGCATCTGGGTGAGGAATTTGTCGCCACCATTTCCGGTGTCACAAGCTGGGGCTTTTATGTGCAGCTGGATAATACCGTAGAGGGTCTGGTAGGTATGCGTGATCTGCGGGACGATTACTATGAATTCGATGAAAAAGAACACCGCATCTATGGCAGAGCCACAGGAAGAGTATTTACCCTCGGCATGAAAGTGGCAGTGAAGGCCAGCTTTGCTGATCCCGAGCGCCGCATTGTGGATTTTCAGCTGGCAGAGTAAAATCCTGTAGGTATGATTCCGAAAACGAATATGAATCAAAGGATGCCATATCGGATGGAAATGTAGTACAATAGCTGAAGGAGAGCTGCCACAGGTGAAAGAAGTTGATCCTGCCTGGTTTTCGGATCAGAAAATAGGGGAGCAGTTTCAGACCCGCCTTGAAATATTAAAAACGGAGAAGAATAATGGCAAAAGAAAAGAATAGCAGATTGGTGGCCAATAACAAAAAAGCCTACCATGATTACTTTATAGAAGAGAAATATGAGGCAGGCATTTCCCTGCATGGCACGGAGGTAAAGGCTCTTCGCATGGGCAAATGTTCCATCAAGGAAGCCTTCATAAAGATCGAGCATGGCGAGGTTTTTATCTACGGCATGCACATTAGCCCGTATGAGAAGGGAAATATCTTTAACCGTGATCCGCTCCGGGTGAAAAAGCTCCTGCTCCATAAGAGCGAGATTAACAAACTGCAGGCCCAGATTCAGCAGAAGGGTTACACCTTGGTACCATTGCAGGTTTATTTCAAAAACTCTCTGATCAAGGTAGAAATCGGTCTGGCCAGAGGTAAAAAGCTCTATGACAAACGTGCAGACATCGCAAAGAAAGACCAGAAACGTGAAGCAGAGCGCGACTTCAAGGTAAACTACCGCTAGTGCTATGTCGGGACCTTGAGCGGAATGTCCGCTTTACATACGATGGGTCCAAAGGTAAATGCAAGAACGCCGGAGGCTTCGACGCAGTGGGAGATTGGACTTGCTTAGAGGCAGAAGGGATGAAACTATAAGTTAAAAAATGAGGACTTGACAGAGTAAGTAATATCTGCTAAGTTACATAAGAAGACATATTACAGACAGGAACTATGTTTTCAGAAAATCAGTTCAGTTGTTGCAGAAACAATGAACTGACAGAAAATAAATGCGGAAAAATCTTCGTGCCAGACAGGAGGCTGTCATTGAACAGGCAGGTGCCATGCACTTGCAGAACTTGACTAAGGGCTTGTACTGGTTTCGACGGGGGTTTTGAAGTTTGGGAAGCCATCCGCGGACTCCGGGACCGCGTATCAACCTGGAAATTAAATATAAAAGCTAACGAAGATTACGCTTTCGCAGCCTAAGGGCTGCTGTCCGGTGCATAGGTTCCCGTGCCTATGATCCGGGCATCAAATAAGACGGGGCACTTTCACCCGTAAGCTTTGCCGGGCGGAAAGAACTTATGAAGCTACCAAGACGAGACGACCTGTCATTCGGTACATCTCTGAGGGAATAAAAAAAGAATGACTGTGATGGGAGATGCCTGGATGGATAGGCTTTCGGACGCGGGTTCGATTCCCGCCAGGTCCATGAAAAAAACACCAACGAAAGTTGGTGTTTTTTTATGG